>WLWD01001664.1_pt1 | contig 31742 bp, 17 predicted proteins | sample 6712731 | NCBI WGS metagenome assembly WLWD01 (sample SAMN12718690, study PRJNA576275) | sponge metagenome | isolation source: marine sponge | host: Mycale hentscheli | place: New Zealand: South Island, Marlborough, Capsize Point | collected 2014-11-01
CCCCCCCCCCCCCCCCCCCCCAACTATTCCACTTCATCACCCTCATCCTCTCTCTCTCTCTCTTTTGGTTTTATTTATTTATTTATTTATTTATTTTTTTTGCACATCATACACATGTGAGTTGACGTGAACACAAATTTGAAATTCTTTTCCAAGCCAGGCTCCTCTGCTGACTGTTACCGCGAATTAGGCAAGGGTTGAGGTGTTTGTATTAGCTGACTCGATATGCTCCTCAGGCAGGGTGCTAAGTGGTGTTAATTCATTACTCCTCACCACTTGGCATTCCTTTTTTTGGTTTGTCAGATTGGGTGTTAAGTGGTGTTAGTTGGTGGTAACACCGCTTCCCTCAGCGCGCATGCGCCCAGAGGGTTACAGTAGTCCTAGTGTCATTCATTCATTCGTTCGTTCGTTCTGTCACTCTGTCTGTCAACAGGCACTTCTGGAAGGTAGGAACCAGCCAGGCTCTGAAAGCTGCATCAAACAGCAGTATTTCACGAAGTAAGTTCTTTTAATGTGCCAGAATTTTGATTTTGGACTTCATTTTCCAGAAAAAAGCGAGTCTTTCCAGAGCCGTGCGATCGTAGGCTTACAGCGGGAACCGCCCCTTAAAAAACTTGCTTGTCACGTGAGCCAGCTTGCAGACCTAACCTAATGGTCTCTGGTTCAAATCATTGTCGACAATATTTTTTTTTTTATTCTGTTTTTTTTTGTCTTCTTGCCTTATTTTTTTTTTTCCTCTTTCTTCCTACTGTTTTTATTTCTTTCCTACCTTTTCCTTTCTTTCTTTCGTGTACTGTTTTTCTTTCTTTCTTCTTCCTTTTCTTCCTACATTTTTTCATTCATTCCTCTTTCTTTTGTCTCTCTTCATTGTCTTTTTCTCTTTCCTGCCTCTCTTCATGCCACTTCTCTTTCTTTTTTTTGTTTCTACACTTTTCCTTTGTTATTATTTTCTTTATCATACTAGCCAACTAGCGCTGAGGGTTTGCACTTCAGTGCTCTAGTTTTTTTTTTGCAAATTCAGACTCTCCCTGCTCTTCTTCACACTAGGGTTCCTGCTATTAACAATTTATTTATTTATTGATTTATTTATTTTGGTTACCCTAGAGGAGGAGGTCTACTATCCTGCTACTTGCCATTGCTCAGTTAGCCAGCACTACCCTAAGTAGAGAGGTGTGTGGGTGGGAAACTCTGATACGCTCTGTCTGCTCGCACTGGCTGTTGCACTTGGAATGTGCTCGCTCCACATGTGCCCCGTCTTATCCTGTGAGTGCCTATATCTTCTCACATGCCCCTATTATACTGTGTGCGCTTTATCTCGTCGTCCCTGCCCCCGCCTTTCCTCCCCGAAGAAGCTTAATGACTATTGCCATTAAGCTTCATCTGGTATGCATTGTTCTTCCATCTTCCCAGCATCTTGATAACAGAGTCTTCCACTCCAGCTTTTGCTGCCGTGGTGGCTGCTCTGCTATGTCCAGAGCATACCTTACAGTCCACTCCCACTCTCTGCAGCACTTTTCTGACCCGTGACACAAATCGCACTCTAGTGAGGGACTTTTTATCCTTGAACTGGAACAGTGGGCCTTGACCCGATCCTCGGCAGTATTAGACTACCTGCTGGACATAGCTGGCTGGCCACTTTACCGACTATCACATCCATCCCTTCCTAAACGAGTCTGTCTTTGAGGCTTTCAGGTGTAATTTTAGCATGGTGGGAGTCTCTAGATTGTCCACCACTGAAGTAAAGTATGTTCTTTCCCCTATTTCTAATGTCACTATGAAACATTTGTGCATTTTTCAGCTGATGTTGTGAGAATAGGGAACAAGAATTTCCTTCTGTTGGCCAAATATATTTGCTTCAGATGTGCAGTGATGGGAAGAAAAATGGCCATTTTTCACATGCAGTTCATAGAATAAGACACTAGGACAAGTCATAGGAGCCATGACAACCACTAAGGCCATTAGCAACTTGGCATGATACAGTGTAGTATTGATGACCTTTACCAAATGCAAGTCTCATAAAGGTAGTTGCAGGTCTTATAAATCACGATGTGGATTTGGGACTGGTAGACAGTTAATTTGCTAATTTTTTCGACAGACAATGTTGGTTGGTGGTTGTTTTCTTGTTTGTTTGTTTGTTAGCGCGCATGCACAAGAGGGTTGTAGTAGTTGCCATGTCAGTCTATCTGTGATGCTCTGATTTTGGAGATTACTGACAATTAACCGTTGATTTAGGTATGAACTTATTCAGAAAGAAGATTTAGGACCTTTTATTGTGCTACTTTTTTTTAATTTGGAGCTAATTGTTGATAAAACATGAAACTTTCAGCTCCACATTAGGACCAGCTGGATAGTGTCACGTCATAATCACATGAGCAATTTCTTGCAGCCTGCAGTGTAGTTTGCTTTATGCTCAGGGAAGTTAACCGACGAAGTTGAAAGAAGTGAAGTTTCATGTTGAAAAATAATAACAGTGAGTGTTCTGTCTAGTTTAGCTTCTCTTATGAAGACAGCATTTCCATGTACTGTTTTCTTTGCTTGAGCTGTATTGATGCCTCATTATAATAGCTAACAGATTGCTATGTTTTTTTTAAGGAGATTATATTGTAATAGCTAGGTAATGTTTAATAGCACTGAGGGTTCACACTTTTGGTGTTTCATTTGTTTTGTTTTTGTTTTGTTTCTTGTACTTGTAAGCTTATCTGTACATAATATATAACCAGTACACAATGTTTTTTGTATGATGAAAAGGTGGTGTAGTATCACTGACCATACACGCCCTTCCTTCTGCTGTAGCTCAAGTACGCAAGCACACAATCATACACACCCACTCATATACACAGTCCTAGGGGAAAAGGCATTGTTCTTGTAATGTGCTTCAGTTAAAAATTTTGACATACAAGGTGAAAGGGTAAAATTCATCTTAAATATAAAATCATCATGCACAGTTTGAAACAATTTACATGGCTGACTTTTTAAAATTAGCGTACGAGACAATACACGGCAATTTTGGAACTTAAAAAAAATAGGAAGCTTTTCCAAGGAATTATTGCGCCGTGTAAATCCTAACTCTATATTATAAGGCTTGCTTACTAACAAAAGAAACAGGAAGGAACCCAAGAAGCTTAACACAAAAAGCAGCAAATATTATTTGTTCTTAGCTAGTCAGGACATGTAACACACAACACTCTCACATACACTCACTCGTTCACTGGATTTACCAACACAAGATTTACATTGTAGACTCTCGATGGCTTGACTTGTTGGGCAATAGATTTTCAAGTTAGAACAGCGATGACAAACAGCATGTTAACCAAGGTAACGAGCGAACACAAAAAACGTGAGAGTCAAAGTACAAAAATTACATACATACATCCAAGCATATGTAGTAGTATATACTAGTGGTGTGCTTGAGCACAAATGGCAAGCGAACCTAAACTACACTATTGTTAAATGATTGATTTTAACTTTTAATATTGTCGAGTTTTTTTTATTACGTATATATGGTAAAGTCATTCAATGCCATAGTAACCACTCCCCGCAACTGTTTGAATTAAAAAAAAAAAAAAGCAAACAAAATCAAGTCATGTTAAACATTTTCTTTGTGATATTCTTAGTAGTAGTTGTAACACACAATACTTTCACACAACTGAACATACCTACGCAAGACTTTCGAGTAAATACTGTTGCGTAGGGCTTATAACTATGACAAATAGTGTATTAACTTCCACCACCACTAACTCGAATAGAAGTAGGTAAGATTTTGAGTTTTAACTGCACCCGCAAAAGAATTCAATGCGGTAAACAATTCAATTTCTGGGATGATATGGGTAATGATCGATAAACCAGAAGAGGCTGTTTAGTGGAAGTTTGGGACAGGGTCGAACACACCGAGCTAACACAAAAATACGGCAGCAGGGTCCAAGTACAAAATGACATACGTACGTCCACACATATATATAAACCAACAAATATCCCAGATTTTTAATTGTGTTACCCCTGTTAGTGTCTTGCTTGCTGCCAATTATTGCATGTATAATTACCATAGTGGAGCTTTGTGGGGGGAGGGGGGGGGGCTTGGTACATCTTCTTAAATCTAGTTTGTCGCCCTTTCCCTTAAAGACGTCTTAAAATTAATTGTACTTAATTTAAAAGCAAAAAATAGCACACATTGAGATATGAAATTAGTTCTAATATCAATGAGATAATTGTTCTGGTGAATTAAATTAATTTGTCTAATTTAATTTGCTTCATTTGTGAGAAACTTCTTTCCACATAGCATTATAAGGCAGACTGTGGCAAGTGCATTGAGTTCATAGCTTGTATTATCTCTTCTGCTACTAAATTGACACTGAGCAGTAATCATATCATTTAGGGCTAAGGAAATGATCAGATGAAATTGCTTTCTTCGTGATTTCATCACTCAAAATTTTTGTGGCTTTTCAGTGTCCAGGTGTGTGGAAGATTATTTGGAATAGGGGATCTCCACTGCACTTGATCGCTAGACAGGGAAGTACTTTGCCTCCGTTCACCCCCCCTCCCCCCCCCACCCTGTCATCCACATAATGCACACACACATCCCAGATATTATTTTGACTGTCTGGAGACATTTTTCATAAAGTTTTGTTGTAGTTAATATAAATATAATATATAATATGGAAGTTGTAAATTTTAACAACTTATACTGTGTTCAGGTCCTGACCTTCATACAGCCACAGCCAACCAGTTAACGAGCCCCTCCCATCTATGCTTCAGCATTACACAAACCCTCATCCATTATCACCTGTAGAAACTCCAATACACTCCCAAGCATCATTCAATTATAGACTTGGACATTCACCATCTTGTTCTTTCCCATGCATTCCATTTTTAACTTACAAACCCACTGTTTACTTTGGTTCTAGTCACTCCCTTCATATACTCTTGTAAGGTAGTTCTTAGTACTAGTATTATTACAGTTGTGAAAGTCACAGTTGTCTTCTCTCTCTCCTAGCTGTCCTTGTGCAGTCATAGTTCGAGTGCAAGATCTCTGCTCCCTCGCTAGTAGAGATCTCTGTCTTGCTACTTAGTTCAGTTAGTGTTCTAGTCATCGTAGTAGTTATTGTGTCTAGATAGACTGACCTTTAGTAGTGACAGAAGTGCTGTCTGGTGCATAGCTTAGTTCTTAGGTGATAGCTAGGCCTTAGAATTGAGTAGTGTGTTAGATAGCTGGCCCTTCGATTGTCGCTTGATTAATCGTTTCTATCCTGAGCGCCTTACACCCGCTCATACTGTACTAAACTAGCCTATTTTGCTTAAAAAAAAGTCTACATATGTTAGAATTACAAGCACGAAAAGCCTTTTGAAAATGTCTTCTAGTGATTTACTGTATTTATTACTCATATTGTATTTGGCTTATAGATATTTCCATTTGATGCACACTTAGACTACCTGAAATATATAGGGAACGGACTTGGAGTCTGAACTTTTCGAACTCTTGTCACTTCATAATCCTTTGAAACATTTTGTATGTGTGGATGGGGATACACACACACACACATATACATACACACACATACACACATACTGCACACACATATACATACACACACATACATACACTGCACACACATTAACTCTTCATTTGTAAAGTATTGAATACAAATGAAAAGTGAAGATCTGATCATAATGAAGACACTTGTGACACTACAAAATCTTTGTCTTCATCCGAACTTCACTAAACTGAACCCTCTGGTTTAGCGATCATTACCCCGTATCATACTAGAAATGCGGTGCAGTTTGAACTCAAAAACTTGCCTGAGTACCATTTCTGTGTGAGTTAGTGGCGGTGGTAAGTTAATACGCTATTTGTCATAGCTACATATAAGCCCTACGCAACAGTATTTACTTGAATATTCATATGTCCACTAGACTAACCACGAAGGTAAGTCTTGTGTAGATATATCCAGTTGTGTGAAAGTATTGTGGGTTACAGCTACTATTATGAATACCACAAAGAAAATGTTACTTGTTCTTTGTTTTTTTTGTTTTTTTTGTTTTCCAATTCAAACAGTTGTGGGGAGTGGTTACCATGGCATTGAATCCCCTTTACCGTATATGCATAATTAAAAAACTCGCCGTTTTTTTTTTTTTTGAGCTTCTAAGTGCCGCTTGTTGGTTGTCAAGGGCTACTGGTAGTCAGAATGGCTTCTAAAGAAGCTACCAATACTCGGGCTAAGCTAAGATGCTTGGGATAAATACGCAATACATGCACTTCAAACAATGTCAGCACTACTATATGCTTCAGATGTTGTTTACTGTGGTTTGGTATGTCACACCTCTTACACCCACTCAATTCCTGGCCAGACCACTTAGAAATGCCAGAGAATCCCCTAGTGGTCTCACGTTTGATTCCTGGTGATAGCCAAACTTCTTTTTTTCTTGTGTTGTTTTTAAAAGCCAGTTAAAGAGAGAGAATACGTCTAATGAGTAAAAAAAGGCTGAGTATTTCTATGCTCTTGATTTTTAGATCCAGTGAACTGTGAGATACTCGTCTTTAGTTACATGAAAATGGTGACGTGACGACTATGAAGCAGATTATTAGACGAAAACTTGGTCAAACTGGTTGGAAAGCCAACTACTTAGAATTTGTACATGGGGCCCATTGCCCATGTGCAACGAGTAGAGGAATAGCAGTTGTACCATGTCTACCAAAACTGTGTGTGAGTTTGACGTGTGTGTATGTATGTGTGTGTATGTTGCAGGAGGCAGGCATGACATGCTGCGTGACTGCTGCAAGCAGAATGATTAATGGAAATTGTGTTGGTATTTCAAGAACTCATTGTATGGAGACACGTGAATGTGTGTAAACATTGCATTGTGACAGTTATTGCTGTTGGCTATGATCTGCTGGTGTACTTCTCATCTTCATGTCATCAGTGTACACATCTTAGACTGAGGTGGGTACACGGATACATGGATGATTTCATCTTCAGAGATGTCAACTAAAGCAAGTTATGCTTTGTGTACATTTCACTATATTTTGTGCATTTCAGTTGATTGTAAGGAGGTAAGTGGGGAGATTACTGATAATAGATTTTGATGGTCTTTGTGTTTAGTTTCAGTTTGTTTGTTTGTTTTTTGAGTGTGTGTTTGAACTTAAAAGCAGTTGAAATAGATATAATACATACACATACAGCTGATGCTGAATGTACTCACTACAACCTACAGCTGCATACTGCTTTTATGATAAGTATAATAATAATATGAATGCTCATAATTACTGCTGGATTTGTTGTCAGTGTCTTAAAATATATCCTATATTGTGATGACTCTGCAGATGTAGAAGAGGTGAGTTAAGATATGGGAAACAGTAAATATTAGTACATGTATTATTGTTTCAACTTTTAAGTGAATCTATGGAGTAGAAGAGATTGCATAAATCGTTGTTTGAAGGAAAATCTACTGGAGTATTGAGGACAACTAAACCTATCACTGACACTGTCATAGACCAACTCTTTAAGAGATTCTTCATACTGGAAATTTACAGTATTTTATTTTTATGGAATAGATTTTGTCAATGGCATTGGGAATGTTATACTAGCTTACAAGAAGACGACATTTTCAGAATAAAGTTGACTAACTAACATAGTACTCAAGGTTTCTTCAGTTAGTGACCTCTTAGTGCTGCCTTGAGTCGTCACGCCGATAGTACTTAAGTTGTATTTAACTAGTAATACAATCCTACCATTTACTCTGACGGGGCGTGTGGGGGTTACGTGTGGCTGTTGAGCGCACAAAAGGGATCGAGAGAGATGGAGCGTTTAGTCAAGTTAGCGAGCATGTCGCTAGTTCTCAGTACTCATTGGCGGGCAGCCTTTCTGCCAGTTCTTCTCAGAACTCAATGACAGGCGGCAGTGGTTGTGTAGAGAACTCAGGACTGGAGCTTGTATCGCTGGCAACACTAGCTGTGATCATTCCACTACTAGTAACTCAAAAAGGATGAAAACAGTTCGGAAGCATGAAACAGTATATTGCAGACACTGTGAGCGCTACATTTCAAATCTCCTTGGTATGTTCATCATCATAGATTTTATTGCCCTACCACTAAAAGTTGGAAGAAACATGTAGTGCCTTTTAACTTTGATGACCACAGTAGTGAGGAAGACTGTGATTTCATAGATGAATATTAAAAAATGGTGACAACAGTTTTCAGGAAAGTGATGATGATATACAATTTGAAGAGGGAATTAACAATGAGCAAGTAAGCTTAGCTATCCTTAATACTGGGTTTACATTTCCTAAATTATTATTATAATAGGCCACAATTGTTAATTAAAACTTAACCCAAGTTAAGTTTTAATTAACAATATTGGCTGTTAGAAGAAGAAAATTTTATTTATTATTATCTATATAGTAATACGCTTGTGTGTCAGTAACGACGACGATGACGACGACCGACGATGGTGTGTGTATTCATGAATAATTCATGAGCTTGGTACGGTTTGGTAAACCATTGTTTCTTTATCGTAGGTAAATTGTCATCACATTCTGTAGAACGTGCCGGTTATTTCTAAAAAGCGAGTGCAATAGAGACGATGGAAGGCGGCGTAGGTATCAAAAAGGAAGGCAAAAGTACGAAAGATAAGGTAAAAGGAGATTCTAAAAAGCGGATGGAATCGGCGAGGTAAGGCGATGTAGGTTAAAATGGAAGGGAAGCGAAGGCAATAACTAAAAAAGCAGGTGGAATAGACGAGTAAAGGCGGGGGTTAGTTTTCAAAGGAAAAGGGGGCGCCATGACTCAAAAAGAAGAGCTGAAGATAGAAGTGGTGGGATAGAATAAAAGCTCAGATAGTTCAGAAAAAAGAGGGCAGGAGAGGGAAACTTATGTAACCTTAACCAATGGTAGAGAATGATAATTGAGCAGGATAACTTGTGCTACTGCATTCTTACTTTGCAATACGTCAAGCGCCACTATGTGGCGGGGTACTTGCTAGTTATTATTAATTGTCATTATTATTGTTGTTGTTATTATTATTTCAAAGTTTTTTCTTGCTGGTTATAGTTCATGTTATACCAATTTGATTTTTTATACCAAACAATTCATTTTTAATGCCAACATGTTTCAGCAGACTGCTTCTGCCATCATCAGGGCTGATTTATAAAAATCAAAAAACAAAAATGCTATAATTAGCCTAAGGGTGATGCTTGACAAAATGCAATATATTGCCTAAGGTTGATTCTTGTTTATTTATGTGAGTGGCCTCTAGCTGCTCTCAATACTAAAGGGGAAAGCTCCATTCCAGAGTCCCTATTCATGGCTAAGTTGTTGGGTGACATATTTATGTAGATGGCTTCTTTTACTTTTCTCTCAACCATGCCTTGCGAAATATCCAAAAGTTTTACTTCATTCCAATTAATCACATGACTCCCTTCTTGCCATACATGTTCTGCCAGTGGTGATTTGGTGAAATATCCATGTTCACAGGCTGATTTGTGTTCTTTAATTCTAATGCCTAGCGCTCTTCCTGATTCACCTATATAGAAATCTCCACATTCACACATGATTTTGTACACAGCTCCTACTTTGTTCTCATTATTTTGAAGTAGGATCTTTTACTTTTGTGAGAAGATTTGACAAAGTAGTTTTGGTTTTGAAAGAAGTCCTTATTCCATAATCCCAGAGTATCTTTCTTATTCTCTCACTCATTGTTGAAACATATGGAATAATTGCTGTTGCTACTGGATCTTCATTGAGGGTAGTTGTGTCAACCTGCTTCTTTTTCTTCTTTAGCTCATTTTTCACTTTATCCACAAGACTTCTAGGATAACCATTCATTGACAAAACACTTCTAACATGGTCTATCTCATTCTTTAAGGAGGATTCACTCGATAGATTGTAAGCTCTTCGAACTAAACATTTTACAATACCTTTCTTCACATGTGGGGCATGGTTGGAATTGTAAGATATATACCTATCTGTGTGTGTTGATTTTCTGTGAACACTAGTCTTCATTGTGCCATCATCAAACCTACTGACCAACACATCCAGAAAAGGTAAACTACCGTTTTTTTCTACTTCAGAAGTTAATTGGATAGAAGAAAAAAGTGAGTTCAGAAAAAGAAGTGATTCATCCAAAAACTCACTTTTAATGATGCAAAAAATATCGTCGACATATCTTTTCCAAAATCTGAATCTTGTGTCCAATGCGGTCTCTTCAAAATGTTCCATAAATAGGTTTGCTACTATTGGTGACACTGGTGAACCCATAGCTGCTCCATTCTGCTGTTCATAATACTCCTTGTTAAACACAAAATATGTTGTCCTTAGGCAGACTTCTAGTAAATTTGTTATTTGTTCAGCATTCAGTGTTGTTCTATCATCTAAATTTTCATCTTTCCCCAATTTATCCTTAATGACATCCAGTGCTTCAGGTAATGGAACATTTGTAAAAAGAGATTTCACATCGAAACTCACCATAATTTCATCAAAACCAATAGTTTCTTCAGAAATCATCAATTTGAAATGAGACGAATTCTTTACATAAGAATTTGTCTTGCCTGCTAATGGAGAAATGATAGATGCAATGAACTTTGATAGCGAAAATGTTGGAGAAGTTATCGCCGAAACAATAGGTCTTAGTGGAAACTCTGGTTTATGCACTTTTGGCAAACCATAAAATTTAGGAGCAAAACAATTTGTAGGTTTGAGCTTATTGAACATGGCCATGTTTATGTGTTTGGCTGCCTTCAAATCTTTGAACAAATCTGTAATTCTTTTTTTCACTACTTGAGTTGGGTCTTTTTTTAGTTTTTTGTAAGTTGGTGGCTGAAGGAGCATATAACATTAGTGGCGCTTGACGTATTGCAAAGTAAGAATGCAGTAGCACAAGTTATCCTGCTCAATTATCATTCTCTACCATTACTTTTATTCTGCTGTTATTATTATTGTTATCGTTATCATTGTTATAGTGTATGGAATGGAAGAAATGGATCATGCAGAATTTTGGTCAAGTGATGATGGTGAAGAGCCAATTGCTGATATACTAGAGTAGGTGACACTGTAAATAGAATGATGTCTACAAGTAATAAATGCAAAGATTCAAGAATAATTGAATTTATTACTTTTGTTTACACATTTTTGCTGATGTGGCAAACCATTTTTAGAGTAGCTGATATTGCAGTACAAGCCTTATTCAAATTCTTTTGTCTGGTATTACTTAAGCTTAAACCAAGTGCTTTAACATGTACCACCCTTAGGCTTTCACCTGTCATAGTAACTATTTATTTATTTTTGAATCATTACCACTGATGAAGGCTACAGTCCGTAGCTGAAACGTTTGGTGTTTAAACTTTTTGTGTTTATTGGTCAGTGATTCTCTCTAAATATAATATATGTCTACAATACCTAATAACATAGGATTTTACAGACTTAATAAACTTAAGCTTAATAAACTTATTAATAATGGTATTTTGACGACAATTGTGGAAATATTTAGCCTTGTTACTGCCAGAAAATTTCTCAATATTGACCGCAATGACTTCCATGGAATGATAGTTTGCCCAAAGAGTCATTCAACTTACTCTTGTGAAGACTGTTTTGAGCTGGAAATGTTTACAACTTATTTTCAAGTCATCCTGAGGGAGGCAATTCATCCTTGGTCTGGAAGATCTGTTAGCAAGAGTCGCTTTTTAAGAGCACATGTACATCTATTTGAGCAGCAGTCTTTCTCCTCTGCTCTTCCTTCTCCAGCCCTCTCTTTGCCTCATTCTCCAGCCCTGCTATTTACTTCCCCTCCAGCTACTCTTGTCCAGTGCAGTCACATGCCACGTCTACTCTCTCTATTCAAATCTCGTCCTGTCTCTCCATCATCTTGGACCATGAGCTTGCTTTTGCACCAGCAACCCTTGGAGATTCCCTTTTTGTCCACACATACACAAAACACACACACACACACACACATACACATACAGAATAAAAAGTATGCATAATATACCATTTTTGGTGGATTACAAATTTTGACATCACATAAATATTTAGATATTACTTGTGGTACACTAAAAATATCCATCTATTAATATATAGAATAAAGGTGACCTAATATGGTAAAGGGTTTTCAGGGTACGATGTTATTGTATCTTTTTACTATAACAGTGCAGTTAAAAATAAACCTTCAAATAGATGAGAAGTGATCTGTTCAGTTAAACTTTATAGCTGGGTCACAAGTTTATCGTCTGCTTGTCTAATTTATTTAATGTGCCGTGCATAAACTGTGAAGTAAATAAATGAGAATGAATGAATGAGAATGTAAATAAATAAACAAATGTATGTATATTATATATAGCCAAACTATACATGACAGAAATCTACATCTTTGATAAAAACAGAATTGTATTTTTTTATACAGTGTATAGCTACATCCTGCATTTTACATCTGTAAACTCCAAATATTAGTGGTATACTATCTGTAAACTTACCATTTCAGTAAGCTCCAGTAGATGCCTATATGCGCCAACTCAACGTGGACATACTATAGTATACCTCAAGTGTCACTTAGTCTACTGTGTTCGTCCACTTTGCTTGGTAAAGTAATTGTAAACAAGAAACATTAAATTAAAGTTCAGGTTCTCAAAGCTTTTTAAATCTCTTCTTGTGTATGATAATGTCAAAAGAAACTAGTATATATCTTACATTATTATATTGAAACTATTTTAAGTTAGCAGAGAGCTAACAGGAACACTCCCTGAATTCAGTACTTTATGAATTAATTAAAACAAAGTGTTAGGGAACAGCATCATTTAGTTGCTATACACATTAGATGAAAACATTGGACTTCAGCATCATTTTTAGTATACACGCCAGGATGAACTTTGTGCTATGTTTAGGGGGAGGGATGGGGGAAATAAATTTTTTGGAAAGGGGGGGAAATCCCGGAGCTCCCATACTCTGTATGAAACCTTGCATTAAATAATAATACACATCAATTTAAATCAATAAATAAAAATTAATAAAGAATAAACAAAATGAAAAAAATAAATGAATAGTAAAATAAATAAAAAAATAATAAAATTAAAAAATAAATAATAATAATAATAATAATTATTATATAAGATAAACAAAATAAATAATTTAACATCAGAAACCTCGCTAATTAAATATACCTTGCTGAAAGTTATATAAACATGTCCAGACAGTCTGATAAGTAACAGGAGCACAATCGATAGGACAGACAGTCTGACAAGTGACAGAAGCAGAATTGATAGGACAGACAGTCTGACAAGTGACAGAAGCAGAATTGATAGGATAGACAGTCTGACAAGTGACAGGAGCAGAATTGATAGGACGAACAGTCTGACAAGTGATAGGAGCAGAATTGATAGGACAGACAGTCTGACAAGTGATAGGAGCAGAATTGATAGGACAGACAGTCTGACAAGTGACAGGAGCAGAATTGATAGGACGGACAGTCTGACAAGTGACAGGAGCTGAATTGATAGGACGAACAATCTGACAATAATTACATCATTTTCTGCAGCAGATTTAATGAGTTTTAGCATGTAATGTGAGGAATGATCATCTAGCGTCAACAATAGTGGGCGACTTGATATCACATGTCGTAAAACATGATTAGAAAAGAGCTCTGGGTCAATCCAGCCAGAATCAGACATGCCGTACAATGTTCAAGGAACTTCACCAGCGCAGAGATCAGGATTGAAATGCTTTTCTGTACATACAATCATGGGTGGAACGGTCTGACCAGTAGCATTGCCACAGCCAAGAATAGTAATTTGTGCTTTGTTGCCTGTCGAATCTTTATGGCACCCCTAGCTGCAATAACACGAGGGAGTTTATGCTCAAGGGGCATTCCTGGTTCATCACAATTGTATATTTGGGATTGCTTATACATTAAGTTATATTCAAGAAGAGTTTCTTTGCGAAGCTCAAATAACTTACCAGTTGAAGGCGTGGCACCTACGGTTGCAGTTGAGATATGAGCATATACTGTCAAAACAAACACAGACAAATATAAACACAGACATTAAAGGCACTCATTTGCTAGCATTTATGCAGTATAATTGTATCAATTGATTATAATTGATTACTGGTGTGACTGCCTCCAATGTGTATCTTTCTCACTAAAGGGGACATCATCCCACACGGCTGTGCCTCAAAACTTGCTCCTTCAACAATGGAAGTTCATGTACAGTGAAGATGAAAGATAGCGAGCTACAAATTGCAGCAACATCACAGGACACAAGCTGTCTCATTGTTAGCCTCACAGAAGAGAGGCTACTCCATTATCAGACCACATTCCATACAGAAACACTTACAAACCACATTGGAGGTTGCAAAAATACCCCATTATAACCCCAGCTCTTTCTTCACCAGAGCCCTCTCTGGAAGAACTTGCTAGAAGACTATTATTTATGTCTAACTACTAATAAAGAAACAGCCAATCTTCAACTAAACTTATTTTAGAAGGACAGTACAACTCAGTAAAGTTTGCACTTATTTTCAGCTATTTTTCTGTAACTTACTATTTGAGATCTCGAGCAGTAAAATACTAAAAGAATACACCTTACACTTGCGCAGAGAAATAGGCCCTTCATTTTGTTAAGTTGATGTACAGGCGAATTCTGCGGCAGCGCTGAACTGAAACAATGGAACCCCAATCTGGAGGTGGGGCTACTATATAGCTTTATAGTATTGGTCTGTCTCACAGACATAAAATACAATAAAGTGCGGGTGACAAAAAGTTTGTTTTATTTTGGTGGCATGGAAAGAACCCTACAAAGGCTTACAATACTATCATTATTACTATCTCTTCTCATTCTGTAAAGGGGTGTGGCAGTACTTTTAAAGTGCTGTTATCTATAGTAATTTCCACATAGAATTGAGTAAATAAAGCCTCAAAAATCACAGCCACAAACCCGACTACAAACTCAACAGCAATTAGTATGGTAACTATATAGAAAGTAAGCTGGTTCAATGATGATAGTGTTGCCAGGTCTTTTCCTTTGAAACAGTGGGTGACAGTATTGGAATTTCGATTTTTTATTTAGGAGGGCCATTCACAGTAATTTGCTAACGGTAGTTCACCACCGCAATAATATGTGGCCATGTCTCCTGACCCTTTCTACAAGTGGTTCAATAAAGTACCAATAAGTGCCATACAATAATACAGGGTAGTGGTTGGTAAACGGTCTGGCTACACCAGGCTACGAGCGACCATTGGTAACTATCTAACTAGTTGACAATAACATACTATGTTTTGTAACACAATGTTAAGCATTCTTTAATGAAAATTTATTTAAAAGTTACAGTAAAAATAAATTAAAATGTGTAAATTTGAATTATGGGATATGATATACAAAAATGTAAAGTGCAATACAATGAGTGTTTTAAAATATATGTCCATGTGGCTTTGTCAGACTTCATTCCACAATTCTATTACACAAACAAAACAATATTAATTTAAATACTACAATAATAACAATACACTTACTGGAACTGTCGCTGTATTTTATCTGCTAAATGATTGCATTCTCCTGTTTGGAACAATACAGTAACAAACTCCTTGAGAGCTGAGGGTCTCGTTGGAAAGACTCTGCGAATGTTGTCCAAAAGAGTCCTTGCTCTGTCTTCGTTAATAAGGTTAAGCTCACGAAGTTGGTCATAGGTATACTGTGATATGAGTCCAATACTGTAGCAGTGATCAGCTACTGTCATAACACAAGGCTTCACTGAGTGCACCAAGTCAGGATACACACTCAGAAATATACTCAAGTTATTGCCACCTATTAATAAAACATTTATAATAAAACCAAATAAAAACAATAACTTGACTTACTTTCAGAGACCTCTACCACAGGATCTTTCTTCTCATATTTCTAAACAAAATAAAATAATTGTTAGTTATTGCAAGTTAGAATATTTAGTCTATTTCTACATACCTGTCCATACCAAATGAGGTGTCTATTCTGAAGTGCAATTCCTTGGGAATTGTTGACACATGTCATGGCTGAAGGATTAGACTCGACTTCATGAACTATCCCGAGATGATTCCCTCCTCCTTCATGTGAGCGACAGTCAAAGGCAAACTGGTAGTCCATGGAGCTGTTGTAGTTCATTCTGGAACTAGCTTTCTTTAGAGTGTCTTCTATTTCTTGTTTTAGAGCAGCACATTCATGGTGAATGGAGTCTTGGAAAGTAGGATCACACGAAACTACGACTTCAAAATATTTGCATCGAGATATAAATGTTACACGAATTCGTTTAGATCCGTACATAAAGTGCACCATGTTTTTCTTGACTCCTTCTCCAATGAAAGTGAAGGATTTGTTGGATACGAGACATGCCATTGCAGCAGGAAAGAGTCCCATAGGAGTAAACCCACTACTGAAGTATATCAAGAGAGGCTCCACGAAACTTGAGCTACACGATTCTTTGTGGAATTGGTCAAGTTCTTTTGCACTAGTGTTTTCTAACACGCAAGGCATGATGTATTCTTTCTCCTTTTCTAAAACTGAGTTAGTATCAGAAGATTCAACTGACGCAATCTCAGCTATCAAGTGAAGATATGCCAGCAAAGCTACCAGTTGCTCTGGTGGAATCAGATGTCCTGAAATGTCAGCCGTAGCTTTCTTCAAATCTGTCATAGAAAATCGACCTGTCTTCCTGAATCTCTCGGATGTGGCCTGACCTACGCTATCAAAGCTCATGGCTTTAAGAATGACACCAGTGATACTGTCATACACTACCTGGATGTCAATGATGACCAGGTCCTCCAAACCAGGCACACTGGGGAAGTACATCAGAACACCGGCATGGTGGTGAAGAAACCACAGAGCTGCTTTGGTCTCGTAGGGTGTCATATTGAAGGCATGGGACAAGGCCAAGCAGGTCTTCAGGCTGGCTGTCCTCACTTCTCTCATGCGAAGACACAAGCTGAACAGAAGCCACACAGCTGGAATTTTCAGCTTTTTAAAGTGTTTCTCCATGGCATTCTCCAGTAGCTGATGCAAGTGATCGATCTCTTCTACTCCGCCTCCCATGTTGTCTAAAGAAACAACAAGCTTGTCTTTTGAGCAGAACTGAACTATGCCTTTTTTGAAGGAGTCTGTGTCTCGAATCACTTTTTGAAGCTGTGAGTCGACTGTAGCGATGACTTCCTCAGAAACCTTGTCTTTGTGAGTGCCCACTATATACACTACTGACTTGGAGGACTCCAGGATCTCACCAATGGCTGAGTTGTCTGGTCCTGGTAGAGGTTGAAGATGGGTGGAGGAACTGAAGCAAGATATACTGGCCAGAGTACGCAAAAGCATCTCTTGCAGAGTAAACTCAGATTTCTCTGGTGCAGTTGTCTCTCCTGAAGCTCTTTGATAAAAGACCCGATACTCCTCATCTAGTTGGAACTTGTAGCTAAAGAACAGCAAGTAGAGGCCAGGTCCTATGGTGAGTGCTGGTAGCATGTCCATCAGCTCAGGCTGACCTCCGGTGTCCTCCATTCTCAAAAAAACTTTAAAAGAATGCTTCACATTTTCTGCAAAGTGTGGTTGTTTGGACACTGTCTCGAATATGGCAGCTATTTCAGAATAATCTGGTAATGATACTGCCTGATCAGCTGGTTGGTCATGTGCTGTTGAGAGTGGAGTGATTCCCTTATGTCTGGGTTGCTTATTTCTGGTAAAAGATTGCAATCTTGCCATCATCTTCTGTAATAATGAAGGTTGGGGTGGCTCTACCACAGAGTGAGAATGCCTTGTACTGCTAGCCTGACTGACCTCTGCCCTGGTGTCAGTACCTCTATGGGAATCAGCTGTAGCATCAGAAGTGGATTCAATCTGAAAACTATCTTTGAGAGTGTGAAAGAGTAGAGATGCTTCCTCAATGAGATTCTTTACAATGGTCCACTTTGTGGTTCTTTCTGCTGTAGTTGGATCAGACTTGCCTTGGACTAGCATATTGGAGCAACACTGTACTGTGCCTGTGCTGCCATGAATCTGCTCCTCTTCTTTTGCTGACAGAAGATCTATGATCTCTTTTTGAATTCTCCTGAGAGTTGTACTCTTGCCTTGTCTTGGAGGACCAAGGGACATAAACTTTAAAGACAGAAGCTCCAACACTTCCTTGGAAACAATGTAGTGTTTGTATGCATCTTCATACTTGAAAGCTATTGAACATAAATAAAATATGAATTATAAAATATTGCAAATAAAACACTAATTACATGTACGTACATGTATTAAGGTCCCATTGGTTATACTATACAAGTAACCCACACACTGCACCAGTACCATTAGCTGGCTCCAGCAATACAAAGTGTGGGCAGCTGGTTTTATAGCCTGGAGCTAAGCCAGTAGAAGCAGCTGCCAGTAGAAGCAGCTGCATTCCAGCACTTGCAATTTTGGCAAAGACAATCAATTACCTTACTTATTATAATTTCATAATTAATACAATAAATATTTAGTTTTAACATAATTAACACAATAATAAATAATAATATTCTAGTTATACTATAGTACAAGTTTTAATACCTAACTTTAGTTTCCCATACAATCTATAAATGGGACATTCTAAAGAGAAGCCAATATCACTGAAGGCAAGATGGCTTTCTAGAGATGCTGCTATTTACTTACACTAACCTGACAGAGTTTCTTTGTATACTCCATCTGTAATAGCAACCAGCAACTGTCCAGTAGACAAGACTGCAGTAGCTATCCATCCACTAGACTTCTGTTGTGGTCTATCTCCTTCACTAGTAGTCTCAATCCACTCCTCTGTCTTGTTGGAGTAACTTCTAATGGTAGAATATCTAATAGGATAGTAATCGATGCCGATTAGATTCGATGCATAGGAGACGATAGCGAAGATCTCAGTAAGTGTGGTTACTGTCCTCCATATTGTTTGTGTTCTTGTCCTGCCATTACTAGCAGATGCTAAGAGAGACTCTAAACTACAAATAAATAGAATCTTCTCCTTGCGATATCCACCTGTGAAGTAGAAGTTGCCTTCATGGAATGTTGATCTCATGTTGTAGCATGAAGAAGGAAGTGAGTCTGCAGTTGTCCAATGGTCGTTGAGTAGAACTTCCACTACGTCCAAGTCCTTGCTATGTGAGATACCAATCCCACCAGCCACGACCAGGACCTCCGGTGATCCTCCACTAACTGATGATGCTCTGTAGCGAGGAGTAGGCATGGCATGTAGTGATGGCTTCCAGTCTAGACCAGTAGTACTAGTCAACAGAGAGTTAGTGAGTTTCCAAGTGGAGGGATGACATCCACCAACCAATACAAACTTAGACTTGTAGGTAGTTAGGGACGAGTATCTATATGGTGCATCAGAAGTAGTCCATGAGTGAAGGTCAGTAGAGATGTGAAGTCTGTGATAATCACCATGCATAACTAGCAGTTTATCATGTAGTACTGCACATTGTGCAGGAGAGACATTCTTACTCCATGTATGGCAGTGCTCCCAGTGAAGTGAGACTGGAGGATGGAGATCTCTCTAAATACAAACAAATAAATATATAATTAAAGTGATAAATAAACAAACACACAAACAAACAGCACTAAGTGCTATTTAAATGAGACTTTAACATGCAAACACACAAACAAACTTTTATAAGACTACAAATATCTTATAAACAAACACACAAACAAATTTATTCCAATATCAGCATCACCAACTCTATCAGGGTTTTTTTTAGGGGGGGGCAGGGGGGGGGCATTCGCCCCCCCTAGAGGATTTTGTGCCCCCCCTTGAGCATTTGAAATGAAATTTCATTATTCTAAATAGACCTGTGTGACTATGTACTGCATTTTTTAAAATTATTATATCCATTAGTCTAATTATTAGGCAACAAACAATTTTATTTAAACAAAATATAAGTGTATTTATACAGCAATACGTTTATACAGCAATACATTTATACAGCAATACGTCTAGTCTTTCTGTTCCAAATATCGATTACACTTTCTACAATGTCATCTGGAAGTTCTTCAGGCATTTCTATTGCTATTCTCATCAGGTGAGCTAGATTTTGTTCTCCAAGACGACTCCTTAGCCTTGTTTTGATCATCTTCATTTGGGAGAAGCTTCGTTCCACAGATGCTGTCCCAACAGGAATCGAAAGCTGGATCATGCAGGCACACACACACTTAAGCAGGCACACACACACTTAAGCAGGCACACACACACTTAAGCAGGCACACACACACTTAAGCAGGCACACACACATTAATAATTAATACAGGCACACACACAATTAATGCATGCACTCTGACACATGCATGCCCCCCCTTGCTAACAAAAATCTCTATTTTGCCCCCCCTTAGCAATTTTTCTAAAAAAATCCCTGTCTATGACATGCTAACACACAAACATACAATTTCTCACACAATGAATACAATACAATAATATTTTAATAAATGAAATAGTAAAAAACAATGCTGAGAAATTTAAAAATTAACAAACACACAAACATACAACTGGTACAATGCGTAAATATGTGCACACAAACACACAATAATTACACGATATTCCAAACACATAATAAGAGAATGTGTTGTTTCTTCCTGTGCTAAAATAATGTACAGTAGGCACCAGAAAAAATAGGTTTTCAACTTTGTTCAGTAGAACGATTTTTTTTTTTTTGCACAGAAGGAGCTATAGTAGAAAAACAAAACAAAACGATATGGTAGTTGATAAAATATAGTTTTTCGGTTCGACGATGTTAATGTCTTAATCTTCACTGTTTACCGCATGCATCACTTCTAGGAATGAAAAAAAATGCTATTTGAAATATTGGGGCCATCAGTGGCTTAGATATCCTTACTTCTAGAGACCCAACTGTAGCTGGTAGAAAGACTAAGAAGTAGGGACCTGTCAGAACAGCAAGTTCAGCAAACATCCAGTCAGTCTGCTTAATTGAAGCGAGTCGGTTTTTTTAATTGCGCAAGTTGTTTAGCATGATCCCTATAGCATTTAGAAGGTAGTACAAGGCCTTAGCTTACAGATATAGCTGTGGAAGAGTTTCTAGCTTTTAGTAGTAAATCAACAGAAACGACAACTGGACTGTTAAAATTTTTCATGTAGTGGTATCAACTGTTTAGTCAAAATGCAATGAAAAAAAATAGTAAAAAAGCTTTTTTTTTTTCGAAAGATACCTGCTGTTGTTTATAAAAATTCTAACACATGAATATATACATTAAAAAATTACAAAAAACGTAATCTTAATAAAAGTGCACAAACATACAAATACCTCCCAAATACAAATTCTAAGAAAGTTTAAATAAAACGATAACAAGCACAACAACAGCAACAAAAACAAAAAACAAAACAAAAACTAAGCAGATAAAATAACATTACAACAAATATATATTGTGCTTATGTGCTATTAACACACAACTTACCGTATTTCTGGAACAAACTAGACTTCAAATGGAACAAACTATTATAGACTTCAAATGACTAGAGTAAAATAGTTACAAACTATAGCAAAAAGAGAGGGATAGTCTTGTCTAACTATCCTCAAAAACACACTAGCAACTAAAAAAAGAGAGGGAAAGTCATGTCTGAGCATGCTCATAAAAAAAACCTGGTGTTTATTTTCAAGAGCATGCTCAGGAACATGACTTTTACCCTCTCTTTTTTCCAGTTGCCAGTGCATTTGTTGTGAGCATGCTCAAACATTAGTTTCCCTCTCTTTTTGTTAGTATTTTTATGAGCATGTTCAGACATAAATTCCCCTCTATTTTTCCAGTGGCTGATGCCTAGTTTTATCGAATGCTCAGACTTTAATTTATCTCTTTCTTTTATTTCAGTTGTTGGAAAAATTATGCTTGAAATTATGCTAAGCACTTGGCATGTGTGTAGGTAGCAGTGTTTTCCCTTCTTTCAAACCTTTATCTATACAAACAGTGGTCTAGTGAAAAAGACTGGATCTAATAAACAAGCAATGGATCTAGTAACTAGGTAAATCAAATACTCGATCTATTAATCAGCTAGGGATTAGCTATGGGATTAGCTATGTGCTCACCTTATTACGAACTCGTGGCTGGCTTTCCGCCATAACTGTCTTGCAGACTAGATTATACTGTTTTCCAAAATTGGGCGTTCCCAGATTCTTTGTTTATCTCTGACCCACCACACCTCGGTTAAATAAAGATTCGTAAGATAAGATATTGCGTTACTGGAAGAATCACGCGAATAGAATTAATATAACGACCTTTTGTACAGAAATGCTGACCTTCACCTTTGACCTCAAAAGCTATCACTGGAAGCGCATTTGATCAGCTCTCACTGCTCAAGTGATGGCGCGGTAAGTGTTCTCCAGTGTGTGTTGGTAGTAGAGAAGTATTAGTTCCAATAGGTCTACATTGCTAGATGATAATGCACGCATCACCAACTGGAGTGCTATTTCTGACACTAGGCTAGCTCCTTGTAATAACCTGACAACAGTGTGTATGTTTGTGTGTATGTTTGTTAAATATAATGTAGAGTGGAACATCAATTATCTGAACATCAATCATTCGAATCATCTATTAACCGGAACAGAACAAAGACTGCATGCACATTTAAAATTGTAAGCAGCTATAAAAGGGAGGAGGAGCTGCAGAGAAAGGCGAGGGTAAGTTAATTATCTGGAGAAAAATAGTGTGTTTGTGTGTATGAGTAGAAAAGAGCGTGTTTGCGTGTGTGTGAGTAGAAAAGAGCGTGTTTGTATGTGTGAGTAGAAAAAAAGCGTGTTTGTGTGTGTGAATAGAAAATGAGTGTGTTTGTGTGTGTAAATAGAAAAAGAGTGTGTTTGTGTGTGTGTGTGAGTAGAAAAATAGCGTTTGTGTGTGAGTAGAAAAAGAGTGTGTTTGTGTGTGTGTGTGTGAATAGAAAAAGAGCATGTTTGTATGTGTGAGTAGAAAAAGAGCGTGTTTGCGTGTGTGAGTAGAAAAAGAGCGTGTTTGCGTGTGTGAGTAGAAAAAAGAGTGTGTTTGTGTGTGAGTAAAAAAAGAGAGTGTGTTTGTGTGTTTTTGTGTGTGAGTTGAAAAAAGAGCGTGTTTGCGTGTGTGAGTAGAAAAAGAGTGTGTTTGTATGTGTGAGTAGAAAAATGAGTTTGTTTGTGTGTATGAGTAGAAAAAAGATTGAGTTTGTGTGTGTGAGTGAAAAAGAGTGTGTTTGCGTGTGTGAGTAGAAAAAAGCGTGTTTGTGTGTGTGAGTAGAAAAGAGTGTGTTTGTGTGTGAGTAAAAAAGTGTGTTTGTGTGTGCGTGTGAGTAGAAAGAGTTTGCGTGTGTGTGAGTAGAAAAGAGTGTGTTTGTGTGTGCTTGTGAGTAGAAAAAAGAGTGTGTTTGTGTGTGTGAGTAGAAAAGAGTGTGTTTGTGTGTGCGAGTAAAAAAGTGTGTTTGTGTGTGCGTGTGAGTAGAAAGAGTTTGCGTGTGTGTGAGTAGAAAAGAGTGTGTTTGTGTGTGCTTGTGAGTAGAAAAAAGAGTGTTTGTGTGTGTGAGTAGAAAAGAGCGTGTTTGTGTGTGTGTGTGCGTTAGTAGAAAAAAGAGTGTTTGTGTTTCGTGTGAATAGAAAAAGAGTGTGTTTGTGTGCGTGAGTAGAAAAAAGAGTGTGTTTGTGTGTGCGTGTGAGTAGAAAAAATAGTGTGTTTGTGTGTGTGAATAGAAAAAGAGCATGTTTGTGTGTTTGTGTGCGTTAGTAGAAAAAAGAGTGTTTGTGTTTCGTGTGAGTAGAAAAGAGCGTGTTTGTGTGTGCGTGTGAGTAGAAAAAGATGGTGTTTGTGTGTGCATGTGAGTAGAAAAAGAGTGTGTTTGTGTGTGCTTGTGAGTAGAAATAGAGTGTGTTTGTGTGTGTGAGTAGAAAAGAGCGTGTTTGTGTGTGCATGTGAGTAGAAAAAGAGTGTGTTTGTGTGTGCTTGTGAGTAGAAATAGAGTGTGTTTGTGTGTGTGAGTAGAAAAGAGTGTGTTTGTGTGTGTGAGTAGACCAAAGAGTGTATTTGTGTGTTTGTGTGTGTGAGTAGAAAAAAGAGTGTATTTGTGTGTGAATGGAAAAAAGAGTGTGTTTGTGTGTGCGTGTGAGTAGAAAAAGGGTGTGTTTGTATGTGTGAGTAGAAAAAAGAGTGTGTTAGTGTGTGTGAGTAGAAAAAAGAGTGTGTTTGTGTGTGCGTGTGAGATGAAAAAGAGTGTGTTTGTGTGTGTGAGTAGAAAAAGAATGTGTTTGTGTGTGCGTGTGAGATGAAAAAGAGTGTGTTTGTGTGTGTGAGTAGAAAAAAGAGTTTGTTTGTGTGTGTGAGTAGAAAAAAGAGTGTGTTTGTGTGTGTGTGTGAGATGAAAAAGAGTGTGTTTGTGTTTCGTGTGAGTAGAAATAAAGCGTGTTTGTGTGTGCGTGTGAGTAGAAAAAGAGTGTGTTTGTGTGCGCATGTGAGTAGAAAAGAGTGTGTTTGTGTGTGCATGTGAGTAGAAAAAAGAGTGTGTTTGTGTGTGTGTGAGTAGAAAAATAGCGTGTTTGTGTGTGTGAGTAGAAAAAGAGCGTGTTTGTGTGCGTGAGTAGAAAAAAGAGTGTGTTTGTGTGTGTGTGTGAGTAGAAAAAAGAGTGTGTTTGTGTGTGTGTGTGAGTAGAAAAAAGAGTGTGTTTGTGTGTGTGTGTGAGATGAAAAAGTGTGTTTGTGTTTCGTGTGAGTAGAAATAGAGCGTGTTTGTGTGAGCGTGTTTGTGTGCGCATGTGAGTAGAAAAGAGTGTGTTTGTGTGTGCATGTGAGTAGAAAAAAGAGTGTGTTTGTGTGTGTGTGAGTAGAAAAATAGCGTGTTTGTGTGTGTGAGTAGAAAAAGAGCGTGTTTGTGTGCGTGAGTAGAAAAGAGTGTGTTTGTGTGTGTGAGTAGATAAAGAGTGTGTTTGTGCGTGTGAGTAGAAAAAGAGTGTGTTTGTGTGTGTGAGTAGAAAAAGAGCGTGTTTGTGTGTGATAGATGAGTGTGACTAGTTATTATAAACTAGCAAGTATCCCGCCCACACAGTGGTTCTTGATGTATTGTAAAATGCAGTAGCAATAGTTATTTATATTCATGTTATAATTCTCTACAGGTATTAAAATAATTTTTATTTATTGTTTATAGATGTTGTGGTTGCCACCTTCTCTTCCCCCAGGCTAGTCGGTGGTGTCAGAACACGATGGTTTTACTGGACAAGAAATACCAGCAGTGTGCCGACATCCCTACGTCTGGGGGAGGCGTTGGCTCTGGTGAGCGAACTCACAGACTACATGGCCACACAAGAAGACCAGCAGGAAGCCAGGATGGAGCAGGTGAGAGGGGAGGAGCTGAGCTCTCTGTGGGACAGTGTTCGATGTACCTAACTTGAAGTTTGTACTGAAAGGATTTATATCAGAGACTTTCTTTGTATGCACACAGTTTGGTATGTTTGAATTAATGGACACCAAGAAAAAGAGTGTGTTTGTGTGCTAATATCCATACCAAAGACAAGAAATCTCGGAGTTCCTTAGCTTATTGTGAAATAGGAAGCGTCAAACTTGAACACTATCAGACTGGAAGCAGATTCTCAGCAGCTAAATACTGTTATTAGTCTTACTCGCGATTCAGTGATTCCTTCAATCTTCTGTTTAGTTTACTATTCACTGGCAAAAAAGCATAATCCAACCTTTCTTTCCGACAAGAAAGCCAAGTTGTACGAAAATGCTGAGCTGTCTAAAATTCAGAACAAATTACTTGTGGGAGAAGCGTTTTTAGTTTCACGCACACTTAGAATAGAAGCTGCTGCAATTCGTGGCCATCTGCAAAACGCTTTATTTGCGGCAGTGAAATGAGCTAGAAGGGATCACAAGATGAAGTCCAAACATTTGATATAGTTTCTAATAAGTCTCTACTGGTCACTTCTTGCTATCTCCTCAGATTTCCGACAAATTGGCAATCACTGAACGAATTATTGCACACAAAATGACGGCACTACATACTTGTACTCATAAACACATGTTGCTAGGTACATGCATTCCTCTTCCATTTGTACTCCAGATAAAGTTCCGAGCCAGTTATCTGATCGTATTTCCCACACCACAACTGACACTGTGGCAGAGAGTATAATTCTAGCCACGTGTTGTATTTACCCATTGTTATAGCCATTCCCTCAACCTTGCTGCATATGACTCTGTAAAAAAATCCAAATTCATGAAAGGTTTATTGGAAACTGCAAGTGAAATCACAAAGTTGATTAACTTGTCACCAAGACGTGATTCTTTTTTTTAAGAGTTGAAATCAGACTATGATTTAATGACAGGTAGTAAAAGTCCAGCCATTTGTCTCTTATGCCCTACTTGTTGGACAGTACGGGCTGACTCTATGGATCAGTATCTTAAAGAATTACAAAGTGTTATTGGATACCTGGGATGAAGCAGTGGATATAGTCAAAGATGTTGAAACAAAGTCTAGAATTCGAGAAGTGAGTTCGCAAATAAGTACTTTTGATTTTTTTGTTTTGCGCAATGTTGAGTGAGATGATTTTACGTTATACAGACAATCTCGGTCGAACATCACAAATTGCGAGGTTGGTTGTTGACACTTTGTTAACTGTGAGAAATGATGAGTCATTTGACTTATTTTTGGCAAAAGCTGAAATCGTTTTCACAACCTTTGGATAAGCCACGTCTTCCTCGCGACTTAAACTATGTGAAGTGTGTACTGTAATTAAACTAGTGTTAATTATGCCTGCAACCAATGCATCATCCGAGCACTCATTTAGTGCACTGCGTAGAGTAAAAAATTACTTAAGAAATACAATGGGACAAGAGAGATTGAATCATCTTATGATATTACATGTTCATAGAGATATAACTGATAATCTTGACATGATCAGTGTGGCTAATGAAGTTGTTAGTGATTCCAAACACAGAATGCAAATATTTGGTACATTTACTTCTTGAAACTGTTTTTTCATGAACCAGTCATCTTCATTTTATATTCCTGAAATGTAATTACTTATTGAATGGTTATAGCATTAATATATGCAATTTCCTACTAATTTATTCTTACTGACGATCTTTACCACAGACAGTGATGTCGAGTGGCCTGACCAATCCAACATACATTGCTCCTCCCCTGCTAGCTACACTCAACCCATTATGTACCACATAGATAGGCATTAATTACAACTGCACATGTCATTAGTTGCCTAATGTGTGAAGTGCTGTGACGTTTTCCCATGATTGGCTTGCTACCAACATATTCATACATATATGTCCTACAGGGATGGAGCTGTAGTCCACGGAGCCATACCATGTCTACATGGCCTAGCATGCAGATCAGCTCTCTTTAAAGTCTCCATTGCTTCACTGTTGGTGGGTTTGTCTGCATACTCCACAGAATCCTTTCTCATCTAGTGAGTGACCTAAACTCAATACATGATAGTTTAATCCCTTGAATTGTACCTATAATTTTGTTGTTGATTTTATTCATGTTTTGTTTTTTGTTGTTGTTGTTGTTGTTTTTGGTCTTTTTTTTTCCTTTTTTTTAATGCTTGTTTTTTTCTTACTTGATTAATGAAATGTACAGTAGAAGTCAAAATAACGTGCTGGTTTCGCACCGTAGAATGGGCGTACTACTGCGCGACCGTTTCCAAAAAACGCCAATAAAATGGTAAGCATCGCACAGTAGCATGGACGTAAAACGGGCGTTCCATTTAATTGTAACCGCCGTCTCCCATCTTTCCGCAACGGTTAAACATTCGTTAATTCGTCCACGTATTGATTGTTAACGACCGCCGTTTAGGAATGCATTTCGAAGAGGGAGCTTGCAGCGAGGAGTCCAGTCATAGTGCACAAGATAATTTGCTCGGGAATTACCTGTCCTAGATAATTTGAAGGCTTCCAGTGAGTTACATTTGATTTCAGAGAAATAACTTAGAAGATGCCACTTTCCTTTCACTTAGTAATTAAAAAACAAATTATGAAGCTACTTTATGATAGATCAAACTATTACCATTTATCTTTATGCTTTTATTTATAAAGTTTAAGCTTAGAATTGTGGGATGAAAGTTTTCCCCCTTTCCAGACTGGTATTACAGGTAAGCAGTCTTCACAAAGTCAAGAGTTCAGTCAAGTGGGAGGGGCAGGAAGCTTTTCCCAACTTTCTGCTCTCTCCTGTGGTAGAATACCTACCACATTCCTATAAACCACACCCCTGAACACTCCCACTAGAAACACTAAACACATCACTAAACACATCACATTATATATATATTCTCTGTACTAGTTAATTACTTATTCCATTTATCTCCCACTTCCCATTGCATCATTCCTTTCCTGTGTCACCAGACTTTCATTGAGCATGCCCAGACTGGTTTTATATATAATGGCTGGTCTGAGCATGTGTTTCTCAGTGTCATGCTTTACCACACTTAACTCTTGTGAACCTTCTGTTCTGCTTTAAACAGCAGCAGCTGGCTAGCTAAGGGCCTGTGAAAGGGTTGTGTAAGTGCTTTCTGACACTCTGGTGGCAGCCTACTTGGTTCTCTCCCAGCTGCTTCCACCACACCTGGTGCCAGCGGTGGTCCAGCATTCTTCTTCAGTGTTGGATTCTTGGAGACGGCCTACCCCATCGACGCTCACTTATTTGATTACTTCCCTTTGAGATTTGCGACGCTCCATAACTGAACAATCCCTGACTCCAGACGTAGAGGGTTTCCATCTCAACTCATTTCTTTTCAGTTCAGCAGTCTGTTCCTGCCCATTCTACAGCAGTCTTCCCTGCCATTCCAATCTCGATCAAGTGGTCACTTGCACGAACCCTTACCAATATTGTGTGCTTTGCTTTCTCTGGAATTTCCAGTCTACCTCCAGCAGCCTTCACCTGGTACTTCATTGAGTTTCTTCCTCAGCATCTACAGCCTTCAGCTCTTCTGCTTCTTGAGTGCAAGTTATTAGTTTCTATTAGTGCATTGTTGTTGTTGCATTCTGTATTGTGCTCGGACGTTGTAATAGTGTGTTATTAGTTTATCAGTGTATCATTTATCTACTATGTACACCAGGCGCCAAAGAGCCAAAGCTCTAGCAATGGCAGCTCAGTCCCCCACTCATTCTGAAAACTCTTGCTCTTCCCTTGATTCAATCCCCTCATTATCATCTGCCCATTCAGTCATTTCCGGCTTTTCCTCTTCCAATGAATCATTTTCTTCTACCACTACCACTGTTCCTCTTGATTCTGTTCAATCTAAAGATGCCTCACCCTTAGCCACATCCTGTGACAAACCTGATGATGACCCAACCCTTTTAATCAAATCTATCTCTGACAAGGCTAAAGCTGCAGACATTGACCCCACTATGTTCATGTTTGCCCAGTTGCTTTCAAAGCAGTCTCAACCTGCAGCCCCAACTCCAATACCTCTTGACAAACCTGAATCCCTCTCTTCTGCCATTGGCAAGATGACGGAGGGAGAAGACATTTTTGTTTTTCTCCACCGGTTCGAATTCGAATTGAGTGCTAGAACCATTCCACAGCATAGGTGGATTACCTATTTGCCCTCAGTCTTATCTGGATTTTATAAGGAGGCCTACTATAATAACGTAGCCATTTGCACCTCATATGACGACATGAAGATTGTGTTACTTAACATTGGAGGTTATTCTGTCTCGGAATGTTTGAATTCATTTCCCCTCAAATTTAGAACTGGCGGTCAAAAAACCTTACTCCAATGGTACAATAACTGGCGTTACAAGTTCCAAATTATTCTTGATAGCCTACCATTTCTAGTCAATTGTTCAGATAAACTCATAGAGGATATGTCCAATGTTTTTGCCACCATTGGCATTTTGGCTGGTTTACCCCAAGAGCACAGAGACGTCATGCTTAACAAACCTTGTGCAACCAATCAAGCTTTCGTGCAGGATTGTAACACTTGGTGCGTGTCTACATTTTCTCATGGCAAGTCATATCCTTCAAAGTTCCATCACAACAAGCCTCAAGACTACAGTCCACATTCTGACTCTAGACATCTCAATTCCAGGCAACCTCCTTACTCCAAGCCACCGTTGCTCACCTCACCTGTCACTCTTACTCCCATCCTTCATTCACACTCTTCCCATTCTCACACCTCCCACCATAACACCTCTCAGTCTCGCCCCAACTCTCTACCTAGGCGTGACCTTAGCACAGTCACTTGCTTTAAGTGTAATAGTATTGGCCATTATGCCAACAACTGCACTACCACTCCCACTCTGTCACACCCACCCAGCAACTCCACCCCATTTTCACCCACCACACCCACCCAAAATCGACCCGTTCCAGTCCCCAGAACCAATGCCAGACAAGTCAGGAAGGTTGAACTTAACAAGTCGCTACCTGCTCCAGCTGTTTCCTCTTGTGATACCTTGCCCACCCCTATCAACAGTTTTGATGAAGACTTAGTCACAGATGGTACTATTAACGGCATACACGCACCCATTATTATTGATTCCGGAGCCAAGATTTCACTCATATCAGACGACTTTATTGACATTGATTACACTCCTGTTAAGTTTGCATCTATTTCGGGCATTTCACAAGTTGCCAAATCAGTCCCAGTCTTTGAACTTCCAGTAGTACTCCCTACTCTTAGCGGTATCTGCCAACTTGCAGTTGATTCCAGACTACCCCCTAGAACTGTTCTCCTAGGCATAGACTTTGGCAAAGATAACATCATTTCTCTCATCAATCACATCAAATCCGAGCCCGCACCTGTCCTAACGGTTACCCGTGCCATGCAGGCAAAATCTGATATTGCAACCCATGTTGCTGAGACATTGCACACTACTGAAGGTGCCACTCCTCTGTCATTAAATGACATTAGTGAGCCAGTTGACTGTGACTCTGCTGACACTCAATCAGCATCTGATGCAGTTGTACCATATCCATCCACCAATCATGGCAGTTTACTCACCCCCACTTCCATTCCTACTCTTAACTTTGATGGCATAACCAGAGACAAGTTTGTTCAATTACAACATGAGGATGAAACATTAGCCCCCCTTTGGGAGCATGCTAAGAATGGAGACAAGCATTTCTTTGTGGTTGACAAATTGCTCATGTGTCTCACTTCCACTCAACACTCTGTTTCACATGCCCTTGTAGTTCCCAAACCACTCAGGGATAAAGTTCTCATTGCTGCACATGAAGGCCTTGGGCATGGTGGTCTGAACACCACCAGGTCCCTGGTCAATAAACATTTCACGTGGCCAAACCTTGTTTCAGACATTAGAAGACATGTTCAGTCATGTGACAAGTGCACACGTTTTAACAAATCTGGTGCCCCAAAAGTACCCATGTTGGAGCCAGAAATCATCTCAGAGAGGGGAGAGAAACTTGCTCTAGATATAGTTGGACCTCTTCCCATCTCTAAACACAAATACAGATTCATACTCACTTGCCTTGAGCTTGCTTCGGGTTTTCCATTCGCCATTCCCCTCAAATCATACACTTCTGAAGACACCTCAAAAGCCATTCTATCTATCATTTCTATTTTGGGTCCACCCCTTGTCATTCTCACAGATCAAGGTTCCAATTTCATGTCTCTCACTCTTTCACACCTCAAAAAGCGTTTCAACATCTCGTCCATTCGTACATCACCTTACCATCCACAGTCCAATGGACGCCTTGAAAGATTCCACTCCACACTAAAAGCTATGATCTCAAAATGCATCTCACAAAAACATGATTGGCCTATTGTCCTTGACCTCATTCTTTACTTTGCCAGAAGTCTTCCCCACTCCCGCCATGGCTTTACACC
>WLWD01004048.1_pt1 | contig 31720 bp, 23 predicted proteins | sample 6712731 | NCBI WGS metagenome assembly WLWD01 (sample SAMN12718690, study PRJNA576275) | sponge metagenome | isolation source: marine sponge | host: Mycale hentscheli | place: New Zealand: South Island, Marlborough, Capsize Point | collected 2014-11-01
GGTGGTAAGTCAATGTGCTCTTTGTCATGGTTATAAGCGGTGCGCAACAGTATTTACTTGAAAATACATTGTCCACTAGACTACTGAAAAGGTAAGTCTGTGTAGGTGCATGTCCAGTTGTGTCAAAGCATTGTGTGTTACAACCACTACTTAGCTAAAGAATATCACAAAGAAAACTTTTAAATAACGTGTATTTTTTTTTTGTTGTTTTTTTCCTTCCAAGCAGTTGCTTTGTTACTATGGCACTGAAATCCCTTTACCCTGTATGCGAAATTTAAAAACTGGACCTTATTTTCAGTAGCTTCAGTGTTAGAAGTCAAAATCATTCATATAAAAATAGTTCAGCGAACGAGCGAAGCGAGCGAAGCTGACTCTCAGTCGTGTTCAATTGAGATTTCAGATATATAGGCATGTATGCGTACGTCAAAAAATGTCGCCCGCGCTCCTAATTACGTAAGTTAGGTAAAGCGTTTACAGTTCCAGTATTTTTCAATTAACGAGCACGGAGAATCCTGCTGCACTGCCTTACGCAACTTTGTTTCAACCAAAAAGTTTATAGCTGCTCTCTTCTTGAAACAATTGTGAAGTCTTTGTCAAGCTGCGCTTCTTTGCCACTGCTTTTGAAGTTTATTCAGGTAACTCTGTTAGTTTAGTCTGGGATCAGAGACATTAGATTCTCTGATGCTAACTGAGAATGGAAAGGGTTACACTGTGCACTACAGTTAGATGTAATTTCTGTGTAAAAAGAGTCTGCTCGCACGCCATGCATTTGCGCTATTCGAGTGCACCACTAGTATTATTGGCGAGCGAGCGTAGCGAGCGAGACACTTACAGGGGTAACACAATGGAAAATCGGGGATGTTTGTTTGTCAGTATATGTGACAGTTTATGGGAAAAGGGGGAACTTCACTAAAACAAAAAAAATTGAGTTTTTTATGCTAATAAAAAGCTACAATTTATCTCAACTTAGTGCTAAAATATTGGAGGGTAAAACCTTCGACCCGCAGAGAAACTGGCAGATGAACTGGGCTGTATTCAGCAAAGCAATTGAACTAGAAATCGAGAATACATAAATTGAATTTCCACTTCTGGTATAATTAATGTTTCCGTATACTTAACGGCGTACTCCGCAGACGCAATTAAATTGTACAGCCGCTTTTTTTTGTTTTTTTTTTGTTTAGTTTTACGTGAGACAAAAAGTTTATAAGTCAAATGTGAAAATAGAAAAACAGAAAGCAAATGTAGTCATTGATTTGTTAGCTGTGCTTCGTTGCTGACTAGGTCTGTTTGGGTGGGGCATCAGATGGTGTGTCTTCGGAGAAGAACAGCCCCACTGGATGCACTGGATAGCTGACCTCAAGAGAGAGAATGATAGTCTGCAGCGTAGCCAGTAGAGGGTTTGGCTGTACTTATGGTCCCACTTATCTGCTAGAAGGGATGCTAGCCTTTTGTAAAATGAAGTAGACTGCTTGGCCATTCCCCCTGTTGCAGAAAGGACAATTAGTGTGAACGATGCGTCTTCGACTTCTAGGATGCGCTGTTCGTAGGCCCTCTTCTTTTCCTTTTCGTGTTTCCTGTAGCAGTTGTTGATGCTGGTGTTGCTGTTAGACGGTGCATGCGGGTTAAAAACCCTTACATCCAGGAATGTCTTCTCGTATCGGCCACCCCGGAAGCCGTTCACTGCGATGTCTAGTCTTGCTCCCTCATTTGAGTTAGAGGTTCTGTGAGACATGGTTTCACCTGTCAAAGGTTGTAGATTAGGTTCTACCATGACATCATGGCATACCTCAGTTAGCAGGTTGGCAGTAGCGTCTCTTATCTCATTGTGTCGGATTGAGGGGAAGCCACCATGAGGGCACGACAGCACATGATGTACAGAAAATTTTTCTCCACAGACACAGTGGGTGGGGGTGCCTGGGGGAGGCCAACCATAACGAAGGGACAGGGCATCCACGAATGCGCCTTTGTGTAGGCTATAGCCGAACTCCTCAATTGGTAGAGATGCTAACCAATTTGAGGAACCTTTCTCACTCGCAAGTGCCAGCACCTTCGCACCTGTTGGGGAGAGGCGTTGTTTCAGTTCTTCAGCTGCAAGTACGGATTGCTCCCGTCTCAGCTGCTTGATGGTTGACTTTTGGTTGATCTGGGCAGCAAGGCACTCATACGAGTAGACCGATTGTTTTTGTAATATCAGATCTTTCAGTGTCCCAGAAATTGCGGTTGATGCAGAGAACTCAAAGTCACACTGTCCAAGTGGATTGCATAAACCCAAGCCCCCCAATCGGGCAGGCAAAGCGAACATGTCTCTGTTGGTGTCATTGGGTGGCGGTCTTCCTGTGACAGTTGGGATGAAAACAGTACGTATGATGTTCTCCAGGGGTTGACAATGAATACTGATGTCATGTTTTTAGCTTTCAGAGCGTCTCACAGCCTGTCTTGTCGGAATCCTTGGCTACTCTACTCCATGTAGTGGTAAACTCTCAACCAGAGGTAAGCTGTAGATTGCATGCACTATTCTCAAAGCTATGCCGTTTTTTTAGCTGCTTGTTTGAAACTCCGCCCATTCCCCGTTGATTGTACTTTGAGAACGAGAGAGAATAAAAAGTAGTTTGTCTTTTCACGGCACGCTTGGGGTCTTTTAAGTTGTTTCGGCATTTGAAATTTGGCGTAGTGTCATTTTGTACTTTGACCCTCCGTATTTTTGTGTTCGCTCCACGTTCGACCCCGTCCCAAACTTCACTAAACAGAATCCTCCGGTTTAGCGACCATTACCCGTATCACCTTAGAAATTGAATTGTGTACCGGGCTTTGAATTCTTTTGGGTGGGGAGTTCCATTTCTATTCGAATTAGTCGCTATTTGTCACAGTTATAAGCCCTATTCAACAGCATTTACTGGAAAATTCATTGTCCACTAGACGAACCGCGAAGGTAAGTCTTGCGTAGGTATGTTCAGTTGTGTGAAAGTATTGTGCGTTACAACTACTATTAAGAATATCACAAAGAAAATTTTAAATAATGTTACTTGATTTTGTTGCTACTTTTTCAGTTCAAACAGTTGAGGGGAGTGGTTACTATGGCATTGATTCCCCTTTTATATGCGTAATTTAACAACTCGACTTTACTTTAGTAGTTTGAATAACAATAGTGTAGTCTAAGGCTCGCTCCCCATTTGTGCTCAAGCACACCACTAGTATACTGCAATTAACTTGTGATGAAATAATTGAATTAATGCTCTAAAGCTATTTTTATTGTAAGAAATTATATCTACATCTACTCCTACCATGTTAGGAAAATATGATGTTTTTTTATTTCAGACCACTATGGTTGTAAATCAGTAAATGTCTTATTAGTAAATGATTAATCTTAATCAGCATATGTAAAATATTGAAGTGCAATTTTAACTATACTGAACAACTAAGTTCATACATTTACTATTCATTTTATTTGTTCAATATTTGCCACTTCAGATAGCCAAATTGCCACAGCCTAGAGATAGTCACTGTGCAGCTGCATTTGTTATTTCTTCTGAACTCACTGAAGTAGTGCTATTTGGAGGAGCTAATCAACACAATCGTCACCTCTCAGACACTATAATAATAAGAATTGGTGAGTTTACTGATTTTTATAAAATAATTTACTTTTTAACTGAGGTATATTGACATATTTGAAGTTCTGTGTTATAAACATTGTCTCATTGTAATTTATTCTTTATTTTTTTTAGAAGACCATTGTTTACACTAATAAAAATATTTTGGTCATTACATAAAGAATATACAATTTCATTCTCATATTTCATTACATTTTACAAATTTTTGATGAGTTCATGTTACCAAATTAGAAAAAAATAGCTGATGTTATATAATTGGGTAGTAACATTTGTTCAAGCATACTTTACTGTAACAGTTTCTCAAGAAAAGACAATCTATTAATATCATTACAATAATTTAAGACCACAACTGTTTATATCTCCCACTCACAAAACTTAGTAAAAAAAAAAACACGAACATGTTATTTATACTTTTTATAGAAATCAAGCAAGGTACTGTCAATTATCAAACAAAATGTCAGCTAGCTACAAATACATGATTATTTAATTAATATTTTCGTACTATAGTCTGATGGTATGTGCGTATATTCACTGAATCATTTCAGTGCATGAGAAAATAATTCACATAATTTACTTGTGTTACTTTATTTATTATTCCACACAGTTGAATAATTTCTAGCCTAATGCATTATTTTTACTGCTGTTAACATGAGAAGCTTAAACTGAGACTAATTTTATAATTGCCTTTTCAATGTAACATGTAATGTTTATATTTAAATTATTGGATGAATTTTTTTAATGTTCTTTTGAGTTTACATTGTTAATTTGTTTTTTTATTACTTTGGAATGTGGAAATAGAATGTATAGTGCTATAGAGAAGTGATAGCTATAACTAATAAATAATTAGTTCACGTTTATACCTAGCATTTTTTATTATATTTGTAGAATAAAATTTAACTAAGGCATAATTACATTGTATATATAGAAAAAGTAGCCACCTCCACTAAATGGAAAGCATCTGAAATTATAAATTCTTCAGAGTTGAGAAATAAAGATAGACTAATAGCAAAGAAACTACTAAAAGGTAATATTATCATTACAAGTTGTTGACATGATTTAATGTATTAGACATTATAAAGGTGTAAGTAGAATAATACATTTATAACTATACATTATACCTCAGTTTGATCTTTGAAACATAATGAAATGTTTTTGATTCTGAGTAATGTCATTGTAAACTGGTGAAGCAAGCGAGTCACCATTGATTGATAACAACGATAATTATTATGTGAATTATATAAATTAATGGTGCTTAATCTTTTAAGAAACTGCCAAATTAGTTCATGTAGTGTCTAAAATGATGCACTGATGCCATTTATTAATTAATGGATTATTTGATGTCTATTTCTTCTGCACTTAAACTGCAGTAAGAATGTTACCGCACCATATTAAAGTATTGCTGCTAGAATAAGCTAAGTGCTCTATAGTTATAGTTTCATTGACTTGTTTTTCAATTACTATTATATTTGCCTTTGCCAAATAAATGTAGCATTTTTTACTTAACCATTTGAATTATAGTATTGTAGTAAACAGTTGAATTACCAAAATTTTCTTTGATCAGATACATATCTAGTTGATTATTATTCTTTTCTAACTCTTTGGTTGTTGTTTTTTTCCAAAAAAAATTCCATCCTTATTAACTTTTGCATGTTAACTCTATATGAATTATAATGTGTTATACAGTGCAATTATTATACACAAACAACAAAATATTGAAACATGCAACAGTAAACAGCAAGTATTAGCCATTATCTTTGCAGTGTATTGAGGATATTAGATTTTAATTTAACATACTATTTAATACTTAGAGCATAATCGCGTTGCTACTGTTAGATTTAGAGCACTCAACTCCTGGGGCCTGTGGCTTGCGTGTATTAAATTTACCAGTAGCTACGCATGTGGTCTAACCATTTTAGATCTGTTTGCGCAACTTTGCTTACAAGCATTTTCGCAGAGGATGGCAGTGTCAAGCAACTTTTTCAGTGAGAATATTGTGGATATTGCTGAGGAAGCTGAAGGCTCTGGTCATCCTTTGCCAGTATATGGAGCACATTACTCTATTTTAAGTCATTTTGAAGGGGTAAAGTAACTCCATGCCGCTGGTCCCCAAAACTGACTTAACTTAGCTCTGAACAAGAAATAAGACCGCTGTCTCTAAAGAACATTCCTAAGAATACTAAATAGGTCATTATGCTTGGATGGAAAGTGAAACCCTGAGTTGCAAGTACAAGAATAATATCCCGCAATAACTGAGTATCAGACCAGAGTACTTATATCACAATAATCGCTATAATTATTTTCACAATAGGTCTTTGCAACTGAAAATCTTTTCAACTCTTGATATTGGTACGAAAATGATTCACCAACAATAGTTGCATTTATCGAGTGTTGCTGCAAATACTGGCCTTTGTGTTAAAGGTTTATCTAACTCTGGACAGAATTGAGGAGACCATGCAGAAAGAGCTGCCAGTATAATATCAAGGTAATCTTTCTGCATTAGCTTTGATAAAATAACAACGGGACTGTAGAGGTCTACAAACAAAGCACAACCCAACAAATACTTTCCATCAATCCATTGGTCATAGTAACCTTTCATCTTCACTCTATCAATAGATTTCAAAGTATTATCCTGACATAGAGCAGCTAAATGGCTAATATATGCACCATACTTCGAGAGAATACGTTTCATTGCGTTCCATTTATGTGCTATCCAGCGAAAGACACTAGCTCTAACAGGTCTCGTACCAAAATCATCAAAGGCAAGACACTCCTTCCAATCATTGATGATATCCTCCAGTTGGTGGCATTTCTGGGGAGATTTTTCATACAGGTAGTACAGTTTTAGAAGCATGTCATCAATATGGTTGAAAGGTGTATTATTAAATGCATCCTTCACTGCCAGTTCTAAGCAATGAGCCAAACACCACATCCAAATTATCCATGGAAATTCCCTCTCAACCAAGCCTTTCAATCCTGCATGTGCTATGTCAGCAGAAACCCCATCAGTACCAAACCCAACAAACTTATAACATGTTGCAAGCAGCTCAGCCATGCCCATTTTTTTTTAACAGAGCTCAATCCTTCCATAATCCCTTCACCACTTGTACTATGAGGTTTGTACACATTAAAATAACTTGTTCTAGCAGAAATGTAGTGGCCATCTAGAAAGTGGTCAGGTTAGGTTTTGCTGACTCAGCATTATCGTTATCAAGTTGAAATATGATAAATTTATTGTACTGCTAATAACAAAATGTGATTAAATGAATGTCAAACTGACTTTAATAAGATGTGGAATGCTAGTTAGTACATACTGTATATATATTATATATATATATTAAAAATAGATAGCTACGATTTAACTAAAATTAGCAAATGTACTCCTTCTACCTTCATTCTTTGAAATATATTCATTGCCAATTATTTTTAAGTCTAATTTATCAGCTGCATCCTGGTGATAATGTAAAATCATTAGGTGATTTAACCGAGATTGAGACATTGTGCTTCTCAAATATGACTTAACACTATACGTACGGCACTGAATGATCTTTCAGAAGTTGCATTTGTAGCAGGAAGAACAAGTAAAAGTTTGAACAACTTTGACACTTCTGAAAGTAACACTCTTTGAGCGCTAGTTAGTGATAATAATGAAGACTTTATACTGTTTACGGATGGAGTAATTCCGGCTGAAGTTGACTGAAACAATTCTCTCAAAGTGGTCAATTTTGAAATCAGATTTTTTATGTTGAAGTCATCATTGAAGTATTCACAAACTTTATCTAGTTCTTCACTATGTGACTTTCCAGTGCATGCTTTGAAAAGAAGCTGTTCAATATTCGAAAAAATTTTGAAGCCCTTCTGGTCAAATCTTTGCTGAATCCAAACTCTCAAAAAAAATTCTTCTATATTCACTTTTAGCTGATACTGGATATTCAGCCTGAGCACTTCCATGGTCAAATCTCTTGGGGATCTTGCGCTTCCTGTCTAACTGTGGCTCTGAAACTTCTAATTCCTGACATTTAATATAAATTTTCTTCCAAAATAGCTCAAAGTTTTCCTCTGTTCGCAAAGATTGCAATGTTTTTACAGTCAGCATAGCTACAGCATGACCCTCTACAGTAGAAAAGTTAGGCTGTTGTAAAGTTTGACTGAGCTTGTCAGTATGTCGAAAAATCATTTCTGAAAGGATAATACTGAAATAAAACCTGAATGTTTTCATTTGACTTTCAACTCCTCTAATTCTTGCTTTCATTTCAGAGTTAGTTCCTGAATCACAAGCTCTTTCCCACAATATCTGAATGTTTTCATAGTTGTCTAAAATACTGGCAAGACTTTCTGCATGGACAGTCCATCTTGTTGGACAAAGATTGCATACTCCAGAAGTTTCACTCCCACTTTCGTCTTCGTATACTTGTAACATTGCTTCATGTTTGGGAGAAAATTTTATAAGTTTAATTACTTCTGTACATGTATCAAGACAATCAATCCTTCATTGTAACCGACTGCTTGATGGTGTCAGCTACACTTAGATTCAGTGCATGGCCATAACAGTGTGTAAATACTGCGCGTGGCTCTATCTCTGGAATTCTTGTGGCCACTCCAGACTTCGCTCCTGCCATTGTGCTGCACCCATCATAACACTGGCCCCGTAGTTTAGCAAAAGGAATTTGAAACCTTCGCAAAATATCTTTTATAACATTTACAATACTCAATGCATCAATCGATTGCATATGATGAAGACCTAAAACTTCTTTTGAAACTTCAAACTCATCACTAACCCATCGTATAACCACAGTCAGCTGGTCTTGGTTAGACTTGTCTGTAGTCTCATCTACCATAAGTGTGATGAATGGCGAGGTATGAATATGCTCCAATATATCTTTTACCACCTTGTTTGCCATTAGTTGTAGCCTTTCATTCTGATTTTCAGGCGAAACATGTTTTTGAGATTTTTTCTCAAGCCATTTAAGCATTTCTGGTTTATCTTGAGCTCTCAGTTTCAGAAGTTGCACCAAATTACCTGATTCGTCACTATTATGCCCACGCAGAGCCAGCCCTTGTCTTGCCAAAAACCATACACTGGATAGTATCAGGTGCAACATTACTGTTGCTTCTTCCCTTGCTCTCTTATGTTCCAAAATAAGCATTTCATCTAAACTCTTACTAGTGCTTGGAAGTGTTATCACAGCTTCAATAGCCTCAGCATGGCATTTGGACTGGGCATGCTTTTTAAATGCAATTGTAGCATCCTTCCAATTAGTATAATTATTAGTAACCTACAATTACAATTGCACAATTACAGTAGCAGTGTAGTAGTATAAATAATAGTAATAATTATAATAGTAGTAGTAGCATTAATAATGACAATATTATACAAAATACTAGCTAATGCTAATAACAATAATATAATAATAATGACAACAATAATAAGAAGAAATAATAAAGATTATAGCTATGTCACTTACAAAAGAATCTGCTGCATTATTACTAGTTAGGAAGAGATTCTTCTTTGCAGCAGTAGTAACACAAGGATGGCAAAACATAGCATCTAAACTTTCGTCATAGTTAAGAAAAGGCCATGTAGAAAACCAACGGCTCTGAGCTGAGGATTGCACTGGCTTAGTCTTTCTGAATGATCGCTTTGGAAACTTGAAGGGTAAAGGCTGGTGTGGCTTCTCAGGGAGGCTAGGTATGGCACACTTAGCTGGCTTCTGGGCCATAATTCAGCAACTGCAGATAACCTGTACTCAACCGGAAATTAGCATCGGTAAGTGTCGTCAACGATTGGGTAAAGGTCGTTTGAAGCATTAAAAGTGGTCCGGTTGTTTAAACCGGACCGGTGACTACGCCCCTGTCTAGTGTATACCTTTCGTCAAGCCCATTTTGATGAAACCACACAACTAAAACAATTTCATTATCAATATTACCACTATCAGTTGAGCCATCAAGCATCAGTGAAAAAATTTAGCTGCACCAAGACAAAGTCACAATTTTTCCCTTACACTTTCAGCAATATAGTGAGTAATCTCCTTGCCAGCCGTTTCAGTTGTGTAGTTGGTTCCCACACTAACACCATGCTTAGCTTCTAGTTTCACTAGCTGAGGATACTTGCGAAAAGGTAGCTTTTACCTAGCTATGAAGTATAAAATATCAAACTTGTGTCTTTACATTAGTCTTTGTCCCTCTTTCAATGCTTTTGCTATATAGGCGCATACGATACAACACTCTCACCTTTAGCCAGAGCTTACGCTTGTCTGAGTAGAAAAGAGGCATGAATGTGTTGAGCTGCGGTCGTATGGTCTCGAATATTGCTTGTTCGAAGACTGTCCGCCCCATCTCCAGCGTGCACTATAGTTCCTTCTCCCTTTAATATTTGCTTTGAATTTTGTACAGATAGAGCATTTTAGATGTGTAACTATTTTTTTCCCATCTTTATAGAAGATCGTGTTGCAGTCAAGCCAGCTCAGTGTTTGTATCTCCCTGTCAAAATCTTGGCACCATTTTTGAAATGTCGCGTAGGTAACACTCCTTTTTTTATTCCCACTGTCCGACTGTGAAGTAGAAGCGCCCAGTGAACTCGTAGATGCACCTCGATAACTCACCATAGTCAGCAGAGTAACAATGACAGCTGTAAGCTAGACTTTGACCTCCATCCTCCTTTCCAAAAATAACGATTGGCCACGAGGACTGCGCGGGTGCGCCATTGAGCGGCTAATATGAAAGATTGAACGGAAATTGGCCGATGTCCGCCAGTAATATTGCACTCTGCACTGAAAGATTCTGTTCAAATTTCATCACATACGGTATTTTGATGGTCTCATTGTAGTGTTCAGTTGGTAGAGAGTCAGGGTGGTAACACTAATGATCTAAAAAATTGGCGGGATACTGCTGCTAGTATCAGGGAAGAAACTTAAAAAATAAATTCAAAGGTTACAAAATATTTTTGAAACAATAATTGTGTGACTTGAATATGTAACAAGTATTCCTCAAAGTATCGTACTGTTGTTACATTAATGTTATAGCTATATTGAACCTTTCTCACTTTTAAAGGGGTTTAAACAGCAACAAAGGTAAAATGTGAAAAAATCTCAGTAGTCGCTGGTGAATCAAACCTAGTACCCCTGGCTTTAACCACTGCTGTCTAGCCAATGAGCTACGACAACCCACAATTACCAAAACTGTCACATTTTACCTCTATACTGTTGAGTAGTACCGTTTGCTGCAGTCTCGTACTCAACAGATCACCACTTATGTACTGTCAGAACATTTTTTCGGTCTAACCGGGAACCCCTCACCCTCTGGAGAGGAGCCATAATTGGTGGATTAAAGAGGCTTTACCACTACAAAACATCAATAAAATGTATACTTTGCAACTAGTGCACATTCAAACAACTTTATCATATACTGTGTAATTCTAGTGATTTACCTAATACTGTAGTTTGGCACACTACATCTTGAAGTTCTGAAGCTAAATTTGGTAATTCAATTACTCCAATAGTTCAATTAGACCCATGTGGTGGAATAACGATATGCTCCTTCTTCACTGCTGAGCCATAAACGTATGACTTTTTTGCTACGATTTTGTACTCTGTTGTAGTTGAGTACTATTTGATGGGTGAGAGCCGGACAGAATCCAAGAAAGTCACTGATGTCAATTCATTGAGGACTAAGTTCTGAGATTATTTGAATTCTTTGTTTCTTGTTATTAGAGTCAGTCCACTTTCGAAGAACAAGATTGCTCATAGTAAAGGGATAATCTAAATTACATTGGAAGTAAAAATAGTGACATTATTGTACAAGCTTCAGTTTAGGCCTGGGAACAATTCATTTATATCTTGGCTACTTTGTGTTTGTTAAACATAATATTATATAGTTACAATAAATGTGTGACTCAAGGAAACTTTATAATTGTCAGGGACTGCCCTCTAGAGATCCTGGATGACATCCCAGACAAGCCAGACAGCAACCCTAATGGACCGTGACAGCTTCAATTTGGAATTAATGAACCATGAACGATTCAATTATTTGTTGTGACAACATTCCATTAGTTAGATTTGTGCATAAATGCCAGGGATTTTTGTAAAGTAGTTCAGTCTAACGATTGTTGGAATGGCTACACATTGATTCTCTAGATTCTAATAAATACTTTATCTTTAACCATTGTTGACCGTTGACTTGTAGACTAGATCTGGTGTGGCGGAAGCTCTCTGTAATTGATAGAGCAGACCCCCCGCTACAGTTGGTGGCAGCGGAACCTAGGAAATTTCATCGACATCTCTACTTTCGATTCAGGACTGAACTTGTTGACAGAAGCACCTTCGACAGGTTATCTTCGACAGATATTCAACTAGTCAACAAGTGTAGGTCCTCGACACTACGATCGAAACGAGTCTTTAGCAAAAGGACTCAGCAATACCAAGCGTTGTAAGGACGACAACACCGAACTGGGAAAAGATATTGAAACAGAAGAAGGTGAGCTTGACAGTAGATCGATAATGTCAGACACCGAAGTGAGCGAGGAAATATTTAGAATTGAGGAGAGGCCCACGCTGGAGGACAGGGCAACGTTGGAAGACTCGGCAACTCGCATCGACCCTACAACCGACTTGCTGGCGAAATTGTTCCACGAAATGCACGAAGCTCGCTCAAGAGATGAAGACCGTCGGCGACGTGAAGAGGAAGCAAGGGAGAAACGTTGGCAAGACTTTATTGGAAGTTTTACGGGTGCCACTTCCCTCACCGTGCCTGCCGTACCAATAGAATCGGCCACAACAGCTGAACGGGACATTCCTAAGTTTCGTAGACTAGATACTGTTGGAGAGGAAGACGTCGAAGCATACTTCAGTGCCTTCGAAATGCACATGGACTGTTATGGAGTACCAAAAATTAGGTGGGGCAGACATTTGGGCCCCATTCTGAACCCTGACGCGTCTGAGGTATATCTGGCGCTCAACTCAGATGAACGTAAGGACTACGACACGTTGCGGAAGGCATTGTTCAGTCACTACAATGTCAACAAAGACACCTACCGTCTTAAAATTGACAAACTGAAAAGAAAACATGGTGAAACTTGGACTGTCTGCGGTAAGCGTTACCGCTGCCTCGTGAAGAAGTGGTTCGAGGGATGCACTGACAGTCAGTACCTTGGCACACTGCTCGGTGCAAAATCGGAGTGCACGTCTGTAACCTGGTTCTGGACTTAGGAGCTGACACGACTGTTATCACGGCTGACCTTGTTCCGGTAGCGTCCTACACTGGAGAGACCCTAAGAATAGCTGGAGTACATTCGATTGGAGTTGCATTTCCATTGGCTCGATTAAAGATCATGATTGGAAATCAGAAGATATGGCTAAAGGCTGCTGTAGTGGAGAAACCTCCGCACGATATTCTCCTTGGAAGAGATTGTGAGAATTTGCAGCAACTTCTTCGTGATGCTTTAGAACTTCAAGCCAAGGAAACAAAAGAGACAGTTTCTGTGGTCACCAGACAGCAAGCTAAGGCGGAGCAGAAAGAAATCACTCGCGATGAGCACGAAGCGATGATGCAGAAGTCTGGAAAAGGTCGAAAAGAATGGGATTTACTCCTGCCGATGCTACTTTTTGCTTACCGTGAAGCTACGCACGAAGCAACGGGATTCTCGCCATTTGAACTGCTCTTCGGTAGACAAGTATGCGGTCCACTCGATCTGGTGAAGGAGCAATGGGAAGAAATTGAAAATTTCCCACTGTCTGTTGGTAATTATTTGTCTAACCTTTACGACAAAATGAAGTCGATGGCCGACATGGCGAAAGAACGTGACCAGGCAGCGAAGCAGAAGTACAAGGAATTTTATGATAAGGGAACCAGACCTAGATTTTTCGAAGAAGGAGAGTCGGTTCTGTTACTGATGCCGGATGGCCATAGCAAGTTAGAGGCATGTTACTCAGGGCCCTTCACTATTGAAAGGAAAATATCACCAGTGACGTACCAAATCGCTACCCCTGGAAGAGGAAAGAAAAGCAAGATAGTTGAAACGATGGACCACGCCTACTGCGAAAGCGTTAGCATTGTCTATCATTCCTGATGGTATGACTGAGGACGAAGGAGAAGTTGTCTTGTTGGATGATAAAGGTGCCAACAATCCAATGTTTGGAGACAATTTATCTCTTGAACAGAAAGAACAAGCAAGAGCACTTCTAGATGATTTCTCTCAAATTTTCAGCTCAACCCCAGGTTTGACGAATCTAGAAACCCACGAAATACGTATCGGAGTGGCCAAGCCAACTCTAGCACCGATCTACAGGATACCTCATGCGTTATTCAGCCAAGTACGACAAGAACTTAAAAGTATGGAGAAGCTTGGCATCATAGAAGTGTCAAAAAGTGCATGGTCTTCGCCACTAGTCACTGTCAGAAAAAAGGACAGCGGAATACGTCTTTGTGGTGATTACAAGCATTTGAATGCCATTACTGATGATGATAGATATGCAATGCCAAGACCAGAGGAATTGCTAGATCGTATGGGTCAAGCAAAGTTTATCAGTACACTAGACATTATCAAAGGATACTACCAAGTTCCAATGAGTATGAAAGATCGGGAAAAGACGGCCTTCTCATCAACCCTTCGGGAAATACCAATTCAAGCGGATGTCGTTTGGATTAAAAAACGCGCCTACTACCTTTTAACGGCTTATTGATCGAATTTTTGATGGCATTCTGGAGTGTGTGGCAACCTACATTGACGACTTTGCTGTTTTTTCACAAACATGGGAACAACATATTGCCCATTAGGAAGAAGTGTTTGAAAGATTGACCAAGGCTGGACTTACACTGAGAGCAGAAAAATACACCATTGGAGCAAACAAATGCAGTTTTTTAGGACATACGATTGGTGGAGGATGTATCAGACCACTGGAAGCAAAAATCTCTGCAGTTACTAATTTTGCAAGGCCAACAACTAAACAAGATTTGAGAGCTTTCCTTGGCTTAACAGGCTACTACAGAAAATTCATTCCCCAATATGCCACTAGAACTGTGCACTTGACAGATGCTCTGGGAGGAAAGCGACCAGACAGTTTGATTTGGACTGACGAGATTGAAAGTGAATTCATAGATCTCAAGTCAGCTATTACCAGCAGACCAGTGCTTAGATCGCCAGATTTCGAGTTGTTTTTCATTCTGCAAACCGATGCATCACTGAGAGGTATAGGAGCAGTCTTGAGTCAAAATTTTTAAACATGAAGGCGAGCGACCCATAGCATTTTATTCAAAGAAACTGAATGGAGCTCAAAGGAACTATACAGCCACAGAAAAAGAATGTTTGGCCATAGTTTCAGCAATTCGACACTTTTCAATTTATTTGATCGGTCAGAACTTTGTCCTTCAAACAGACCATAAGGCACTATAGAGGCTGCGTATCAATGGAGAACAGCAGCCAAAGGCTTATGAGATGGTCACTCTCTTTGCAACCTTATCGCTTCACGATTGAACAACGACCTGGAAACAAGCACACAAATGCGGATGGATTGTCCAGGCAACAATTTTTGGAGCCAGACCAGAGAGGAGGGGGGAGGTGTCAGGGACTGCCCCCTAGAGATACAGGATGACATCCCAGACAAGCCAGACAGCAACCCTAATGGATCGTGACGGTTTCAATTCGGAATTAATGAACCATGAACGATTCAATTATTTGTTGTGACAACATTCCATTAGCTAGATTTGTGCATATATGCCAGGGATTTTTGTAAGGTAATTCAGTCTTTAACCATTGTTGACTGTTGACTAGTAGGCTAGATCTGGTGTGGCGGAAACTCTTTGTAATTGATAGAGCAGACCCCCGCTACAATAATTAGTTAATTTTTCTTATTTAAAACTTCAGGAAGAACAAGTACCATAATTGTAATCAACTGTTGATACAGTAATGTAAATCATTTTGTAAATTGAGGGGATAGAATGGACAAATTACTGCACTTTTGGACTGCAACAAATTAATATTGTGTGGGGAGAGGAGATACATTTTCCTATGCCCTGGATATATGGTAGGCAATGGACAACAAACAGTACCACAACACTGGATCTGGGCCAGAATAGGGAGCTGACAAGAATGACCTCTGTACTGCTAAAAATATTTTGCCGAACTTGTGTCCATTTCTTGTTGTAAGCGACTAAAGCTAATTGGTACAAAGCAACCAGATACGTTTCCTACACGCAATGATGCCTGAGGTACATGGGTGCAGTGGTCAATAAATAGTGTTCTTTAATGAAATGAGTAATAATTATGTTGACATAATTAGTTACCTACCATGTCTGACCTATGTTCTATCCCCTCAATTTACAAAATGATTTACATTACTGTATCAACATTTTCGTAGTATAAGTGTACTTAGTAGTTAAAATGTACTCTAATTATTAAACTTACATTTTTATATTAGATTTAATGCATAACTTCGGTAAATACATTAGCAATACTGATTTTGGTGTTCCGGTATGTGTAGTTGCCGTTAAAACTATGTTTTGGTCTGAAAATACTATAAAGTGACATTTATTCAACGGTGTGAATTGAATTTGTTATATTTTAAATGATCATGCGTGTTCTTAAACATAGCCTGGTGTGCAGTCTCTATCTCATAGATGTGTTACAATTTTAATGTTGGGTTTTTTATATTGTTTTTATTGATTTTCTTAAAATTTATTTATTGTGGTCCACAATCGGGTAAGTAAGAGATGGTGTATGCAGCACATAGAGAATGAAGCTTAATATTTGTATATATTGTACATTGGAGGCCAGCAAACTGGTGGAACCAAGTTGTTGTTAGTTCATGCTATATTTTGCTTCTTCCTCAAGCTCTTAGAATGAGATCAATATTTACCTTTACTTTATGTTGTTTATGTAAAGATGGCGAAGAATAATGTGGTATAATTTAAGTACATGTATTCAGGTCAGTTGTGGTTGACACAAAAACTCCAATCAATCTAGACTAGATATATATTGGATATAATAATTATTTAGTATTCTAGTTAACAATTTCTATCATAACCAATTTGTTGATGTTTGTAGATTTTGAGGATCCCACGTATTCTTTAGAAAAAGAAAATGATTTGGTATCAGCACATAAGCCAGACTTTGCACGCCCTCTCACAGATTTTATAACTTACATGGAAAAAATTGAGTTCATTATATCTGTAATCGGTGAAAAAGAATACAGGGCAGCTATTTGCAATATGAAAAATCCTATAGGTGAAGAATTTCAAGAAATTAAAGCTACGTTATTGAAGGATAACATCAACATGGTAGTTGGGTCTTTTGCTAACTCACCAATAGTGGTTGTGAAATCTACTGATGATAAAAAATTAAGAAAAGATTTGGAAGCAGCGCTGGTTATCTGCTCAAAAGCTAAATATATTCTATGTATTGGTACAGGTTATGCATTTCAAAAGAAGGATGTACAACTTGGTGAGGTTTTTATATCATCTAGTATCTCACTGATTGAACATTATGATGTAACACAACTGGGAGATTCTGCCAATATTGATATTCAAGAAGCAAAGTCTGTTGACATCAGTGATTTGCTTAAAAGAATATTTTGCAGCAATATTAATTCAGTGGAGGACTTTTCTCTTAGTGAAAAGCGTATAGCTAGCTATCACTGTTCCAATATCATTTCAGGAATTGATTTTGGTAACGCCAACTTTCAAAATGTTGACAAAGTCACTATTAATCCTCAAGCAATAGGAGGAGATTATTCTCTTAATGAGATATATCAGTTACAAAAATGTGGCAAAATTAGTGGTTTTATTGTGATAAAGTCAGTCACCAAGTATGCTGATGGCAGTTATTATGAAAATTGGGACTTCACCGGAGCAATGGCTGCATTTCACTTTGCAAAGGAGAAGATGATACCTTACATACGTAAGTACAAATATCACAATATTCTAGCTACATACTACCATAATATGACTTTGACAATCAATATAGTTTATTTAGTAAACAGTAGAGTAAATTGTAGTGTTCAATTTTTGTCTAATATGTCATCAGCTATTCAAAAAAACTGATTGCTACTTTTAAACATAATTTCGTATTCTTAGTAGATTTGACAAAGTGACTATTAAAAATCAGCATATTTTGATTCAAATATATTATATTTTTTATTCATTATTTAGATCATAAGAATGCAGTAGAAAATTATCTTGAGTTGATTAAGTCTCCTGAAAATACTGTAAATGTTGCTGTCACAAAGCTACTTTTTCTTGGTCCATCATTACAAGGAAAGACGGTGACACGAAAGCGACTAACAAAAATGATCAGAAATCTTTCATCAGACCCATCTGATGACAAGTCCAATACTGGGATTTGCGAGCAAAGTACTGTTATTACATGCAAAAACTTATATCGAGGTGTCATTTTAGCTGAGGAAGAAGGAGAAGATTGGAAAGTTGTTGAAGACATTGAACAAGAAGTGGAGACATTCATTAATACTCAATCAATACCAAAAGACAAATTCGATTCTAGTGTTAAGAGCCCTCAACAATATATTCCGAATGAAACATTAAACACTAAAGAGAATCCTGAGCAAAAAAGTTTAGATTCATCAGTTGAAGAAATTTCAAGCTCATCTCCTTCATCAGTACATCCAGAAACGGAAACACATGAAAAAACACATGTTAATGTACCTAGTAGCGAATTGTCAGTGGAGGATATCCAAATAAGTCCTGAAAATATTTCTCAGTGTCTTCAAATGAAGAAGGCATACAGCCTTAGTGAAATTAAGCTGCATTTGAACAATGGGTGCATGATATATCTTCAAGACACCGGAGGTCAACCTGAGCTAATGGACTGTCTACCAGCACTAACCATAGGGCCTGCATTATATTTGCTATTTTGCAAGCTTAATACCAACCTAGATGATCATTACACTGTAGGCTATCGAGGCACAGATGGAAAGACTTCATCACTATTGTCACATTTTACTATAAAGGAAACTTTGCTTTCAGCTTTAGTAAGCATATCCTCCATGCTATATTCATCATCTGATGATTGCGCTGACATAAAACAGCAATTTGAAAATCGACAACATTGTGTGTACATTATTGGAACACATCGAGATAAAGTAAAAGATGATTCCTCCATTGATGCATTTGAGACAAATTTAAAGGAAGTTATTGATTCTACATTTTTCTACAAAAAAGGTTTGATTAAGGAATGGTATCAAGATGATTTTCCTGCTAACAGTACGCTAAGAGATTCTTCGATGCGACTTGTATACCCATTGGACAATCAAAATGGAGGGAGTGACGAAATACAGTGCTTGAGAAGAGCCTTGTCACAAAAAATACATGAGTATGCTATAAAGATTCCTATTCAATGGTTAATACTTGGTATTGTGCTACGTGGTAGACCTGAAGTTATGTTAACAGTGGAAACTTGTTTCACAATTGGAAGACACTTAAACATGAATAAAAGCCAGACTGAAGCAGCTCTGCACTTTATTCACTACAATTTGGGTATATGTATGCATTTTTCTAATGTTAAAGAACTAAAAGATGTTGTAATAACTGACACACAAGAAATCTATCAGAGTTTAACTAAAATTATTGAGGCAGCATTTAAACCTGGAATAGTACATGAAGTAGCTGCTTCTGAATTAAAAAACACAGGACAATTTTCATTCGAATCATTCTCTCGTAAAGTCAAAACTCCCCTACCACTGGAGGTATTAGTTATTGTGTTGGAACATCTAAACATAATTGCTCCCATTCCATCAGCAAATAAAGAGGAAACAAAATTTTTCATGCCTTGTATTTTGCCAAATGCCTCCGATACAGAAATTATGAGGTATGAAGAAGAGTATAAAATACCACATGAAGTTTCACCCTTATATATTCGCTATGATTGTGGATTTGTACCTATGGGAGTGTTTTCTGCTACAGTTGCTAAACTTATTCAACAAAGCTCAAAAATAGTAAGTCTTAGAATTTAAGCCATATTTTCTATGTTCATTTTCTTCACTTTTTTAATTCTTACTGTAAATAAAATAAGCATTCAAATCACTTTAATTTAAGTGGACTTGAATAAATTAGATTAGTCACCCTTGCTCATAATAGACAGCCTTTTAATAATATGTGCTTAATAAATGACACACTTTATTGTGAATTTCCAGAGCATGCAATCTTCAATGGTTTATTTCAGTAATTATCTGTTTCGGTAGCTAATCTTGGCTCTTCTTCTCTCCCACTTGCATGCAAACATACTCAATTGGCTATCTAAAATTATTGAGCAGGATTATTCAAGTGACAAGGTGAAACTAAAATTGTACATATAATAGAGAATTTTTTGTGCAGAATACCTGAAATTTATTTATGTGTAAAAGAAGCTTGGTCCAGGATAATATTGAAATATCTGATACTGTGTAACTCTTCTTCTTGGTAGACTCACATAGCCAGATGTTTTACCATTATTTCTGACCACTATGTGAGGAAAGGGTGAGTCTTGGTTGGAAATTAAATATTGTCAATTTTGCAGAGTTACTCACTAATCAAACATATCCAGCTAATGATTTATATAACTTGCAATATCCATTATAAATATAAACCATACCAGAAAACTTGATACCTGATTAAATACATAGATCCTGATCTATTTATTATACATAGTATGTGTAATAAAATCTGAAAGTTGCCCTCTGCAACATGCTGCCATATTTTTCCAACTATAGGGGTATTATACCTATCACCATGGGTCGTATTCCTTCCAAATGGTGACAACAAAATGATAAAAGTCATGAAACACGCTATGATTTATAACTTATTTTGATTAATTCAAATGAGTAAGACCCTATTGTTATATTCAGTAATTAAAATTCTTGTGTTATAGTAACAAAATTTATAAAATGTTTTTTAGAGAGGAGTATATATTCGATTGAGGTCTGATCGAATGCGAAGAAATTATATAGAATTTATATACGGTGAAGATCGTGATGTTTTAATTATGATTCACAAGCCAGAGTATATCAAGGTTCAAATCCACAGAACCAGTGATTATGAGCAAAAGTTGCATGAGTTATGTCCCAGAATCATGGAATTGATAGCTACTACAATAAGGAATGTTTCGGGATCCATGTTGCACTCTCTCTACACAGATATTTCAAAGGATCAATATAAACATTATTTCGAGAAATATTGTTTTGCTTTCGAATGTTACGAACATGAAAAATCAGACCATCTCTGTACTGTGAGCAAGAATGAGCTGAACCCAAGATATATGGACTGTGTAAAAGAAAATACATCATTAAAAATGAAGCCTGAACACCAAGTTTGGTATGGCAAGGTAAGCACTTGTTATTACCCATGATTTTTATCTAATACATGTTTGTATTAACTGTTATAGGAAATTGACACTTCTCCTAGCAAAATTGGCACAGGTAAATGACAATAAGGATTGTGTATCAGATAATTTCTGCTATGTTAAGTTAAAGTTTGTTAACCCTCAGTGCTCATGCACGAGAGGGTTACAGTACTCAGTTTATATGTCAGTCAGTCAGTCATTCTTTCACACAACAAAAGCGGATCTCAAAGATGGCAGCCTCCTAAAGATTGAAAAAAGAACATTAAAATGTTTCAATGGACATTATAAGTCCCTTTAATGTGTCATAAAGTTTAGTTTCAACTTTTTTCAGTAAAAGCTAGTTTTTTTAGGCCACACGATCGTTGTTGTTAACACCCCCTACATTCGTGCCATCAAGTGAGAAAATTATTTCTTTGCTGACGGTGGTAGCTTTGCATTACAATATTTGAGTGCTCGGAGTTTCCCATATGAGTGTCACTTGATTATTAAGCTTCTCTTATGAAGACCACATTTACTGTTTCATTGCATGAGTTGCATATCGACTTGCTTTAAGCTGTACTTATCGACTTGCATAAGTTACACATTGGCACATTTATTTTTATACTACTTCAACTAAATTATTCTTTTGGTCTTTGTAATAGCTAGCTAGTGTATAGTAGCACTGATGGTTCGCACCCTCGGTGCTTCATTTGTATAGTGTCTGTTGGTTTTCTTTATTGACTCTTACTCAATTGAATGAATTGTTGTTAAAACTTTCTCTTATTTTTTATTAACTGATGAATGATTGAGGTTGAAAATTGAAGTTTATTAATTTAAAAGCAATTAATAGCTATTAGCAGATATAATATCTGTTGACTGCTGCAGTTGTTTATTACACTAATGATCTACAAAAATAAAGAGAGAAAATAAATTGTGCACTGAAAGAAACTCATGAATAGTATTAACAATAATTATTGTGACCTGATTTTATTTGTAAAGTATGAAAGTAGTACAGTAAATTTTTAATTAAACAATTACCTAATATGAAGTTTCAAGAAGCCAAAATATAATGTTTTTTTAAGTTAAAATTGAACAAAAAAAAAGTTGCTGAGAACTAAACTATAAAGCAAAGCTGCTGAGCTGCTAGACAATTATATATATATAATATATATATATATATATATATACAGGACCACATATTTAGGAAGAATTCCTAGGGGAGGAAGGGGGTGAATGTATAATTCTCTATAGAGCCTATTTTTTAACCAAGCTTTTCACTTCCACAGTACCAGAAAAAACTGGAGGCAAGCCAAACAAGCTGTGATTTTGAGAAGAAACCGCATGCTTGTTTTAGGGACACATGCGTACTATAGTGTATATATATATATATATACTAGTGTTGTGCTTGAGTACAAATGATGAGCGAGCTAGCTTAGTTTTAAAGTGATAACTAACTAAGAGCTACAGCTCTTGGCATAAAGTATATAGTTGTTGAAATAAAAATGTTCTAGCTTGACCAACCCATTCCATGATGACAAGAGAAAATAGTGCTGTTGGGTTCACTATACTTCTACAAAAGTTAAGGTGTTTAGGTCTGCTCCAAGGCTACACAATAGATTGCTTTTCAAGCCAGCAACTTATATGGTTAACAGTTTCATTACTTTTGAGACGCTTTACAAATTTACGTAATTAGTGGCAGGGGCGAAAAAAGGGCTGCATGTACCATATAAATGAGCAAAAATAAATAAATAAACAGCACGAAATCTCAATTGTGCTACCGCTTTAAGTATCTCGCTCATTTTGCTTGCTCGCCAATAATACATACCCAATTTTCAATTGTCCAACTCAGTAGTTTTTATATTGCTACTTTATTTACATAGCACTTATAATTTATTTAGCATAGTAGCCATGAGATAAAGGGACTGATTAAGTAAAACACATTATTATTAAACAGCATAAACTGTTGTAAGGTGTTCTTGTTAAGTTTTAATTATCGAGTAAGCGAAATGAGTGCGATACTATTGGGGGGGGGGGGGGGGGGGGGGGGGGGGGGGGGGGGGGGGGGGGGGGGTGACTGCCCCTCTGTCCTTACTCCCTAATTACCGCCCTGATATAAAGTAAATGAGTAGTTTCTAATCCAAAATTTGAACAGTAATTTCTCTAATGTTTACTTCTAATGTCTAGATCATTCCTTTACCATGAGCAATCTTGTACTTCTAAAGTGGACCGACTCTAATGGCAAGAAGCATAGAATTCACATAATCTCTGAACTTAGTCCCAAATGGAGTGATATCAGTGACCTACTTGGATTCAGTCCTGCTCTCACCCAACAAATAGAACTCAACTGCAGCAGAGTACAAGATCGTGGCAAAGAAGCCATGCGTTTATGGCTCTGCAGTAAAGAAGGAGCATATCGTTATCCCACCACATGGGAAGGTCTTATTGAACTATTAGAGGATATTGAATTATCAAGTTTAGCTTCAGACATTGGAGAAGTAGTGTGCAAAAAGACAGTATAAGTAAACCATTAGAATTTCACATTTTGTGATATGTTGTGCTGAATGTGCACTGGTTGCCTACTATTATATTTTATTGTAACTTAAACTTTTTTTTGTTGATTAACTTTTTAGCTGTTGTTGTTGTTGTTGTTTTTGTTTACACTAGCTTTGTGTTCCTCACATGTTTGATTGGATTATCAATTATTATTTTATAGATATTAACATGCAATATTAGTTGTATACAAAGAGAGAAATTAATGATGTCCATATTATTGGAACACTAGGTCAAACATGGCAGGGAATTCTTCTGTGTTAACATAATGATTATCTAAACATTACTATTATTAACCCTCAGCGTGCATGTGCGAGAGAGTTATAACATTCTGTTTATCATTAATTCATTCATTCATTGATTTATTCACTCTGTCAACAGCATATCTCAACGATGGTCGACTTTTATGCCTTGAGAGAAGAGGAACTCCTAGATGATGATTTAAGTCCCTCTAATTTGCCACTTTTTTAATTTCAGCTTGGTTTTTGAGAAAACGAGAGAAAAGGCAGACTATGGTGAGTGCTGCTATAGGGTCACACCCATTTAATCATTTAGCTGCAATTTAGAATCATGTGCGCTCATGTGAGCATACAAATTTTACCATGCCCGGTTCAGATTAGTTGCTTGCGTTCTGTAATATCCAGTACTCAACTTCCTTTGTCCAGTGTTGGGAAGTCTCTGCTGACTGCTGGTAGCATAGGTAACACTGGTAGCATAGGTAGCACCAGTAGTATAGATAGTACTGGTAGTATAGGAGCACTGGTAGTATAGGTAGCACTGGTAGTATAGGTAGCACTAGTAGTATAGGTAGCACTGGTAGCATAGCTGGTGCTGGTGATACAGGTAGCACTGGTACCATAGGTAGCACTAGTAGTATAGGTAGCACTGGTAGTATAGCTGGTGCTGGTGGTACAGGTAGCACTGGTAGTATAGGTAGCACTAGTAGTATAGGTAGCACTAGTAGTATAGGTAGCACTGGTAGTATAGCTGGTGCTGGTGGTACAGGTAGCACTGGTACCATAGGTAGCACTAGTAGTAGTATAGGTAGCACTGGTAGTATAGCTGAGCACTGGTAGCATAGGTAGCACTGGTGGTAGCACTGATAGTATAGGTATACTGGTAGTATAGGTAGTACTGGTATTATAGGTAACACTAGTAGCATAGGTAGTACTGGTAGTGTAGGTAACACTAGTAGCATAGGTATTACTGGTAGCATAGGTAGCACTGGTAGCATAGGTAGTACTGGTAGCATAGGTAGCACTGGTAGCATAGGTAGTACTGGTAGCATAGGTAGTACTGGTAGCATAGGTAGCACTGGTAGCATAGGTTGCACTGGTAGCATAGGTAGCACTGGTAGCATAGGTAGCATAGGTAGCACTGGTAGCATAGGTAGCATTGGTAGCATAGGTAGCACTGGTAGTATAGGTAGTACTGGTAGTATAGGTAGCACTGGTAGCATAGATAGTACTGGTAGCATAGGTAGCATTGGTAGCATAGGTAGCACTGGTAGTATAGGTAGTACTGGTAGTATAGGTAGCACTGGTAGCATAGGTAGCACTGGTAGCATAGGTAGTACTGGTAGCATAGGTAGCACTGGTAGCATAGGTAGTACTGGTAGTATAGGTAGCACTGGTAGCATAGGTAGCACTGGTAGCATAGGTAGTACTGGTAGCATAGGTAACACTGGTAGCATAGGTAGTACTGGTAGTATAGGTAGCACTGGTAGTATAGGTAGCACTAGTAGTATAGGTAGCACTAGTAGTATAGGTAGCACTAGTAGTATAGGTAGTACTAGTAGTATAGGTAGCACTGGTAGTATAGCTAGCACTGGTAGCATAGGTAGCACTGGTAGTATAGGTATATACTACTAGTGCTACCTATACTACTAGTGCTACCTATACTACTAGTGCTACCTATACTACTAGTGCTACCTATACTACCAGTGCTACCTATACTACCAGTACTACCTATGCTACCAGTGTTACAGTACTAGTAGTATAGGTAGTACTGGTAACATAGGTAACACTGGTAGCATAGGTAGTACTGGTAGCATAGGTAGCACTGGGTAGTATAGGTAGCACTGGTAGCATAGGTTGCACTAGTAGCATAGGTAGTACTAGTAGCATAGTTAGCACTGGTAGTATAGGTAGCACTGGTAGCATAGGTAGCACTGGTATAGGTAGCACTAGTAGTATAGGTAACACTAGTAGTATAGGTAGCACTAGTAGGATAGGTAGCACTGATAGTATAGGCAGCACTAGTAGTATAGGTAGTACTGGTAGCATAGGTAACACTGGTAGCATAGGTAGTACTGGTAGCATAGGTAGCACTGGTAGCATAGGTTGCACTAGTAGCATAGGTTGCACTAGTAGCACTAGGTAGCACTGGTAGCATAGGTTGCACTAGTAGCATAGATTGCACTAGTAGCATAGGTAGTACTAGTAGCATAGTTAGCACTGGTAGTATAGGTAGCACTGGTAGCATAGTTAGCACTGGTAGCATAGGTAGTACTAGTAGCATAGGTAACACTGGTAGCATAGGTAGCACTGGTAGCATAGGTTGCACTAGTAGCATAGGTTGCACTAGTAGCATAGGTTGCACTAGTAGCATAGGTAGTACTAGTAGCATAGCTAGCACTGGTAGTATAGGTAGCACTGGTAGCATAGTTAGCACTGGTAGCATAGGTAGTACTAGTAGCATAGTTAGCACTGGTAGTATAGGTAACACTATAGTAGCATAAGTAGCACTGGTAGTGGTAGTTTAAGTAGCACTTGTAGTATAAGTAGTAATGGTATAATTACGTTTCCTAGTTACTGACAAGCATTTGCACTCTGCATAGTTACTGAGATTTCATGTTTGATTTTAGCATGTTCTTTTCTGTCAGCTCATCGTACTATGTACCTTTGGTGTACAAAATACAAATTCCTAGCCAAATACCTGAACCGATAATAAAACTGCTCTGTGTAGGGATTGGGGAGGGGGAAATAAATAAGACCTGGACAACTGAGCAAAGTATTTGATGTCATAAATTCTGCATTGGCAAACTTTCAAGCTACATAAAACACTAGAGACATGAAATTTACTTAGAAAATGTTTTTTAAAAAAACATCTTGGGACGTAACACAGGACCTTCTGAACGAATAACTAACAAAGAATTCACTTGGAATACTGAAATATGTATCAACTCTAACTCTAATTACCCACATTCATTTAAACTCTCCATCCTTACTCATGGAAACATAGTCTATCACACTGTCTCTTCTTTAGACACTTATTGTTTACTTTGATTTCATCTTCTTGTAATTCATCACTCAGCTATTGTTGATAATTCTATTAAAGTTTCTCCCTTTGAGATTTCCAGGGATGGGCTGGCTTCACTCTAAACCTAGCTATCCGTGAAAAATTTTCTACTTGCTGAAGAGAGATGGCCGAACTTCAGATCTTACAATCTTTTGGGGAGCTTGGTTTTTCTAGTGTAAAACCAGAACTTGTAAAGGGAATTCTACGAAGGGATGTTTTTGTTATTTTACCGACTGGCTTTGGAAGAGTGTGTGTTTTCAGTGCCTTCTAATTTTGTTCGACGGAATGTTTCCAGATGATGGGTGTGGGGGAATGGAATAACGAGACGGAAGCACTGCCACCAGAGTTAGGCTCTCAGGCTAATTACTTAGCAAGGCACTCCAACCTCAGGGATATAATGAACTGTTGTACAACCCCCAACAACTAAGTTGAACTGATAGTTTTGTTGAAGTTCAAGTATGAGAGCTAACTGACTGAAAAGGTTCGGCCGTATAGTTTATATAACGGAACAATGATAAAAATAAAATGCAGAACATATTATGTTTACAAAGTAGATTACACTAATCAGTTTTTACTGTGGATGGTGACTCTACATAACAACGGCTACTGTCAGCAAGCTGACAAGACAACAGTTTTGTTTTTAGACTAATGTGGGGGTTGTGGGCTTCAATCATATTAGTTGTTACTCCACTCACTGCAATAATAAAAGAACAGGTAAGTGCTTCATTGGTAATCATGTATTTTCACTAAGTTCAAGTTCAGCTACTATTTGACTTAACAATACAAAATAATGGTGCTATCTAGAAGAGGAATTAGTACTGGGTATGTAACTGGTGACCAAGACAGCAATGAAGTCATGGAAGCTGTAACAGAAGGGGAATATCAAGTGGTGTACCTCACTCCCGAAATGCTACTTGATAGTAGAAAATGGAGATAATGTTACTGGGGGACATTTACAGATTTTGACTTCGAGCTTTTATTGTTGATGAGGCCCACACAGTGAAAACATGATAAGGTAACTAGGTCATAGTTATAATATTGCAAGGTATTATAGCTGGCAGCAGTTTACTACTTTATTTATTCATAGATCTAAATTTATATCTCATATTTTCTTGCTAAAGAAATATTTCTTGTTGATACAAGTATTATGGATATAAGCTGAGTTTTTTTTTTAAGTGTGAATTTACACACTTCAGTTGATATGAGACAATTTATAGATACCACTTCATTAATATTGTTGTTGCTTAGTTATGTGTTCGTAGTACTAATTTTGAGATTTATACAATCATTTTAAAAATATTAATTATGATAGGGGAGAAACCTTCAGACGTCTGCTGTTGCGAATAAGTGAGATCCGGAGCTTGCTTCCAGCACACGCAAATATCATGACACTAACTGCTACTGCCACATCAGCATTGCTAGTATCAAAGATCATTGGAATGAGAGATGAACTGGTGGTTTCCATCTCTCCATGTAAACCCAACATTATGTACTCTGTAATTAAGTTTTCTACTTCTACAGAAACATTTGAACCAATAGTGAAGAAACTTTTACAAGATAGTGCAGATTGTCCTTGTGTTGTGGTGTTTTGCAAGTCTTTGTTGACATATATGAGTTTTTTAAGAACTCACTTGGTGTCAACTTCACCATACCTGCTCATGCGCCTACATTTAAAGAATTTCGACTCGTGGACATGTTCATGAGTTGTACTAATCAAGAGGTGAAAGGCAGTATTATTAATTTATTTATAACATATCAAATTTAGCTATGTGTCATTGTTGCAACGGTGGCTTTTGGTATGGGAATAGATTGTCCAACAATGTATGCCAAGTAATTCATTATGGCTCCCCTAGTGATGTAGAAACTTATGTGCAGGATACAGGACGTGCCAGGTCGGGATGGACTTCCTACAATGGCAGTTTTATTAACTAATGTTGGACGCATAAACACATGGAAAAATTTATGTCAGAATATGTGAAAAATGAGACCGTGTGCAGGAGAGATGTTCTTTTCAAACAATTTGATAATTACTCACGTGTTTCTAGTGGACCTTTATGCTTGTGTTGTGGCGTGTGTGCAAAATCATGTACTTGTTCAATGTTTTCTATAATAATCATTCTTCTTTTTTCTTTTAATGAATAATTGCAGTAAAATTATATGTGTGAGATCATCCAATCAATGAGTTTATTTGTGTCTATTGCATGCAAGACATCTCTTGGATTTGGGAATGAGGAGTGAGAGTGACCTTGATGTGGGGAAAACACTTTGTACTGTTGCAAGTGCTGAGTTATAAGAGCTATATCCTTTTTTTTAGTTCAGTGCCTTGTGACTACCAGATATATCTCCCACTCTATTTTCTGCATCGAAGTTCTCCAACAATGGTGCCAGTGTTCACAGAGCTATTCCTACTCTTGTTGTGGCCCTTTCAGTTTTGTTACTTCCTAGTCCTTGAATGTAATCTTTGCATACTCGATTGAGATGCTCTTGATGCAAGTCTCCTGGAATGAGTACTGATGAAGCGACTCCAGATCAGCTGTGGTGCTTGACGAGGAGTGAGTTCAAACTCGTATTGGCAGAGCATGTTCAATACTTCTATAAAAGACATTCTTTTTATATTTCAAAGTACCAAAGTTTTATAGAATGAAGTTTGCTTTAAATAAGAATTTTAATTGGTAAAAGAATAAGACACTCTTTTTTATATTTCAAAGTACCAAAGTTTATAAGTTCTCAGAATGATGTTTTCTATACCAAAGGGGTTGAAGGAAAAACAAAGGTAAGTTGTGAACAAATCACTGATAATAATTTGTCTAGAATGAAACTAGCTACATACAGTTTCCTGGATATTTCAATAGTTATGGGAGCTATTTCAAGGAGTCAGGTACTGTAATCATGCACATACAACAACAACATAATTGATAAGTTATAGGTGTTACTAAACCAAAATGTAATTTACCATATCACTTAATGATGGAGGTGACTTGTTGAACTCAAAACAAACAAACTTGTCCACAATACTTTTGCAGATAGACTTCAGAATACTCTGACGTTGCTCTGCTACCTCCATCCACAATATCTGTGGTTCTTCAATGGAAGAAATTGTGGGTACATCATCCAGTGAAGACATTTTTAGCTCCTCCATGCTGCTGCTAAAATGTGACAAGTTACAATGAGCTTAAAAAATCATCACACTCGTTAAAATGGTGTATTGGATCTGCTGTCACATCCAAGTGATTAATTAAATTTCTGAGATGATACAGAAATTTAAAAAAATACAATAATATTATAAACAATAACCACAAAATGTGAATAAAATCAGCTTTATGAACATGAATTGTCATTTTGTGACAAATGTAGCTAGGAACGGTCCAGGATAATTCATTTCCACTTAATCACCGAGCACTCGTTGATCCGTTCTCTGGGATGGAGAGTCTATTTGATCTTTTAGCCCTACAGAAGACTATTAGCTTTACTACTTGCTAGCAGTACTTACTTTCATGCATAATTCAGTCTATGATAACTTCATTCATATTATACTCTTGCAAACTTTACCAAGAATCACATAGACTCAGGCACTCTAAACAACCCACTCACAGAATCTATACTGAACTTATAGAAATCCTTTACCAATAATTGCAATTTTTTTTTTACTTGTCCCAAAAACCATATAAAAAAATATCCATTATAACAAGTCTATTATGTTAGCTATAAAACTTCTCAATAATTACCTATAGAAAATCCTTTCCCACTCTTACCTGGGACCAAGGCATGTCCAAGAATTAGAATACAAGTCACTTTGAAAGGCTTACTTACAATATTGATGTCTCGTTCCAATATAGCATGCCGTTAATATTATTCAAACATTTAAAATTGTTAATAGTAGATTTAGGGTTGTTAGAAACGTCACAGTTAGCGTAAACAATCACTCAACAAGTGACTAATTCTACATCTTTCAATCACTGCTACTAAGTCCTTTAATTAACATACTATTGTTTAGAACAAAAACAATTATTCTGTACAAGTTGACAATTAGTTAAAGGAGGCAGTGATTCAGGATGTAGAATCAGTCACTGGTTGAGTGATTGCTTATGCTAACTGTCACATGCTCATTTTCGTACTTTTTCTAGCAACTTCAGATTTTGTTTTACTAGTTACCAAGCTTTTTTCTTAGATTTGCTGAGTATGAATGTAGTCTTCCATGACAAACTGCTTGCAACCTAGGACAATCACAAGTTGCAGTACTTGGGCTTTTGATTTTAAATTGTGCCTATGGTAAGGGGGAGGTCAAGCGTACATAGAGAGTGCTACTTTCTGATGTCAATTGTGGTTTGGAAGAGTTAGCTATCTATACTTAAAATACCATATAAGAGAGGTTAGAGTATACTAAATATGATGGTAATAGTAAGTAAATGCCAAATAATAACATTCCATCATGATAGAGCTGTTTAGGTTAACTTCAATGAAAAAATTGTAGTCAGCAGTGAATTATGACTAAAACTATGATCACTGTAATATATACCACTTAGTAACACCAGGAATTTACATCAATTCACAACTTTTTTGAGTTGGGAGAGAAACAACTGACAGGAAAATCATATCTCAACCACAATTAAAAAACAACAACTACCCTGATTGTTCCACTGCCCAAAAGGTAAATGACAGCACAGACGGGTCTGAGGAAGATGTGCAGTATTTCATGCACATCAAAAATGCATCTGTATTTAAGTAGGCTAATAGATATCAGAGAGTCATTTAGCTTAAGCCCTCAATTGTCGACTACCTTATTTATAATCAGGCCACACCAAATTCATTTGTTGTTGCTCGGGCGAACTAGGCTGAGATGTAGGGTCGGTAGGTAGGGGAAAAAAAACAAAAAAAACATGAATATCATTAAAAAAAATCAAGAATATCATTAATTAACGTGTCAATATTACTTTATTGTTCATTCGACTCGACGTCTTTTCACATT
>WLWD01005019.1_pt1 | contig 31710 bp, 25 predicted proteins | sample 6712731 | NCBI WGS metagenome assembly WLWD01 (sample SAMN12718690, study PRJNA576275) | sponge metagenome | isolation source: marine sponge | host: Mycale hentscheli | place: New Zealand: South Island, Marlborough, Capsize Point | collected 2014-11-01
TTGAGAGGAGGAGGCGGAAACTTGCCATTTTCATCTCGCAGATGCCAGTTTTCTACTGTGCCTTCCGCTAGTACGCCGTGGCAAACCGCGCAATGAGCCTGAAACAGTTGCTTACCAGCATCCAACATAGAGGAGTCGTAGTTTCGGTGTTGATCAGCCATCGTTATGCCACTCATAGTCATCAGAGCGAAACTGATTACAATCATCTTTAATGACATGCTTTTCCCCATTTTTTTAACCTCCAGTAGTTGTACGGCCATGGCACGAGAAACCCGGACAGCAACATAATGGGGATGACCCACCAAACCAAAATTGCGCCGCCAGTTAAATACCAATCTGTCATATTCATCGCGACTTCCATCGCAATCATAGAGATCATGCTCATACCAATAGCGGTTTTGAATGCCCGAGATAAGTTCATTCCGTCTTTAGCTAGAATCACTGTTTCGAGTGCAATGCTGGTGAGTAGCCCATTGATAATTGCGAGTGACATAATCGCTATCGTCGGCCAAGGTATTGCGGTGAGCTGAAAAAAGGCGATGGTACCAAAGTCGCCAATGGAACAGCCAACCAGACACCATACTGTATTTTTCGCGCTGCGTTTCCATGTGGAAACACATTGCCAAAACGACAAATTTATTTGATTCTTCATAATACTCACCGTTCGTGGGTTAAAAATATTGGAGGCTTCAAGATCGGTTTTTAAGAACAGTTGTTGTGTTTCTTCCACATGTCTGGATCGTGTCCCTCCGGTGGGTTTTCACAGAGGTCGCTGGCGCCATAACCTCTTAGCGAGTTATATCTTTCAATTTGCTCTTTGGTTAATACGTCAGGTGTTTTTAGATGTGCGCTTAGGTGAGTAAAACGAAGGTCGGCAAGAATTAGCGCAGACTTCTTTAATTCTGAATCCAGCTGTTCTTGAGTAATATCGGGGCTTTGAATCAAATGTTCGAGGAACTGCTCCTGCTCAATGTATTCTTTTCCTAACTTCTTTGCACGCAGATGCATCTTTAGGTATAGGTCGCTGATGTTTTGAACCTGAGAGGCAGAAAGACGCAGATCCTCTTTGTACTCTAGTAGGTGAGCTGGGCCTGGTAAACCGTTTAGTTCCGCCGATTTTGCCAATCCCCATCCACGGCCATTTAGCAGATCATCGATATCATCTGCGGAGAGCGATTTTATCTCTCTGGTTTGTTGGCCACTGTAATCGGATGCGCTGGCGTATTGCGTTACAGTTAGGGAGATTGTTAGAAGAAGCAGTGCTGAAAGTTTTCGCATGAATTTAGACTATGGGCCTCGAGTGCTGGAAAGACAAATACTTGAATTTTAAGCCCTGTAGTAGCTACAGGGTCAACTGGCTACCCTTGTTCCTTAAAGAGCCCCAATCAATGGATCCTTTGGATCAATCCAGGACCACTTAGGAAATTCACCATATTGATCTGGTTATATTCTCATCTTTCAGGTTAGACTCCGAAAAATTTTTCCTGTCTGGTACTTCATCTAGGTATTGCGATACCTTCTATTTGATCACATTTTTGAATGATATTTTCTGGGGTAGTTTATGAACAATGCAGACGCGATAAGCCTAGTCTCTAAGAAAGAACAGTGGGAGTTCTGGATAGACAGAGGTGGCACGTTCACCGATATCGTTGCCCGTCAGCCCAATGGCGAGGTACGGACCCATAAGTTGTTATCAGAAAACCCAGAGCAGTACAAAGATGCTGCAATACAGGGAATTCGTGACATTTTGGGTATTGAAAGTGACCAAGCACTGCCCAGTGAAAAAATTGCCGCCGTAAAGATGGGTACCACTGTCGCGACTAATGCATTATTGGAGCGACAAGGGGAAAATACGCTGCTAGCAACAACCAAAGGATTTAAGGACCAGTTACGAATCGGTTATCAGACAAGGCCGGACCTTTTCGCGCTTAACATCGATTTACCGGAAATGTTGTATTGCGACGTACTCGAGGTTGAAGAGCGAGTTGATCCCCATGGCGTTGTCCTTCTGGAGCTTGATGAATCTTCGACTCGAGAGGGTTTGCAAGCTTACTTCGATAAAGGAATTCGGTGTATCGCCATCGTTTTCATGCATGGATATCGATACCAAGAACATGAGTCAAAGGTTGCGCTCTGGGCGAAGGAAGTGGGTTTTACTCAAGTTTCGGTTAGCCATGAAGTGAGTCCATTAATGAAAATGGTCTCAAGGGGAGACACCACAGTTGTGGATGCCTATTTGTCTCCGATTTTGCGTCGATACGTGGATCAGGTTGCCAGTGAATTGGATGGCCTATCGGGCCACGGCGGTAAGCTCATGTTCATGCGCTCCAGCGGTGGATTGACGGATGCCAATTTTTTTCAGGGTAAAGACGCGATTCTTTCTGGTCCAGCGGGGGGCGTCGTTGGTATGGCGCGGGTTTCGGAAACCGCAGGCTTTAAAAATATCATCGGATTCGACATGGGTGGGACGTCCACTGACGTGAGCCATTACAATGGTGAATTCGAAAAGGCGTTTGAGACTCATGTCGCAGGTGTGAGGCTTAGAGCGCCGATGATGTTAATTCACACGGTGGCCGCCGGCGGGGGATCTATTTTGCATTTTGACGGTGCAAGGTATCGAGTCGGGCCAGATTCTGCGGGGGCTTATCCCGGCCCCGCGTGTTATCGAAACGGCGGCCCTTTGGCGATCACTGATTGCAATGTGATGTTAGGAAAATTGCAGCCGGATCTGTTTCCAAAGGTCTTTGGTAGCGGCGGGAGTGAACCTTTGGATCACGATGTTGTAACGGAAAAGTTCACGAACTTGGCTCAGCAAATTGAAGCCGACACCGGGGGACATCGACCACCTGAAGCGGTGGCGGCAGGGTTCCTGTCGATTGCTGTGGAAAATATGGCGAATGCGATAAAAAAGATTTCAGTTCAGCGTGGTTATGATGTGTCCGAGTACACGCTGTGTTGTTTTGGTGGGGCCGGTGGGCAGCATGCCTGTTTGGTGGCTGACGCGTTGGCGATGAAAACCATTCTGATTCATCCCTATGCGGGGGTCTTATCGGCTTATGGAATGGGCTTGGCGGACACGGTGGTGGATCGCCAACTCGCGATTGAGCAGGTACTAAATGATGTGCTGTTAGCAGAATTAGCGGATCAATTTAACAAATTACAGCTGGACGGTATCCAAGAATTGCGACTTCAGGGAGAGGTTTGTGACGATTTATCTTATAAACATTTGCTTCATATTCGATATCAGGGGTCGGATACAGCATTGGTTGTGCCAGAAGCCGACTTAGTATCTGTGAAAGCTCATTTCGAATCCATCCACCAAATGCGGTTTGGATTTATTTCCCCTGAAAAGAACCTGATTGTTGAATCTGTGGAAGTTGAAGTGATTTCTACAGCAAAGTCTTCCAAAGTGCTGAATCAAGCGAATTCATCATTGGAAGCAGCTAATCAAGCTGAAACAGTGAAACTCTGCTATATGGACGGTGAATGGTTGTCCACACCGTTTTACCGTCGTGAGTCATTGGTGGTGGATCAGCCCATTAATGGACCGGCGGTGATGTTGGATTCAACCGGGACGGTAGTGGTCGAGCCCGGCTGGCGTGGTGTATTGACTGGCGACAACAATCTAGTCCTAGAACGTTATCTGGAACGCAAAGAATCCCGAGCGATTGGAACGGATGTGGATCCAGTGATGTTGGAAATTTTTAATAATCTCTTTATGTCCATTGCTGAACAAATGGGTTCGGTATTGGAGAACACCGCAGCCTCAGTGAATATTAAGGAGCGACTTGATTTTTCGTGCGCCATCTTTGATCCAAAGGGTGCGTTGGTGGCCAATGCGCCTCACATGCCGGTACACCTTGGTTCCATGGGGGAGAGCATCAAAACAGTGATCCGAGAACGGGCCGGAGATGTTTCTCCCGGGGATGCCTACATTCTCAATGCGCCTTACAATGGCGGAACACACTTACCTGATGTGACGATCATTAAGCCGGTTTTCACCACTGGCGGTGAATTGCTTTTTTATGTCGCATCAAGGGGACACCATGCAGACATTGGGGGTAAGACGCCGGGGTCGGCTCCTGCTGACTCTCGCAGTATCGAGGAGGAGGGAGTGGTCATCGATAACTTTAAACTGGTGGAAGATGACCACTTTAGGGAGGCAGAAATTCGTGCATTACTGTCTTCGGGGCAGTGGCCAGCGAGAAACCCGACCATGAATATTGCTGATTTTAAAGCACAACTTGCTGCTTGTGAAAAAGGCGCGAGAGAACTCGTGAACATGGCGGACCATTATGGCGTTGAAACGGTCCATGCTTATATGTCCCACGTTCAAGATAACGCAGAAGAGTCCGTTCGGCAGGTCTTGGGTGTGCTAGAAGACGGTGAATACACCTATAAGATGGATGATGGATGCCAAATTTCCGTCGCGATCAAGGTTGATAAAGAAAACCGACGTGCGGTGGTTGATTTCACAGGAACCAGTGATCAGCACCCCGGAAACTTCAATGCTCCCACAGCCGTTGTCCGTGCTGCGGTGCTGTATGTTTTTCGCTGCATGGTCGATGACAATATCCCTTTGAATGAAGGCTGTCTCAAACCGATGGACATCATCATACCGGATAACTCCATGATCAATCCACAATATCCCGCAGCGGTGATTGCGGGTAACGTGGAGACATCTCAGTACCTTGTAGATACGTTGTTTGGAGCCATTAATGCGGTGGCGGCGTCACAGGGAACAATGAATAACTTTATCTGGGGCAATGATGTACATCAGTACTACGAAACCATATGTGGCGGTACGGGCGCGACCAAAGATCATGCGGGTACTGATGCGGTACACAGTCATATGACAAACTCTCGCCTCACTGACCCGGAAGTCCTAGAGTGGCGATTCCCTGTGATTCTGAATTCATTCGAGATCCGACAAAACTCGGGTGGAAAAGGTGTGAATGAAGGTGGCAATGGCGTTGTCCGAAAAATGGAGTTCCGTGAAGAAATGGTAGCGAATATCATTTCAGGCCACCGAGTGGTTCCTCCTTATGGCCTTAATGGGGGGGGAGCTGGTGTTGTGGGTAACAATCGCGTAGAGCATAAGGATGGCTCGGTGACTAAGCTCGGTGGAACAGATCAAATCACGCTCCAAGTTGGTGATGTGTTTGTGATTGAGACACCGGGCGGTGGTGCACACGGCGCTTTGAACTGATCAGTGGCCTTTTTGGGCATCTCTCGTGTTTATCATAGAACACAGTTGGGATTATTGATCTAAAAGTAAGATAACCGGTTATTGACTGCGACTAATTCCAGTATGCAGTCCTAACTCAAAGGGTTTGTTTTCTAATAGGAGACTCAGATAAACATGTCGAAGCTAACTTTGCGTTCCACCGCCTTAACTGAACTAGAGTCGTTGATGTTGATGGAACGGATGTCGGATGCGGTTGAGTTTCTGACCCCGAAGAGTCGGGAAGATCATCTTACTGATATGCAGTCGGCGCATGGGACCTATTTATCCATTTATTGGGAAGATGAAATGGTGGGATATTTATCGCTCATTTTGGATCCAGATGGTATCAGCGTTGAATGCCGTCGAATCTTGGTGACGAAATCCGGAAAGGGAATTGGTCGTTTGGCGATGCTTGCAATGGAAACGTACTGTCAAGAGACCTTGGGAAGAACCCGTATATGGTTAGATTTCTTTCCTCACAATGCCAGAGGGAGGCATTTATATCAAAAGCTCGGTTACCAGAAATACGGTGAGACAGTGTGTGATGGAAAGGCGCTCGAGCTCTATGAGAAACTGCTTAACGTGAACTGAATTGGGGAGTGCAAAGTGCCAATGTTGAACGATGTAGATGGAACTGACTGATCCAGCGATACCTATCAACATTGGCTATCTCAAAGCTTGCTTGTGCAAAAAGAGGTTTCAGAACAAGCCTTGGGGAAACAAGCACGGAAGACGATTAAGGTTGCTTGATGGAAGCGTAGTACGCGACGACTTGAGGGAGTTGCTCTATACGGTTTTGAAAGTCAACCAGAGAAGGGGTGAAATTATCAATAAAGTCAACGGGAACATGGTCAAGGTTTCCTGATCGAAAGCTTCTTATCGTAACCATCATTTTTAGATCAGCAATGGTTAGTCGGTTATCGGAAAAATAGTTTCCGCCACCTCTACTAAGTAGCTCTTCAAACCCTTTTGTGAATGTGGTTAGTCGGGTGTCTGTAAATTTCTCTCTTGCTGCCTTAAATTCATCACCCTCCAAGCCAAAGGTTTGAACTAAGTGGTGCGAGAGATCTTCCAATGCCTCCAATACTTCGTCACAGTATAAAGCTTGCACTGGGTCGCTCGGGTAGAGGTCGGCCATTTTTCCGATATAGCGAGAGAGTGCATTCGATTGTGTGAAAGCGGCTCCATCGATCTCTAGGGTGGGAACCGCATTAAATCTGAGTGAATTTCTGTTGGCACTAAATTCTGAAAATGTCCATCTCACGTCTTCGAATTGAATATTGGCGATGTGCATCGCAATACGAAGCGGCTCTCCTCGCCCAGCGTTCATGTCGAAATAGGTAAGTTTATAGTCAGTCATCTGGTTTTTCCTTTCAATCGTTTTATTTGGTGATGCTAAAACTCCGAATTCTAAGCTAAATCACTAGTTCGGAGCTAATCGGTAGCTGATTTATGAATAAAAGCTGTGTGGGCTTCTTACATTGAGCTTTTGCACATAAAAGTATTTGCTTGACTTATGATAACGCTTCCATAATAATTTTTCCGGCGAATTGAGTCAGCGATAAACACGGCGATTTTGATTGCCAATTAATATATCAATTCCGCTGACAATAATGAACCGTGATGCACTTCCCCTGGGAAGTAGGGGGTAGGTGGTTTTTATTTTTACTTCGTCACGAAAGTTGCAAAATTAAGAAGATTACACGGCGAAAAGTAGCTATTAACGGTGTTGGCGTTCGGCGTTGCAGTGTTAGTATCTTTTTGACAATCCTTTTCTATCAACATTGAGTAACAAAAATAATGAATCAAACCATAATTAAAACTGTTGTTGCCGCGAGTTTAGCGATGTCGACATCCATGAGCCTGGCTGCAGAAAAGGTGAACATCGGTGCACCGAACTGGACAGGAGCTCAGGCAATCGCTCACCTTATCCAAGTTGTTGTTACCGACAAAATTGGTGGCGAAGCTAATTTGGTGCCAGGCACTAATGCGACCATTTTTCAAGGCATGGATCAGGGGAAAGGTGACATTGACGTACACCCTGATGTTTGGTTACCTAACCAAGAAAATTTCACTAAAGAATATGTCGATGGGAAGGGCACCGTTGCACTAAGTCAGAATCCCTACGATGGCAAGCAGAACTTTTGCGTATCAAAGGCGTTTTCCGAAGCCAACAACGTAACTTCAATTTTCGACCTAGCGAGACCCGAGGTTGCTGCGTTGATGGATGGCGACGGAAATGGCAAAGGCGAGATTTGGATCGGTGCTCCGGGTTGGGCTTCTGCCAATGCTAATGAAGTTAAGGTTCGAGACTATGGCTTGATGGACTTTATGGAGCCAATTCGTGCCGAGCAAAGTGTTATGGTGGCAACCGTGGCCGACACGATCAGTAAAGGGCAGGGATATGCGTTTTATTGTTATGCACCCCATGCAATCTGGTTTATGCACGATATTGTGGCATTAGAAGAACCTGCGTTCGATCCTGAAAAATACATCATGATTCAACCCGCTGCTGATGCTGATTGGTTTGAAAAGTCGAAAGTAATGACGGAAGACAAAACCAAGCAAATCCAGATTGCTTATTCGAAATCCCTGAGCGAACGTTCGCCAGCGATTGCCGACTTATTAGCAAATATTGCATTGACTACAGCGGATGTCAGTGGTTGGGCATTTGAGATTGCAGGCAATGGCCGAGATCCTGCTGAAGTCTTGAAACAGTGGGTTGCTGAGAATGGGGAACGTGTTGATGGTTGGTTGGGTCTGTAACTAGCGACTCCTTTCTATATTGTTTCTTACAAAGGCATTTGCCGTCATTCTAGTAATTGGATGATTGCGAATGCCTTTCTTGCTTTCTCGCAAGCCCGAAACTGGTAGCGGTCTTTTCTTAGATCCATAGCAGTTCACCTTGTCACTTCCGCGATAAGTACAGGGACAGTCGGATTGATAGACAACGGCGAGTTCAGATTTTCTGTTGAAGGGTTGTTTGGTAGTGACCCCTAGGGCTTGAGAGGGCCTTATTGTTATAGGCCGCCTTTCTCCACTTTTTGTGAACTTCAGACACTGCTCCTACCCAACTTTTAATGAACCCCCGGGTAGTACTTGGAATGGTAAGTTTGGGTAGAGATAGGTGAAAAGCAGAGCTATTGATAACGACTTCGAGATAACGAGTGTCTAACAATGATCCACAATGAAGAGGTTTAGCTTACTGTGAGTGCAGATATCCAGGAAAACGCCATCGAAATACAAGATGTATGGAAAATTTTCGGAGACCGGTGGCAAGAAGCTCTCGATGATGTGCGGACCAATGCGCGATCGAAAAACGAAATATTGGAAAAGTATAACTGCGTAGTCGGTGTTTCCAATGTAAGTTTTAACATTAAACGCGGTGAGATCTTCTGTGTCATGGGTTTGTCTGGTAGCGGAAAATCGACTTTGGTGAGACACATCAATCGATTACTTGAACCATCTGCGGGTCGAATCATGGTTAATGGACAGGACGTTATGGCCATTGATCAAGAGTCTTTGCGTAAGTTTCGAAACGAGCACATCGCCATGGTTTTTCAGAATTTCGCGTTGATGCCACATCGATCGGTAATTGATAATGTCGCTATGCCCCTTGAGATAAGGGGGGTTAGTAAAAACCAAAGGACAGAAATCGCAGAAAATACCCTGGCTATGGTTGAGTTGAAAGGTTGGGGTAATAAATTCGCTCACGAGCTATCTGGTGGTATGCAGCAACGAGTTGGTTTGGCTCGGGCACTCGCAGCTGATCCCGAGGTGTTGTTGATGGATGAACCATTCAGTGCATTGGATCCCCTGATTAGAAGGCAATTGCAGAATGAGTTTATGCAGCTAGCGAAGGGAATGAACAAAACAACGGTTTTTATTACCCATGATTTGGATGAAGCCGTACGAATTGGCCACCGTATTGCCATCATGAAAGACGGCAAGGTGGTTCAGGTAGGGACACCAGAGCAAATTGTAATGAATCCCGCTGACGATTATGTAGCAGATTTTGTGGCGGGAATATCACGTTTAAAGGTGGTTAGAGCTCATGCGGTTATGACCCCCATCGCAGACTTTACAACTCTTCATGGGGCTATTTCTGATGATGCGCCGACGTTCAATGAGGATGCAAACTTAAGTATGTTGATTGAACAAGCGATCGGTTCGGAGTCCCCATTGATTATTCAGGACAGTAATGGGACCCGAGTTGGAGTGATAACAAGAGCAGATTTGCTCCAAACCGTAATCGAAGGCACAGAGACATCATGAGCACAAAATTACCCAATGGCGAAGTTACTTCCACCGGTGAAGCGTCTCAGAGTAACGTGGGTGCGGAAACTCGTCATGAGCTGATCGAGACATTTGTTGCATCGAACTCCACTTATTATGAAAAGCAATTTGATCGAATTGGCAGCCAATCTACCTTTACTTGGACGTTCAATGTTATCGCCGCGCTACTTGGACCGATTTGGTATGGCATTCGGGGGCTGTGGAATTGGGGAATGCCATTTGCAATACTCGAGACCTATGCTTACATCCAGATAACTCGAGGTTTTTGGGGTGATCTTGCAATTGAAGCCCGCCAGCGAATCGAAAACATCGAAGGAACCCTTAACTTTCGTAAGCAACAACTCCAAGCTGCTATTGATAATAATGCGGATAATGTGGATGTGTTCAGAAGAACGATTGATTCCCTCGAGAATGGAATTGGTGAAATACGGCAAGAGGCTGTGTTGCTGGAAGAGTCGGGAATTTGGGTGGCTACCGGCGGATTAGCTGTAGAAGTTTAGTTTCTTAAATGAAGTTCATGTTCGAGTCTAATCGCGTTCTTAGTGAATTCACCCTTAAAAAACGGTTGTAAAACGCCAGGATGGCGCACCGGATTTTACTTTGTCTGGAGGCCGTGTACTCCAAAAAGCTTTGGGCCGTATCTAGAGTGGCACAACTTTTTTTAGTCATGCCACTCTGCCCCATGGAGTCTTTTACAAAGTGTGTTACTGACGTCGCCTAAACAGGTCAAACAGCGATTTTTTCTTAGGTATGGATGATGCGGTAAACGCATCGCTATGAATATCATCTAAATCCACCCCTAGTGAAACCCCGACCTTGCTGACGGCGTCGATCATTGGTGATGGCCCCGCACTATAAATTTTCGCTCCTGCTAAATCGCCAAAGTCCTGAGCCAGAGCGCTATGTACATAACCTTTGCGTCGATAACTTGATTGACTTGGTGCTGATAGCACGATATCCACACTCATGTTGGGGTAGCTAAGGGCTAATCGTTGCAATTGTAACTCAGCGTAGATATCTGGTTCGTCCTGAACTCCAAAGTATAGGTGGACGCGTCGATTGGAGGCCTTACCCAAAGCAGCACGGACAATCGATAGTATTGGGGCTAGACCGGTTCCCCCAGCCACCGCTACGATGGGACCTTCATGCTGATCCCGTAGATATGAATTACCAAATGGACCTGTTAGATTAATCTGTGCGCCGATTCTCAGATTGTCACTGACATAACCACTTACCGAGCCATCAGGCACATGGCGAATATGAAATTCCAAAATTTGTGGTAGTGTACCCTGAGGTCTGTAATTTATTTCTTTAGCGATGTTCGTTTGGCTTAGGCGAAGTGAGCGTAGCGAACGAAGCCAAAGCCGGTTTTTCAGGCTTTAGTATTGAATGTTGAGCCATCAAGTCGTTCCATTTTTGTGACTTACGCAAATGTGGAGACAACCCAATGACCCAACCTGATTACCCTAACCTATATGAAGTAGTGATGGAACAATTGATTCAACATGGCCCGCAGGCATTTCGTGATGTCATTACCGCGATGATGAATCAGGCCATGCAGATCGAACGATCCCAGTTTCTGGGTGCGGTGCCCCATGAACGCAGTGATAATCGCCGTGGCCATGCCAATGGATTCAAACCCAAACAGGTGGACACGACCCTTGGGACGCTAAATCTGTCGATACCCAAGACGCGTAATCACGGTGAGTCCGGGTTTTACCCGCACAGTCTGGAACAGGGACGACGCAGTGAGCGCGCGTTGATGCTGTGTGTGGCTCAGATGTACGTTAGTGGTGTCAGTACGCGCCGTGTGGAGAAGGTACTGGATCTGTTCGGTATTGAGAAAATATCTTCGACTCAGGTGTCCCGTGCAACGGCTTTGCTGGACGATGCCTTGTCAGTATGGCGGGATCGTGGTCTTGGCGAGATACGTTATCTGGTACTGGATGCGCGTTACGAACGGGTCAGGATGGATCATGAGGTGGTGGATGCCGCGGTGCTCAGTGCGGTGGGAATACTACCGGATGGTCGACGAAGCGTACTGGGTGTGCAGATCGCGACCAGTGAAGCGGAGATCAACTGGCGGGAGTTTTTACAGTCTCTGGTAAAACGGGGGATGCATGGCATCATCTACATTGCCAGTGATGACCACGCGGGCCTCAAAGCAGCGAGACGTGCTGTGTTTCCGGGGGTACCGTGGCAGCGTTGTCAGTTCCACCTGGCACAAAATGCGGTCAATCATGCGCCGACAGCAAAGGTTCGTAGCCGGATTGGTGGTGAATTGCGTTCGGTCTGGAATGCGACGGACGAGGCATCTGCCCGCGCTCAGTTGGAGCAACTGGCGGCCCGTTACGAGTCAGACTGCTCGAAGCTATCGCAATGGCTGCTCGATAACGTTCCTGAAGGATTGACCGTGTTCAATTTACCGGAATCGCATCATCGAAAGATGAGAACGACGAATGGAATTGAGCGTCCGATCCAGCAGGAAATTAAACGGCGAACCCGGATTGTCCGGGTCTTCCCGAACGACGCATCTTTACTCAGGCTTGTCAGTGCCATTCTCGTCGAGATTGACGATGAATGGAGCAATGCCGACAAGCGATATATCGTGTGGAACGACGATAATGACTCAACCTAAATCAAAGTTACAGACGTAGGGTTGCACAATCAAATTTGTTCATTCGGAATATTCGCCATGGAATACGACCGTTCGGGTAAGCCTTTAAATTTTAGTCGAGCATATTGACCCGGAAAGAAAGCCAGCGGAGAATCGTCTGTCCTGATACCTAATTTCGAAACGTTATGTGCGACGGGTTTCAGTTCCACGAGCTCACCGGTCATTTGCTTGACAGGCAATGTGTCTTCAAGCTCTTGGCTGTCTATCCATGAAATGTCTAAGTCGGTTTTTGGGATTGCGCGGCAGGCTAGAATATAACCTTCCCCTCGCTCAGTGTCACTCAGGGCTTCTTTGAAACAAGGCTCATGAGATACCTGTCCTGATAATAGCCGTGCTTTACAATTGCCACACTCTCCCGCTCGGCAGTTGTGGGGATAGGGCACCCCTTGTGACAATGCGGCTTCCAAGATAGTACCTTTTCGGATTGTCACTGGGGTGTGCCATTGTTCGATGTTTACGGTATACATGATTAATTCCCCTTAATTAGGCGCACAGGATGCAGGTGCATACTGTGACGAGTTTGTGCATGATCAAACACCACAACCCATAAATAGGTAGGATGTTTTTCGGTGACAGGTGTGTCGAATTTGGATCCTGTGTCCAGTTTTCGAGTCACTTCCAGACGCCACCAGCCATCCTTCCATCGTGCGACCGTACGAACGTCCCCACGATCTCCTTCAAACGGACCACTAACTAGTACCGATGGCATAATGGTGCCAACTGGATAGGTGTCTAATTCCTTGGAATAGGGAACGGTGTCGTCCATTGGAAGCCATATTTCGCCGGCATCTCCCACATTCGGATTGAGGTTTACGTCTCCGAGCCTGTTTAATACGTTCGGATCTTTCGGTAGTCGTAGGGGAGTAATAATGTCGTCGCTGTACTTTTCCCAATTCATCTTGAAACCGCCAGCAGTTTTGGGGTCTTTGGTATATCCACCAGTATATCGACCGCCCTTGGCTTTGGGTTTGAGTGGTGGGCCAAAATAGTTATCGTCAATCTGATTCATGTCGGTGGAACCGGAACGTACCGATTTCCAGTGCCATACATCTACTACCGAACCATCGGTGGTGTAATGTAGTCCACGCCCGCCAGATGGTGCGGGTTTATTATCAAGTGGTTTAGGGCCGAGATGAGATGTTCCTGCACCACCAATAGCAGGCGAGTGTGCTAGCATGACGCCAAATTTATCTTCGTAATAATTGTCTTCATCCTGAATACCATACTCAGTTTGGATCACTCTCCAACCGTTTTCTGTTTTTTGAAGAGGAAGGTGTTTTTGACTACGAGTGGCATCCGGCCATTCGAATAAAGCATACAGATTTATGTTGTCATGCACCATTCGCAGTGATACCGCCACTTCACCGCTAGGTTGATTAATGCCGCGACTGGTGTGAATTTTGACCCTCTGTGCTTGTTGCCACACAGCGTCGTCTGGGTTGCCATCAATCACGGGTATGTCATCGGTTTTAACCACAACCAGCTCCTGTATCAGGGATTTATCCACGGTATAGACGCCGATGCCGACAATAACGCTAATCAGCAATGCAACGGTTGCCGCCGCTCCGTAGGCAATTTTTGGGTTCAGGATTTTTAGCAATTGCTTAAGGCCACCCTGAGCTAATTGGGATAAAACGTGCAGTGCTATGTATAGGATAATTAACCAAGCCACGGATGCATGAACAAGACTGACAAAATAGTGGGGCAATAGGCCGGGAAAGACGTATAAAACCGTCCCGGTAATTGCTGACACTGCTAACAAAGCGAATGCAAACCCGTACAGTAAAATATTGAAAGACTTCCAACGGACAACGGGATCCGTTGATACGAGGCCTTTTAGTCGCACAGAATCAATGGTGATTCGGGATTTCAGTTTGGCGCGAATTATGAAAGCAATATAGGCTACGCTAATCAGTACGAGGGCGTAAGCTGCCCATATATGCCAGTGCATGACATCTCCTTGCAAGAGAATTCCGCTTAATGCACTGGCCCGAAAGGAGTCTTGAGCATCCGCTGAAATTCGTAGTCCGGTCAACAAGCTGAAAACTAACGAAATTACCAACCCCCAATGTAGTGATACCGTGGTGATGTCTGTTTTTTGAATGGGAATGTTTTGTTTAGTCATGAGATATCCCCCGTGGAGTTAAGGGCATTAAAAGGCAAACCTGTCGACTAGAAATGCTGAGAAGAAATGTGTTCGGTAACCAAAGCCTGAGCGGTGGAAACCCGTGTTTTTCGGTCATCTTTGTTCCTCGTTGTTAGGATTGAGTAAGAGTGACAAAGCATAGGCAGACGGGTGTGTTTCAGCATCGGACAATTGACCTGAAGAGGTGAGACAAATGATCGGTGGGGCGCAAAAAAGAATAGGAGGTTTGTCTCAATCGGCGGTTTTTAGTGATTCATCTAGCTATCAATCGTTTTGTCTGATTTCTGCGTTTTTAGGTATAATTGGACACTCGCTCAATGGCGTCTATTTCATCTATATATTAGGAGAAACTCATTTGGAAACAGGCTCATATTCGTTTGATGGTTTTACCGAAAGTCATAAAGAACTCGAACGTCTTAAACAACAAGCTCAGCAAATAGAGCCGTTTGAAACATCACTTTTACAAGCAGCCGGCCTAAAACCGGGAATGAAAGCCCTCGACGTAGGATGTGGCCCCGGTGTTGTCTCTTGCCTGATGGCCCGTATGGTAGGTGACGATGGGGACGTGCTCGGTGTTGATGCCAGCGACGACTTGATGGGTGTTGCCGAACAAATGGGGCAGGCGGCGGGTGTGAATAATCTATCTTTCCAAAAAGCAGATATCTATCAACTCGATTTACCTGAGAATAGCTTTGATTTTGCGTATTCTCGACTCGTCTTCCAGCACCTGACGGACCCTCAGTCTGCTCTCAAGAAACTGTTGGGTGTACTAAAACCTGGTGGGATTCTCTGTGTTGCTGACATTGATGATGACTGGTTGTCTATTGAGCCGGAACCAGCGGCTTTTAGAACGCTGATTGATCGATCTACCCGTGTTCAGGCGGGCCAAGGTGGTGATCGGTTTATCGGACATAAACTCGGTGCTTACATGGAGTCGGCAGGATTTAACGATGTGGACGTACATGTTATGCCCATCACTAGTAAGATGATGGGCATGAAGAACTTTCTTGATATCGGTTTGGGCTTTCGGGCTTTCGCCACTTCAAATGATGAGGAACACGAAGTAGCAAAACGTGAATTGCAGACATTGAGCGAGCTGTCTCATCGCCCCGGTTCGTGGGGATTCCTTGCCATTTTTGCGTCGATGGGAAAGAAGTAATTACTTATCATCGTTGCAGGATAACCTCATATTTTGAACTCAAGGAACTAATTATGGAAAACAGGCCTTCTTACGAACTGCACCCTGCTGAGACCCAAGCTCAGAAAGATGAAATTTATCGCTTCCGTTTCGATGTGTTTGGTCGAGAGATGGGGCTATTAGGGCCTTTAGAAAATTGGAAAGAGCCTAGCTTTTCCGACTTGGCGGATACACACAGTTATCATTTTTTTGCTGAATTCGATGATGAAGTTGTTGGTTCAGTTCGAATTACGAGTGGTGATTTTTGTGCAACATCGGACGAGTTCGCAGAGACCTATGAATTGCAACCGTTTCTTACTGAGTTGGCTCCAAAAGAGATTGCGGTAGTAACCCGGTTAATGGTGAGCTCCGAATATCGGGGATCTGTTCTGGGTCTTCATTTAGTGAAAGAGACCGCGGACTATTGTTTGGACAATGAGGTTGAATGCGTTTTCATCGATTGTCAACCTCATTTGGTCCCGCTCTATCAACGTTATGGATTTCGGTCATATCGGACGATCTTCAACGACCCCTATGTTGGGGTGATGGTCCCTTTGGTTCTAGTGATTTCCGACTTTGATCATTTGATGCAGGTCCGTTCTCCTTTCCTTAGGATGATAAAGAAAAAGCGCAAACCGAACCCAGAGCGAATAGCAATTATTAACAGTTTTATTAGCCATGTTCCATCCATTGTCACGGAAGAGCTCCAGGGAGACGAGTTTTTTCATGATGCGGTGAATAAACATTTATTAGATACAGACGGCGAGTCCGAGGAAGATTGGAGCGTCCTAGAAGGTTTGTCTGCCGACGATATTTCTACCCTAAGTCATGGTAGTTACATGATGCAGTGCACTAAGGGCGATACGATTATCCAAAAAAATCATGCCACAAAAACCATGTTTTTGGTGATAGATGGACTTCTTGAGTGCCAGGTAGATGGAAAACCAATGGCTTTTGTTAGTAAAGGAGACGTTGTTGGTGAGTTTGCTTATCTTACCAATGCACCGCGTACAGCGGACATTGTCGTGGTGAGTGACGAAGCGTCGGTATTGGCTTTTGAGAAAAAGCACATGCTCCGTTTGATTGAAAGCCATCCCCGTCTGGCTGCGCGTTGTCTACTCAACCTTTCCAGATCATTGTGTGTCAAATTCATTAACCATAGCTATCCGGGTTTACTCACGGACACTGTTTCTAAATGAGATCAATCGAGTATGGACTTCAGCCCCGATTAATGAAGTCCAAATTGTTCACTGGTCGAGGCGGATCTAGAAACGAATGCCGCAGGGCCTTAGCTGTTCACTGTATTCGGTTTAACTACCAACGATGCCAAGCTTTCGGTGAAACGGCGAATGTGTTGGTTAATCTGAAAGCACTAGAGAAAAGCGATTCAGGAAAGCGAGATTCTCTTTCTGCTTTGGAATATCGTGCTGAGTTAAAAAGTTTAACTCTGTTCTCTGCAATGGTAGACAAGAGCTAATTACAAACAAATTTAAGAATGGAAGAAAGCGAAAATCTAACGGTCATGTTCACGGATATCGTGGACTTCTCCAGAAAAACACAAAGCCTAACCCGTAAACAGCATCGGACGTTTCTGGCTGATCATGACGAGCTGCTGATTCCTTTGGTTAAATACTACCGAGGTAATCTGGTTAAATCAGTTGGGGATGGAATGATGATTGCGTTTCGGTCTCCCACGGATGCACTGAAGTGCGCGATGGCGATGCACGATCGATTGTTTGAATACAACAAAGGTAGGGATCAACTTACGCAAATTATTATTCGTGTCGCACTAAACGTTGGTGATGTTCACATTGAAAAGCAGGACATTTTTGGCTCTGCTGTTAATCTCGCGGCTAGAGTAGAATCCATTACCCCAGCGGGTGATATCTATTTTTCCCAAGCGGTGCATCTCGCAATAAATCAAGCGGAAGTGGATTCAGAACGGGTGGGGAAGAAATCGTTTAAGGGGTTTGACACAGAGGTAGATATTTATCGGGTCGTACCCAGATTTCAAGATGGTTCTGCAGCGCCGTTTGGCGTTGATTTTACGGTTTTGGGAGATCCTTCAGACATTCACAGCGATAAGCCAAAGGATGATGTTGGCCAAAAGCCCGGCAAACGTGGGATCGTTTTTGGTTGGGCATTAGGTATGACTGCAATTGGATTGATCGGTGTGCTTGGCTACTTGGTGTTCTCCGGTAAATCAATTCAAGTGAAGTTGGAGGGCAAACCATCACTAGCGTCTCCAAATACATCGAATTTACCAATGAACAGCGCGAGCCCCACTGCTACTGAAGATAATGTGGTCAATAAATCCGTGATTGGTGATTCAGTTATTCAAAATTCTGCAACAGACGGGGTTGTTAATGCTCCCCCACCCCCTGAGGCCCCACCACCTCCCGCCGCTCCACCGCCGCGCTTGCAAGTGTCTGATACACAGCTAGCTAGTGATTTATCGGGAGAAGCTTTGAAAGTTCGGATTAAGCAGTTGTTTTTAGATAACAAAATTGATGGGGCACGTAATTTATTGCCGAGATTTCAGGAAATCGCACCTAAGGAACCCGATAACGACCTTTACATCGGTCATCTATTGGGAATTGATGGTCAATGGCCGGAAGCGATAAGGGCCTATGAGAAAGCGATCAATGCCCGACCAGGTCTAATTCGTGATCGGTTTTTGAATGAATCTCTGCTGGCCAATAAGGTGAAGCACAATGACATTGCGCTATTTCTCGACAAGTATTTGGGTGAATAAACGATTCGGAAATGATCAGCGCTTGTCACTTCAATGGGTGGGGAACATTCACCCGTATCAATTTTGGTATTTGCAAAATCTGACAATGGTGTTTTTCCTTAATTGGTTCTTTCTGTTTCTGATACCTCTTAGGTTAATCGGTCTGCTAAGAAGTGGGACGATACGTGTTCTGTCCTTCACGAGTTTCTGGCCCGAGGATTGTTTCGATATGGGTAGACTTTCATGGAAAGCTATTCCTTCATCTGGGAGCGATGTGTGGTTCGGGAAGTGGTAATCAACTATTGCGGGTTTAAATTGATACTGTTTCATGGATTTGGCCCTGAGTCTCGTAGTGCAATTTTATAGGGAAGACCCCAGAGTCCGAGATACCCACCAGACTCTGGGTTTCTTTTATTCCAAACTGCCCGTAGTGGCGAAACTTAATCGGATTTATGAACATTGAGTTGCTGAGCTTTTTCACCTTGGCGTTCGTTATCGCAATCACACCGGGGCCTAGTGTTATCTATGTTGTGTCTTACAGCTTGAGATATGGCTTTAAGGCGGGAATCATCTCCACATTGGGTATCAATGTTGGATCAATTTTTGCAATATTGATTGCAGCTTTGGGACTGTCTTCCTTGTTAGCGATTTATCCCAATGCCATCAATGCGATTCAGATATTTGGAGGTTTTTACGTCATCTACCTAGCAAGAGTTATGTGGCTTAGTAGTCTCATTGCTAATGCAGACGGGCAGAGTTTGGAAAAGGAAAATCTGACAGGGACAAGCGATAAGGAGTTGTTTAAAAATGGATTTATCACAAGTGTTCTAAATCCTAAGGATATATTAGTTGTAGAAGTTTAGACCAAATCTGACACCGTATTAAATCAATCCGAGCGAAGCGAGGGTTGATTTAATGAGAGTTACCCGTTTTGATGTAGTTACCAAACAATATCAAAACACAACGAGGTAACTCTCAATGATCCATACTAACGAAAAAGTCATCAAGCATAAAGTCGGTTTACTGAATCTGGCTGAAGAGCTCGGAAACGTTTCTAAAGCCTGCAAGGTGATGGGATTGTCGCGCGATACATTCTACCGATACAAAGCGGCGGCGGATGAAGGAGGAGTCGAAGCGCTTCTTGATCGCAACCGTCGCAGCCCGAACATCAAGAACCGAGTCGATCCTGCTGTCGAGTCCATCGTGCTTGATTACGCACTGGAAGAACCTGCCCATGGCCAAAGCCGAACCAGTAATGAACTGCGTAAACGAGGTACCTTCGTTTCACCCAGCGGAGTTCGCAGTATCTGGCTGCGACATGGTTTAGCGTGCTTTAAAGACCGGTTAAAAGCGTTGTCTAATAAAGTGGCTGAGCAGGGATTGATTTTGACTGAATCCCAGGTCGCGGCCATGGAACGTAAGAAAGAGGACGATGTGGCCTGTGGTGAGATAGATACCGCCCATCCCGGCTATCTGGGGTCACAGGACACCTATTACGTCGGTACCTTCAAGGGGATCGGCAGAGTGTATCAACAGACCTTCGTGGACACGTATTCCAAAGTGGCTCATGCGAAGCTCTACACGACCAAAACACCGATCACCGCAGCGGATATGCTCAATGATCAGGTGCTCCCGTTCTACGAAGAGCACAGCCTTCCCATGCTGCGCATTCTTACTGACAGGGGAACCGAGTATTGTGGTCGAGAACCAAGGTGAAATCACCGCAGACAAATGGGATATGTGAACGATTCCACAAGACCATTCTTAACGAGTTTTATCAGATAACCCTACGCAAGAAAATCTATGATTCAGTTGACGAATTACAGATTGATCTTGACGAGTGGCTTATCAAGTACAATCCTCAACGAACTCATCAGGGTAAAATGTGCCTTGGGAGAACGCCGATGGAAACACTCATCGACGGTAAAGCGATCTGGAAAGAAAAGTTTGTAAACTAAACTCTATCTGACAGACAGCTACTGATAAACGGGTAACTGTCAGCTCAAGTCTGAACTTCTACATATTATTCTACACGGCTTTTATTCCGACATTCATACCTCAAGGAATTACAGGAAAATCATATCAAACACACTTTCTAATTTTGGCATCATCCTACCTGGTCGTTGGCTTTACCACAAAAAGTTTGTTCGCCTTACTTTCTGGGTACGCGAAGAAGGCGTTACAGTCAGAAAATATAAATTTGGTGAATTACTTTTCATCGACTTTACTGTTTCTTTTAGGCGCCTATCTCGTTGCCAAATCGATGAGCGATTATTTGACATGAGTATCTGAGTGCTGTTTTCAATTTTCGTCTTCCCGTGTCGAGGTTTGTGACACTGTGAGCCACCTTTGGGTTCTATCAATTGGCAATTCTCTATAGGAATCCGCGCTGCTTCTTCTTATTGCCTGAGCACTACTTTTTTAGCACTTCTTTGAGATACTGACCCGTAAATGACTTCTTGTTTTTGGCAACAGTTTCGGGCGTCCCAATGGCAACAACTTCGCCGCCGCCATCGCCACCCTCAGGACCAAGATCAACTAACCAATCGGCTGTCTTAATGACATCTAGATTATGCTCGATAACGATGATGGTATTACCGTGATCTCTTAATCGATGCAGCACCACAAGCAATTGACGAATATCGTGGAAGTGGAGTCCCGTTGTCGGTTCGTCTAATACATAGAGGGTTCTTCCCGTGTCTCGTTTAGAAAGTTCTCGAGAGAGCTTAATGCGTTGTGCTTCTCCGCCCGATAGTGTGATTGCACTTTGACCAAGGGTGATGTAACCAAGGCCAACGTCAAGTAAGGTATCGAGCTTCCTTTTGATTACAGGTATGGCAGAGAAAAAGACCGCCGCTTCTTCAATCGTCATTCCCAATACTTCACTGATATTTTTACCTTTGTAACGAACATCCAGCGTTTCTCGGTTATATCGATCGCCTTTACATACGTCGCAAGGAACGTAGACATCGGGTAGGAAATGCATTTCCACTCGAATCATGCCATCTCCTTGGCAGGCTTCGCAGCGTCCTCCTTTAACGTTGAACGAAAACCGGCCGGGTTTATAGCCCCGAGCTCTGGATTCCGGGGTATTCGTGAACATTTCCCGAATGTGCGTGAACAAACCGGTGTAGGTAGCGGGGTTGGACCGGGGGGTCCTACCGATGGGGCTTTGATCGATGGAGATAATCTTGTCGAAGTGTTCAAGCCCCTCTATGGTGTCATGGGGTTGGGGCTTGGCTCTGATTAAACCAAGCTGATGGGCCACTGCGGGGTAGAGGGTGCCATTCACCAGCGTTGACTTGCCCGAGCCGGATACCCCAGTAACACAGGTCAGAAGTCCGATTGGAATTTCGGTGGATACATTTTTTAGGTTATTTCCGCATGCACCAGTGACCTTTAGTGTTTTTTCTGAATTGAAGGAAGTTCTATTTTCTGGGGTATCTACTCTTTCCTTACCGCTGAGGTATTTACCCGTTAATGATAGCTTGTTCTTCAAAATTTGGGATGGTTTACCCTGCGCGACAATAGCACCACCATGTTTGCCAGCGCCGGGACCGATATCAACGATGTGATCAGCGCTGAGAATTGCATCCTCATCATGTTCAACAACAATCACTGTGTTGCCAAGATTACGCAAGTGAAAAAGCGTCTCCAACAATCGACTATTATCTCTTTGGTGGAGTCCGATAGAGGGCTCATCCAAAACGTACATGACTCCCACCAGTCCAGAGCCGATTTGAGAAGCCAATCGAATTCGCTGGGCTTCACCGCCAGACAGTGTTTCCGCTGCTCGGGATAAAGAGAGATAATTCAATCCTACGTTGGTTAAAAAGCCTAATCGGGCAGTAATTTCAACAACGATCTTTTCTGCAATTTCGGCACGCCAACCGTCCAGTGAAAGTGTGTTAAAAAAGTCTAATGTTTTACCCACAGGAAGTGCAGTCAGCCCTTGAATTGTCTGCCCTTCAATAAAAACATGGCGAGAGGCTGTACGCAGCCGGCTACCTGAACAGGCGCTGCACGTTTTGGTGCTGAGATATTTGGCAAGCTCCTCCCGGGCAGAGTTGGAATCAGTTTCTCGGTATCGTCGTTCAAAATTATTGAGTACACCTTCAAACACATGTTCCTTTTCGAACTTTCTGCCTGGACGTTCGTAAACAAAATTGATTTTTTGTTTTCCGCTGCCATTCAGAACCAGTCCTCTGGCTGTATCGGATAAGGACGAAAAGGGGGCATCGATATCAAAACCAAAGTGATTCGCAAGGCAAGTCAATTGGGTATAGTAGTAAGCACTGCGCCTATCCCAGCCCGGAATAGCACCGGCGGATAGAGAGAGAGAAGGGTCTGCCAAAATACGATCTGGGTCGAAAAATTGTTTCACTCCTAGTCCATCGCAATCTGTGCAAGCACCAGCTGGGTTGTTAAATGAAAACAATCGTGGCTCAAGTTCATTGAGACTATAGCCGCAGTGTGGACAGGCAAACTTACTGGAAAAAAGTAGGGTCTCCTGCACTGATTTATCCTCATTGAGGATAGCCACAGTCGCGGTACCATCTGTCAGGTTAAGGGCGGTTTCAAAGGACTCAGCGAGCCGCTGTTGGTTCCCGTCTCGAACCACTACCCGATCAACAATGACATCAATGGTGTGTTTGTATCGTTTATCCAGTTTTGGTGGGGATTCCAATTCGACAGTTTCTCCGTCGATTAATGCTCGAATGAACCCTTGGGAATGTAACTCTCCCATGAGGAGGGTAAACTCTCCTTTACGGTTGTTTACGACCGGGGCCAGCAGCATGATTCGGGTTTGTTCGGGCTGCTCCATGACCTTGTCTACCATCTGACTGACAGTTTGTGCTTTCAAAGTGACGTCATGATCAGGGCATTTGGGTTCACCGATGCGGGCGAATAATAACCTCAGATAGTCATAAATTTCAGTGACGGTGCCAACGGTTGAACGCGGATTATGGGATGAAGATTTCTGCTCAATGCTGATCGCGGGGGATAAGCCTTCGATGAGGTCGACGTCGGGTTTCTCCATCATGGAGAGGAATTGACGTGCATAAGTGGACAGTGACTCTACATAACGTCGTTGCCCCTCTGCGTAAATCGTATCAAACGCCAACGAAGACTTTCCTGATCCTGAGAGTCCTGTAATAACAATCAGCTTATCTCTCGGTAGATCTAGATCGATGTTCTTTAGGTTGTGGGTTCTGGCCCCACGAATTTGTATTTTTTCGATGCTCACAACAATATTTTAGGCACAACAAAGTAAACCTGATACTATACGCGCCCTCTCAGTTAACCCACAACAAAAAAATTGAAACAAGCGGCAAAAAGTGAACCTATGGACCGAAAGGAACGACGGTCAGTGGTTTCGTTAGGCAGCATTTTTTTACTGAGAATGTTTGGTCTCTTTTTGCTACTTCCCGTGTTAGCCGTTCATGTCCATCAGTTCCCTGAAGCCACACCTTTTCATATCGGCTTAGCCCTTGGAATCTATGGCCTAACTCAGGCTCTGTTTCAAATTCCCTATGGCATGGCCTCGGACCGTTTGGGCCGTAAAAACGTGATTGCGTTTGGGCTACTGGTCTTTATGGCGGGCAGTGTTGTCGCTGCGATGTCCGATAGCCTTTGGGGGCTGGTTATGGGACGGGCGTTACAAGGTGCCGGTGCTATTTCTTCGGCTGTCCTCGCGCTTACTGCAGATCTGACTCGAGAGCAGCAGCGTACTAAATCTATGGCGATCATCGGAGTGAGTATCGGTTTCGCCTTCCTGCTTTCTCTCATTATGGCGCCGATACTTCAATCGATCATCGGTGTGACGGGTATTTTCTGGATGATTGCGGTGCTGTCGTTATTGGCAATCGCTGTTCTGTATAAAGTTGTTCCTACTCCTGATCGTATGAATTTGAATCGGGATATTTTGCCTGCGCCAGCTCAGTTTTCCGCAGTTTTTTCGAATCGACAATTGTGGAGATTGGACATTGGCATATTCAGTCTGCATCTGATTCTGACCGCCTTGTTCGTCGTTACGCCCATAATCCTGATCGAGCGCTTAGACATTATCTTATCGGATCACTGGAAACTATATTTACCAATATTATTGGCTTCCGCCGTCGGCATGTTGCCTTTCATTCGATTGGGATCCAGACCCGGTTATGAGTTTCGTGTATTTAAGATGGCGATCTTGTTACTACTGGTGGCCTTATCCGGGTTGACCGTTGCCGTACAAAACCACTATTGGTTTATCATTTTCTTTTTAATGATGTTTTTCAGTGCGTTTAATGCTCTCGAATCAATGTTGCCTTCGCTGGTATCACGAATTGCACCAGCTACCATTAAAGGCACCGCCTTGGGAGTGTATAATTGTTTCCAGTTTTCCGGAATGTTCGTCGGCGGTGCAGTAGCAGGCATACTCTACGGTCAATTCGGTGTATTGAGCGTCTATATCTTTTGCGGGGGCGTCGCTTTTATTTGGTTGCTGATCGCATTAACTACCACTCAAACCCGCCTATTCGTCAACAAAATAGTGTCAATTGCTGATTTTTCGGGGTCGCAGCATGCCCAACTGATTGATAGAATAAAGCAGCTCAAGGGACTTGAGGAAATTGTAGTCGTAGCGGGTGAAACAACGGTGTATCTCACCGTAGACCCACAAACATTCGACGATAACGAACTTGAAAAAATGCTCACAAGCAAGAGCGAGAATCAATAATCGACCAGAGGAGGTCAACTATGGCAAGAGGTGTAAACAAAGTCATTTTGGTAGGTAATTTAGGGCGTGACCCCGAAATTCGTTATACCCCAAATGGCGCGGCGGTTGCGAATGTCACCATTGCTACCAGCGATTCATGGAAAGATAAGCAATCCGGTGAGAACCAAGAACGCACTGAATGGCATCGTGTGGTTTTCTTTAATCGATTGGCGGAAATTGTAGGCGAATATCTGAAAAAAGGATCTCAGATATACATCGAAGGCCGACTCCAGACCCGAAAGTGGCAGGACCAATCTGGACAGGACCGTTATACCACTGAAATCGTCGCTAGCGAAATGCAAATGCTCGGCGGTAAAGGCGGCAGCATGGGCGGTGGAGGAATGGACGATTCATTCGATCAATCACGACCCGCTCAGTCAAGACCGTCCCAATCTTCTGGACAGCGTCAATCCCATAACCAAGGCGGAGGCGCCCCAGCGCAGCCAGCACCTTCGGCATTTGATGATTTTGACGACGACATTCCGTTTTAGTGCTCGATTAAGCCTGGGATTTGGGGGCAGTGTCGTAAGTATTTGTGGTTCTTGTGGTGTTTATGGAGTGTGCAGTTCTTAAGAGTCGCCCAGTAAAAAGAGTACCACTGTATCAGGCAGGAAGGCAGATATGGGTTTGAGTAGGTTATGAAGCTAAAGACAGTGGTATATTGAGTGTTGCTGAATTACGGACCGTGCCAGATGTTGGAAAACTTTAAGAAAGATCTCTACGAAAGATCTAAGCGGGCCGCAATCGAGACTCTAAATTCACTTTTTCTGGCTTAAGCCGATGTGATGATGATATCCGTTGCCTCTCAGTAGAGGGCTTCAAAGGTGTGACTCGAAAATTGTTCGCTAATTGAATCCATCTTCAGACCAAATTCGGAACCAGACCTGCTTTAGCAAACCCAAACCCTCCATTGGTATGTCTAATTGGTTAGGTTCTAATGGGAGCACCTGTCCATTTTCCAGTTCGGCGAATCGAAATCGGAAGAAGAATAGGGTTTGAGCCCCCATTCTTAGATCGGTGCCAGTTAGGGTTTGATGCTGTTTTTCAGCCTTGGTGTAGCCGTGGGCGAAGTGATTGAACTTTTGCCAGTTAGACTGCGGCTCCAGTAGGTCAATGATTTCTTTGTTTCTAGGATAACTTTGGAAGTTGATCACTGGGTTTTTATCGAGGAAGGAATAGAAGCCTTCGTGATATTGATCTTCTTCCATGACTAATACGCGCCAGAGAATGGAGTTGAATGGAGTGGGGGTAGCGACGAGGTGTTGATGGGATCGAGATTGCTCTTGGAATGATGGAGTCTTAAGTGATTGGATTGCGATGTTTTGCACGGTACTTTGTGCATACACACCCCAAAGTAGGTAGGCTCCGCTGAAGGATAAGGCAATGGTGGCTTGTCGATGAATACTTTTTGCTGACTTATTGTGTTTCCTAGACACAATGGTGACGATGAGTAGAGGAAGTGTAAAAAAGGGGTCGATGATGAATACACTGGCACCCATGATGGTTTCATTGGAAATGGGCCAAAAGATGTCTGTGCCATAGATAGTGAAAGCGTCCAATGCGCTGTGGGTGATGAATATTAACCAAATCAGTGTTAACCAACGGAGGTAGCTTAGACTTTTGTCCTTCCAATAAATGCCAAGGGCAAACAAGGGGGAAACCAAACTCATCACAATCCACGAATGGGACCAGGTTCGATGTTCGATGGTTGCGGTGAGGTCGTTTATCGAAGGAACGAAAACATCTAGGTCAGGCAATGTGCCAAACACCGCGCCATAGAGTATGGCTTTTTTTGGTTGTCTGCCGCCAGTGACCAATAAACTAACGGTAGTACCGAGAACAATTTGACTAAGACTATCCATGCCAGGCTTTCGTAAATTTTTTAAGAAGGTATTTCATCAAATAATTGAGACTAATAACAACTCGAATGCTCATAAGTTATTCGTGAAGTCTAATGGAAACTGGCCCTCTCTTCTTTTCAATATTGGGTAGTGTACCCTGAGGTCTGTAATTTATTTCTTTAGCGATGTTCGTTTGGCTTAGGCGAAGTGAGCGTAGCGAACGAAGCCAAAGCCGGTTTTTCTGGATTAGGTGTTGAATGTTGAGCCATCAAGTCGTTCCATGTTTGTGACTTAAGCAAATGTGGAGGCAACCCAATGACCCAACCGGATTACAGTAACCTATATGAAGTAGTGATGGAACAATTGATTCAACATGGCCCCCAGGCTTTTCGTGATGTCATTAGATTGTGCAACCCTACGTCTGTAACTTTGATTTAGGTTGAGTCATTATCGTCGTTCCACACGATATATCGCTTGTCGGCATTGCTCCATTCATCGTCAATCTCAACGAGAATGGCACTGACAAGCCTGAGTAAAGATGCGTCGTTCGGGAAGACCCGGACAATCCGGGTTCGCCGTTTAATCTCCTGCTGGATCGGACGCTCAATTCCATTCGTCGTTCTCATCTTTCGATGATGCGACTCCGGTAAATTGAACACCGTCAGTCCTTCAGGAACGTTATCGAGCAGCCATTGCGATAGCTTCGAGCAGTCTGACTCGTAACGCGCATCCAGTACCAGATAACGTATCTCGCCAAGACCACGATCCCGCCATACTGACAAGGCATCGTCCAGCAAAGCCGTTGCACGGGGCACCTGAGTCGAAGATATTTTCTCAATACCGAACAGATCCAGTACCTTCTCCACACGGCGCGTACTGACACCACTAACGTACATCTGAGCCACACACAGCATCAACGCGCGCTCACTGCGTCGTCCCTGTTCCAGACTGTGCGGGTAAAACCCGGACTCACCGTGGTTACGGGTCTTGGGTATCGACAAATTCAGTGTCCCAAGAGTCGTGTCCACCAGTTTGGGTTTGAATCCATTGGCATGGCCCTGACGGTCGTTGCTGCGTTCGTGAGGGGCGGCACCCAGAAACTGAGACCGCTCAATCTGCATGGCCTGATTCATCATCGCGGTAATGACATCACGAAAAGCCTGGGGGCCATGTTGAATCAATTGTTCCATCACTACTTCATATAGGTTAGGGTAATCAGGTTGGGTCATTGGGTTGTCTCCACATTTGCGTAAGTCACAAACATGGAACGACTTGATGGCTCAACATTCAATACTAAAGCCTGAAAAACCGGCTTTGGCTTCGCTCTCTACGTTCACTCCGCCAAAGCCAATAGCGAAGCTGCAATAGAAAGCTAAATTACAGACCTCAGATTACACTACCTCATTACCGCGATGATGAATCAGGCCATGCAGATCGAACGATCCCAGTTTCTGGGTGCGGTGCCCCATGAACGCAGTGATAATCGCCGTGGCCATGCCAATGGATTCAAACCCAAACAGGTGGACACGACCCTTGGGACGCTAAATCTGTCGATACCCAAGACGCGTAATCACGGTGAGTCCGGGTTTTACCCGCACAGTCTGGAACAGGGACGACGCAGTGAGCGCGCGTTGATGCTGTGTGTGGCTCAGATGTACGTTAGTGGTGTCAGTACGCGCCGTGTGGAGAAGGTACTGGATCTGTTCGGTATTGAGAAAATATCTTCGACTCAGGTGTCCCGTGCAACGGCTTTGCTGGACGATGCCTTGTCAGTATGGCGGGATCGTGGTCTTGGCGAGATACGTTATCTGGTACTGGATGCGCGTTACGAACGGGTCAGGATGGATCATGAGGTGGTGGATGCCGCGGTGCTCAGTGCGGTGGGAATACTACCGGATGGTCGACGAAGCGTACTGGGTGTGCAGATCGCGACCAGTGAAGCGGAGATCAACTGGCGGGAGTTTTTACAGTCTCTGGTAAAACGGGGGATGCATGGCATCATCTACATTGCCAGTGATGACCACGCGGGCCTCAAAGCAGCGAGACGTGCTGTGTTTCCGGGGGTACCGTGGCAGCGTTGTCAGTTTCATCTGGCACAGAACGCGATTAATCATGCCCCAACGGCAAAGGTTCGTAGCCGGATTGGTGGTGAATTGCGTTCGGTGTGGAATGCGACGGACGAGGCATCTGCCCGCGCTCAGTTGGAGCAACTGGCGGCCCGTTACGAGTCAGACTGCTCGAAGCTATCGCAATGGCTGCTCGATAACGTTCCTGAAGGATTGACCGTGTTCAATTTACCGGAGTCGCATCATCGAAAGATGAGAACGACGAATGGAATTGAGCGTCCGATCCAGCAGGAAATTAAACGGCGAACCCGGATTGTCCGGGTCTTCCCGAACGACGCATCTTTACTCAGGCTTGTCAGTGCCATTCTCGTTGAGATTGACGATGAATGGAGCAATGCCGACAAGCGATATATCGTGTGGAACGACAATAATGACTCAAACTAAACCGAAGTTACAGACGTAGGGTTGCACAATCCAATATTGTAACGATTTACCGGATTCTGTTTATCGTATAATCTCGCTTTTTGAAAAAACGACTGGGTTGCTTTTTTGAATTTCCTTGAATTACCATTGTCTTATCTATTACTTGCTGTAAATTTGAAAATGAGCGATTTAAAAGAACTAAGACAGCTTTATTCGGAACAAGGTCTGAGCCAATCCGGGGTTGAGGCGAATCCCTTCGCTCAATTCAACATCTGGTTCGATCAAGCTTGTGCTTCGGATACTGCGGAAGCGAATGGAATGTGTCTTTCTACAGTCTCTGCTGACGGAAAACCATCTCAACGAACAGTGTTAATGAAAGGCTACGATGAGAAAGGGTTTGTTTTTTATACGAATCACGACAGCCGAAAGGGCAATCAGATAAGAAATAACACTTCGGTTTCCGCATTGTTTCCTTGGTTGGCATTGCATCGCCAGATTATCATCGAAGGAGAAGTGTCTAGAGTCGACGATGAGACGTCATTAGCATATTTTCACTCTAGGCCAAGAGGCAGTCAAATCGGTGCCTGGGCATCCAAACAGAGTCACCGACTGGCGTCGCGAGCGGTGCTTGAAGAGCAAATAAAAGAAGTCGAGGCTCGCTTCGAAGGGCAATCGATTCCGTTACCAGAGTTTTGGGGTGGTTATCGCATTGTGCCGAAAAGATTCGAGTTTTGGCAGGGCAGAAACCATCGAATTCATGACCGTATTATTTATCAGTGGCTGGCGTCTGAGCTGGTCTGGCAGACTGAGAGGTTGTCCCCTTAAAAAAGTTGGCCACCGGGTTTGCCGTTGAGGGGGATCGAGACTTGATAATAGACAGATTTTCAGCGGCGATGGTGTCGCCTTGGTCAGCGGCTAGAGTTAGCCAGTAAATTGCTTTGTCATTATCCAACGGAACGCCTTCACCGTTGGCGTATAGAACACCAAGATTGGTTTGCGCTCCAGCGTACCCCTGTTTCGCCGATAAGTTATACCAGTGGGCAGCACGCTCATAATCCTGCTGCAAAGATATACCGAATTCATAGGCTGTGCCCAAATCAGCCTGAGCCCAAGCTACCCCGTTTTGTGCGGCACTGATCACCGAGGGGAGGGCAAGTGAAAACCATTTATCCGCTGCTTCTTTGTCGACGGACACACTTCTTCCGGACTCGTACATCATACCGATTCTGAATTGTGCCCTCGGTCGTCCTCGTTCCGCCACGGGAAATAGTAATTCAAAAGCACGTGGATAATCAGCTTGGTAATAGGCGTTGACTCCGCTCAGAACGAGACGATTGTCCTTGGTCGTTTTTGATTCTTCAGGTTCGTCATTAACAGCATTACTCGCTTGGCTATTCGCTTCGTTTGGAGCGGGTTGTGTCTCGGGGAGTGGTTGTTGTGTTAGCACGATGGATGTTTGTGTGTTACCTGTATTGTCCCCTTGCTGCTGAGCTAGTTGCTCTTGGGCTTTTTCCTGTTCGTATTGTTTGACCCTTACTTCTAGCGCCAAACTGATCCCACTTAGTCGTTGATTCTCCGGGTCATTCTCTTGGGCGCCGATGATCAGCTGTTCTGCTCTATCCAAGACATTCGCCCGAATCAGTATTTCAGCATTATCCAATTGCCTATTCGCTAGGGAAATAAGGCCTTGCTTACCTTCTTCATTGTCCGCATCAATTTCTAGAATGTCTAAATAAATATCCCTCACCATGTCGAAGTCAAAGGTGAATATCTGAGCTTCCTCTCTTGCTCTTGTAAGGAGAGCTGCGATTTGTTGCTTGCGTTCCAATGCTTCCTGTTTTCTCTTTTGCTCCTCTGCTCGCCTTAGGATTTCAGCATTGATCTCCTCACGAAGAGATACCTGAAGATCGTTTCCTGGTTGGGCAATGTCGAGCTTAACTAACCATTTTTGTGCCTCCTCATATTGACTTGACTCGATGGCCATTTCTGCATTGTCGATGAAGTAATTGAGGAGCTTAGATAGCCCGGACTTGGCTTCAGCATTTTCAGGATCAAGGGCCAGAATTTCCCCATACACTGTCCATGCGTTGTTATCATCCGTGCCAATCAGCCGATCTTCATCGATATACGCTCTAACTTTTTCGAATAAAGGCCGAATCAAATTGTCAGTTTTTTCTACCTGCAGAAACTCTTCAAACCTTTCTGTGTCATCCTCCCTAGTGATCAACATGTTCTCTTCTTTAACGATATCGTCAATGTTCTTTATATTGCTCTCGAATTCCGTAGGAACAATTCGTTTAACAACTTCAGTAGATGGGGAGTCATTGGGGCCGGGGATCAATATGGATGCTAAAACGACTACCACA
>WLWD01004546.1_pt1 | contig 31678 bp, 15 predicted proteins | sample 6712731 | NCBI WGS metagenome assembly WLWD01 (sample SAMN12718690, study PRJNA576275) | sponge metagenome | isolation source: marine sponge | host: Mycale hentscheli | place: New Zealand: South Island, Marlborough, Capsize Point | collected 2014-11-01
CCCCCCCCCCCCCCCCCCTACCCCCTTCCCCCAAATGCTTTGGCGACTGCAATACATTTCATAACCATTCTAATAAATATTTTAAACTGGTAGTATTGTTGTTAACTTACGGCAGGACTTCAGTTATGTGGACACGTTGAGACCGAGGGGCCTGATAACTGGACTCGATAGGAAACATATCATGAAGCACAATGAAGGGGTGTGGTCAAGTAATTCATCCACAATGAAGGAGTGTGGTCAAGTAATTCATCATGTCTGCACGAACATTTTTGGGTGGGTGTTCAGCTAACTTACAGTGCTTCCAACTTAAAAGAGTGGATTTTTTGAAATTACTGTATAGACCCTCACTACAGTCATTTAACATACACATGGCTTAAACACTTTTTTTTAAATATTTCGAGATTCAAATTTTGTGTGCCCACAAAATCAGGCTCATATGAAACTTCAGGTATTAAAGTATCAGTATACCAAGTTATAGAGATAAGGAAAAATAATTTCTCTTTTTTTCAGCTTAAACACTTCCAAATTCACTGTCTTGAAGCTCCCAGTTCCATCACCTATAACCACAAAAATAACCACAAAACCACAAAATAGTTTTGTCTGTATGTTAATATGACATTAATGTATAATAATACAAATTTTTAGCTTTCTATTACACACACTTGAGAAGAATTAGCAACCTTAACCAAAAAGTTAAAAAAAAAATCCACTTTTTAAGCTGGAAGCACTGTAAGTGTTCTAACTCAAGTCTTCCTGTATGTAGCTAGTTAGCAGTTGGTCAGTGGCAAATAACTCTCTTATCTCCCAGCTGTGTGCTATATACATGGACCTATGTATTTCTGGTCACACCCCACCCCATCCCCTGGCTCTTACTGATTACTAATACTTGGAACATAAGACCTGGATAAAGCCTCCAAGGATAATTTTTTCTCCTTCTATATCTCCTCGGGGCTCCTCGGAATGAACATATTAAATGCCCCCCCCCCCCCCCCCCCCCCCTCCCTTTCGATCATCTCTGCATTCCAGTATATTCCCCAGGACACAATAGTCACATTGTCCTTCAAGGCAGGTCTACTGTATTGCCACGAGCTTTGTCTCCCAGGAGGATCCACGTATGGCAAAGGTCAAGTTGCCCTGCAACACTTCAAAGCCAAGTGCCCTCATTCCTGGACCTCAATGCCAGCACCATTAGCAATATGAAGCTTCTGCTTAATGACGGAAATAGAAATTGAAAAACAATGGTTGTTTGGTCTTCAGCTGTGTGTTGTAGGATGTTTGTCAGTAAGCTGAAGCCACTGCAGGAGTTTGTGGATCAAGCTTAATGCAATTTTAGTGCAAATTGTTTTATAACGAGCAGAGCACTGTGCTCAGATACAGTCTACGTAGCACTCGTACTCTGAAGCCATTTTGTGCCGGTTAGTTAGTGGTGATGTTACTCTTATACGTGTGGTTAGTGCGTTAATAAGTTATACCAACTGGTTCCGCCTTCTTGCTGCACCGAACACTGATGCCTATCAAATGTTGAATTAAAAGTTGCTTTTTTTTCTTTTTCAGTTGCAACTGTTGAATAATTGTCAATTTGTGGTCCTAGCTTCCTGTGGCATTTCTTAGTGGAGTGTGGCATGCATCGATGGGCGTGGCTCTTAATGGGTGTGACTCTTAATGGTGGCTTTATCCTAGTTATTGTCCTTGCTGAATCTATAGAGAATGACTAGATTCAGATAAAGGGTGTCATGAAATTGGTATTACATTTGTTTCATTGGATTAAAAGTAGTTCTAGCATTCATTTCTCTGTGTGTGTGTGTGTGTGTGTTTGTTTCCTGCACTCTCTCACCAACTAGATCTAAAGTGAAACATCTGCTTGAATTGCGTAATCCACCGACAGGCACGGCAATAGCATCACTTGCATGTGAGCGTCCTCCACTCAACATCGGTTGTGTTTGGTTTCTCTGTTGGTTATTTTGTAGTATTTGAGTGTGTGTAGGAAGTATTGGAGCTGTGTGGGTGTGTGCTCTGTGGATATTTGTGGGCGTTGATTAAACTGTCAAGTAAGGTGCGAAATTATTATGTGTTGTCAGGACTACTTACATGCACATGTATGAAATTGCCATAGTGATGCTTTTAGTGAATGCCGAGTTTTTGTTATGCTTTTCCTTCTTCCTTGGTAGAATCATTTCATATATATATACAAAACTCTTCATTGGTATTACATGTGATTACAATCATCAATGAGGGGTGGTATGATCTAGCTTTAAACTTGTCTAACTATTCTACAAAAATAGTGCACAATAGACTAGTACCACACACAGCAAATAAGTTAAATATTTATGTTATTTCTGGAACACCAGATCTTATATGACCCAATATCCCGCATCAAAGGGTCTGGATATGCAACTACCTTCTTGTCAATTGAGGTAGGATCTCGTGGCTTACCCAACATTAGTGGATTCAGTCAATTACGACAAATAGTTGGTTTGTCCAAGACAGTGACAAAGTCTCTTATGAGAGAGACTACCAGACTGGCCATCACTAGCTCATGACATTTCACTTCTTTCCTTTTAACTGCTTCTTCAAGGAGTGTATCGAAGGGTATTGTTAACTCCAGTAGTGTTACAGACTTGGTTGTGTCATTCCACAGTACATTCTCTCTCTCTCTCTCCTCCCCACACTACCCTGCACTTTTCAACAATCTAAAATATATTCTTTTAAAATGGAGTAGTCAGTCACTTTGTCTGATGTAGCTCATTCTAATGGTGTGACCATGGTACGTTCAAACTGTCCAATCAGATTGCTCAATTCATGGTGAATGTATTACATACCCACCCCCTAGGAGGTGTGAATCAATAAACCATACAATCAAAAATTAGTTTTTATGTGTACTTTCCTAGAGCGTCAGCGGGGAGCCCTCAACACTCAGTTGTTTAAATCCTGTACCAACCGCCACATCTTGGTATGACTTGTACATATACAACATACACACACTACATACATACACACACACGTATGCACAAACCACTCTGACTGTCACTTCACACTGGCAATAACTATTGTTATTGTTTTTCTTGGAAGTATTGAATGTTTTTAAGTTCCAAGTTGGTTTCTTCAAGGGGGTGTTACCATGGTATCCAAGTCTTTGCCTGCACTCTGTGGTTCCCTTGTGGTCAGTGATTAGATCTTGAAATGCTTACTTTGAGCTACACAAGAAGGGCCCAAGTTTTCAATGGCTGCCAAGGTGAGAAAATGTCTTATTTCATTTTCCCACCTCAAGGCCAGGATTGCTAGCTCAGGAAAACAGTGGAGTGATGTTGTAAGTCTTCCAGTCATTCGTGAAGCCGGCCATCGTAGCTTCTTCACTGGCTTCCATTTCTCATGTTTCTGAATTCTTTTTTATAAACAAATCTGAAGGATTGGAGTGGCTAGGTTACAGAGTTGTCCTGGATCTTTTAATGTGGATAAACTCCTGCACTGCAAGGATTGCCTACTGATCATCCACTCATTACAGATGTACTCTGCCTAACTCTAATTGTTTTATTTTAAATTATTTTAAGCCAAGATTGATGTCTCATTTAACACTTTTTATTACTTACTAGTAATACAACCCAACAATAATGGCTATTATTATTATTATTATTATTATTATTACTATTATTTACTGAATTGGCCATTTAGTGTATGATATTTTTTCTCGATTCTCTTATCTCTCTTTTTAAAATTCTTCTTATTAAGTGAGCTATCTCCCTCCATCCCATAGCACAGCATTTACTTTATAATGTAATGGTTTCATGTGACAACGGATTATTTATTACCTTTGAACATGGATCGTAGCATCGCCCTGTGGCAATCTGTGAATGTACACTTGAGGACAAGGCACAGGATTGAGTGAACCAGTTGAAATAGAGCCATGTGCTATCAAATGGCAAGATGTGCTTTAACTTCTTCACTTGACAGTGCATTGATATCTGTGACAGTGGGTGGAGTCAGTCTTCTCTCTCTTTGGGCTTTCAAGGAAACCAGCAGGGATGAGCAACGTCAGAATTCCAAAGTTTATCTCAAAGAATAATTCTAGTAGGCTCTCTCTCTAGTTCTGTGTTATTGGTGTTTTATTTTTATTTTATTTTATTATTATTATTTTTTTATTACATTTCCTTGCTGTCCTCCCTATTTGTGTTTTTACTGGTGTTTCTTATCTTCTACGTACAGTGTCGTCATAGCAATGTTGTACCTGCTGTCTGTGGGCATGCCCAGTTTACACTTGATGTGGCAACATGTGCAGGCTCTGCAGCGAGAGAGGGAGATGTATCCTATCTATTTCACACACACACACACACATACACAGCCCAGACTGCTAGCTGTGGGTAATGGTGAATCCCCTTGTCTTCAGTGCTGTTCCTTGCTCTGGTGAATGGCTGGGTCTGAATGCAGGGGCCTGTCAAGAGTGTTGGTTTAAGGTTTACACTTTGTTATAACTAGGACAAACAGCACGGGCATAATTATCAGTAGTGCCACGCCTGGTTTTCACTCATGAATAGTTTAGATACGATTTATTTGCTATGTATGTTTGTGTAATAACACCTTAATACAAGGATATCGCTTGTTCATTCGTGTATGTGTGTGTGTGTGAAGGAGTGTGTTGCCTTGTATTCACTTGTGTTTGGCTTGGGGCTTTGTTGCCATGGTGACACTGATATGTTTACTGCCACGAACATTTTTTTTATGCGATGAACCCAAATTTTTAAAAAGAGAAGGGTTTGTATGTTGTGTACATGTGCAGTCACGTGTGTGTATGTTTCTAGCCGTCACGTGTGACAATATGTTTCTGGTGTGCGTGTATGTTTGTTTAACTAACATGACTTGTTTACTCAAGGAACAATGGATAGCCTAACTGGGCACAATAGTGATGTGTGTATGTAAGTGTGTGCGTGTGTATGTACATGTGTATGTATGTGTGTGCACATTAAACTTGTGCATTATTTACTGTCTCTATTAAACCACAATTTAGACATGGAGACAGAATTTAAAAAAGTAATAAGATAATTCCTTGGATGCATGATTATGTGAAGTCTGGATACCTCTTCTGAGCGTTCAAACCAGGTACCTCCGCCCACATACTGCCCAGCTAGTACTGAGGTATAATACATGGACTTAATGCTCAATGACAATACTTGCAGTCTTTTGTTCTGTAAATGATATTTGTATTAGTGAAGTGCCTGAGGCACTGCTTGGCTTTTATGGTGACAATTTATTCCTCTACATTTTGCCAAGTTCCCTGAGTTTCAGTGTACAACGTTGAATGCATATTTAGAAGTTGAGATAAGCATCCAGCTTGACACTTCTGCTCTCTCTCTCTCTCTCTCTTCTGGCTGTGACTCTGCTGACCTATGATGTATCCATGGAAGCTGATGTGAGTTTGTTATGGTGAGATCACATGAGCAACTGTAAACACAGCTCTCTCTCTCAACTGTCCATGAATCTCTGCTGTCTGACATTCTTCAAGTAGCACCTGCTCTTAAAGCCACTCCTACTCACTTGCTGTTGCCATGACAGCTTCGGCTCATCCCACTCATGTGTAGAAAACAGCTAGTGTGTGTTGTGAGGGTAGACATCCTGTGTGCGGTGAGGTTTGTGTGATGGAGATGCTGGAGGGTCTCTGGGCCATTCAGAGAGTGAGCTCAGAGTCAATCAGATGCGGACCTTTTGGCAAAGTGCAAGAACTTCCTTTCTTTTGGCGGGTAACCAGCGGCATCAACAGTGGGTGTGGGAGTGGCCCACATGTCGGTGTTCAGCCCGTGAATGCACTCGCGTACTAACAATGAATATGTGTTTTTTTCCATCGTTTTGTAGCATTAAATATTGGCGTATTCATAATGGTAGAATATTTATGATGCTAGCTTATGATTGGTCGTGCAGATTCTCGTGAATTTCAGCAGCTGAACTCTATGACTCTAATTCTCTCACACCTATCCTGCAAGCCTTGCCTGGAGGCATATTTATGAGTGCCCCTCCTCTGCTCCTTGCTATTGAGCGTGGATGGCTCGTAACCATGATTGCACTCAAACTTGCGTCTATAGCATTCCAGACCACTCCTCCATCTTGTGCTGTGTTCCTTTCATGGGCAAAGAGCTTCATCTCAGTGCCCCTAGCCATGTTGTATGTATGTGTGTGATGGTGGAATTGTAAATTTCGTTCATTTTTGTACTTGCTCTGCACAAGTGATCTTTTACAGGTACCCTTTAGGGATGGAATAGTGAGGAGAAAGGTGGTATGCTAGGGTTTAGGAAGTAGTGGAGGATGTTATGTTTTGTTTGAAAATTTTCTCACACTTTTTTGAAGAGGTGTGGCATTGGCTTGTGCTTTGCTGTTGCCATGGTTATGTTGTAGCACAGGTCTCACCTACTTCCATGGTGATTTTATATATATATATATACACTAGTGTAGTAAACACAGCCATATTTTCTGTTGTTTGGGGTGCCTCCCTGCAATAGCTTGTGAAGCATGGAAGTCGTCTGTGTTACCAATGTGGCGCCACTTTGCCGGGAAGGTCAAAGGTTGTCTTTTTGTCAATGTTACATTTGTGTGGTTTCAGTTTCAATTCCATTTTGTGTGTGTGTGTGTTCAATATTGCATGTGGAAGTTTTGTAGGGAGGGTGGTTTTCTAAAGTGATATTTGTGTCCCTCACATACACACACATTAACTATCACACATTTCGCCATTTAAATGATTGTTCTTGTATGTTATCCACTTATTGAATGCATGTGGTCAGCCAGCGCTATTTTTTGTTTGCCTATCTAGCATTGTGCAAGAAGTAGACTAGCATGATGTCATATTAGGAGCTAAACATAGATCAGGAAACCTTAGCGGTGTTAGTAGCAGCCTGTAACTGTTGGTTTTCCCGTTTATTTAGTGGTGAGGAAGACATTGAGTGAAAGAGACAGTTTGTGCTGACTTAGCACATCATCAGACTGAAGGAACTCAGTGTTGTGTGTGTGTGTGTGTTAGTTTTGTAGCGACGAGTCCTTGTTGTGGTTGGTACAATGTAGTGATAATACTCCAGAGGGTATAGGAGTACCTGGTCGACCTACCTGATCATAGTGAGGTTAATGAGCATGCCCATTCCCTACCTGAACCAAATTTTGCTGAAGGTTTTCATGAAGGCTATATGGCTATATAACAACTTAGAGACTATTTCACTGTAGTGGGGTTTTTTTTTTGTTGTTTTTTTTTTGTTTTGTTTTTTAGGGGGGGAGGGGAGAGAGAGGAGATAATTGCTAACAGTAACTATTACTGTTGGACTTTGTGTGTGTGTGTGGCGGGCTCGTTCCTGACGGGTTGGCGCCTGAAGTGTTAAGAATGTTAAGTGCATATTTTTCTGTCTTGTTCTTGAGAATTTGCCAGATTTTAGACTTCAAGTTGTTGGTCTGGACATTCGGCGACATTCCTAACAGAGTCAGTTAGTCTAATTAGAGCACAGTGCGGGGGGGGTGTTTTTATGATGTCGTTTATGAGTAAATATTAACTCTTGTTTGTCTCTCTTTACTACCGTGGTAGTAAATGTCTGAAAGTTTCCTGCGTGGACGGGGAGTGTTTGTGTGTGTGCGTGTGATGGAGTCATGTGACTGCTGACTCATCATTTCACTGTGTATTGGGTAATGGTCTCTGGTGACATTGTTTTAGGAATTTGTGGATGATTAAAAGTGACTAATTGAATCCTATGGGATACAATATATATATATATAATATATAATACAATATGTACTGTATAGGTGTATATAGCCTGTTAGTAGCTCATGTGATGTGCAATTAAAAAAAAAATTTTTACCTCACCAATGTGATAAAATACCGTTTATATATATATATATATATATATGGCCGTGGGGACGTCAAGAAAAAAAGAGGATCTTTACCTAACACGAGTGCATAGTTGGTAATAGGACATACAAAATGCACAGTTTTCTTGCTTTCAGAGGATACAATGTAACTTGTAATTGTATTGTGTTCTCATTAATGCGAGACTACAGCTTGAACAACAATGAACACAGACCACTTGCCAGACCCGCCCACCCACCCTCCGGAACACGCACCCTCTCTAACAGCTGCTAAACAGCGATGGGTGGATACCTATTTGCATATCGTAACCTAATTAAAGCTATGGAGTGACCCGTTGGACAATTATCCTCCGAGACAGTCTGCCAGAACATCGTGGCATAGCTCGCCAGGTTAGAGAATGATGAAGACAGAGGAAATGTGGTGGAGGAGTGCTTGGATCTTGTTCAATTATGATAGAGGTCGACTTGCAATTGGCAGTTCATTCTTACATCTATTATATCCTTATGTGGTTCACATTTTTTCAACAATGGCTCTATAATGATGTTGAGTGGAGGAGGGGTCAGGTTGCTTGCTGATGGTAGCCTGTGGTCGCTGCCAACATTGGCCCACTCAACACATGTAATTGAAGAACTTTACATATAAACAGGCTTTATTAAATTAATATAAGAGGTGGGAAAATAGTGTAAAATTTAAAAAAAAATGATGAAAATATTTAATTGTTGTATGTTCTCGCTGTGTTAAAATAATGGCGTAAATAGTCGCGACGGATTCAGTTTTGTTTGGTACACACACCATAGGATGCATGACTGGGCATTAATTAATGTAACCATTCCAAGCATTTTGTCTCAAGATTGATGGTTTCATTAGCACTAATTTCTCGCTTCTTCTCACTTGCTTGTCTATTTGTATTTTTGTATTAATTAGAGTTTTAATTATTATTAATTGAGCAGTAAATTTTGTTTTGTCTCTGGGCTACCGGCGGTGTAAGAATCAGAATTCATTTAGAACTTCAGAATTTATGTAAGAACAAAGATTTGTTTCTGAAACAGCTGCTTTTTAATTCCTTCTGGTTAAAAAAAGGTGTGTGTATTCTAAGCATGATGAAAAGGTTTCCACTTTCATTTCTGTGCATGTGCTAGTCAGCAAACAAATCGACGGCGCCTTCTTGTCGCCGATGTAATGTAGTCATTTCTCAAATGCCAGAATAATTATGAGCCTCAAGGGGCCAATGATACGCTTCTGTAGACACCCACCTCTTTATGGCCCGTGCTACTAATCCCTTGCTATATCCTGGCGTGCCAACGTGTATGTTAAAAGGGCCACCCAAGAAGCGGGGCTTGTTCGGAGTGAGCTTAGTGTAAGTCGGCACTCGAGGCATGAGGTCATGTGAGACATTATGAGGGAGGTTCCCAGTGACAGCTCCTTTTGTTCTTTCTTTCTCGTTCTTGATCAATGTGGCGTAACCGAGGGTTAAAGCATTCGTTGCTACATGTACATGTACATTAGCCAATAGACAGAGGGTTAATGTGCCTGCAGGGGGAATTGAAATATAGATTTGATATGGTAGGTTTGGTCTCACTTTGTCCGGGTTGCTAGGCCGAGATTGCTAGAGCGTGGTAGACCTCCCAAGTGCTTGTATTGGAGACACATAGCTAGTGGTGCTGGTTGCTTGGCTGATGTGTACATCGTGGTGACTCTCTTGTTGACTACCTGTTGATGTTTCTTGAATATATTATATTGATTGCTGTGTTGTTAAAATAGTGGTAACCATAGAAAACGTAATTTTGAAAGTGTTTTCATGTCTGAGTTTGCATTATGCTGGATGTTTGTTGGGAGTTTCTGCTTCCTTCATTGATTCAGAGTAGAAACAGACCCTCCAAACTGTATCACTAGCTGGCAGCTCTATTATAGAAATAGAGGATGTGTAGTAGGCACCACTTACTGCTGAAGTATGTTGTGTTTCTATATTTAAGGATGACTGAAAGTTAATACATAACATGTCCAAGAGAGAGTGAAAATGAGATTTTGGGGGGGGGGGGGGGGGGATGAAATAGGAAAAGAGAATTTTTTTTTATTTTACAACATAAGAAGTGTTTCTGATTACATAACATTTGGTATGTGCTCTAATGAGTGCATTTTGTTTTTTGTTTTTTTTGCTACTTGTGTCGAGTACATTAGATGTATTCCCTCTCTTTCTCTCTCTGGGTATTGATTTTCAGGATTTGCATGCCTAGACTTGGTTTGCTTTTTTAAGCGCGGAATAGAAAGTCTCGTTGTTATTGCAGCTTAAAAATGTATGTATTCTTATAGTCTTTTTATAGGCTCGTTTGCCCAGTTTTATTATACAAGTGGCTTACTTATCTCGACTTCCAACTGTTAGAATACATCAGCTATTTTTCTAGGTGTATTATCACTCTGTAGCAACTGTGTGTGGAGGTGTTGCCAATTACACGGCTACTTAGGATGATGTAATGTCACTGTTATGACGTCGTTCCATTTGTTTGTGTGTGCTGCTTGAGTATTGAAGTTCTTCCTCTTTTACTAGACCTGCTTCACTAAGGCTTCCGCACACATGTCGCTACAAGCAACATGTGCACACGTAGGGCTTCTAATAGGGGATTTCACCTGGGACTCTCTTATAGATAGTTTGTGTGTGTGTGTGTCTATATAACTATGAAGTTATTTTGGAGAAATATGACCACACCCATTGGTATATTGTATTTATTAGATACAATAAGGAATGTTAATAATGCTAATGAATTGTAAATCTCACTTAACCCACCCACTCTGTGTTACCCCCTCCTCCCTCTCTTCCCTTCTTCCACAAATGGTGGCTGCTGCTTGCACTGGGCCAGTGCTATCAGCTCTGAAGGTTGAAGCCGTCACCAGCAGATACTCTGCCAGAGAACATGCTGTGCCTAGTAATTACTCGCCTAGAGCAGGCTCCGCCTCCTAACTGCTAATAGAAAGGCAACTGGTAAATGTGTCAATTTGTGCACTTTCCGTCTCTTTTGGGCACTTGGAGTTCCACTTCTATACAAGCAGTTTGACATTTCAAATGACTGGTTATTCTGAACTTCTTTTAGTGACCACTGAAATGCCACTGATAGCTGTCGCTGTTTTTGTTGTTTATTTGGTGATACAATCTAAAGCATCAGCCAGCAATTGAGCGCGCGCACACACACACACACCTCCCCCCCCCTTCAGGGCTAAATGAAAGTGATTATATCACACATTGTCATATTTGGTCAGGTATTGGGCTATCAGAAAATCCAATGTTTGGTATACAGCCTGGCGTAGATATATAAACAGCTCCAGGGTGAATCTAGTTTGTTAAGATTACGCTTTGCCATCAAACACAAATATCAGCAAATGAAAGTTGTTATGTTTCGATCCTTGGCCCCCAGGGCAGCCATGTTTTCTGTACTTTTCTTTTTGTAGTAATTCACTTAATACTGTGTATCTCCTCAGAGTGTTGGGGTCTAAAGGCGCCTCTTTGCCTCCACTTTGCCGCCCTTTGGCCGGCATCCAAATTAATGAGATCTTCTCTTCACAGGCCCTGAAGGATTGGCGTCTTGACAATGCAGCAGGCTTACTCCTCGAGTGTTCGATCATTTGTTGTTATGAGTGTTGTTGCCATGCCGATCATTGTTATGCTTCACTGATAAGCGTCAATTAGTGGAGAATTTTCGGTGGCTGCCAAGACTTAGAAGTGGATGCAGAAAATTATTTAATATTGGGCATCTTGATTTTGCTAGGCACAGCTACTAGTTATACATCATAGGCTCAGTACAATGGGCTTGCTTGGAAATGTGTTATCTGTAGGGTTAAGGAGGCTTGTTCAACCACCATCTTTCTCTTATTATTGTCTTTCTGTTTTGAGGCAACATTGTTTGTGAGATAGCCTGTTGAGTCCATTAATCAGAAATTAGAATTACACAAGTCAATTGTTCCCTGCAAATACTCAATTCTAGGTTGAAATCATAGCCTACTGCACATGTGCAGACTGCCCTAGTTGTCTGTTGTTACCATGTGCTTAGCCTGTCCAGACTGTGTTGTGGTGGAGGTGGCATTTTATCAGATGGAACCTTGTCAAGTGGCTGACATTCTAGAGTAGATAGTTGTGACCCCAAAGCTGGACCACATTTTGGTGGTATTGGGCTAAGGAGAAAAAAAGCGGGCTATATAATCCCAGCTGGGATAAACCATACCCTCTGAGGAATGCTTATCTAGACTATATGGCCACCTTTTGGCTAACTAGAAGGGCCAAGTCTGGGCCTATAAGCGCCCAATTCCCCAGGCATCTGTTGGTAGGGATGCCTGGTGGTGCTGGTGTATTAATAAGGCAGTCTGGGGATGAGTTCACTGGAGTAAAGTGAGTGTGTGTATGATGGCCCAAAAAGGGGCCAGTATTTGCTGGGTCATTTACTCTAGACATGAATATCATCAGAAGTAAATGTATTCCCTAAGGAGTAGGGTATTAATCAAGTCTCTTCTGATGCATCTTCAGCAGTTTTCTGTGTGTGTGTGTGAATGCACAATACATGTAAGCATACATGTGTGAAGGTGAAGGTTTGTAGATTTCCTCCTTTTTTAATCAGCTAATACTAACTCAGTTTTGATGTATGCTGAAGTTCTGTGTATAGCACAGATGTGCTACATTAGGTACCCTGTGTCACTGGCTGTGGTACTTGCTCGGGACTAAGAAGCTGCTGAAATGTTTATCAGAGTCTCGCTAAACTAACTTCGGATCGCACACAGCTTATTCACACATCAGCCCAGTAAACTGAGAACTTCCGTTTTATTATTATTTTTTGTTTATTATTATTTTTATTTTATTTTTTCGTGACTTTTTTTACGTGTATGTAAACAGTAACCATTTTTTCCCCCTAGCTTTAATAAACATTTAGTGCATGTGTGGGTATGTGTGTGTGTTAGTATTGTATTACCACCTTATGCACACACGTCACTGAATGATAAGTTCCGTAAGTTAAATGCAAGCAGTGCTTATGCAAATGCTTGACGTGTTAGTCACTTGTGAGAGAGTTTAGTGTTGTTTTAATTAGTTCTGCTTCCTGCTTGGCATGCCACATCTTCTTCTGAGCATGCTCAGTTGTAACCAATGTCGTAAGCGTCACTGTGGCGCCACTCTGAGAGTGTTGGCGACAGGACTTGGCATTACTGAGCTGTTGAGGTAGTCAACACAAGTAGTGACAGAGCCAATGCCAGGTACAAGTGTACACTTGGGTGCTTGGGGCTTACACTTATTGGGGGCGGGACACTTTGTTAAATTTGATTTCTTTGGACTCTGCTTTCTGGTGTTTGGGTTTTAGAATGAGATGTTATTATATAATCCCAGTATTAATGTAGTCTGAACAGGCAGACTCCTGGATCGCCCACAGGTCGTTACAGTCTTAATCAACTTGGCGTGTAAATTAGACTGGATTAATAGTATTAATAGCAAGATTACAACTGTTTATTTGAATTTTTATTTTGTGAAATATCCCATCTGTTCACCAAATTGTTTGGCTGTTGAGAGCTATTTACCAACTCAATATGTCATGAATGGCAGTGCTATTAGATGTAATGACGTATTACCATCCACGGTGAATAACGTTTATCATCGCATGAATGCAGTCTAACGTCTTTGAGTCTATTCACACTTCAACTTGTTGACATCAGCAAACATACGGCCATTCTTTAGCTAGAATGGGAATCATTTAAGCCTGGATATAATTCATCCCTCTACGGATCAATTTTCAATGTCTATACAAAAATCAGAAAGTCTCCTGTGAACAATGCGGCCTGACCTTCTCCTATTGCATCTTTTTTGTGTACAACTTGCAGATGGCCAGAGTAATGTATTATTATTTATTTCCCTGAGGTATATCGCCGGCATTCCGTCTTGCTGCCGAGGGATTTGTTAGTTTGTGCAGGTTGTCCCGAGTCTCTTTTATGGTGTGTAATTTAAGAGCATAATTGTATTTATGTATATGCCCTATGAGAGGTTAGCAGTACTCGAGAATGCTGAGCTATCACAACTAGTAACAGTGACTAGAGCATGAATCTATCTGAAGAGTGCCGTGTGTAATACTCTTACCTAGCCCCTGGGATTTTAGTATTTTTTTTGTGGTTATGTTTAAGAGATGGTTCTTATTGTTGTGGTTTGTGTTGTTTACATTGAAGATATTTATACTGAAGCTGTTTTCTGATTCTAGCTTACTGTTATTGTCATAACATTGTTTAAACTTGGTGGTTGCGTAAAAATAACTAAAAACAATTTCCCTTGAACTAGTCATGATTCAGTTTAAAGTGGCGTGGATTTGATAATTGTGGCAGCCGATGAGCTCGGGAGGGGAGTAGTGATCCTGTCATTTGGGATGAAAGATTACAGCAAGGGCATTATGAAAATAAATTGAATTAAGTGCTGTAGTCTTTAACTTGTCAACAATGGATTTAATTTTTGATGGATATTATTTTAAGTAGTGTTGTCTATAAAATGGTTGAATTTAATTCTTTCTTTTTTTTTTAAAGATTATTTGTTCATTCATGCTACCATCAGTGCCTAATGGTCCGTTATACATTTCTCTCGGTCTTTTCGTTCTCCTTGATTGCCAAGGTCAATGCTCCGTGCATGGCATTTCACACCTTGTTAACTGCCAATGTTGTTCTTTTTATGCCATGGCTGTACGTATGGGTAACTTCTCCCCAGAGGTATGTGAAGGCTGCGTAGAAGGATGGTAGAATGAGAGAAGCTGTGAGTGAGTCCCAGCTGGTTGTAATGTGCTGCGTCTCCTCAGTCAATGGTCCTCTCTCTTGTTGCGATTAGTTGAAATAGTTAGCATGTTTTAAGGCCACTAAAGAATGAAGACCCATGTAAAGGGTCTAGTGGATGTTGTATGGAAAGAGAGCTGTACAAGGATATTTCTTATCTTATTTCTTGGGAGAAGGAGGAGGTGGGGGCAGTTGCAAGTTTGTTTTTATGTGAGGTTAACCTAGTACATTAGTGGTAAATGTAGTTGTGTGTACATCATATTAGTTGTAGCAATGGGGTTTTGTTAAATTCCTCAGAGGTGACAACAACTCTTCAAATATAGCATTGTCCATTGTCTGGAGTTCTGGTTTATTCTAAGACTTACTCCAGCAGGAGTAAGGTGACTATACTGTGGTTGAGTGGCTAGGAAGGTAGTACTACACTCAGAGTAATTCTGCCCCCCCCCCCCCCCCCCCCCCCCCCCCTTTTTTTTTTTTTTTTTTTTTTTTAATTATTTTTAAAATCCTAATAGCTTAGTCTTGAGTTGGAATTCAGTTATTATCTTGGACAGGTGTTGTTGCTAAGCCATTACCACACCCAGCATAGTCCTGCCATGTAGCTAAGGATCCTATGAATAGCCTGTGCTCAGTGAGAGAGAGAGCTGTTGAAGAGACTCAGTACAGGGCTGGGTATGTGGGTGGAACAGAGTGAAGGTTTGGTGAGGAATCTGTGCCAAGAGACCATTTATTGTTGATCTATTCAAGCTAGGGAATGAATGTGGGGCTGGGACATGGTCACTAGTGCAGACTGGTCATAAGTATGAAGTCAAGTTTGTATTAACAAAGCTTGGTGAACAATACCTCATTATTGCTGAGTGTTGCAGTGATTGTTACTACTTAGAGTTTGACATATCTCTTAGGTTTAATCATGCTCACTGGATGCTCTGATGGTAGATTCTGTATTCTTTCATGAGGTAGTAGTAAGGTGTAAGCAAGCTACTTGATTTTGTGTTTAAATACCCTTTCTTTGACCCTCCTTTCTGGTACCTACCATCCCTATCCCCAGCCCAGAACTTGGCCTCTGGTGGGTAGCATGGAGTCCAGTGGTTAGTGAGTGAGGTGAAGCTCTGCCTGCCCCAGTTGGCCCAGAGTGACCAACTCAAACCAGTGGGAGCAGGTGGTAGTTGCCCAGTCTCTCTCTGGCAGGCCATCTGCTAGACCACTACTGGATGCCTGTGGCTACTACCTGGTGCCAGTAGTGAAACTTCTCACTACCAATTTCTGGCCAACTCTTAGACTGGTTCTCTGGGTAGGGTTTTCTGATTAACACCCTTTTGAAAGTATTATTGAACTATTCTTAGTTTGTTTGTGTGTTTGTTAGTTTTGTTGGTTTGTTTGTTTGTTGTCTCTTTGTGACCAGTACATTAATTATCTGTGGTTGGAGGAATTCAAGTGTTGCCGTAGGTGAAATTTGAGGAAGAATGGTTAGTTAACTAACATTTAATTAGTGTTCTACTCTATGTTCCTATTATTAATTATTTCTATCAGTTTCTCTTTGGATTGTGGTCCCAGTTTGATGTGGTGTGGTGGGTCATATGACCTAGTCACCCACAATGCCCTTATCCTGAGGAGCAAGATAGAGCTGTGTGTGTGTGTGTGTGTGTGTGTGTGTGTGTGTGTGTGTGTGTTACAGTTACTGAGACAAGTTAGTAGCTCTTGTTCAGCCATGTGTGATCAGGTGTTGCCTAGAGATTGTCTCTCTGGAGTGAAATGTACTGCCCATGTGGGTGGGAGAGAGAGAGGGTAGGGTGGAGTGTTAGATACGGAGTTGTTGCTAGCTGGCGGAGTTCAACTTCTAATTGGACTATCTAATAGTTTGTATATTTGTTAACACATCTGGTATTTAAGTTGTTTGAACTTAAGTATTTGATATGATATAACATCAGTTATTACTCACCTAATACATTTTCTCCCATACAGTGGCAGAGAATTATGAGTTTTAATTCCCTCTTTTTAAAAAGCTAGCGATTTTTTAACGTGTCAGTAGGTGGGTGATAAAACTGTAGGTGGAGCTACAGATTGGAATGTAGTGTCTCATGTGATCCACTGAGGGAGGGGTTTCTCTTTGTCCTGAGTTCAAGAGGCAGTCCATAGTCTTGCATGATTCTGTTCCCACTTTTCTCTCACCTTTCCTTTGTTGCTCGATCAGGCAGACTTCCTCTCTTTCCCTCCCAACTTCCAATTACCATTACCACTTCCCATGTAGTTTACAATAGATTGGATTAGGTGTGGTCCAGTCACATGGCCCTGGCATGTAATGGCTCGGGCATGTAGGCTTGGGATGGTATCTACATCATTAACCTCTAGTCTCTGCTTTTTTTCATTGGTGAGTGATGTCATCAACTTCTGGGGAAAAAATAAATAAAAATTAAGGATTTAGGATGGCCTTAAAAAAGTATTAATAATTGCTTTTAAAAGTGTGGAAACAGTAGAAGTCACTCATTTCATATGAGGCTTCTACATCTAGAGGTAGATGTTCTTTGAAAGATGAAATCTTCAGGGTTTTTTTGTTTTTTGTTTTTATTTTTTATTAATATTTTTTTTAACGATGGGTACAAATACGGGGAGTCAACCCTTAATAAAGTGCTACTGCACTCTCTGATGTGTAAGCAAAAACGAGTACTTTTCTTTTGTGTGAGTGCGTGAACTTGTGTATGAATTTGTGTGTGCATTTTGTGTATATGTAGTATATGTTTATCACATACAACAGTTTGTAATTTGATTTTCATGGCTTTAGGATTTAGGATTGCCTTAAAAAAGTATTAATAATTGCTTTTAAAAGTGTAGAAACAGTAGAGGGCACTCAATTCATATGAGGCTTCTACATCTTGAGGTAGATGTTTTTTGAAAGATAAAATCTTCAGGGTAAAGCACAGTTGCATATAAAGCACATTTGCGTCTTGTTCAGCCATCTTGTTTGCCCCTCCCCTTTATCAGCCTGCCCATTCAGTAATAACTAAGTCACTTCTCACCTGCTGCTTGTCTCTCTGTTTTCACTCTCCTGCCCACTCACGCCCACATGGTGGTTGAAATCACCATGCCAACCAACCACACTACTTCTTATATCATTTGGTGTCTGCCAGACACAATTTTTTTGTGGAGCCTATTATGAAATATCAGCACTGATCTGCTCCCTCTGTCCCCTTGTGGTCCTACCACCTCATGGGCTTGTTTTCACCACAAGGTTTGTGGTCTTCTTGTTCATTAAATGAGCTGGGAAGAGTTCCATCTATTAGAGTGGAGGGCCCAGGAGTTGTGTGGGTGGATGTGGTGAAAGTGATGCACGAGGTGCTGACAGAGTGCCACTGTGGCAACCTAGCAGTCTGTGCCCAGGACTTGTTGAAAACCACATCTTATGATACTGTTGCTCTAGGCCATTCATTCTATATTAAAATAAATTTATTATTATAATACTATTTATTATTATTTGTTTTATTATTGTTGTTTATTAACTCTCAAGAGCACATGCATGAGAGGGATGTAGTCATTTTTGTCTGTTTATCTGATTTTCTGTCTTTGGTGATTGCTGACAATTAACCGTTGAATTACTCAGAATTCCGCTGAGTCCTTTTATTGTCGTTCGCACTTCAGCATTATATTTTAGGTACCGTATTAAAATCATTTTTTAAGAGCTGTTCTATTTAAAACTTGTGGCTTGATTAATAAATTTGTGGTATATTCGTTAGGGAAACAGTAGTGTGTGGTTTTCCTGATTGCTTTTAATGTTGGCCTGAGGCAGTTCACGTGAGAGTAATGAGGTATTAACACAATCAATGGCAGTTAATGTAGTTGGTGGTCACTTGGTCACTGAACGCAGTTCTTCTGGGGAAGACCGACTGGTTAACTGGATTAACTCGTGGGTTAGCTAGTGTGTGGTATATAATTCATTGATAAATCTCACAAGTAAGTGTTTCATCATTCTATTAGAGAAGAGTTCTTGGTATAGTTGTTAGGATCCTTTGAGTGCTAAGTTTCTGGTGATTAATTTCACAGTGATAAGCCTTTTGTAGATAAGTTGGTAATTCATTAGTGAGTTCTAACACCACCTCACCTTTACCAACAGAAATGGCATCGCTTAAAGCGGTGCAAGTTCTTTCTGCTATCTCTTTAGTAAGAAATACACAAGATCTGCAGTCCCCACCCTATTCCCACCCACTTTACCAATTTTACAATATTTTTTCTTTATTATTTTGTGGCCAAGTAGCCTAAAAGCCATGCTTCTGTGGTTGGGAGTGAATTAGCTGTGGTTGTTCTGGAGAGTGTGTGGTTTGTTTCAAGAGAACTTGTGGTTTCTGTTCCATTGTCAGTGGTCAGTCACAGTCTTTATGCTGAAAACCACTGGTTATTGAATGCACCAGAGATTGAGGAGTTGGGAGACCACAAGAGTTTGGATAAGCTGGAGGATGAGAGAGAGAGAGGTACTGGCTGAAGCTTTGTGTCAATGTGTCCAAGGACACTTGGAGGAAATGATAGTTTCGTTTGATCACTGACGGTGAATTAAGACGACTGGTTTATTTGATTTTGTCAGCTTTTTTTTTTTAGTTTGTTTTGTGGACGTTGGTATATTGTGTGGATGTATTCAAGGGGAAAGGTGACAGAGATTGACGAAGGCAAGTTATATGGTTCTAAAACACACACACACACACACACACCACACATGTATGTATGTATCAATAGCTACTGGCAACTGTTGTTGCCATTTTGAAGATTTTGATCTTGCCATGTTTACTGTCTGAAGAATAAGACATTTGGTTGTGATGTTCTTTTACACAAAGGAGGATGTTAAAAGTGCACACGCAAACATCGTAAATCTGGACTGTCTTCATGATTAGTTTATTGAATGACAAAGCAATGAAGTTCTTAAACATCATTTGTTGTCATGCTCTGCAGGAATGTTTGTGTTGTAGGAATTTCAGTATGGTATGTATATGGTAACATCTGCACTGTACTGAACCCATATTGCCGGGAATTACCCGGGTTTCAGTCATCACTGCAAACAACAGAATGAAAAGTGTAGTGTATTGTTGTTCTATGTGAGTTGTTTTTGTTTGTTTGTTGTTGTTGTTTTTTAATATTGGAGAGACTTATCATTAGAGTTAGGTGCAAGATATATGCAGGAGTTGTGTGCATATGTGTGAATTTTTGTGTTGGGAGTGTTAGATGTGTGTGTTAGTACACAAGTGAATCCATAGATGTGTGAGGATGTGCTAGTGTTGTTGTTGGTAGCGGTAATGTGTTGCTATAAATGTGTGAAATTATTGACTCTTGTGTTTGCAAATTGTATTACCAGTCCAGTCCAAGTGCTCTCATTGTCAGGTGTGTATGTATGTGTGCTTGTGTGCCCAGTGTTGAATTTGTGGTCATTGTGCAGAGTAGCCATCTAATTAGTATTCATGCAATGTTATCCATTAGCAAATTAACTCCACCAAACATCCTGTTGTGGGAAGTGTGGGTAAACAGTACAACAATGGGTGAACATATGCACACGCATATATCCATGTACACACATCTGCACACACATACCTGTTGTTTGGTTGTTTCCAGTGGTGTCTTGTCTTTGCACAGTGTGAATTGTCTAGTCCTATTTTGTGAAAGACACACAATTTTATTATATATTATATATATATATATACATATATGGCTTTAATAAGATGTCTTTCCAATTTTTTTTTTGTTAGCTTTCACTTTTCTGTTGTTATGTGGCGATGAGGAAATAGAAATGTAAGCAGATTTGTACTTACAAGTAGTGCATTTGCTTCGCAACAATTTTTGTCATTGTGTGGTATTTAATTTTTTTGTTATTATGGCGTCTCTGTGTCACTGACTTGTCTATGATTTCATTGAATCACACACAGGTGAAGATTTGCCCACTGTAGTATAAATACAAACAAACATCTTAATTTAGATTCTCTCTGGCATTGTGTGTTCTAATTTCCATGGTAACAGAGGCCCATGTTTCTCACTATGGCCTAGAGAAAAGGTCTCGGTCCAGTTACTTACTCACCGTTTCCCACCAAACCTTTCAGTTGTAGTCAAAACTTTGAGCTATGTATCTAATTGGTAGGTGTGACATCCTAAAGTCCACCCACTCATTTCATCTTGTTGTATTCTTATCTATGAGAGGATCAGCTCTCAGCAAAACATGATCCTATTCAGCTCACCTAACACTCTCACAGACCGACAGGATCGAGTTTCAGGGAGCAAGGTGTGAATGTCATTGGAAGCTGCGGAAGTTTATGAGCTGGCTTGGGCTTAGTGTCGTGGTTTATCTTCATTTCTTGGGTCATTAAACATTTTTGTTTTCTTTCAATGAACCTGTTTAAGCTTTGCTATGTTTTTTTTGTTTTGTTATTTTGTAAGTCTATGAATATTTCACTAGGAAGTATACTGGCAGTGATTTCAATGGAGTAACTGAATATTCAATGAATGTTCCCAAGCTCATATTTTCTTAGTACTTTGTATCACAATGAAGCATTACAAACATGTTGTTGTTGTTGTTGATATACAACTATTGTAGCCACGGTGTCTTGGCGGTGGGTGGATTACTACAGTAGTACTACTGTCAGGCATGAATATGCTGTAGTCATGTTTGATTAAATATCTCTATATAATGGAGCGCACAACTTAGGAATTGTAGGTGTCAAAGGGATTTTTTGTTTACTGTAGTGTTAATACTATACCACCTATATGTTGTTGTTTGTTATTGTTGTGAGAATTGTGGTATTTTTCTGCCACTTTTAATTCAACTAGGAGACAACTGCCTGTGTTGTGCCCTGTGCCCAGTTTTGTACTAGTCCTGTGGTAGCTTATCAGCTATCCAACATCTGTCCTGCTATCTGTCAGTAGGTTAGGTGGCCTGGTGCTGAGGTGCAGGTAATTGGGTTGTATCTAGATAATGGGGAGCTAGGGGTGTGCTGTGGGTTACTTATTGCCCACCCTCAGGGCTTGAGGCCTCTTACAAGGTTGGGGCTTTCACATACTCTACTCAACTCACATGTACTACACACCAGCTCACACCATGCTCTCTGGGTTGTGGTAGGGTATACACCATAAATATGTAATTTGATGAACAATAGAATTAAGTGTGATATATTATAACTCTTGTAGGGTATCAGCATTGCTAATCGATGAAGAAGGAAAGAATTCTTCTGCTGGACCTACTGAGGGTGCCACTCTTTCTGTGGATGATCGGGTGGACATACTACTGCACAGAAATGAGGACACTAAATGTGCAAGTGAGCACAATAGTCGATCACAACTAAGTCTGGATGAAGAAGATGAAATGGTGACTGAGCGTGATGAAGATGAAGAGGTGGAGGAGGAGTATTTGCTGGACTCGGCTAGTGTGAAAGATCTCATTCTCAGACTGAATCGAGTCATCGCTAGGGAAGAGGTTCTGGAATGGGACAGTCTTGAAGATGAGACAGACTTGGAGTCTGATGATGAATGTTTGGAGTGTGAAGAGGGAGGTCGATATTGAACTATTCATTATTTCAACTGTCAGTATTTATTTTTATTAAGTCACATTGTGCATAATTATTGTATTTCTGAAGCCACAGTGTATGTGCTAGCAATATTTAATACTAATACTTAATTTTGACTGCTTTTCAGTTTGTTTCAAATATTTTTCCATTTTGAAATATTAAATATTGGAAGTTACAAGCGAATTGTGTGCCACAGTTGATGAACAAAAAAAAATGAATGAAAAGAATGAGACAAGATAGATTGACAAGACAAAGAAATTGATTGGAAGATGGTAATAAACGAGTTCATTTAGACGGCCAAGACACAAGGTCTTTGAACTGGCGTGTCGACTTGAGGAGAGTGTATGAAATAATGGCTTTCAACGGGAGAAGAGCCCAGACCCGAGTCGGCGGGACTTGGTCTGCAGTTGCACTCCTCGTAGTTCAGAAGCTGGCCGACAAAGCTTAGGTTCGGGTTGATGTCTGGTTTTCTCTCCTTCACGTATTCCAATGCGCTGTGAACTGTATGATTGTAGTACTTCATGAGGTAGGCCATGACGATTGTAACTGAGCGCGATCTTCCCGCGTGGCAGTGAACAAGAACTCGCTCACCGTTCTGTCTCGCTTCTTCGATGAAGTGAAAGGCGCCTGCAAGGTGTTGGGTCATGTCTACATCTAAATTGTCTTCTACTGCAATCTGTTTGTAAGTGAAGCCTTCAACGTTCTGGAAATGATTAGGGATAGTAGAAGTAACATTCAATATCTTGGTAACGTCGCATTGCTTCAGCCCGGGTAGGCAAGTTGCAACTTTTCTGCAACCCAAGTAGAGGTGGGGTAGGATTTGAAAGGGAGGAATTACATCTGGAGTGTCTTCTTCAGACGAGGTGAAGTCCATGGGTGATTCGACTCCATTGTTGACGTTCGCAAGACTGAGAGAATTCAATTGAAGGACAAGGCTACTAGGCCTCTTTACATTGCCCGAATCAGCCACTTCAGGTAGATCGCACAAGTCGGCGTACAATCTGTGGAACACTTCGAAGCCTCCTTCTAAGAAAGCAACGTGCTTGCATTCCCTAGAAACTTTCTTAAGAAGAAGTGCTGCCATACAGTCTGACGGCAGTCCTTCTGTGTTGAAAGAGTTCTGGTCACAGACAACTACGCTGATGCGCTCTGAAGATTTGGCATCTTCGTATTTGTCTTTGTCTTCTTGGTGATTGAGCAGGGACTCAATTTTGAGAGTGCCTTTCTTGAGTCGTCTGAGGATCATGCCTTCACAGCAAATGTGGACGGAAGAATTAATGGACCCTCGGTTATATTCATCCACTTCTCTGGCGTCCAGGAGAAGTACTTCGTTGGGGTAGTCGCCAACTCTCTGAGCAAGCCATGCAGCATCTACAATTTTGACCATATTGATAAGATTTCTCACAACTTTTAGAAGTAGAGTTTTTTTCACACGGTTTCTAGGGTTATACTTCTCCCGCGCGATCTGCCGATTTATATATCTCACCGTCCGGAAGCGACTAAACCAAACATTACATAGCGCGGGTAAATAACAGTTTGAACTACTTCCGCTCCTCGCTTTCGCGGCAATAACGCTGCAGCAGCATTTAATTTTCTCTTGCGTCGTGCATGCCTTCTTTGGCGCGCGGCAGGCGCGGCTGCAGGGTGGGGGGCGTGGCTTTATGAGTTCGACGACCCGATGAAGCTTCCTTTTTAACCTCGTGGTACGTAAGAAGTAGGTAAGTTGTATCTCTACATTAGTTGTCCATCCTTCTGTTAGACAAGTTAAGCTCCAAGTGGTCGATCATGGTGATAAATTTTATTTCTCATTGTTGTAGCGAAGGTAATGGCGAAGTCCAAAAACCACACTAGCAAGAATCAATGTAAGTCTTAACATTTCTAACGGGTTTGTAAGGTGTATGCTTATGTATTTTTTTTTTTTTTTTTTTGGCTGTTGTTGTACTTTAAATCATTGCAATTATTGGTATTTGTAGCTACTAAAAATCACAGAAATGGTATCAAGAAGCCAAAGCAGCATAGATACCCATCTTTGAAAGGGGTAAGGAATTCGTGTATTAATTTTTTACTGTATCTTGAGCGGATGTTATGTATATTACAGGTAGATCCAAAGTTTTTGAGGAACATGAGATTCGCCAAAAAGCACAACAAAGCCGGTCTGAAAAGGCAGAGGAAAGCAGCTATGGACACTGCATAATTTATATCATGTTGTCAATGATTTTCTGTTCTTGCAGTATGCTTATCATTTGATTACATACACTTTTCAGCCCCGCCTACTTTTGTATGGTGCGCATAAGTTGAAATATTTTGAACTGCAAAGCGGCGAACTTAGTTTGTAGGGTACCTGTATGTTGTGAGTTAATTGTAAAGATGAACTTCTTTCACAAAGACAGAAAGAAAAGTGCTAATATACGAATGCTGGAGGAGACCTTGGCGGCACAAATAGCTGAGTTGAAGGGGAATGCTCAGGTCAAAGACAAACGCGCAGCAGCTACAAGTGGAAAGTAAGTGACAAGTGAACAGCGTTTATTGATAGTCTGGCCTGGTATAATTGAAATAAATAAAGTTCACTTGTGTTCAGAAAGCCATACTGTGTTAGTTCCAATGCAGTTACCATGGTGACAGTGGTTGGTCCCCACTACGTTTAGAATGGTGTGTTTGTGTGTGCATGTGTGTCCAGTTCCTTGGGTCCTGTAAAGACAGCCAGGCAGTACCAGAGGGACAGGGAGTTCTCTCTGAAGTCTCTACTCACTGTAAGCTAACTAGTGAAGCAACAGAAACATATACACCCTTCAAATTTTTACGTTAATTTAAATTGTAACGCGAGGATTTATTTCGCGCAGCTGCTTTAGCATGTTTTGTTAATATTCTGTGTGATTTTCACACTAATGGTATCAGGTATTTGTATGTGCTGATTGCATACAGAGTGACACAGCTTGATCATCAAATAAGTATTTCATAACACACACATAATATTGCATGGAAACATCATTAATTTCTATTTCAATTAAGTAATTTGGTTGCAGTTTGAACTTATTGCTTTTAAGATTTGAGGGTTGTTGTACGTGCAGACGAACATTGATTTGGTTATTGACAGAATTATCAACACTGTAACTTATTTTATTTCACTCGTAGGGGGGGAGGGGGCGTCACCATAAAATTGTGGTTTTACTTTTTTTTTTGTCATAACTTTACAATGCACGCATACTTTTTTCCACTTTTTAATTTCATGCAGTATTTGTTTTAGTTCTAGTATTGACACCACTCAGTTGAGTGGAGATTTGATTTGTGTACAATGCCAATCATACCTGTAGGCAACCATATACTCCAATTTCTGTCATGTGACGTCCTCTTAGACCAGCTAGAAGGCTCGTGTTACCATGGAGATTGCATAAGAGGGTTCTGATTGGCCGTCTTGTGTACTGAACTCTGTTTAGGGCTTCTTTGCTTATATATGTATTTTATTTGGTTTCTTGAAATTACAGTCGCAATGTATTGGGTTGTTGGTTCGTACACTCTGACATAAATAAAGTCTGTACTTTGTGTTGGCTCAGAAGCCTCCAGCATCAATAAGACTTTGGCATGATATGAAATGTTTCTGCTAAACAAGAATGCTGATTAAAGTTGATGATATTTGAGTTTCAAGGCTCTGTATCTTGTAGATCTTCTTGCAATGGTAATGGTAAGTCTATTGGACCAACAACCTATTAAGAAGTATGAGGCCTCTTGCCTTAACCATCATTCATCTCAAACTAGCCAGGCTTCGAGCATTGATTATTAGTGCAAAGAAGGTGTCATGACCTCTGGTAAGTGGACCTCCATTGATATCGTTCCCCTTGGCTCAGTGCCGTGTGTCCCTCTTAGTCCTGCCAGATCTACGATGACGTGTGCGGATATGTTGATGTTCGTAGTTTGGCTGCTCTTGAAGAAAGTCTTTGTTTTATGGACCCAGTGCCTCGTGCAAAGACTATCAAAATATAATACTATGTACTAATTATAAATAAGGCAAAGGTCGTGGCTAAATTTCATAAGCCAAGCCTTGCATACGCATTGCGAGGCAAATAGCTATCGTCTTTATTGAATTGGTTGTATAATATACTCTATGTTGTATATACATATGCATTATCTGAACCCATAACATGCCATCAATTATGACCATTATTAACTAGGTGTAAAAATTCTACAAACTTTACTATTTTGTTTTAATACAAGGACCTTTTGACCCTAAATTTTACTTAGTGTCCCAGACAGGACAAGTCAGTCCTACGCTGTCTGTTTGGTATTGAAGTGATAGATTCACTGTGGATGTTTAGTCAACACAGATCCACCCTGGTAGGCATGGACATGCGGGGGTATGTCTTAGTGTGTTCCCTGCGCAGCTATTACCATTAGCATTGTGGTTAGAGCTGGAATCAGTGAGGCATGGAATATGTGGCTTAGGATGAAAACTAGTCAGTAAAAGAAGAAATTGGTCCTTGTAATTCATTCATGGTCGATGGTGCAGTTTGACAATGAGTACTGTATGCATAAATATTGCAGTAATTTTATTATTATTATTATTATTATTATTATTATTGACTATTAAGAATTAAAGTATCACTGTAATAAAATTGTATTCAGACAGAATTACTAAGTTAGTTATTAGGTTTAGTATTGTCTAATTATCCATCACTAATTAAATAACAATAATACAGCGTCAGTCTGTCCATGTCCCCACCCACAGATGCCAGTGGTGCCATCAATGAAGTCATCAAATATTTCAAAACATTTTTCCATTAGTTTGTTACACAATCAATTTCTGCAACAAGTACAGTACCATTTATTAAATATTTTAATAATGCTCCGCGCTACAAGTCCAAGTACATTGCGAAGACAATTCTAGGATTGTCTTGGGATCAATTAGACTGGCCGTCTGCCAGGTTCTGACCTCTCATCTGTTAACAGCCACTTGAAGTGAGTTTAATAGAGATTGAGTTGTGCCCATGTGCCCAGCGGATGATGCCCACACATTAAAAATGTAATTTGGCATCTTCCAGCTGACTTCCTGGCGTTGCTAAAGATGTAGAGTTGTGTTGACGGTTGGCAGGGAACACAAATATTTCAATGCGATTGCTTATTTACGTATTTGTATTTCAATTCTGTACTCGGCGATATGGGGTGGGGCTTGACAATGAGGATGTATTGGCTCTGGATGGATGGCAAGACACTTAGGGAGGGAGTGGCAATGTGTGGCAATGTGTTGAGATTGTTCTGGGTCTGTCCAATACACCAAATTTATACGCGTTACCTTCTGGCTTGATCAACTTTTTTCAGGAAAGTTTTGTCTCGAAGCCTTTTTACAAAGTGGTGGGAGTAGCAAATGAGCAAAGTGATGGCTAATTTAGTAATGAAGTCATGTAGTGGATAGTTCACACCTCGTGCGGAGTTAAATAATTCACTGTTTGATAATTTGTGTTAGTCATGAAAGAGTATTCATGAAATGGGGCAATTTTTATCTCAATGTATATTAAGAAAATAAAATATCTAGTAATAAGTCTGAAGAGGTGAGTTGTAAAATATGCAGAAGCCAAGTGAATTATAATGTGTTAGTTTGGTGTAAAACAGATTTAAAGGTGAATATTTTTATTCAGCTAAATGGGTGTCCTGGTCAAAGCTGCTAAGTTCAGTCACAACATGGCCATAATGCTTTCCCCGAGTTAGTAGTGTTTTCAAACACTCCGGCATGTTGGGTGGGAGGGAGGATGCTGAAGTCACTATCAACATTACAATCATGCTCACACACTTATCGTGAACCAGTGTGACACTTCAGGCTGCCTTTTTTTTTTCTTTTTTTTTTTTACCCCGTGTATTATGATTTAGCTACATTTCCCACCAAGTAGCCGGGAGTCTGTCTCCATCAGAATGACTTGGGCATTGTGCAATATCCAGTTCTACTTTAACTTCCTGTGTCATTCTGAAACTTGATGGAGGTGTCTTCAGGTCTACTGAATGGTTTGTGAATCCTTACGAGACAATTCCAATTAACATATGACTCCCATCGTTAGGAAAATTTGTTATGATAATAATGACTTGAGAATTTTTCAATTTTCTTGTGTTCTTAAGAATTGACTTGTAGCATTTCAGGTTTTTCCTCTTGGCTGCTGTGAATGACATCTATGGTGGGGAATAGCTCTAACTGGTTTGACTTCTATGTCCTATGCACTTCCAGGTGGCCATTGTTGCAGCCTTGAATGCAAGAAGTTCAACAGACCAGGACGTTCAGAATAGGAGGCTTGGCTTCTTGCCGGTCACATTTTCAAAATGCAGATATGATGTGTGCAAGAGGGCGGGCATATAGGCATATATTAAGAGGAGGGGCATATATTAAGAGGAGGGGCATATAGGCATAATATTAAGAGGAGGGGCATATATTAAGAGGAGGGGCATATAGGCATATATTAAGAGGAGGGGCATATAGGCATATATTAAGAGGAGGGGCATATAGGCATATATTAAGAGGAGGGGCATATATTAAGAGGAGGGGCATATAGGCATATATTAAGAGGAGGGGCATATATTAAGAGGAGGGGCATATATTAAGAGGAGGGGCATATAAGACATACAGGAGGAGTGGCAGGTAATATAGGTGTATAGTGGTAGAGGCATACTAGGGATTGTAGAGGGAGTGGCATATGTAAAGGCAGGCTAGGACAGGTATGGAGGGGAAGGATAGGGCAGATATAGGAGTCATAGAGGATTATGTGTAGGGCATAATGTTGAGTGGTGGGCAAGTTTCTGGACAGGAAGATAGAAGTCAAGACAAGTATTTAGTATATCAATATGGAATAGAAATTTTGCAGCTATACGTGTACTCTTTACAGTGCACAGTCTGTCTGTGTGACTGTCACCTTCATTATCCTGTTCAATGCTTGCCCAATATTTGCCCAAATAACTCACCCAGCTCCCTATACCAGGTCATTTGTTTATTATTGTTTTAATAAACTTCGTACTCGTTATTACATTCCTGGACACGGCTAGGCCAGGTATCCTCGCACCCTGTGCAGTGTAGCAGTGGCTAATCAAAGCATGTGGGCCAACAGTCAGTTTGGCAATGTTGCCAGAAAGAGGCCATATCACTGGAGGTAGCACAGTGCCAATCTTGTCCATTACTGTGTGGAGACGACGCTCATCAGACTGATTTAACCTGTTTCCAGTTGTAGCTGGGTGTTCCATTAGTCTTGATACGGAGGTGGGCTTGTTTGACAATTTCATCTCGCGTCTAGCACCAGCCAAGTGAAAGTGCGCACTGGTTGTGTTAAATTTGATAATTTTTATTGTTAAACTGTTTGTGTTTGATTACATGCCAAAGAGTAAACTGAGACATTGTTGTTTCTTACATATATTTGTACAGTCCTGTAACCAACCCAACATTTTTACCATATTATTTATTATTAAGATAAATAATAATGTGGTAAACATTCCTAAACATATTTAAAACATTGCAAGAATACTGCACACACATACACACATGTACATTACAGCAAAAAAAAAATGTATTAAAAATTTAACAATACAAAGTAAATTATAACCATTTTAGGACTTTTAAAATTATTAATGTGATAATGCACAGAGATTATAGTATGTCTTTGTTCAACATTAGTAGCTTTTACAACATTGATTTGTTTTCCACATTTTAACACACTTTACATGTGCATGTTGTCAATACTTGTCAAGTAGTGCTAGCAGACGTGTGATAAGAGTGCATAAAGATGTGTAGGAAGACGTGCGTATTTGTCTTTTGTTTAGTGCAGTGGACTCACTGAGCTGGAACAGACTGGGGGTGGGTTGAATGGCAGGCAGGGCACCCAGTGGGCTAGTTATGTTCCAAAGAGTTACTGCTCCACAGGAACTTCTTATTGTCTTAGCTCATTCACTGCTGTGTGTGGATGGGTTATTGTGGATGGGTTATTGTGGATGAGTTATTGTGGATGGGTTATTGTGGATGGGTTATTGTGGATGGGTTATTGTGGTGCAGCTCTTTGTGACAGTTATTGTTGATGTTTTGTTAACTTTTTGTTTCCACAACAAAATTGTGGGCGAGTGGAAGGCATACGTAGCTTTCAAACTGGCGGCAATTGCAAGCCAATTGGAAGCTAGTTAAGTTCTTATTTTGCAGTTTGTGACTGTCATTGGTTCCGCTAGTTCCGCCAGTTTCTGATGTGGTATCAGCAAGGACGGATACTTCCATTCAAAAAATTGATTCTTGTTGAACAGTCCATATATTAACAACTGAAGTTTGTAGTAAATAAACGAATGTGTCAGGTGAAGTTTGATAGCTCTGAAGTGGTAGATGTAACAAAAGGATGGATCCAATGCATTCTTTCTTATCCTGGTGGTTTGCTACTGGTAAGGAAGGGTTTGGCTCCTTGCTGCAATAGCCGCCGAACAGGACGAGTTGAGTGTCAGACGTACATACGTAGTACCAAAATAATTTTGTTGCCATGGCGTCATGATGTGATTTCGTCACTTTCCTTTCCTCAGTCCACCCACTACAGCAAGCATGTAGTCAGACAGCTACATTGTTCAAGAATGTAAATTCACTTCAACATTCAATCTGATTTCTTGCTTTGTGTTCGCATCCATTGCAAGACATCTCCAGCCACTAGTATTGACCTGAAGACCCCACCTAGTCCAAGTCAATGAAAACAAAACATTGGAATCTTGTGACAGTGTAAGCTTTATGCTGCCAACATTTTCACACTGTTGTTATCATTCTTAATACTATTTGGGAAGTTGTTAACAGTTTAAATTTGAGCTTTCTAGAGCGTGGGAAGCCAAAAGAGAGTCAATCCAACAATGCCTGCAGATACGTCCGGTCTCAAGTCCACGTGGATCGAGGATTACCTGGTCGGATCATTTCATTGTTTGATATATCTGTTTTCTATACGTAATGCTGTCCAGCAATTTTGTCTGAAATCTCAAGGTGACTGTTTGTGTTGCGTGTGTGGCATTTGGAAGAGTTTGTTTGTTTGTTTGCGTGGACTAAAGCTTAAGTTCAGCATTGGATGACATTTCTACACACATAGACTAAAACAATCCAGTCAGGAAATGTTATATGCTGATGCAGTAGACTGAATTAATCCCTAAAACAAACAAACATTTTATTTTCCTTCTGAAACTGTACCCACGCTCAGAGTAATATCAGGTATCTGTGTTTGTGTGTGCGCGTGTGTGGTGAAGTAGGCCAGTGAACTGCATTGAGTTGCAGTATTGGAACCAACGACACAATGAATTGTGTGTTCTGGCTGGCTAGACTAGACTGGGAAGAACGATGTGTGTGCTCGTAACTTGCTCTGGGGTGGGCGTGGCTGTGATGATGAATTGTGGGTTCTGGCTGGTTAGACTAGACTTGGAAGAATAGTGCTCATGATTTGCTTTAGTGTGGGTGTGGCTGTGATAGCGTGGTAGGTTGAGCAGGACGAGTGTTGAAGCTAGTAGACCTGAGTAGTTCAAAGTACTACACAAATTAGACGGCTGTAACAATCATGTCAACATGGTTCTGGAAAACCTATACTGTGTA
>WLWD01004796.1_pt1 | contig 31676 bp, 22 predicted proteins | sample 6712731 | NCBI WGS metagenome assembly WLWD01 (sample SAMN12718690, study PRJNA576275) | sponge metagenome | isolation source: marine sponge | host: Mycale hentscheli | place: New Zealand: South Island, Marlborough, Capsize Point | collected 2014-11-01
GAGGAGGAGGAGGCAAGTCAAGCAGGGTGAGGAGGAGGAGGCAAGTCAAGCAGGGTGAGGAGGAGGAGGCAAGTCAAGCAGGGTGAGGAGGAGGAGGCAGGAAGGTGATGTTAGGTATAGATGTGGAGGTTGTTGTCTGATTTAGAGTGACTTTGTTCGTTCGTCTCCACTTACCTCGAGACTCAATGAGATAATAATATTAGTCAGGCGATGTTTTCAGTTGATTATATCCTTTACCAATTGGTCAATACCCACACATAGACAACCAATATCAGGTAGTACCTCTGAGGACACGCCCTTGTTGTGACGTATTAAATCACGTGATCAAAAGTTTTGAATGTGAAATTACTAACTGTTTTAGGACACCTGGCTTCAATTGGAAGGTTCTCTACCAATATATATATATATATATATATATATATATATATATATATATATATATTCCACAGATATCTTCACAATTTTATCTTTAGATACGTGTGACTGACTGTGAGACTCACTACGTTATCACATAGTGTTATCTCATGGCTGTATTGATGCAAGCTCATTACCCTAGTAGTTATAGCAACCTGCCTGGCGTACACGTTTTTCCAGGGTTTTTACTGCTACCTTATTCTAGTGGAGCCTACCCAACCAGGTTAGAGCGCTGCTAAAATATCAGCTGGGTGTGTGGGGAGCCCCTAGAGAGTTTTATGCCAACTTTACACTAAGAGTTACCGCCAAACTACTTCAATGAAGACATCTAGGGTAGAATAAACCACTTATTACACTTGTCAGAGTGATATGGCTAGATATTTCACTCTCAGGCTTTATTTTCACTGCCTCTGGCTCATGAAATAAATTAGCCTGCTCATGAAATATTTCACCATGTCACACTCTGACATGTGTGTGCGTGTGTGCGTGTGTGTGTGTATGAATTCGAAGTTGAATTTGTAGTAATTGAAGTCCAAAAGATAAAGAAGTGGTGGAGTCTAGGACGTTTTAAGTTGTGTGTGAAGAGCTACCCAGTGTATGGTGTTAGAGATAAGAATTTTACCTTCTTTTCTCGTTGTAATATATAGCTCACTTTGAAGGAGCTGCTTGAGGCAGCGGGAGTGGATGATCTGGAGGCAGTGTCTGACATTGTGGATGCCAGGGGGCGGAGCTTCAGGCAGCGAGGGTGCATTCTCAGGGTCAACATCGTCTATCACAACTGGCAGAACACGTGGATAGGAAGCAAGTGAGCCTGGAGACACTCAACATGTATACAACATACACACAGACAATTGCACATGTATTAATTCATTACTTTATGAAGGAGTGTTTGTTCATGTTTGGTTTGCATGTCTGATCATGCATGTATGTATGTGTGTGTGTATGTGCATATTAGTTCTATAGTATACAAGTATCAAGTGCATCGGATGCCCTATGTGGACTATTCCAGTAAACAGGTGGAGCCATTGCTGGGGAAGGATGAGGTTCTGGCAGAAGGAAGCGTTCATCAGGCAATGTGGAGATTACAGCGCAAGAGATACGCCATTAGGGTGGAGTTTGTTCAGACGGGGACACTGGGTAGGTGGAGTTTGTCCAGATGGGGGCACTGGGTGGGTGGAGTTTGTCCAGCCGGTACACTGGGTAGGTGGAGTTTGTGACTGAGTTGTAGTAGAGGCACTACTGGTAGGTGGTTACTAAAATACCTTATTTGAGACAATGGCTGGTAGGGCATGGAGCCAAAGTTGTCTTGAAATCTCATGACGCCCAAAAGCATGCTAAATATATCAGTTTAAAGTACATAACTGACTACACAGTACCTTCTTTCAGTCATGTGATGTCTTACATACCACACGTGCTGTTATTCCAGGTATGTTCTCGCTGTCCACTCTGATGATGAAGCTGGTGTCTGGAGCTGCTCTTCTCACTCTCATTGCCACTGCCATAGACTTCCTGGCTCTCTATGCTCTCCCTAACAAGAAGACTTACAAAGACATTGTGTATGATGAGTCTCCAGTGCTGAAAACACTGGGCAAGAAGAAAAAGGAGCCATTGGCTGACCTTCACTCTGAAGAAGAGCAGAGCAGCAGTGATAAACCCAAACAAGAATGACAAAGATTGCCAATGTGATTTTTTGTTGTGCTTTATTTAAGTAATTCTCAGGTTTTTGTCACCACAATTTGGGATGAATTACAGTGGAACCACCTTTGATAGTGGAACCTCTGATAGTGAAGTCTCTAACACTCAAAATACCTCTGTTTAATGAATTTTCTACTTGCCTTTTTATTTTTATTTTTTTATTTATTTTTATTTATTTATTTATTTTTTTATTATAGGAAATATTATGGCTTACTTTTAAAGCAAACAACTGCTTTTTGTGAGCTGGAAACCATAACTGATCCATAACTGTTCTCGGTTTGAATGTTCTACTGTATTAAATGCTAAGGAAAGGCAGAGCCAAGCATTCTTGTTAGGGTAAATGATTGAAGTTTGTTTGATTGGAAATGAAATGACTTAAAAAAAAAAAGTAAGGTGACAGAATTCATTTTCTCCAGCGTACTCTGAATTGGGAGCGATGGAAAGGGTGTGGGTTAAAGTATTCAATTATATCTTAAAAACCCATGATATACGCTGCTTATTGACCCATAGCCAACTACGAGAACTCATGGTGTATTTAAACTGTCATTATGGCCAATTGGTAAATCCACATTGGGTAAATAAAGAGTAGAACTGAGTCCTTATAGAAAGTTTTGGCATTGTGATGCATGTTGATGTATATTTACAACAACAAGCAACATTGAACTGAATGGCATTGCTAAGGAATACATACGAAGGACTGAAATTATTAATTTGTTTAAAAAATACTTTTGACTTAAGCGTTATTCACTATACGTTTTTTTTCCTTCATGAAATTTAAAAAACAGTTTTCATGTGAATTGGTGTGTGCTTTGAAACAAACTTGTACCCAGGGACAATCCATTGCACCTTGCCATCTGGAACAACGAATCGCTTAGCATGGCAATTGCATGAACATGCTGTTGGTGTATAAGGGGTGCAGGGGGGGGGGGGGGGGGGGGGGGGGGGTGGAAAGAGAATATAAATTCTATGAGCATGCGCGAACTATTCACGTAAGTCGCGCCTACAGAGGCGGCGGAGCGGTAGTCTCGCGTAGCCAGAACTTTACAACCTTCCCCGCGTAGCGGTTAGGGTTGGTAAAGGGTCTGGATACGCGAGACTAGCGGAGCGGAGTGAACAGCAGAGTAGTACCGGAGACTATGGCAGAAACTGCACTCAAGACGATATTGGAGACGGACAAAAAAAGAACAAAAACTATTGAAACAAAAGAATTTGTCTGGGATCAGTTCGTGAAATATCTAAGTTCGGCCATCTTAGCTTTAGTTTTGCTGGAGCTTTCGGTAGACTTCTTTAGGGGAGGAGGTGTGTCTTGCTTTCACCCTGCAGACACCTTCTCAGTGCTTCACCCGAACCTCATGAGCCCAGAGGAAGTGTACGGGTTTGGGAGAGACCAGGCAGCCTTCTTGAACAGTTACTGTGTAGGAAGTATTCCAGTGACTGAGTATTTCCCTCTCTACATCATTATTCACGGCTTGTTACTTATAGTCCCTCACTATATCTGGACAGCTGTGCACAGAGGCAACTTTGACAGCTTCTTCTCTATAGCCGAGAAACTGGAGCGCCTACGAGAGAGTGACACAGGAGAATACAGCAAGGAAAATTTCGACAGAGTCAGCAAGTTAGAGAAAGAGTACGGAGGAAGACGAAGCATATATTTAACGTATGTTATAAAACTGATCTTGCAGCTTGGCATATGTGTAGCATCAGTCGGAATTAGCGGCAGGTATCTGACTGAATTCTCCTTTGCCTTTACCTGTCCTCGCTCATTAGCTTCAGACGGCGCATTTCCAGATGGTTGGCCACTAAACGGCACAGTGTCTTGTGTGTATGTTAGCTTGCGTATTTTGAGTCTCATTCGACTGGGAGACTTTGTTCTCACAGCTCTAGCAGGTGTTGTGATCATGTATGGCTTACTGTGGTGTTTTGTGAGACATGCAGAAGAACTAGGTCACGTCCAAGTAGCCAAGTTTGTGTTTCAGTCTTACCTTAAAGCAGAGGACTTCCAGTTCCAGCCGATACTTCGATTTACCAAGCAACCTCCTCTGAGAAGATTAGAGGCAGAGTTTGAAGTAAAGTCTTCCTTCAAATACTTTGCCTGCTTGTGTGCACTTAAATTTGTTTTCAATGTCAAGAGTATTTTCTTTCCGAGGATAAAAAATGATCTCGATTTTCTTCTTCTGACTTTATTTCGTTCAGATGTTAGTTATGGGAGTGTTTTTAAAAATGTACAGGTGAGTATAATACTGGTGTAAAGCATTCTTTTTCCCATTGCCTACCTAGCTGATTCTTACAATCTAGATATCATTTAATTAGCGCGTGAACTTAAATGTGCCTCAGGTCACTGCTGAACTTTGGCGCTTGTACGGCAGAGACCACAGATTACTACATTTGTATCTTGTGATTCAAAAACACCTCACATCACTGCCCACTGCTTCTGGAGCAAATGAGCACAGTGAGGGAGATCTTGGTGCAACAGCAGTAAAAGAAGATCTTCAAAGTTGTTGGAGTATTCTCTGTAGCAGGTCGAGGAGGAATAATTTGAGGAGTGAAGACTCAGCACCACAGCAAGGTAGAAGAGACATTCTATTGAGGGAAGTTCCATCTTCCCAGACAGCAAGAGACATTTTTAGCTCAGAAGATCCTACTAGAGCCAGGACTAGCAAGTGGACAAAAGCAAGGGCTATTTTTCTGTACAGTATCTGTGGCTGCTTTTTTAGAAAAAATAAAAGGAAGCAGAAGAAACTTGAAGGTAAGTTTTATGATTTTCTTTATATTTTCACATTTACCAAATCTGTAAACAATAAATAGTTAATGAGGAAGAGAACCATTCAAGAGGTGATTTCAGAGACATTTTCAAGTCAGAGGAAAATCCAGAAAAATCAACTCATGTCAAATTCATCAAAGACCTTGGAAATGTTCAATTACTGCACCAGGTATAGCAACGTTAAACAATATAAGATGCGAAATATTCAATTATTGCACAAGGCAAAACTTTATCAACTATGCTCAAGGGTATTGGTAAAGTAATAATAGCATCATCATCAGCAGTATAAATTCAGTTATAATTTGAGTATCATGCTAGATTTTGTGTCCTCTGTTGATATAGAGTATAGTGTTTAGAACATTGTCATTTCATTGGGGATGATTGTGTGTTATTTATTATATTTAAGATGGTGTTGTACTGTTTAGGGTCATGAATCTGAAATGAAAAGAATGATCTATTTACTAATCAAATCATTTGGAAGAAGACAATCTGATAGGAAACGAAGTAGAATTATCAATGAGCGGGCACTCGATATATCATTTGGACGGTTTGGTTATTTCCTAGTTCTAGCAAGAGCTTTTAAAAAGGTGAGTCATTCCCTAACAATGATGTCATTAGAATATAATTGGCCTATTGAGGTATTGATGGAGCACCATTTTTAATACAACTAGAGCACTAAAACTATAAACCCTCAGTACTAGTTAGTTTGATTAAAATGCAATAATTTGCATATGAAGTCACTACTGCTGAAAAAAAGTTCACAATAATACTGTTTGACTGAAAACATAGAGATAAAATAGTTTAATTAATCACAAGTCTCTAACATTTTATCTACCTCTGCATGAAGTTTTAGTCTTTAGAACAATTGCTTTCCTGCCAAAAGAACAACTCCATTACAGGCACTCCACAATAGCCATTCTATGTGTATTGTGCATGAACATTTGTATTGTAGCCGAGTGATACAAGCATAATGGAAGTGTAGGTGAGATTAGGGGGAATTCTCACAGTGTATTTATATATATAGCAACAAGAAAATCCAGTAGCTAAATGCTGTAAGAGCTATGGCTAAATCAATCAGTTCCTCTGAGGTACTTTTACTTGGAACAGTGTGAACACCTGCTGTGCTGAGGACCAACAAGCCTAATTGGAAGTTATTGGAGGTTATTTTTGACAGTGACAGAGTTAATAAAATTGTGTGCCACCTATGCACCTAATTCAAGCCACATAAGCAAAAGGCGACATTTCTGCTTATTGTTATATGCTAAGAGAAGCATTTATTTTTATGCTGTAGGTGTGCTCAGTCAACTTCCATCCTTACTATCGGAATCATGAGGAAACAGTGAAGGAAGTGGATTTCTGTACCAATTACAAGATCATTACTTATCCAGACAATATCTACACTGCCACTCAAAGGGAAATTACTATGGTGTGCTGCAAATTAAAAATTTCTGTCCTTTGTATTGTATCTATGGCTATCATTGTATACTTCTAGGCCAACGTGATGCTCAATCGATTTGCCATGAAAAAACTGGACATGATTCTGGTAGGGCCTATTGAAGATGAACATCACAAAGTCAGTGGTAAGTGCACATGCCAGTGAAATTTGTGTTAAAAAAAAACAAGCCTTAAATAAAAACTTGAATTTTTATAAGTGTGAGTTGTTTCTGTTTCTGGACTTGCAGTAAATAAAGGTATATCTTTGATACTTAGCTAAGATATTTTGCTTTCCACTGGGACAGCTGAAGATGTACTTTTGTTTACTGCAAATCATATTACAGAAAGAGAAACTTTTAAAAGTCAACTTAAATAGGGAGCTTTGGTGCTATCCCATCTGTGTAAACAATCAAGGTAACTATTAATAGCATGTAGTTATAGAAGTAGACACTGGAGACTGTCTGTGTTATCTGAGAGGTTCTTTACAGATGTGTGGCCTGGGTAAGAATTTAAATAAAACCAACTTTATATAAGTTGCAAACCTATTAAAAAGAAAAAATTGTGTGTGTGTGTGCATGTGTGTGTGTGTGTGTCTAAGTGAGCTGTAGAGGTTGTGTCCTTGGCTTAGGGCTTGAGAGAGTTCAAGCCCCACTCTGGCAATTTTTCCATCTAGTTTTCCATCTGCCTCCCACCAGCCCCACTAGTCCACACAGCTGTGATTGAGTACCCTGGCATTTGCTGGGGTGCAAATTCCAGGCCTTATCTCATGAAACAGCAATGGTCCAGGTGGGACTTGGGTGCCCACACCACTTGCTGTGAGGAAAAGCCTATTCTCCTGCGAAGTTCCTAGCGGGCTCCAAGAGCTTTGCTTGCTTGTACGGCTCACAGTGCCTGCTTAGTGCACAGGCACCCCACCAGTCCACCCAGTTGTGATTGGGTACCTGGCATTTGCTGGGGTGCAAATTCAAGGCCTTTTCTCATGAACCAGCAATGGTCCAGGTGGGACTTCGGGTGCCCACACCCCTTACTGCGAGGAAAGGCCTGTTCTCCTGTGAGTTTCTAGCCCAGCTCCAGGAGTTTTGCTTTCACGGCTCACAGTGCCTGCTTAGTGCAGTATCTTCAGCACCAGGAATCATCCAACAAACAATACAAAAATGTTAGAGTGTACCAGGTGTACAGAAGCTTAGCACCTGTAGGCATTGGAGGTAGTTTTATAGTGACTTAAGACTGCTATTAAGTGTTGAAAATGCATGTTTATGACACCCAATGTGGAATCCTTGGGCCACTCAGCTGATGGAAAGGGGATTTCCCTTTTCTAAACACGGTCTGAGCCATCCACCAAGCACCACAGCCAAACAATCTCACAAAGCTCAAGTCATACTTTGGTTTAGTCACTTGGTATCTTTCTAACTCAACTGGCTAATCAGTGAGCACCACTCTATCAGCTCTTGGATGATGCTTGCTGGAGTTGGACTAATGCTTATGCAAACATTCGTACAGTTGAAGGAGTTGCTGACTTCTGACAGTTTATTTATATTATATGATCCCAAGTTACAACTACTCTCAAATTGAGAAAATACAGGACTTTCAGGCACTATTGGAATGAAGAAGTTCTACTCTTATCTGTCAGTCATAAATACTCACATTGTCTCTTAGGAGTTGTGTCATAAATACACACATTGTCTCTTAGGAGTTGTGTCATAAATACACACATTGTCTCTTAGGAGTTGTGTCATAAATACACACATTGTCTCTTAGGAGTTGTGTCATAAATACTCACATTGTCTCTTAGGAGTTGTGTCATAAATACACACATTGTGGGAGAATGTGATATTTTGTGAATTCAGTTGAAGTATTTTTTTGTAGTTAATATTTTGCTGAATACTGTGAAAAATCATCTTGAAAGTGGAGCTCTACTATTGGCTGTGCGTCCACTCAGGATTGGCAACAAGAAGTGTTCTTTTTATAAATATGAGCCTCCAACAAGGTGAGTACGAGATTCTAGCATTGATATCAAAAGTAAGTAGTCTATTTACCTCTATAAAATTTATTTCTATGATTTGGTCAATATCACAAATATTTCATGTCTGTGAAGCTGCACACATTAATTATTACAATTATAACTAATGAATTGTCAGACAATGTTGCACATTAAAATATATACAGCTTCCTTTTAAAGTATTGTGAATTAGCTAATTTATATTTTTATAGTTTATTTCATTCTTTATTCTGGGAATGAACATCTATGATGACTTTTGTTTAACTCTCTAAGTTATTATGGCTTGTTTGATAAAATTGATTATGCATTCTCTTGTACTGACTTTGCATTGTGACTTTAATGTATCTGTCTGTCTGTGTGTGTGTTATTATAGATTTTTAAAAAAATACAACATAAAAATAGAAACAATTTTAAATCTAATATACACCATAAAAAATGAAGAACCATGCTTCAAAATCAAGTGTGGAGGCGTGTCCTGCATCTTTGAATTCCAAGCATATCACTTCATTGCTGAAACAGACACTCCAGGATTGCACTTGCCAGGAACTGAATCTCAAGCTTTTTCTCCGACCAACACCACAACGAGGAGTGACAATGTCCCAGAGAACATCCAGAACAATGAATGGTCACCTCATTTGATGGGGAATGGGAGACAATAATGCAGCATATGAACAGTTCATCCACTGATGGTGTGCATCATTTAAAGAATAATAACTCTTGTCTATTATAATAGGAAATAAATCATATTAGTAAAAAATATATACAATAAAGAAAAAAAAAAGAAGACAGGGACTGAAAAAGCTGGGTTAGATTGAAAATTCTAATCTTGATTTTTAATTTATTATATATATGCAAATTCTCTAGCAACCGCTAGCGGTTATATGCACCTAGAAGAGCTATGATGCCTGTGCACTAAGCAGGCACTGTGAGTTGTGCAAGCAACGCTCCTGTGCTAGCTATCTTCACACATTAGGTTCATTACCAACAAGATACTTCACATATCTCGTATGTTATCTTGTGCTGTATTGCACAAGCTCATTCTTCAATTAGAAACCAGCCTTGCTTACCAGTTCTCTGGTTTTTACAACTATCTTTCTCTACTAAACCTATCCAACCAGGTCAGAGCAGCTCTGTGAACAACTTGGGGGTGAGGAACCACTATGAACTACTAATACTCAGAGTGTTACAGCATAATTTACAAGCCTTGTTACCAAACCCTAGTACACACTACTGCAGTGAAAATATCTAGTATAGAATAAAACACTTACTCATCAGAGTGAGATATTTCACTCTCGGGCTTTATTTTCACTCAGCTTGAGAATAAATTAGTCTGCTCTATGAACCCTATCACAACTCAACTCATAGCCAATAGTATTATATAAACAATGTTCCTGGTGTTGGCCTGATTCGAAAGTATCTGTTCTCTCTTCGTGCATTCTTATAACGTAATCTGGCAGGAATAGGGGGAGCGTTTTGTGGATGTATACAAAACGTTGATATTTGTGTAAACAATAAATAACTGTATAGCTAGCCAAGTGTCCCATTCAGACTATTATTATTCGACTAATGGGTGTATATTGTGTTTCTTGTTCAGTTTATTGTTGTTCTGTTATTGTATCCATACACGTCACCCTTGGTCTCTACTTCAGGCATTATATTTCTCTGGGATTCATTTCTGACTTTTATCATAGTATGATAAAGAGAGAACAATACTTCACTACAGCAACTACATAAAGGGTCCACGGCTAACAGATCAGTTGATTCGCGGTAACAAAAAATGGGGGTTAATTGTCACAATTAACCGAGGTTAATAGCTCGGATATACGTAACGTAGGGGGCAGGGTCAAAGGGGTCACGTGAGATTAAGCAGTGAAGCAGACCTCGTGCTCGGAGCAAGAAGACGCTAGTGTACACTAACGGTGGGAGGCAAACGGAGCAGTACTTCTTCATTTTTTTTTTTTATTTATTTGAACTTGATCTCATTTATTATGAGTGAAGATCGGACCGGCAAAGGAAAGGCCACCGGGGCCGTCATATCGGCCATAGCTGAGGACGAGGCGGGATCTACCAGTCTGGGTGGTTCAAAACGGGCCAACAAAGGAGGAAGGTGTGACAACGAACCGCCAGTGAAGGTGATCAGGCTGCAAGATCTCCAGTCAACGGTTGAGAGTCTGGTACAGAAAGTGTTGGCAAAGCCTGGAGGAGTGGCAGGGCCTTCAGCAGCGCGTGGGTCTCCAGCAGTGGTGATAGCGACTCCCTTGAATCCAGGAAAATCGGTAGAGGCGAGTGAGAGGGCAGATGGGGTAGTGATGGCCGGGACCTCTACTCCAACATCGATGGGAGCCGCACGGGCCCCACCCTCGGTCTCCGCTGCAACAGCAGGGACAGTGGCAAGTAATCCGTTAGGTGAGTGGGGGACCATAGTACCATAGTACGAGATTCGAGATTACGGCTTCTCCCTGGCACCTGTGCCAGGGATGACGGGACCGTTGGTTCCACGTACTCTCTGTCTTGCTAGGCAATAGTTAATTGCTACCTGATAGGGGTTACGGGCTAGGAGAGATGGGTTGCTAAGAGCAAGGGTGAAGTCATGGGGGAGTGAGGTAGTGTGGTCAGGCTCAGCGTTAGGCTAGTTAGGTGGCAAGGGACGACACGATGAGGTAGGCCGGCCAAACGGAGCCGGTGGCATGTGTGGGAGCATGGGGACATTACTTGACTGTAGTAAAGGGCTGGAGTAGTACGTTTGGGGCTCAGAAGGAATACGTGGTTAGTATGAGTTGAATCAAGGCTAAAGGGCGGCCTTCCTATGTAATACAGACTTTGGGAGTATGCCATCGGCGACGGCACTGGTGGGACTGCCAGTGTGCGGAACGGGCAGAGCAACGGCTCAGTCGGAGCTGGCACGGAGCGAGCGGGACGGTACGGGGGAAGGTCGGGCAGATGCAGCAAACGCGCTGCTAACAAACCTGCTACATCAAACTCCGGGAGGACACGTGGCAGTGGCAAGGGGAGTGTACATTGGGGAGGGCCTTGCCCCAGTCCCCCGAAAGCTAGCAGACCGAATATGGAAGTGGGAATTTATTGACATGGGAGAGCTACTACCGGAGTTTTGGGGACTGGATGGTAAATCAGGGTTACCACAGCGGAAAACACGTGTTGTAGCCGAGATTCTGACCTGGATCCAGTGCTTTTCAGCCTATGTGAGTGTCCAGTCAGCCCAGCATCCAGAAGCTACCCCAGAGCTCATGGCCTACATGGCCATGATTGTAAGAGCCAGCCAGGACTTCAAAGATTTAGCCTGGGTCCGGTATGACACGGGGTTTCGGCGTCAGGCAGCTCTGACAAAGAATCAGATGTGGTCGAGGATTAACACTACATTGTACTCGATGTGCTTCACATCTAGTTTTCGGGGAGGGTCGGCACGTTGTGAACTGTGCTTTGGGACGACCCATGGGACGTCAGAATGTGCCCTGCAGGGCGACCCTGACCCAGAAATGAGAGACCGTGTGAAAGCAGTTGAATCAACATTGCTGGCACTGACTACAAAGCAGCCAAGGCGCCCTAGTGAACCTGTCCAGCGGTCAGGCCAGGTGTGCCGGCTCTTTAACCAGGGACGGTGTAACTATGCTCGGTGCAAGCACGCCCACGAGTGCATGCAGTGCCAGGGCCCTCACCCAATGACCCGGTGCCAGCGAGGGGCAGCGGCCAACAGTGGCAGCCTAACCCGGCCAGGACGTCCTGGAGGTCCATGGACTTGAGGAGTGGATGGTGTGCAGAGTAGGCCAATGGGCTTGATGAAACTATGAAAAATTTGTCTTATATTGTGTGTTAGATGCCCTGATCAAATGCTTATTGAATTTGTGATAAGTGGGAATGGGGTAATCTATGGTACGGTACGTCAGGGGAAGTTACACGGACGGTACGGGTCGGCGCGGCAAAATAGGGGGTAATATGGGGTCGTTGATGGTACGGGACGTCGTGGGAAAATGAACGGACGGACGTACGGGTCGGCACGGAAAAATAGGGGTGATACTTCGGAAGAGATGATGATGCGGGGGGGGGGGGGGGGGGCGGCGTTGTAAGGTACGGGACGTATGACGGAAACGGTACGGGTCGGCACGGTAAAGGGGAGTGGCATTAATTGAGATCCTATACATTTGTAGGCTCGTACCAGTACATGGAGGATTTACTAAAGCTGGACAGTTGTCGCCCTGAGGGCAGGGGGGCGGTTATCCTGGATAGAGAGGTGGTGACCCCCCTGGTGTGGAAAGAGTGGGACCAGGCTCTGCGGCTCCACCCAGATCAACAGTTCCGGGCGTATATTTCGGACGGGATTCGGAACGGTTTTCGGCTGGGGTTTGATTACGATGCTCAGTGTAAGCCATTGGATAGAAACATGAGGTCAGCCATACGACAACCGGAGGTAGTCGAGGAGTATTTGGCGGTGGAATGCGGTGAGGGTAGAATAGTCGGGCCTCTAGATCCTCAAGAATGGAAGGGAGTGATGACAAGCAGCTTTGGAGTGATTCCAAAAGGAAACACTGGGAAATGGAGGCTAATTGTGGATCTGTCTGCACCGGAGGGCAGGAGTGTGAATGATGCCATAAGGCCGGAATGGTGTTCACTCTCATACTGTGGGGTTGAGGATGCAGCAAAAGAAATTAAGATTCAAGGTCAGGACTCTGTTCTAACTAAGATAGATATAAAGAGTGCCTACCGGGTGGTACCCGTTCACCCAGAAGACCGCTGGCTGTTAGGAATGAAGTGGGATGGTAAACTATTTGTGGACACGACATTACCGTTCGGGCTGAGGTCAGCACCGAAGATTTTTACAGCGATCGCTGATGCTGCGGAATGGATAGTGAGGCAGGCAGGAGTGAGGTTCATCATCCACTACCTGGATGACTTCCTGACCATTGGAACAGCAGGCACAGATGAGGGCAAGCAGGGCTTGGTAATCTTGCTAGGGGTGTTTCGCAGGCTTGGCCTGCCGGTTGCTGAGGAAAAACTGGAAGGGCCGTGCACCTCATTGACATTTCTTGGAGTGGAAATTGACACTCATGCGATGGAGCTACGCCTCCCCCAAGCTAAGCTAAGGGAATTGCAGGTCCTTATAACATCATGGCAGGGGCGGAAGTCGTGCAAGAGGAATGATTTGGAATCTTTAACAGGAAAACTGTCACATGCGTGCAAGGTGGTGCAGCCAGGGAAGACATTCATGAGGCGGATGTTTGAGCTTCTGAAGGGCACTCGCCAAGCCTACCACCATATAAGGCTGAATGCAGCATTCCGGGCCGATCTGATGTGGTGGGCCAGGTTCCTGCATGATTGGAATGGTCTCGCCATCCTTCCAGGAGTAAGGTCACAGGAAGCTCAAATCAAACTGGTGACGGATGCGTCAGGCAGCTTTGGGTGCGGAGCCTTATGGCACGCCAAGTGGTTTCAGTGGAAGTGGTCACCCAGGGAGAGGGACCGGGAAGTAATGGAAGCGAGCATTACTTTTAAGGAGTTACTGCCAATAGTGATTGGAGGGGCCTTGTGGGGTCCACAATGGAGGAACTTGGGAGTGGTAGTGCAGTGTGATAATCAGGGGGCAGTGGCCGTGGTGAACACAGGTTATAGTAAGGTCCCCCAGCTGATGCACTTAGTTAGGTGTCTGTTTTTTATTCGAGCGACATTTCAGTTCACATTGCGTGCCATCTATATCCCTGGCCAGGAGAACATCCTGGCAGATGCCATCTCTCGTGATAACCTGAACGTACTATTCTCACAGGTTCCCGAGGCGAAGCAGGGGAGATGCATGGTTCCACAGCAACTGGTAGATGTATTGGTAGGAGTGCAGCCGGACTGGGCCTCGCAAGTCTGGTCACAACAGTTCGTGAACTGTTTACAGCAGGTATAGCGGACTCAACCAGGAGAGTCTACAAGTCGGGGGGGAACCGCTACATAGAATTTTGCAGAAGGATAGGACTGACAGCTCTTCCGGTATCAGAGAGAGGCCTGTCTCTTTTTGCAGCTCACCTCTATCAGGAGGGTCTGGGAGCTGGCACGGTTAAGACCTACCTATCAGCCACCAGACATATGCAAATTGCAGCCGGATTAGGGGATCCTAGCATTGGTGCAATGCCTCAGCTGGAGTATGTTTTGAAGGGGCTGAAGAAGAGTGTTGCAGGTAGACCAGCAAGGATTCGGCGGCCAATTACTGTTAGGGAGCTGGAACGATTGAAGGAAGTGTGGAGAGCAGCACCAAATCAACGAGATGCAACGATGTTGTGGGCAGCTTCAAATATGTGTTTTTTTGGCTTCCTACGATCAGGTGAAGTGGTGGTACCAACAGAGACAACCTTTGACTCGACAGCCCACTTAGCCTACGGCGATGTACTGGTAGACAGTGTGACGAACCCCCGATATCTGGAAGTGAAGATCAAGGCCTCTAAGACGGATGTCTTCAGGAAAGGGGTGACAGTGTACTTAGGACGTACTGGCTCAGAGATTTGCCCAGTGGCATCAATCTTAAGGTACATGTCGGAAAGGGGGCCAGCAGACGGGCCATTTTTTAAGTTCTCTAACGGGCACAGCCTAACACGGGTACGATTTGTGGAAGAAGTGAGAAAAGCGTTACATCAGGCAGGATTGCAGGCGGATGAGTTTGCCGGGCACAGCTTTCGTATAGGGGCAGCGACATCAGCCGCTGCCCAGGGTCTGCCCGATTGGCTGATCAAGACTCTGGGCAGATGGGAAAGCTCAGCATACACCACATATATCAGGACACCAAAGGACACTCTATGTGCGGTCTCAAAGAAATTGGTACAGAACAGTGAGGAAAGGCAGTAACTGGAGTTGATATATATATATATATATATATATATGTATAGTTGTATGGTTCCATCAGTTTTATTTTATAGGCATATGGGTTGATTGATTGGGGGTTGGTCTATGCAGGGGGGTTGTATGCAGAGCAGGGGAGTAGGGGGTCATTTGACAACAGGATAGTGCATGTATCAATATAAAGAAAGGGGTCCTAAGATGAGTGCTTGGGTGAGGGGCAAATTTGGTGATCCAAATGTGCCCTCTGGGCAAGGGGGTGTGGACACCCACCTGTCTCACCCAGCAGCAAGGGGGAAGGGAGACAGGGGCAGGGTTGAGCAGACACTCAGGCCCAGCCATGCAGGCATCCCAACACTCTAGGGCACACCATAGGTAGTGAAGGGTATAGGAATGGTAGCATCGGAACATCTCCAGCCCAATCCGGAGATATTAAATGGGGGTTAATTGTCACAATTAACCGAGGTTAATAGCTCGGATATACGTAACGTAGGGGGCAGGGTCAAAGGGGTCACGTGAGATTAAGCAGTGAAGCAGACCTCGTGCTCGGAGCAAGAAGACGCTAGTGTACACTAACGGTGGGAGGCAAACGGAGCAGTACTTCTTCATTTTTTTTAATTTTTTTATTTTTATTATTATTATTATTTTATGCTTCTCCAGTGTGGGTACACCACACTGTGACAAGTGTTGGGGCAAGGGGGTGTGGACACCCACCTGTCTCACCCAGCAGCAAGGGGGAAGGGAGACAGGGGCAGGGTTGAGCAGACACTCAGGCCCAGCCATGCAGGCATCCCAACACTCTAGGGCACACCATAGGTAGTGAAGGGTATAGGAATGGTAGCATCGGAACATCTCCAGCCCAATCCGGAGATATTAAACTAAAATAATAGCTCGGTAAAGATCGCTACACTGGGGCGGGCATGCGCGTGGAACTAAACGTACGACTAGATTTTGAGGCGGAATCATGGCAGATGTTGTACAGAGCATACTCAGTAGAGTTTCAGACAAAAAGGAAAATGATCAAAGCGTAGAAGTTAAAGAATTTGTCTGGGATCAGTTCGTGAAATATCTAAGTTCGGCCATCTTAGCTTTAGTTTTGCTGGAGCTTTCGGTAGACTTCTTTAGGGGAGGAGGTGTGTCTTGCTTTCACCCTGCAGACACCTTCTCAGTGCTTCACCCGAACCTCATGAGCCCAGAGGAAGTGTACGGGTTTGGGAGAGACCAGGCAGCCTTCTTGAACAGTTACTGTGTAGGAAGTATTCCAGTGACTGAGTATTTCCCTCTCTACATCATTATTCACGGCTTGTTACTGATAGTCCCTCACTATATCTGGACAGCTGTGCACAGAGGCAACTTTGACAGCTTCTTCTCTATAGCCGAGAAACTGGAGCGCCTACGAGAGAGTGACACAGGAGAATACAGCAAGGAAAATTTCGACAGAGTCAGCAAGTTAGAGAAAGAGTACGGAGGAAGACGAAGCATATATTTAACATATGTTATAAAGCTGATCTTGCAGCTTGGCATATGTGTAGCATCAGTCGGAATTAGTGGCGGGTATCTGACTGAATTCTCCTTTGCCTTTTCCTGTCCTCGCTCATTAGCTTCAGACGGCGCATTTCCAGATGGTTGGCCACTAAACGGCACAGTGTCTTGTGTGTATGTTAGCTTGCGTATTTTGAGACTGATTCGGCTAGGAGACTTTGTTCTCACAGCTCTAGCAGGTGTTGTGATCATGTATGGCCTACTGTGGTGTTTTGTGAGACATGCAGAAGAACTAGGTCACGTCCAAGTAGCCAAGTTTGTGTTTCAGTCTTACCTTAAAGCAGAGGACTTCCAGTTCCAGCCGATCCTTCGATTTACCAAGCAACGCCCACTGAGAAGATTAGAGGCAGAGTTTGAAGTAAAGTCTTCCTTCAAATACTTTGCCTGCTTGTGTGCACATAAATTTGTTTTCAATGTCAAGAGTATTTTCTTTCCGAGGGTACAAAATGATCTCAATTTTCTTCTTCTGGCATTATTTCGTTCAGATGCTAGTTTTGGCAGAGTCTTCAAAGATGTCCAAGTGAGTAATTATATTCATAGAAATTAAATAGATATTTTTCTTTGTGTAATTTGAATTTCTTTTTATTTTTTATTTTTTATAATTAACATAATGTTTAAGGTGAGAAAAGAGCTCCGGCGCATTGTAGGTAGGGATCATCAGCTACTTCATCTCTACATTGTGATTAATAATGAAATCAAAAAGTATTATTCAGATCAAAGTAGACGTAATCAGTCAAATAGCAGGACTGAAGCAATGGACGACGACGAAGAAGCCAAGGATGAACGGCAAGGTTGTTGGAGGTATCTTTGTAGCAAATTTAAGGATATCCCAGCAAGTGGAAGCAGCAAGTGGATGAAGGCTAGGGTTATTTTTTTGTTTAGCATTTGTTGCTGCTGTTTTGGGAGGAAGAAAAGAATGCATAACACAGAGATGCCAGGTAAGTCTTTAGTAATGTTGAAGATGTGTTAGATTTCAAATAGTTTGCATAAAATTGCAGGAACTGTTGAGAATATTGATCTAGATGAACGTCTGGAATGTGATTTTAGAGATCTGTTTCAGTTTAAGGGTAATCCAGAGAAATCAACCTATCAAAATTTTCTCAGTTACCTTGGAAATATTCAATTATTGCACCAGGTAATGGAATAGAATTCAATTTCATATTATTATCGAGCGAGTGAAGCGAGTGAAATACTATTCTGGTGGACAATTGAAAATTGGGTATATGTTATGTATGTATGTGGATGGTACATATGATCCTTAAACGTGCGTGCGGGTGCCGGTTTTTCTCCTAAAAACACCACTTTTTAGGCTTGACTCCACTTTCTTCTGATATTATAGCATTAAGAAAGTCTTACTTGAAACTTGAGCTCCAAATTGTGAGATAATTCCTGCGAAGCGATTGTTTTTCAAGTCCCAAAAAGTTGCTGCGAACAGTTACTATGGCATTGAAAACTCTTTACCAAGTGTAATTTCAAAACTTCGTTGTTTTTTGGGTGGGCTGCTAAAGGCCGCTTGTTGGCTGTCAAATGTCACTGGTAGCTGGAGTGGCTAAATATTAAAACGAAGGAAGCCTCCATTACTTGGGAGAAGCTGAGGTATGTACGTAGTTCCATATTTGTTAGCTAAAATTACAAAAATAACTCAGGTTATGTTTTATTTTGGTAGAGCTGCGAGCTCGTTCATCAGTTACTGGTAATTGAGGCAGTCAGAAAGGCTTAAATTGGATACTACAGAAGTTATCACTATTCAAGAAATTGAGGTAAGAGAGTAATTCTGTATTTGATTGGTAGTATATTACGTTTTTGCATGAACTAAGCTAAAAGTATAGTGTGTAAAAATACTGTAGCTTTATGTTACCTAACTAGGCAGGCTCGCTCGATATTTGTGCTCAAGCACACCACTAGTTTATAATTCAGCGAGCGAGCGAAGCGAGCGAAGCTGACTCTCAGTCGTGTTCAATTGAGATTTCAGATATATATATATATAGGTATGTATGCATACGTGCGTACATCAAAAAATTTCGCCCGCGCTTCTAATTACGTAAGTTAGGTAAAGCGTTCACAGTTCCAGTATTTTCAATTAATGAGCGTGGAGAATCCTGCTGCACTGCCTTACGCAAAACTTTGTTTCTACCAAAAAGTTTATAGCTACTCTCTTCTTGAAACAATTGTGAAGTCTTTGTCAAGCTGCGCTTCTTTGCCACTGCTTTCGAAGTTTATTCAGGTAATTCTGTTAGTTTAGTCTGGGATCAGAGACTTTAGATTCTCTGATGCTAACTGAGAATGGAAAGGGTTACACTGTGCACTACAGTTAGATGTAATTTCTGTCCTATTTTTCTGTAAAAATAGTCTGCTCGCTCGCCATGCATTTGCGCTATTCGAGCGCACCACTAGTATTATGATATGTGTATATGTATATAATATATGTATGTATGTATGTGTGTATGTATCATAATACACACACGTGTAATGTACATACTAGTTATTTGCTTCAGCATATAGACTAAACAAAAGAGAGCTTTAAAGGGTAACTGCCACCGGTTTTTTTATTTTTATTTTTTTGAGTCATTCAGTAGATAATAATACAGTATCACTCCAAAAAAAAATTGACAGTGTTTGGTCAAGTAGTTCCTGAGTTATGGGCCTTTGAAAATGCACCCTACTCCCACGCTAATTAAGTAGGCCAATTGGTTGATTACGTCACAAGTTGAGTACACTTCAGCGTGCTTGTGTAAACTTCGAGGTTTTGAGCCAGATAGGATGGCAACCTATACCTCAGGCAGTGATAACAGCAGAAGTGATGCTTCCTCATACAGTGGGAGTGATGGTAGCATTTCAACTACTGATTCTGAAGAACACACTAGTGATAGCTCTTCTGGATCTTCCATTGAACCTTATAGATTTGAACCAAGTGCTTCAAATTCTTCAGACAGCAGCAGTTCTGCTGAAGAGGATGATCCAGACAGGCTTTTAGACTTGTCTTGGTAAGAGAGTGATAGCTACCAAGTTCAGTGTGTGTGTAAAATCTTGTGTATTCGTCAATATAATTATAGGTATGATTGTGAATGCTGCCAGATAATGCCAACCAGCTTAGAGTGTGTTTGCTGCAAAGAAATCAACAAAGTGGTAGCAAAAATGGGAGAGACTGAGGATGAACCTGCAAGTTGCATAACCAGACATCCAGGATTTGAGGGCGTGTGTCTGAACGTATGGGTACTGCAAGCAGCATACTATCAATATCGACAGGAACATGGAATGGATGCTCTCCCAGCATCAATGCACGAGTATGCATATAATATGTAATAATAATAGTAATAATAATAATGAAAATGATAATAATAATAAAAAAATAATAATAATAACATTTTTTCACTACTCTGTTTTATTATTTTTTAAGGAAATACAGATATATTGCATATAGGCAACTGACTCGATGGTGCTGGGGATGGCTTGGCCGTAATGTCAGGGTTGTATTACCTGCTTGTGCTGTCAAGAAAATAAGAGAGACATTTCCATCTGATAATTACACAGGATTTCATCCAACAATATTATAACCAATTACACACACACACAATTATTTTGAAAATCTGGTCTGATGTTCAGCAATTGCCTTCTGTTTTTCAGGTTTTTCCAAACTATCACAGAGTGCAGGTGGTGGTAACATCATAACTGATACTTCACATTCTTTCAGCATAACATCCCATAGTGCACAAAAGAGGTCTTGCACATACCCTATAAATATTTAAGCCATTGGGTATGAGCAGAAATTGGTGATATATAGTTTATTTACCGTAAGTAGATTTTTCCACGATTTTTCTGACAATGTGTCCACCAGATTTGTACTTGGGATACAAAACAATATATTTTCTCCCCTTGCTTAGTTTTTGCCTGTCCTCTGCAGCTGTTTTCGTTGTAATGTAGGACTGCAAACTTTAGCCTGGTAATGTCATAATTCAGGATTGCATATCTTCATTGAATTGCAGCATCATTAGGCTCGGATTCCTTAAACCCATTGTTCAGGTCTGAACAGCAATGAATGTCATAGCAGTCATTAATGAACGTTGTCATGCTGTGCTACACAACAGCACAACTCATTAACTTGAAACAGTACACACTTAAACACTTAATGTTCCATTCATTAGACATGCCACTTCATTCCTTTTTGTCTGCTATATAAACCTCGTCTGTTTCACAGTTTCGCTCTCTTTTTGAATAAAAATAATGTCAAACATAAACATGGTCCTTCGATTCTAAGAGAAAAAGAAACAGCAACCTAATCAGTTTAAACTCTGTGGCAGTCAACACTGGAAGTTATTCTTCTGTAAGAAAAACTCTTTGTAAGCTATTTATCTACAAGAACAGTTGAAAATGGCTACTAGTGTCGATCAGAAAACAAAAAGAGCACATGCCAAGACAAAAGCTACCAAGGCTGTCAATCATGCTATTAAAATGATGAAAGATGATTTCACTACAGTCATCATCAGTGAACTGGGCAACAGAATTGAAAATGCCAGTACAGCTGTGGAAGATTTGATGAAAATTCATGAGTCATATGTGGGAACCTTGGAAGAAGAGGGAAAATCTCATGATGAAATTCAAACTGAAATTGATTCTTATGTAGCAATTCAGCAGCAGTATGATGTTGATCTTGACAAGCTGAATGAAACATTGATGAGAGCCAACATGTCTGCACAATGTGATATAGTTCAAGGCAAAGCTGAATTATGGCTGACGACCAGCAACACATCCAGTTCAAATTACTTCGACAGAGGCTCAGAAATTGCTGAATCACTTGCACAACTGGCAGTGGACCTCAAAGGATTCAAAGACGTTTTGTTCTTCAGACAACAACTGACCTCAACAAAGGCATTATCTGAAAAAGTCAATGAGAAATTGTTTGAAACTTCAGCCACCAGTGAACAGCCAGTAGCACCAGCTGCAAAAATAGTGACAGCAAAACCACCACCACCTTACAAAACTGCACTGCCTACATTCAATGGCTCTCCCATGGAATTTCACAGTTTCCATAAAAGATTCACCAAAATAATGGAAACTCATGATGAATACTACACTGATGCTGATAAAGTGTCCATCTTGGCTGAATCCATGAAATGTGAAGATGCAAGACAAACTGTTCTCTCTTGTCAAACTGCTGGATACACTGCTGCTATGGAAGAACTGCGGGCCACTTATGGCAGAAGAATCATCATTTACCCAATGCTTGTGGAACAATTAACCAAAAAACAAAAACATGATTATTCCTATGATGGAGTGAAAGAAATGATAATGAGAACTGACAAAGTGCTGATGGAAATGGATGAGATTGGTGGAAAACACATTGAGACTCTGGCTGTTGCCCTGGCTGTGAGAGATATGGACACAGAACTGAAGAAAGAATGGCTGAGGCAGTTAAAATGTGATGACAGATTGTCAACTCTCAGTGACTTGAAAGATTTTGCTGTTCCTCTCATGCATAATTTGGAAAAAAGAAAAACATTACAGTCATACAGTGAGCAGCCATGGAAGAAGAAGCTGTCCACTGACCACAGTGCATCAACCATCTCAACACCCAGAAAGTCCACCAAAGAAAAGAGAATTTGTCCAATTTGCAAAAATGGATCACATCCTACTTATCATTGTAGGAAATTCAAAGAAGCAGCAGTTTCTCAGAGACTCAATTGGGTCAGACAGCACAAATTGTGCAACAACTGTTTGCATCATTCCCACACTGCTGCAGATTGCACCTCCACATACAAGTGCAGGCATTGTGAAGAAAAACACAATTATCTACTGCACCAAGATGAAAAGAGTGCTCGAAATGTCAAAGGCACTAGTTTTACTGCAGTGATAGACAGTTGTGATGAGGATGATAATGTCAAGAAGGGTTTCATCTACACTGCACTGGTTGTACTCAAACATAATGGCAACTGCATTCCTGCAAGAGCTGCACTTGATGGAGGATCAACTCACACCATCATCACTGAAACAATTGCTCAAGACTTGAAAATTCAAAGGAAGCCCATGGATGCCAACATATCAGGTGCAGTGTCCAGCAAAAAATTGAAGCACTATGGATTTGTACATGTTTCACCTGTTTTTCCATCTGATGTGGACATAAGACTGAGTGTGTGCATCTCCTCAACTTTGCCAGCATCCACTCCACCAGATAATGCCAAAGACATCATCAAGTGCAAAGAGTTCAGCAGTGACATTCTGGCTGACTCAAAGTTGGGAGGTCACATTGACATCATTATTGGAACACATGATTTGTACTACATACACAAGAATGAGACAAAAGTTTGCACAGAACACAAAGTGCTGGCAATGAACACAGTTTTTGGATGGTCTCTCTGTGGCCCTGGAACTTCTGATGAAGCAACAGCACTGAAGATTGAAGTCACAGAGAGTCAAGACAGTGCAATTTTCCAAAGGATGTACTCTCTGGAAACTGTGCCTCAGGCTTCAACACTGACAGCAGAGGAAGAAAGTGCTGTGCAGCAGTTCAATGAGACTGTGCAGCAGCATCCTGATGGAAGATACTCTTGTGTGTTGCCAAAATATGACAGTCCTCCACCTATTGGAGACTCCTTAGCAATGGCCAAGGCTCGTTTTCTCCAGAACGAGAGGAAAATGAAGAAATGTGGTATGTTGCCTGAATTCAACCGTGAATTAGACACCTATCACGAAATGGATCACTGTGAAGTTGTGCCAATGGATGAAATTCATAAAGACTCATTCTACTTGCCTGTGCAAGGAATTATAAAACTCAGCTCCACCACCACGAAAGTCAGACCTGTTTTTGATGGTTCTGCCAAATCAACCTCTGGACACAGCATCAATGAAATATACCTGACTGGACCCAATCTATATCCACTGACATCAGACATTCTCCTCAAGTTTCGGACAAAAATGATTGGACTGACTGCTGATATAAGTAAAATGTATAGAGAAGTAAGATTGGACAAGCGTGACATGGACAATCACAGGTTCATTGTCAGAGATAGTCAAGGCAGACTTGTGTCTGCTGCTGTGAAGTTTCCACCATTGTCACTGAACATCTCAGCAGGTGCTCCTCTTCTGTTGAAGAACCTGCTGAACATTGCCAAGAATTCTTCAGCACTCAAACTTCTGCACACCTCCAAGTGTATGGCTTTAGTTGCCATGCAGAGCTCAAAAGAATTCAGAGACTATGTACAACCTGTCGAAGAGTCAGTGCCAACACTCAGCAACAGAGAATGGGAATGCTTCCAAACTGCAGAACTATGCTGAAACCACCTTTCTACAGCACTGGTGTTGACATGGCTGGTCCCATAACACTCAGAGAAGGCTCTCAAACTGCAGATGCTGGAGTGACAGCATGATTGTTCTGGCCTGGCTAAAGAAACCATTGCAGAAATTGAAAGTTTTTGTGGCCAACAGAGTTGCTCTCATTAATGATTGCATCACTGATGTTCCATGGGCACATGTGGATTCAGCTAACAATCCGGCTGACCTGCCCAGCAGAGGCATTTCTGCTTCATCGTTGCTGTCATCCAAACTGTGGTGGAACGGACCACTATGGCTGTCACAACCAGAACAGAATTGGCCTAGAACAACACAATTGGAAGTGGAACATTTGCCTGGCATGAAAAAAGACAAAGTAGTGACTTTGACTATGATTGGGCAAGAGTTCAAATTGTGGACATTGTACTCTGACTACAGAAAATTGACAAGAATACTGGCATGGATGTTGAAATTTGTCAGAAATGCCAGAAAATCCACATCCACTGATGAAACTACAACCTTTGATTCACCTACTCTCTGTTTCAGTGACATTCAAGCTGCAAAGATGTGTCTGATATTGCAGCAGCAAAAGGAATCATTTCCAGTTGAAATTGATGCTCTATCTCACAACAAACAAATTCAACATTCTTCGAAGTTGTGGGGGCTGTGCTCCACCATGAAATGTCATGCTGGATTCAATGTGATAGAATCTAGAGGAAGAGTGGACTCAAGAGTGATGATGCCTCTGTCTGCAAAATGTCAGTTGACCAAATTGATGCTACAGACTAAACATGAGGAATTGAACCACATTGGAGCATCAACAGTCATTGGCATCATTGGACAGAACCATCTAATATTTGGAGCAAAAAAAGAGCTCAAAAGAATTCAGAGACTATGTACAACCTGTCGAAGAGTCAATGCCAACACTCAGCAACAGAGAATGGGAATGCTTCCAAACTGCAGAACTATGCTGAAACCACCTTTCTACAGCACTGGTGTTGACATGGCTGGTCCCATAACACTCAGAGAAGGCTCTACAAGAAAGCCAGTTTGCTTTAAAGCATATTTTTGCATTTTTGTCTGCATGGCAACTAAAGCCATACACTTGGAGGTGTGCAGAAGTTTGAGTGCTGAAGAATTCTTGGCAATGTTCAGCAGGTTCTTCAACAGAAGAGGAGCACCTGCTGAGATGTTCAGTGACAATGGTGGAAACTTCACAGCAGCAGCAAAGGAAATCACTGCAGCAACATTGACAGCTTGGAAGAAGTGTCAAAGTAAATTCACCAACATCAGATGGCACTTCAATCCTCCAAAGGCTCCCAACTTTGGAGGGTTGTGGGAAGCCGGAGTCAAGAGTGCTAAGAGACTGTTACAGAAGATGCTCCAGCCCCACCCACTGAGAATTGATGAATTAACAACCATCATGTGTGAAATTGAAGCATTGCTTAACAGCAGGCCTTTGGTGCCAGCAGAAACAGTCGAGACAGATGATGAATTGGTCCTGACACCTGGACATTTTCTGGTATTCAGACCACTGAAGGCACCAGCCACAGGAGAAGCATCTGAAGCTCAAATATCCTCATTGAGAAGGTGGCAACTGGTAAAAAGATTGACAAGAGATTTGGAAAGCGCCTGGAAAGGTTGTTACATTCAAACAATTCAGAAGAGGAACAAATGGAACAGGGAAGAAGAGAATCTAAAAATTGGTCAGATAGTCTACATCAAAGATGAAGAATTAATTAGATACTCAAGATGGCCACTCGGGAAGATCACAGAATTGTTTCCTGGAGAAGATGGAATTGTCAGAACAGCAGCAGTACAGTCAAAAGGAAAGATTTACAGAAGAGCTGTTTCCATGCTGATTCCACTGTTTGTCAACAACAACAGCAACAGTGATCCTCATTCTCCTGTGGCCCCCAGTATGTTCAGGTCTGAACAGCAATGAATGTCATAGCAGTCATTAATGAACGTTGTCATGCTGTGCTACACAACAGCACAACTCATTAACTTGAAACAGTACACACTTAAACACTTAATGTTCCATTCATTAGACATGCCACTTCATTCCTTTTTGTCTGCTATATAAACCTCGTCTGTTTCACAGTTTCGCTCTCTTTTTGAATAAAAATAATGTCAAACATAAACACCCATAAGATAGTATGGTAATGTTGTCACAAAATTTGTTAGGGAATTAACTCACAATATGATTTAAAATGAGTGATTTAAAAAAAATTCATTTCACTTACTCTACATCGTTCACATTTTTCAAACGCAGACCGCTTCTTTGGTGGCAGACATTCCCCTTCTGCTTTCCTTTTTCCACACACAGGCTTGCGGAACAGTGTGGGTACTGCATCAGGCTTAAGACTAGCTCTCTTCTTGCCCAACCCCAGTGATTGGGAAAGGATAGAATCAGCCATAAAACATGATGGCTCGAAAAGCTGACTACACAGCACAGAGTATGCAGTGGGTTCCCATTTGTCTCTATGCCTTTTCACCTGATCTACCCATTTTTTCCTCAGAGCACTGTTGCTGGGAAACTTGTGCAGACTTACTCCACTGGTTACTGTTATTGCAGCCTGCAGCAACACAAGTCTTGACCATATTTCCACAAGTAGCAGTAGTGGCAATCAGATAAGATTAGCAGACTGAGCACTAAACCTCGAAGTTTACACATCCTCGAAGTTTACACTTGTGACGTAATCAACCAATTGGCCTACTTAATTAGCGTGGGAGTAGGGTGCATTTTCAAAGGCCCATAACTCAGGAACTACTTGACCAAACACTGTCAAATTTTTTTTGGAGTGATACTGTATTATTATCTACTGAACGACTCAAAAAAATAAAAATAAAAAAAATGGTGGCAGTTACCCTTTAAGTTACACCACTGAGAATATATATATTTTTTAATTTTGCCATACTGGTGATGTGTTTGAGCACAAATGGCGAGCGAGCCTAAAGACTATACTATTTTTATATGAATGATTTTGACTTCTAACACTGAAGCTACTGAAAACAAGGTCGAGTTTTTAAATTACGCATACACTGTAAAGGGATTTCAGTACCACCATAGTAACAACTGCTGCAACCGTTTGAATTGAAGGGAAAAAAACAACAAAACAATACACGCTATTTAAACGTTTTCTTTGTGATATTCTTTAGCTAAATAGTGGCTGTAAAGCACAATGCTTTAACACAACTGGACATACACCTACACAAGACTTACCTTCACGGTTAGTCTAGTGGACAATGCATTTTCAAGTAAATACTGTTGCGTACGGCTTATAACCATGACAAAGAGCGCATTGACTTACCACCGCCACTAACTCGAATAGAAATGGAAGTTTTAACTGGACCAGTAAAAGAATTCAAAAAGGTAAACAATTCAATTTCTAGGGTGATACGGGTACTGATCGATAAACAGAGGATTCTGTTTAGTGAAGTTTGGGACGGGGTCGACCACCGAACTAACACAAAACGCGAGGGTCCAAGGTTACAAAAATGCCTTACGTACGTCCATACTATATACAAATAATAACAAACATCCCCGATTTTCATTGTGTACCCCCTGTAAGTGTCTCGCTCGCTAACGCTCGCTCGCCAATAAAGTACCTCATTAATTTTTTTTGGGGGTGGGGGGGGGGGGGGGGGGGGGGGGGGGTTGGGCTCAAAGTTGCTATGGTTTGTTTAGAAAGGTGCTAGGAAATCCATGCAGTCATACACAGTTTGCTATCTGCTGTTGGGTTGAAAAAGTAAACAAAATATGCTCAGATCTCTTGAAAGCAGCTGAATTGATTCATGCTAGATCTCTCCACTCATTCTGTGATGCAGGGAAACAGTTTACCTAACTTACACAAGTAGAGACACATGTAAAGAAAAGGAGTGGCAGGTACCATATAAATAAGCAAATGACTGCACAGAGTCTTGATTGTTTTACCCCTGAGGGTGTCTACTTGCTTCGCTCACTTGCCTATTGTACATTAGATATTCTCCTTGAGTTCTGTGTCACTGAGTGTTCAATATTTTCTCAGAATACTGCATATTAAATGCTGTATATGAAACACTCTGTTGGAGTTCCCAATGATAGTAGGCTGCCACCAGAATCAGCTTCGATGGGTAAGACTTCGGAGGGTTGTAGTTGAGGGCTGCCCTTGCTCTCCTAATTTTACGCCCAAAGTTAACGAATTCTTTAAGGTTTTAATAAGAATAATTAATACCACGTTGCCATTACGTTAACATAGCATGACTGACTGGGTGACGGCCTGTCCAGCCGTATCAAACCAGTGCAGCGCTGCCATTACAAGGGAGGATCATGATTCAAAACTATACAGGTGCGATGGGGTCGGGTAAATGTCAATGATCCTAAGTGTGAAGTTATGGAAATGGATGCCAGAGAAAAGGGCTCTACAATACAATAATAATACTAATAATTATTTAAATGTTCACAGCTGTGGGCGCAGGTCAGGACAATTGAATTTTTAAGAGCGGAATCATCTCTTAACATTGATGAGGCTTTCTTTTTTTATGCCTGTAAAGTAAATAAACAAACAATAATACAAACAAACAATAATACAAACAAACAATAATACAAACAAACAATAATACAAAAAAAAACAATAATACAAACAAACAATAATACAAACAAACAATAATACAAAAAAAAACAATAATACAAACAAACAATAATACAAAAAAAAAACAATAATACAAACCTGGTAGCTTATCTTCTCTAGTAAGAATCTTGGATAGGCTCATATGTAATTAAGGAAAAGTGTATTGCATTTTGACGGACAGAATTTAGGGGAGTTGCTGGACATTAGAAGCAAAGAGGCTTATGGTAAGAAGGCAAGAAAAAGTTGCTGTTTTGGGAAAAAAAATTTTTTATGTACATATAATGAACTATTTATTAAACTAAACGTACAATATGGGAATGATATGTCACTCTGATGCTTGTATTTTTACTTGCCTTTGGTTTATGAAAATACTTCTCGTGCTTGTGGAATGTGTCTCCCCAGGTTGTACTCTGACCCTTGTAGTGAGTTCATACATAATTCTTGTTACGGAGTGGGTGGAGTTATAGAGCAACCCATTCAAGTGCCTTTAAACTTTGTTATAACTGTTTCTTCAGTTCTGTGGCAGGATGTTAAAATATAGCATTCATCTACAGACTAGACTACATACTGCTTGCTTTAACTTCTACTGTATGTATCATAAAATCACATTGCTTGCTAATTTTAATCTGTATAGAAGTTTTTATCTGATGTACCAAGGTGCCTTTAAAGACATAAGTGATTGGATCAACAATCTTGCCATACAAATATTTTCATTTTATTGTCTATTTCACTTACCATCACTGCATCATTGGAGCCACTAGTTCCGAATTATTGTTATTATTATTATTATTATTATTATTATTATTATTATTATTATTATTATTATGGTATGTACATATTTATGTTTTATATAGGGGGAAGAGGCTGGAATGAGACAGATGATTTATCTACTGGTAAAAGTGTTTGGTAGGCCAAAAGATTCAACAACAGGTTCAAAGGAGATATCCAACGATCTGGCCATTAATGTATCATTTGGAAGTTTTGGACACTATTTAGTTCTCTCAAGAGCCTTTAAAAGTGTAAGTGGTGTTAAGATGTGTTAGAATGGGTTGCTGTAAGTCAGCTTGAGCAAAGGAGAAGTAAAGTACAGGATTAGCCCTGACAGTATGCCTGAGCGGTAGAGTTGAACTGGTAAGGTGGCACAATCGGTTACACATACATATAAACTATCAAAGCGCCGCTGGGCTCTCAAGTATAATCTAGGCAGAAGCTCTGTTAACCGTGTTGATATGTAGCAGTGGCAGAGGCTATACAGTATATTGTGAAGTCAAATGAGTAACTGGCAGAATGATTCTGAGTGCAAATATATTTACTGCTACTCAAAAATGTTAACATTAGCGTGGGTGCAAGAAATTCGGGACAAAAGACTTTGAAATAATGCTAGGAAAAGAAAAAAAACGGCAAAGAGCTACAGACACAGAATGGGAGAGACATTCTCATTTAGGTTTTCCAAAGTTAGCTGCATTTATTTTTTTAGCAGCGGTGGTAAGTTAACTCTGTTAATGTGATGTTCGTCATAGCTATACGCCGTACATATCAGATTTATTCTTACTTGAAAATCAAAAGTCTATTTTCAATTCGATCCACGCCACGATTAAAATGAGTGCCTCAACTCACAAACAGCTATATTATCATTTTTGTGAGTGATATAACAGATTAATCAAGTCTAGCTCCAATCAGTGCCTCGTGTGTGTACCAAAGTATTTCTTGATTGAAGATGAGCCCTCAGGATTGTATCTGGCAGAACTCTGAGGGCACACTGTAGCTATATCCTATGCAGCTGAATTTAGCTGCGTCAATGGCAAACAGTACCACTCCTTTCTCTATTTATAGCCCACCATTCATTTTCTTTGTTGTTTCTTTGTTCGCTTTCGTTTTCCCTTCTTTTAAGGTGCTCACGACGTATTTCTTACTGACATTGTTTCCCAAATTTTGTGCGCTAAGTTGCTGTAATGCATACTATAATGAGCTCTGATGGGGAATTGGTGACAAAAACTGTCAGCCGCCATATTCCATTTATCGCACAATATGTCCCCAGGTATGTCCTTTTATATGTGACCTCCTCATTTAAGCATTTTATAGTATCTAAAAACAAAAACAAAAAAGTACTAGTCACAATTTGTAGCACTTGTTTGGGTGGAATGTTTCAATTGTCATAAACTGTCTTTTTAAGGTTGTTTAACTAAAGATAACAACATTGTAATTGTTGTGTGGCAATATTGTCAAAAAATGAGGCTGAACTATATTGTAGGTGTGCTCTGTTAATTTCCATCCATATTATCGTAACCATGAGGCCATTGTGAAGAAAGAAGCATTCTATACTAACTACGAAATAATTACTTACCCCGATAACATCTATTCTTCTAGCCAGACAGAGATCAATTCAGTAAGGTTTGGAAATGAATGCTATTGATTTATTTATCATTTGATTTAAAATGTACATAGGCAAGTGAAGAACTCATTTCATTTCTGAAAGAGGAAGTTGTGCGTAGGAGGCTTCTGGATATGATTCTGGTGGGCCCTATTGAACAAGAGCATCATAAAATCAGTGGTAAGGGACATCAAATGTGTGTGTGTGTGTGTGTGTGTGTGTGTGTGTGTGTGTGTGTGTGTGTGTGTGCGGGTGCTCACTGGGAGATGAAAAATACTCCATGATTATTTGTGGTGATTCAGCACAATTGACAAGTGATCTAGAAGCCTAGCTGTATTTGAAGGATTTATTTTAGTTACTATTTAGGCAAGTTTACTGGTGTTCTCATTCTCATTGTAAACATTCATATTGAATCAGCTGATGAAAAGAGAACTCGGTCTGAGCTACAAAAGAAATGATTATTCACTTTAGTGGTAATTATAAAATCCAAGGTTCGATTTCATGTTCAGTCCACCTCAGAGTTCCAGTCCACCTCAGAGTTCCAGTCCACCTCAGAGTTCCAGTCCACCTCAGAGTTCCAGTCCACCTCAGAGTTCCAGTCCACCTCAGAGTTCCAGTCCACCTCAGAGTTCCAGTCCACCTCAGAGTTCCAGTCCACCTCAGAGTTCCAGTCAAACTCTCTGTGATGAAGTCATATAAAAAAAACAACTGTTTATGGCACGTGCCTACTGTGTAACTTAGTCTGCATGGCAGGCTAGT
>WLWD01001712.1_pt1 | contig 31664 bp, 21 predicted proteins | sample 6712731 | NCBI WGS metagenome assembly WLWD01 (sample SAMN12718690, study PRJNA576275) | sponge metagenome | isolation source: marine sponge | host: Mycale hentscheli | place: New Zealand: South Island, Marlborough, Capsize Point | collected 2014-11-01
CGCAATTTATTGGTAAGAGCATAATCAATTGACTTGTGGTAGCTCTAAAAAGAGCCCATTTGTAAACAAAAATAAGAAATACAATAATGAGCCGTGAGATGGCCGTTGTAACTTTGCAAAAGGTTAGTCCCGGAGCAGAAGTGACGGCGTATTCCCAATGTTGCTTGGAGTTGGTTGCTCACTAGTGAGAGCGGGGTAGTTCAGCACAAATTTCAGACTTGTAGGTGATATGCCTGAAGAATATAGCGGTAGCAATCCCGACAGAAAGAACTGAAGTGATGATGACGGAGTCTATACGCAGCCAAGTCTGAATACAAGGTTGGTGGAATAGTAGGAGCTGGTACCAGTCAGGATGGAGTTGGTCACCGTGAGACAGAGTTTTAAGCTGCTCCAATGGCTTCACAAGTACAGCCTCACTCCGTACCCTGAAAGTATAATAGAAGGATGTTATTTGAGGTGACTGTTTCAGACTAGTACAGTGCTTCCAACTTAAAGAGTGGATTTTTTGAAACTACTGTATAGACCCTCACTACAGTCATTTAACATACACATACCTTTTCTTCATCATCCCAACAATGTTTACAATAGTAAAACTGCCTGTTTAAAGAATGGAAAACGGAGAACAGCACTTTTCTCATTCACTCTAATACATTTTACGCCATTTTTTTTGACGTCAAGATTTTGCGGTAGTTCGTCATTAAACGTAACTAGTTAACGAGCTAAGGTCGAACGGTTATTTCCCCGAGCAGCAAGACGGGACTTTCCCTAACTGCATTCGGCTGTACGGATTCTCATCGTTCTACTAGCAGCAGTAAACGAAGTCGAAATCAGTCAGAATTGTTGGCTGGTATATTACTAACTTGGAGCCAAGCCTATCCAAGTGGTCATCTTTTTCAAGAGCTGAAGAAAAGCTGAAGGAGTTTAATACTCCCAAGGCTCCCAGCATTCGGTATTCTGACAACATCAGGGCGATGCAGTTGGAGTCCTACGGGTTGTGCAGCTCCAGACGGAAGCTAAAACGCTGGTCCTGATAGGCAGTAACGCCGTAAAACTTGATACCTAGGGCCAGTAACAATTAGCGGTAAACTGGCGCCCTTTCACAAATACGCATGCGCTGTTTTGTGACGTCGCGTTTACGTGTACTAAAGGCCCACAACCCGCTCTTAACGTCATCATTTGATGACCCTTACCATGCTTAAACATTATTTGGTGAAAAACAGCCACAACTCACTTAATTTTCAAGGTATAGCTACCAAAAGTTATACATAATAATTTTAAGGCAATTTTACATCATGTGTCAAATTTTTAGAGATATAACTCAATAAATTCAAAAATCCTGGCTTAAACACTTTTAATTTAAAATATTTCGAGATTCAAATTTCGTGTACCCACAAAATCTGGCTCATATAAAACTTCAGGTATTAAAGTATCAGTATACGAAGTTATAGAGATAAGGAAAAATAATTTCTCTTTTTTCAGCTTAAACACTTCCAAATTCACTGTCTTGAAGCTCCCAGTTCCATCACCTATAACCACAACAATAACCACAAACCCACAAAATTGTTTTGTCTGTATGTTAATATGACATTAATGTATAATAATACAAATTTTTAGCTTTCTATTACACATAATGCGGGGGTTGGGTTACGGACGGTTCTGCGGTATTATACTGAATGATTAAACGACCACAGGTCCCGGTGGCAGGGCACCCTTAAGCAAGCAATTTTGAAGAGAATAGTATAAGCCCATTGTTGTAATTACAATTTTATCATGTATTAAAATGTACAGATTATGCTGTCCAGTTATCTGTGAACAGTTCTATCATTGACAAGTGTCCAGGTGATGTGATCACAGTTGTTTGCAGTACTATAAATAGTGAAATGGAGTGGGTGTGGCACTCCAATGAACTCACTGAAAATTATATGTATTCGGTTCATCGGTTTACAGATATGAAATTTAGTATTCCTCATCATTTTAGTAATATACAATCAGTTATTACAACTCTACTAAATTATTCTATACAACCACTTCATTTGAAATCTTCTTTACAATATGTAGTATCTAGTGAATACTCTGAGGCTAATATTGAATGCAGTGACTTTATGGTGTCTCCCACTAAAGCTATCCAAGTTACTACTAAAAGTGAGTAGTAGTTGTTTAATTAGAATACATGTATTAGTATATTTACATAACCGTTTCTCTAGATTGTTCATTAGGTTCACAAGATTTCAATTTGTTTCAAAATAATTCTATCTTAATGCTCTGTCAAAATGAAATATCCGATCACGATTATAATTATACAGTACATATTTATACACAAAATGGAAGTATATCACAATTCAGATATGGAAACAATTCCAAAGAATTAGTCTTACAATGCGGAATGCAGTATTTTATGAATGTCACTACTGAATGTTGCGGAAGTAACGTCACATTAGCACATTTCTGTTTTCACTTTGTTAACTGTATGAATCAGTATTCACCTCCTGGTGAAACGTATAATTTATCAGTAACATTATACTTTGATTGTAATCATAGTGCATATAACTATGTGTGCACCAAAGAAGTACCAACAAGTAAGTTAAGTCTATGACATCTTTCACTACAACTCTATCTCTCGTAACAAATCAGATATGCTAGGTTATTATTTTTTTTTATAGATGGTGGCACATCTCAGAACTCTACGCCCGACCATACTCGTATTAGTTCTTATTTCAACTTGACTGTTTCTACTTCAAACAATACATGTAAGATCACATTGTGTACATTGAAATGTGCATATATTATTATTTATTAATTTTCAATAGCATCTAGTGACAACAAGAGATCTTATAGCAGCATCAATTTAATTGTGGCCATAGGATTATCATCTTGTTTCTCTTGCATTGCATTATTCATAATGGGCACAATACTAACTGTTATTGTCATAAAAACTAAAGCAGGTAAGGAAATTGTAAGCTTTATAGTAGAGGTTTATTAATAATAATCTATTTTTATAGGTAAAAATAAGAGGTAAGTATAAACAATAGTAGTTCAATTAATATTCAGCACAATGATTGATACTTGTGTGTCTTAGAAAAAAATTGGCAGTGCAGGTAATAAATGTAAATTACATATTATTACTGTTTTTACAATAATATGTATTGACTATAGGCAAGTTTAGACTATGACAAGTTTCAGTTTCCATCTAGTGCCACAAGTAGCGAGGTTTGTTCACAACATTACATAATTATTGTCCACCACAACTTTGTATTCTAAAATCAGACAGATAATAACTACACTGATTATAAAATAACTTACAAAGTAGTAAAGTTTGTAGCTATGTTAATACAAATTAGTATTTTAGAAATATTAGTTAATAGCTACATGCCTTATAACTAACACATTTGTTTTATTAGCATAATGGTTCAAAATTTTCTTACTTTACCTTTAAATTTACTCAAAACAAGTGATACAAAAATACCCATGAGTTAGTAATGTTGGCATAACAGATTATCATTTCATACAGCAGCTAATCCTTTCAAATCAAAAGTATTTTAGTTTACCGACCGTGCTGGTAATCAATATCATTTAAACCTTCATAAAAATGAAACCAGAACTAGAACTAAAACTAGACTTTGAAGAAGGAAAAAGTTGGGAACAGTATTCCAGAGAATTCCCAAAAAAAAATGTTAGTCTAGAATAAAACGTTATAGCTCTTAATAAACAAAGAAAAAAAATCACTCAACCCACCCACACTCTCTCTCGCCTCCCCAATGAGGCTTCCACCAATTCCCCTAATCATGACTACTCATGAGACAATTTTGATAATTTTTTTGATCCATTGAATGTAAATGATAGCATATGTACACCTCTCCAAGGTAAGTTATATATAAACACCCCACAATCTAACACTGATGTTTCCTCTAGAGCCAAAATTCCCATCATATCCCGGACAGTCACAACAGAACATCTAATAAACACAGCAGCTTCATCCTATAATGTTCAAGTTGAATAATGTAATGGTTTCATATCCTATGGAGTTGTGATTAAATGTTCAATATGTCTATCAAATGATTTGTAGGTCCAATTTACTAAGGTATTATAGTACATAAGTACAACTTTATGTACTATATGAGCTAACCACATTAAGTTAATGTTATATACGGCTCTATATTTGTTAACTTTTTGTTGTTTTTCAGCCAAGTAGTAGTATATATAATCAACTAAACATATCTTCTAATAAATCAAAAATTGCTTCACCCTATTTGAAAGGAGAAGAATATGGAACATTAGATCATAAGGCACTACAAAAGAATGAAGTAAGCATAATTTCTTTGTTGTTACTCATTTAATATGAATTTTATTGAAAAGGCTATCGAGGAATATGAATACACATCCATAAGATGTCCCAAGGCCACGGTGAAGAAAAATGTAAGAATAAACATACAATTTTGTATATTTCACTATATTCATTCGTTAGGTGGATTATGCTGTTTTGAGCTGTAATACAGCAGGCTCATATTATGATACCAAAACAGAAACTAACATTATTTCAGATCAAAGTCAGAGGAAGAGTTTGGACTACAAATTAAATGAAGCAGAAGTAATTATTGCAGGTATGTATGTTGTTGGTGCGCTTATTTTAAAGATTAGGATACTGTTTCTCGTTTATATAACAATATTAAACACAGATACATAAAATTAACAGATATTCTTTTTTTTCAATTCAATTCTAATTAAATATTTCCTCAATTATGGTAAAAAAAATATTTGCCACAGAAATTGGCTAGGGTTAAATGACACAGAAATTGGCTAGGATTAAGTGACACAGAAATTGGCTAGGATTAAGTTTAAGGAAAGTAGCTAGAGTTGCTGAACAATTTTGCTACTATATTTTAAATTCCACACTCTCTAATTTCATCAGCTTTCTGTCCCCTTTGGCAATACAAATACAAAAACTATTTTCTGTAGTTTATTTTTCACATTAACTTTTGTAATGTTCCTAATTTTAGATCAGTCCTTGAATTTAGACACTTTATTAATTAATTTACGACATTTGGCTCCTAAATGGCTTGAGATAGGAATACATTTGAAAATTTCAGCAGCTGAATTGAAAAGCATTCAAGAACTGTGCAAAGAAGTTGACTTTGATTGCCTAGTGGAATTATTTGATAAATGGTTGAGATCAACTGACACACCTACTTGGAAGAATATAACTGATGCACTGGACATTATGGGAGAACATGAATCATCTGAGAATATTATGGATATTTTGTCAAAAGGTGATTGTGGCTACAATTTAAATTTATTCCCACTTAAAACTGTAGCATTATGATACAAATAAGCTTTAGGGAAAAAGCTGTACATTTAGTTTAATTGTTTCATTTTTTTTTCTTTTTAAAGGAATACTATGTGAAGACCTGGAAACAGATTTCAATGCACCACCAATACCACCACAACATTTTTAAACTATGTGTGTCTTCATCATGAAACATTACAACAACATTTTATTAACTAAGATTATTTATAGAAAGTATCATTTTGACAATAATATTTTAGATTCTGATCATGTGCAATGTACACTGTAGTAGCAAATTTTCTCAGTTGTAACAGCTCGTATGTTTGATTAAAGCTTAACCTGACATTTTGACTTCTTGCTGAAATCTGCTCTGGGTTCAATAATGTCAAACTCTTTGTAGTGTACAAACATTATAAACAGCAAGATAACTGGTGGGCATATGCTTCCTGCTTAATATATCCAGAAGGCTGATTTGCATGCAGTATAGATGGCCAAGCATCCAGGAAGTTTTATGCTTATGTCTTTGTTAAAATTGTTGTAGTCATCTCTATGTGTAGAGCTTCCTTGATCTTTGAGTCACGATTGTTAGTGGTTCTGTCTACAACTCTTAGCTACCTCTTCCCATTTAGTAAACTCTAACAAATGAGGTTTGTACTTAGATCAGGATAGGGTGAAATAAATATGAGTACTAATTGCTCCCCCGCACGCACTTGCTTTGTCTACAGGTAATTCATGAATAAGATTTCTCAAATAGTTTCAGTATTGTGTCACTTAAGGTCCTCAATTGTATTCATAGCATTAACTTTTGTTTATTACTTGTATGTAGCTTACAGTATTTTTGTGCCTTTGTCATCTGAAACACTAAAATAACTGTTGGTGCTTCTAATAAATAAAATCTGCAGTATGGAATTGAGGTAGTTATAATAATGAATGCATGCAGGATGTTAACTCATAACTATAATTTTTATTATAATGATTAATTTTGTTAGTTAAGATTAAAAAGAAAAAGAATGATTTATTTTTTCATAATAGTAGAATATGGATTTATCTCTACTTTTACTTTTCTTTATATACTTAATATTTTTACCCCACGTGCCAATTCTTTTTTCTTTGTGTATCATTTAAGCCTAACGAGACTTTATTTTAAAAACAAATTATTGTGGTTATTAAATTAATGATAGCCTTAAAACAATGAAATGTTTTTATTACTATGGTTTTATGGAATCTTCATGGTTTCTGCATTAACATGACAGGACTTTAATAATTTAATTAGGTTTATGTTCATGCACTGGCAAACACCTAAGAAGATTGAAGAGAAGATGGAGGGGAATGCATTTAAAAACAACTACAACAACTATGCCTATTTCCTTTCTACTCCTCCACTCCTTCCTCCCCTTCCTCCCTTCCCCCCCAAAAAAAATAAAAAAATAAATAATAAATAAATAAATTGGCTACATGGAATTCTGAACATGAGGAGTTGCTGGGTTAGGCTAATTGTGTACTAATTCAGATCTAGAAGTGCTCCCCAGCTTGTAATTGTGTACTAATTCAGATCTAGAACTGCTCCCCAGCTTGGTTGGATGGAGTAGGCAACACAGCGTGCTGTTTCCTGCTGGGGTAACCAGCAAATATTGTAAACAGCTCAAACGTGACGAAACCATTATATATTACACTTGCTGTGAGTGCCTATTACACTTGCTGTGAGTGCCGATTAAACTCGGTTCTGTTCGTTTAAGTGGAATTCCTCCTCCACTTTCTATTTTGTGGGAATGGCTGGATTTGCAGTTTTTTTACAAGTATGTGTCCTGGTAAATCTACTTCCCAAAGGTACAGAATAACTTGTAATTACTTTGAAATATTAAACAATTAAACTAGTGATGTGCTTGAGCACTAGTGATGTGCTTGAGCACAGTCGGACCAGCTCGCTGGCCCAACTGAAATTCAGATTTGAATGGTAGTCGTTTGCAATATAACTTTTTAAAGTTACATGTTTTTATTTTATTTATTTGTGATATTGTCTACCACACTTTTACGCGCATATACAAACCAGTTCTCTGGATCTACCAGCACTATATTTACGTTGTATTCTCTCCGCGACTTGATTATTGGACAGTATGATTTTCAAGGGGTAAGCAACCAAATTTAAAGGACGATATGGGTAAAGACAGATAAACCAAGGATTATTTAGCTAGCCGCCTTTCCATACAGCATCGTAATGTAATGTAATGCTGCCCCCTATGTCTTGATACTACTAGGAGGGTCACTGGTCCCTGTGGCCCCTCTACCCTGTTCTTAAGCTATTTTGTTATAAATTCATGTTTGTTCAGATTTTCTAAATAATTTGTTTTAACTTAGAAATTAAGAAGTGAGATTTTTTAAACGTAGTTATGTGCATTTGCAGATTATACCGTTGAGTTATCTGTGAACAGTTCTATCACTGACAAGTGTCCAGGTGATGTGATCTCAGTTCTATGCAGTACTGCTAATAATGAAATGAAGTGGGTGTGGCAATCCAATGATCTTACTGAAAATTATATATATTCAGTTTATCGCTTTTCAGATACCCTATTGAATGTTCCTCATTATTTTAGTAGAATACAATCAGTTACTACAACTCTACTGAATTTTTCTACACACCCACTTTATCTGAAATCTTCTTTACAGTATGTAGTTTCTAGTGAATACCCAGAGGCTAATATAGAATGCAATGACTTTATGTTGTCTCCCTCTGAAACTATCCAAGTTACTACTAAAAGTGAGTAGTATTTTCATTAGAATGCATGTTTCAGTATAATTACAAAGTGTTTCTCTAGATTGTTCTCTAGGTTCACAAGATTTCAATTTGTTTCAAAACAATTTTAACTTAATGCTCTGTCAAAATAGAATATCTGATCAGGACTTTAACTATTCAGTACGTATTTATACACAAAATGGAAGTATATCACAATTTTGCTATGGAAACCATACTAAAGAATTAGTCTTGCAATGTGGAATGCAATATTTTATGAATGTCACTACTGAATGCTGCGGAAATACTGTCACTTTAGCAAACTTCAATTTTCAATTTGTTAACTGTATGAATCAGAATTCACATCCTGGTGAAATGTATAATAATATATCAATAACTTTATATTTTGATTGCAATCATAGTGCAAATAACTATGTGTACATCAACGAAATACCAACAAGTAAGTCCTGATAGCATAACACTTGTGCAATTTAAAGCTACCACTGATCCTAAACCACCATTGACATCTCATGCACTGCACACACACACACACAAACCCTTATTCAGATACTCATTATAATGTAAATAGCTGCATTTTGCAATTAAATTACAAAAACAACTTAATTATACTTGTGAATATAATAACTTATATTATTCAATGTAAGGTGACTCTGTCCTGCAGAATTACAATACAGTCACCAATATTGACATGACAGGGGTAAACTTCTCCAGCAAATTTGGTGAGAAATAACTAAATAAACAATTCCTAATTAATATACCTTTTATTCTTCTTAGTTATGACAGATGCTACAGAAGAAAATTCAATCACAGTTAATAATAAGCTCTTGGTACCAATGGTCATACTTTCTTGTGGTTTTAGCTGTCAGTGCATTATTATAGTAACCTTATGTGCTGTCATTATAACAACCACCAAAAATAGTAAGTTGAAAGCTTTGTAAATAAAAAAATGATTGTGACACTTTATTTTGTCCTGCAGAAAGAAATAAGAAGTAAGTTCTACTGTATAATCACTCAATCTGTGGTTGGATGACTCCTGTTTAGAGATACTAGAAATAGGCTAATCTGCTCTGGAACTCTTTAGCACACCTCTGTAATTGAGTACAAGTGAACTTTGCATAAATGTTTGATATTACAGCCATAATAATTAGGCCATTCCTATCCCCTTTTCTTTTTAACTCAATAATATAGAGTGGCTAGGGTCTTGCCATTCAATTTACTTATCAAGCCACATTCATTATGCTGCCCTTTTTATTTTTGACAAAGTTCAATCATTATTACAAATGCATAAACTGCAGAAAGAAAACCTTTAAGTGCCTTTTAAAAATCTCTATGGCCATTCTAACAATTACTTTTAAGCAACTAGTCACCCACATTGACTTGAAGTAGTCAGGCAATTTAGTATAATAATTATGAATTGGTACTACGACTGTACAGTAGCTTAACCTTTATGGCTGCTATAAGAAAATAGACATACAGACAAACAACATTTAGTAGCTCTTCCATCACAACTACAACAACTAAAACAAACATTGCTGAGGTATCAATTGTGACCTAAGAGTTCCTGTATCCCCTGGTTGACAACTTATTAGCAGTCCCTGCTGGAAATAAATTGTTGGGGCAAAAATAATGTAAGTAATTTGAAATAAAAGAAATTTAAGATAGAGAAGATGAAACTACAACTGCATTGTAAAGTTCTTTGTTGTTGTTTTCTTTTACATAGTGGCATTTAACTTTTTGTATGTTCCTCCTTTGTAATTAGAAATATTAATACAAGAGATCAAATGTTTATGAAGCCAAGAGAAATTGATCAAATGCAGAAAGACAGTGGTGACATCTCTATTAGTAAGAATTCTGCTTATGGAATTGTACAAAGAACCTTGCTCCAGAATTGAATGTCAAAAAGCATAATGAGCCACTTCTATTGTCTTATTAATAAATGAATTTAAACTTTTTAACTCAAATTTGTAGTAGATAGTTTATTATAGTACTAGTCCACTAACAGGGCAATAATGTTGGAATCATATGAAATTGTAGATTGTCTTATGTTTGATTATTATCTATTTAAATTAAAACAAAATATTTGCTTTTGGTGGGTTTTGGGATTAAACCAATGATTATTTTTTGATGTTGCTTCATCATTCCTAGGATATAGTACGTATTACTTGAGTCAGAGTGTGATATAGTGAAATATTTCACTAAGCTAATTTATTTTCACCAGCAAAATGAAATAAAAAATAAAGCCTGAGAGTGAAATATTTAGCCATATCAATATGTTTTTTTGTTGTTGTTGTTTTTTTGTTTTTTGTTTTTTGGTAACTCAAGGTGTAATCAAAGTTGGCTGAAAACTCACTAGGGGCTCCCCACAACCAGCTGATATTATAGCAGCTGCTCTAACCTGGCTGGGTAGGGTCCACTAGAGTAAAGGTAGCTGTAAAAACCCAGAAAACTTGTAGCCAGGCAAAGTTGCAATAACTACTCTGGTAATGAGCTTGTGTAATACAGCCCAGCATGGGATAACACTTTGTGACATGGTGAGATGGGTGACATACCTAAAAATATCATTGTGAAGATATCTAGCTTAGAAAAAAATATATACTCAACTATAGATATTTTCACAATTATATCTCTAGGTACATGACCCATGAAATAACTCACACAGCTGTTAATTCATGCTGTACTGCACAAGCTCATTAACCTTGTAGTTATAACAATCAGCCAAACTTATCAATTTTCTTGGTTTTTACAGCTACTTTCCTCTGGTGTACCCTGCTCAACAGGGTTAGAGCAGCTGCTAAAATGTAGGCTGGGGGTGTGGGTAGCCCCTACAACCAACTTCACCTGTGAGTTACCCTTCCTCTAGTACTAACTATGCAGTAGTTAAGATATCTAGTGTGGAATAAACCACTTATTACACTTGTCAGAGTGATAAGTGTAATAAGTGGTTTATTCCTTGCTAGATATCTTCACTGAAGTAGTTTGTACTATAGGACCTATAACTCCAGGGGTGAAGTTGGGTAAAACTCTCGCTTGGGGCTCCCCACAACTCCAGCAGATATTTTAGCAGCAGCTCTAAACTTAGTAGGGTAGGCTTCATTAGAGGAAGGTAGCTGTAAAAACCTGAAACTCCCTAAGCCTCACCTGGTTGCTTATAACCACTGAGGTAATGAGCTTGCTCAGTACAGCCATGAGATAACACTATGTGATAAAGTGAGTTATCTCATGGGTCACGTACCTTAATATATATTATATATATGGTGCTCCTAGAGCAATCAGGAGAACTAGATTTACAATGTTAAAAGCTTTTTGCCTTATGTCTGTCAGCCACATCTGTATGTACATCAGTCAAAAATGAAAATTTATGTAACACTGAAAACGTTTTCGAGTTGTTCAGAGACTGTTATTTTACATTTCTTTTCTGATTGTAAATAGCTAAGTGCACAAGTTAACAATATTGATAAGTTAATACTAAACAAATAAAATGAATGAATGAACGAATGAAGAATAAAGTGAATAAAATTACACAATTAAATAAAAGGATTTGCAAGTAAATAAGTACATTTCAGAATTAATGAACATATGAATGAAATGAGCAATTGGAAAAAAACGTATAATTAGTTTTATTGTACTGTAACAATTGATTGTGTGGTCTTCCAGACTACATCAATTTGAGACTTTTCCAATACATTTTAATATTACTAAATATTCTTTCTACTATGGCATAGCTGACATAATTGGTTTTCCAATGTGAGTTTGCCTCAATTTCTGTCACCATTGGAATTTCTACACCTACAAATATACATCTTAAGTTAAATATGTTGGCAATTATTGAAGATTCCATTATTGATTTCTGTAAGAAATTAAATATACTTTCAGAGACAGCACTGTTGGGGCATCAGGACACATACCAGCAACCTATTTATCAACAGAGGCCTTATCATGATTAAGATTAGTCATGTGTACTGGGATATAGTAGCTATGTGCTTGAGGTGACATTCACTGTTATGTCTACGAGCACAATTTGTGGATAATAGGAGGATTTAAGTAGAATTATTACTATAATACTGAACATTGCTAGCATAGCGTTATAACAAAAAATATGAGCGTAATTGCCAGCTCCTACTTATGTGTTTTCCCCAGCCAGGCCCTCTGCTTCTGGTAGGATAGCGGCCAGACTGAAGTGTTCTTAGCCCGCTTTGCGTGAACCCAAAAATAAAAGAAGGCGCTGTTTGACAACTTACGATTGGGTCAATTTTTATTGTCCCCGCGGTTCAATTTTTGTTTCTTGAACTTCAGACGTTGCGATGAGTTTGACAGGTGCTCTACTAGTGTTCCTCTTCCTAAATTTGCTTCCCAAAGGTACATAATTAAATATCAGCTTTAAGGAAAGACTTATGCTTAGTCTGCCATTCAATTATTTGTGAAATTGATATGTTACCAGAGAGAGCATATAATATATGTGCACCTTAGTAAATTGGTGCAATATAATATAGTAATTTTCTGAGTAATCATCTCACTAAGTTATATCTCAGTCTGCACTATGGCAATTCAGTGAATCAATTATTATGTGTAGTGGTGGTGAGATTTTTTTATAAGAGCCACTTAATATCTAGTCTTATATTGCTCAACAACTGACATAACATTCAGTAAAATATCTTTAATATCTTGTCAATCATAATATATCGCCACCGGAATCACTGACACTTCAAGTGTCAATAGTAGTAAAATTGAACTGGTAAGAGATCTTCAATTTCACATGGTTGTTTACATCATAAGTTCCGAATACACAAAATCAGTTTTTGTCCTCAACAATCTTTTAGCTTTGACAAATGTCTATTCAAACTTTTTTCCAAAAGTATATCAGTGAGACTAATTGTTATTGTAAACAACAGATGGATGAGATTAAAATGTTAAATGATATGATTATGATAATTTTCATCATTATTTTCCAAACAAAATACATTCGATTAGTTGTTTATCATTATACAGTTATTACTAAACTCAAAATATTGAAGAAGATTCATAATAATTATTAGCTTTATACTGTTCATATACTACCATATGTTACTGTAGCTTAGGAATATCATTTACTTTTCAAATGATTAGTACACTTACGTGAAGTTATAAAATCCTGGTGTGTAATTTTGGTATTGTAATTCTAGCTTTCTTACACCATAGCAGAATCATTAATATTATGGTCTTGATTAAAATTTAGAATAAGATCTTAAGAACGACAATTTACTCTGAGATTTTCTAGAATGTAAATGTTTGTAAGATTGAAAGTAAGATATTCATTTTTCATATGACATGACTACAGTCACTAAATTTTTGACAACACAAGATAAATACCAGTAACAAATCTTGATTATAACACTCAAACTATTATACTTATAGTATACTTAAACTCACATAATATTTTCCCACAATTAAATTACGTTGGCCACACATTTTCGTATATTTTTATAACTCACTCCGAATCACAAGATTGAAATACTGTTTAAAAATTTTTTTTTGGTATACATGTATTTTTATCAGTGTTCATCACTGCTTTTGTGAATATCACTGTGTATGAATGACAAAATTAGGGTCTGCCAAAGTATGCTAGAAATTACCATATTTATTCCTTTTTTTAATCTAAGAATTTTATTTTTACAAAATAAAAAAATATTATTCTATAAATTTACTTATTATTTTCTTACTATTCCAATTAGAAATGGTGAAAAAAATGATAACGAATGCAGTAGCTATAATAAAGTCTGTATGTTATGAAATAATTGCGTAAAACCATCTGTCTTTTTACTGTTGCAATAAATTATTTTCAATAGAGGATTTAATTATAGCTAGCTAACTAATCTTTCAGTGAAAACAGTGAGTGTCCCGGTAAAATGTTCAATGGATGGAGAAAACAAATTGTGCTGCAGCTAAAAAAAAATTCAAGAATAAATACTCTTACAAGCCATTTGGGAATAAGCATTATAGCAAATTAAATAAATTAACATGCTCATCTGTAATTAATACACCTTCTCTTAAATTTACTTTCTGTCAATTCTGCTGTTGTATGATAACTGAGTTACCTAAGAAAAGAAACCATTTAGCATTGACTTGCTAACTCTGATACTTAGCTGACTGTGCTCCAAAGTATTTCGTAGCTTTTCTCATTTTGAAAGTACACTAACAGAGTGGCCAATACGAACACAGCAGCTTGAATGTATAAGTTATGATCACCTGCCCTATAATCACATTTTCGAATGTTTACATTCTCATTTTCCCTTTACATTTCTTCTAAAAGCTTATATTATTCTAGAATTGTTCCACTATGTAATTTAATGAGTATTATTCCAGAAAAAATAAACTACTATAATCTAGCAAGGCCCAGACAAAGTATGGCTTTAAAAGAAATTTATACATTACTCAATGTCAATTCAAACATGCAAAATCTGACCAAAAAATACAATAATGAGTGAGAATGCATCCATTGTTTTCTAATATATTTTGTCAGAATATGGTGCCTCAATATCTAACACAATGGTATAATTTGAAGAGGGGCTGGGTTATTATTTTGGCTAATCTTGTTCTAGCTATTTACTAATTCAGATCTAGAGCTGTTACTTATAAAGAAATATTCCCAGCTTGAATTAATTACACTGAAAATCAGCGTGCTGTTTCTGGCTTGTGCACCCAATAACAGCAAACAACAATTCAAACACGACATAGTTTATATATATATATATTTGCTGAGAGTGCCTATGAACTCATTTCATTTGTATAAAATATCCCTCCTTTGTTTTCTATTCATGGCAGGATTTATGGTGTTTTTAAAAGTATGTCTTTGTAAATATTATTTGCTTCCCAAAGGTATAGAATGACTGGTGCCTATTAAACTCATTTCATTTGTATAAAATATCCCTCCTTTGTTTTCTATTCATGGCAGGATTTATGGTGTTTTTAAAAGTATGTCTTTGTAAATATTATTTGCTTCCCAAAGGTATAGAATGACTGGTAATTAATTTGCAATAATAACCAGCTAAAAATGTATGTGCATGGGAATATTAATGTATATTAAAAATCTTGATACTAATTAGCTTTTTACCAGTCTTGAATTGATGGCCCATTTCATTATTCCTTTGGTAGTTATAAATTTCGTAATTGAACTGAACTGTAGGTACACTTTTAGTTTGGCAATACAATTTGTGCAAAAAGGTGATTGAAACTTGATAGAATTAAAAATGGTAGCTACACTCACTATTTCATCCTTATCCTTTTTTAGTATTAATCACAATACAGTCATATAAACACAAAAATACTTTGTTTTGAACAATATGTGTGAACAGTTTTAATTATAATAAAAATATACTCAGTTTTATTCATATTGATTAAGTGAAACTAATCATGCAGAGAAATGTTGAATTGATTGTCTGTATATTTTTTGCTATAAATTCATGTTAATCCACCCTTTTTATTAACTGTTTCAAGAAACATTTTCGAACATGAAATTTATGAAGATTTTTTTGACATAAGTTTCATGCATTTGCAGATTATACAGCTGAGTTATCTGTGAACAGTTCTATCACTGACAAGTGTCCAGGTGATGTCATCTCAGTTCTATGCAGTACTACAAATAATGAAATGGAGTGGGTGTGGCAATCCAATGATCTCACTGAACGTTATACGTATTGGCTTCATCCCTTTTTTTATTATGAATTGAATATTCCACATACTTTTAGTAGAATACAATCAGTTACTACAACTCTACTGAATTATTCCACAGAACCACTTTTTTTGAAATCTTCTTTACAGTATGTAGTTTCTAGTGAATACCCTGAGGCTAATATAGAATGCCGTGACTTTATGGTGTATCCCACTAAAGCTATCGAAGTTACTACTAAAAGTGAGTAGTTTTTTCATTAGAATACATCTATCAGTATGTTTACATAACTGTTTCACTAGATTGTTCTCTAGGTTCACAAGATTTCAATTTGTTTCAAAATAATTCTATCTTAATGCTCTGTCATAATGGAATATCTGATCATGATTATAATTATAAAGTACAAATTAATACGCAAAATGGAAGTATATCACAATTCAGATATGAAAATATTTCTAAACAATTAGTCATGCAATGCGGAATGCACTACTTTATGAATGTCACTACTGAATGCTGCAGAAGTGCCGTCACTTTAGCCAACTTCAATTTTCAGTACATTAACTGTGATCCTGGTGAAATGTCAAATATATCCGTAACATTATATTTTGATTGCAATCATAGTGCACATAATAATGTATACACCAAAGAAATACCAACAAGTAAGTGAACTCTATAATGACATCTCTTTATAGAAACCCACCCACCACCAATAAATTGGCTTCTTGGTCCTTTTGAGAAAATTGGGATGGCAAAATTTTTGTCACTCCATTGGAGTATAATATACATTTGTGCCCAGTAAGACCACCTCTGTTCATAATCCACTTCTGATATCTCACTGCACCACACACACATAGATACACTTTTGCATATGAATTCCTATAAACTTAATAAAAACAGCCACATAATGCAAACCTTATTTTGACTTCTACTTGTGAATTATATACTTTTTGTTAATCAGTGCAAGGTGACTCTGTCCTGCAGAATTACAATACAGTCACCAGTATTGACATGACAGAGATAAACTACTCAAGCAATTTTGGTGAGAAATATCGAAATACACAATACCTAATTATTATACCTATTTTCCTTCTTAATTACGGCAGATGCTTCTGAAGAGGATTCAATCACATGTAATACTGGGCTCTTGGTATCAACGGTAATACTATCTTGTGGTTTTAGCTGTCAGTGCATAATTATAGTAGTCTTATGTGCTGTCATTATAACAACCACCAAAAATAGTAAGTTGCTAGATTTGTTAATGAATAATAATCGTGACACTTTATTACGTCCTGCAGAAAGAAATATCATGTAAGTTGTAACTGCTGTATGTATAATCACCTAATCTGTTACTAAAAATAAATTGATTTTGTTCTGGAGCTCATTATCACCGCTTTAATTGAGTACGAGTGAACTTTACAGGAATTCTTGACATTACAGCCACATTAATTAGGCCATTCTCAGGACCTTTTCGTTCTTTTTCTAAAAATGCAGATATATAACGTGCAGATTGAAAACTTTGATTGCATATTAAGTTTCTATAGCTATTACAACAATGACTTTAGCACAGTATAGTTAGTTATTCACAGTGTGAGAGTCGCCCACATTGAGCATACTATTGTCACAATAGACTTCAAGTTGTCAAGTAATTTTTAGTATAATAATTATGGATGGGTAGTATGACTGAGGATAAGTAGTATGGTAGCTCTTTCCAATATAATAATACAAAGAAACAAACATTTAATAGCTCTTCCATCATATCTATAACAAAACAACAGCAACCACAAAAACACACTATGCATAAGTAGCAATTGTGACCTAAGAGATAATGTGTTCCCCTGGTTGACTACTTTTAAGCAAATCCTGCTGGGAAAATTATTATTTGGGGCCAAAAAATGTAGGTAATTTGTTAAGAAATTAAGAAAATTAAGGTAGAGAAAGTCCCATGGAATAAAGAAGAATTAGAATGTTGCACTGTATTTAACTTTAATTGTGGCATTTAATTTTATTATGTTGCTGCTTTTTTTTTTTTTTTTTTTAGAAATAGCAATATTAGAGAGCAAATGTTCATGAAGCCAAGAGAAATTGAGCAAATACAGAAAGATAGTGATGACATTTCTATTAGTAAGAATTCTGCCTACGGAATTGTAAAAAGAAGTTTGCTCCAGAATTGAATGTCAATAAACATAATAGCCACTTTGAAGTCTTGTAATTAAATAAATTCAAACTTTTGAACTTATATTAGTAGTAGACATAGTTTAGTATAGAATTAATTCCCAAACACAAAAGTAATGATTGAATTATATGAAATTGTAGATCGTTTTTTGTTTGATTATAAGCTAGTTAATTTACAGATAATAATAAAAAAAAAAAAAATATATATATATATAATATAGTATTACATGAATCAGAGTGTGACTATGAAATATTTCATGAGCAGGCTAATTTATTTTCACAAGCCAGAGGTGATTGAAAATAAAGCCTGAGGTGAAATATCTTGCCATATCACTCTGGCAAGTGTAATAAGTGGTTTATTCCACACTAGAAATATTTACTACTGTATAGTACTAGAGGAAGGGTAACTTGTTGGTTGTAGGGGCTACCCACACCCCCAGCCTACATTTTAGCAGCTAGGTAGCAGTAAAAATCAGATCATTGAACAGTTTGGCCTGGTTGCTATGACTACACCGGTAATGAGCTTGCCAATACAGCATGAAATAACAGCGTGAAATATTGTGAGTTACTTCACAGGTCATGTACCTAAAGATATCATTGTGAAGATATCATATTTAATTTTGATGGGTTTTGGGATTAGCCCAAATAATTATTTCTTGATCTTACACATAAGTCCTTGGGTATAGCTGCTCCTAGAGCCTTTAGAGGAGTAGCTTCAAATAATCTTAACATATTTATAGCTTTAATAAACAACATTCCAAATGAGACTCTAATGAGACTATGAAAAATTGAATAGTAACAAACATCAACAGAGCTTGTACAGAAAAACATGATGTTCACAAAGTTAATGACAATGGTGAGCTACACAGCGACACTGATTGACCCAACATTTCCTTCAGTGTATCCCTGCCATAATTTCTTTCCTCTTCCTAAGTAACACTAACTTTTTTCTTCTGGCCTCACATCATTTTTACATTTTTCAATTGATGTTTTATGAATTTTTTAATCTTTTATTTTAACATTATTGTTTTTTCTTTATTATAGTTTTTCATTATAATAACATAAATTGTGTCATGAATTGTGCTTAATTTTGACTATTGCTAGTTACAATACACATTAATGAACAAGCCTTGAGGTGAGACAAAGGTGGTTTGGTAGCAGTGGTGTAGGAAGGCAGAAGGCCCCCCATAATTTTGGGGCACAATCTAACGATGTTATTTCTCACATGAACACTTGTAACCGTTTAGTCCGTAGTGTCCCGGAGACACGCGGTAATAGTATACGGATAAAAGGCAACCCCCCCTGACCTTAGCAACGCCTTTACACGGCGCCTTTTCGAAATCAGCAATAAAACTATAAGGCTAGTTCAAAATCTGTGACTTCCGGTTGCGCTAGCGATTGGGCTGTTTCCAGCCAGCCTACCATAAACCCAAAAACTAAAATCTCGACAACTTCCGCGCGTGTCAATAAAAATAGACCTACCAGCGGGTCAATTTTGTTAATCCTTCCCAGTGCTTCTTTTTGACTATTCTCTCAGTAGTCTCCTAAGTATGGGTTTAACGGATGTTTTATTAATATTCGTCTTCGTAAATTTGATTCCTGAAGGTACAGAATTAGCTATTTCGTAAAAAATAACTATCTGAATGTACATGTACGTACATAAAGTCATGAATGTCGCCTCTACAATAATATTATAATTCTCCTAGTGACGTCTTATCGTCATTAGCTATAATAGTTTATTTCACACTGTCACTAAATAATTTTAAGTTTTATCTGTGATGTGTCATTCAAATAATGTATCTGAGATAGAGGTTTACTTAGTTCAAGTTTGGCGATAACATTTTTGCAAACACTGCAAAACTAACCGGCTTTTACAAAGGGCATTAATGTCATTGTCATGTATTTTCACAGAGTCTGCAAAAAAAAAAGTGATTTTATCTTTTAACTCACTTCATTATCTTGTTCTGATTTAGTTTCCAGAATAGAAATTTTTGAATGAAACAGGTTAAACATTTTGGTCAAAAATACTACCAAAATTGCTGTTACAAAGTAGCTATAATTGTGTGCCCATTACAACAGGAATCATACTTATTAGAAGATTTTCTAAAAGTTGGGGATATTAAAATGATTTTTATAAACAAACCATCTTAAGCAGGTCAATAATGGCTATTACATTATATTGAATTATTCCTGATCACCATTTTATAGGATAACCATAATTATGATGTACATTTTTAAGCCCACATAAGTAATTACATTACATTTGAGAAGATTTGGGAAACTGAAAGATATTTTGTATTTTTTTTATTTCACTCATAAAACTCATGTTTATTAATAATTATAATAATATTTATGCTGCAAAAAAATGCAAGCTACATTAATTATTATGCATTACCAGTTAATTGAGAAGATGCTATTTTAACCGATTTGGATATTTAAATGAACTGTTATGGGTTTTCATGTACACATTATACATTTGAGTTATCTGTGAACAGAGCAAAAATAATTATTTTGCTTGCAATTTAGGAAGAATACAATAATTTAAAATACATTGTGTATTTAAATGTAAAGATTATACAGTTGAGTTATCTGTGAACAGTTCTATCACTGACAAGTGTCCAGGTGATGTCATCTCAGTTCTATGTAGTAGTACCACAAATAATGAAATGGAGTGGGTGTGGCAATCCAATCATCTCACTGACAGTTATACATATTCGGTTCATGGGTTTACAGATAGACAATTGAATATTCCATATTCTTTTAGTATTATACAGTCAGTTACTACGACTCTACTGAATTATTCTATAAAACCGCTTTATTTGAAATCTTCGTTACAGTATGCAATTACAAGTGAATACCCAGAGGCTAATATAGAATGCAATGACTTTATGACTTCTTCCTCTAAAGCTATACAAATTATAACTAAAAGTAAGTGGCTTTCTTAGTATAAGGTTTGTAGATTAACAAAAGAATATTGATTTTCTAGATTGTTCTGTAAGTTCTCAAGATTTCAATTTACTCCAAAACGATTCCAGTTTATCTCTTTGTTTGATTAAAGTATCTGATCATGATTACAATTATAGTGTACACATTTATACACAAAATGGCAGTGTATCACAATTCAGATTTATAAACAATTCTATGGAAATAATTCTTCAATATGAAATAAATTATTATATTAATGTCACCAGTGAATGTTGTGGAAGTACTGTTACTGTGGATAACTTCAATTTTCAATTCAAAACATCAAATTCACATCCTGATCAAGTTTACAACATATCTGTTAAATTCTATTATGATTGTAATCCTAATTTATTTAACTATCTGTACACTCAAAAAATGAGTGTTTCTTCAAATAGTAAGTTGATCAATGATGATTTTCTCTTTAGTTGGTTAAAATTTCATCTTATGTGATTAATGATAAATCTATTACTGAAAATATACATTATGATCGCCAACCTAATAACAATGGCATGTCCAACTTTACGAATGCAACATCAGACCCAAATTATAATGTGAATACTGACAACTCAATCATTACAAGTAAGATCATTACTGTATGCTATATAGTCATTATTGTTTGTGTATTTATATATAATATAAATGTAGCTGCTACGAACAATAATGAAGAGGAATCAGTTGACACCAACATTTTAATTATTCCAATAGTATTATCATCTTGTACCTTTGGTATTGCACTAATAATACTGGGCATAATATTGACTACTGTATTCATAAGAAAATATTCAGGTAGGATATGGTAACCTTTAATACATATATTTATTTATCTTATACATACTTTACTTATTTTATTTATCTTATACATACTTTACAGGTAAAAATATAAGGTAAGTCTGTGCAAAAGTACAATATTCAGACGAATAATTGATATTTGTTTGTCACAGAAATAAAAAGGAAGTGCAGGTAACAAATGTGATAATATTACGACTATTGCAATATAATTATGTTGACATTATAGGCAACTTTAGACTATGACGAGTTTCAGTTTCCATCTAGTACCAAAAGTAGCAAGGTTTGTATATGCACTACATTATTGTCCAGCACCTCTTGTTATGAAAATATATCTCTAAATTAGTTATGAGTGTATCCATTGTATAAACATAGGCCTATATGAAAAGTATTTTACGGTCCAAATAATAATTATACATCAATAGCATAAAATACGTTTTCATTAGCATCTATTATAATGAATAATTCATAAGCTTAACTGTTTGGTAAAGTGTCATCATTATAATATGAACGGTGAAGCGTCATTATGTGAATGGTAAAGCGTCGACACATTCGGTATCTAAGACTAGTAGACAGAGGAGAAGGCGGTGTAGGTTTCTAAAGGTTGGCGAAAGTACGAAAGAAAGCAAAAGGGATTAATTCTAAAAAGTGGTTTGAATCGGGAGGTAAGGCAGCTAATAAAGTTTAAAGCAGAACGGACGAGAAAGGAAAAAAGGGGAGTGACTAGCTAATTGTATTAAACTAAAAAGCGGGTGATTCGGTGTTGGTTTCAAAAAGGAAGGCAAAAGTACGAAAAAGAACGTGAAAGTCTCGCAAAGCTTAAGTCCGCTATCACGATAGATAAGGAGTGATTCAGAAGCAGGAGAGGTGGATAAGAAAAGCTGAGATAGTTCAGATAAAAAAAGAGTGCAGTATAGGGAAACTTAAGTAACTTTAACCAATGGCAGAGAAAGATGATTGAGCAAGATAACTTATGCTACTGCATTCTTACTTTGCAATATGTCAAATGCCACTGTACTTGCTAGTAATTTAATAATCAAGCAGGTAACATAATGTAAGTATTGAGACAATTTGTTTATATGTAAGGTGAAATTGAAAGAAATAAAAATATAGTGTGATACTGCTTAAAATAGCTTAAAACAGCAGCTCATTTCATATAAAAATTAATGTTTATTGATCTCAAAAAAATCATTCAAGACAATAAATAATATACACGCAATCATTTATGTTGATGTAATAATTGCTGATATAATAACAACATTGCATTATTGTATAGGCTATCTGTATTAAGATTATGCTTTATATTGCTCATTATATACAGCCCAGCAATAGAAGAGTATATAATGAACTAAATCATTCTTCTAATAAAACACAATTTACTTCCCCCTATCTGGAAGGAGTAGAATATGGAACATTGGATCATCAGGCACTGCAAAAGAATGAAGTAAGCATTATTTCTTTGATGTTACTCAGTTCAATATGAATATTATTGAAAGGTGATTGAGGAATATGAACACATATCCATAAGACGTCCCAAAGATACAGTGAAGAATAATGTAAGAATAGAAGTGCAATTTGCATATTTCACTATATTATTTATCCTATAGGTTGATTATGCTGTTCTGAGTGGTAAAACAGCTGGCTCATATGATACCAAAACAGAAACTAATGTTATATCCGGCAAATGCCAAAAGAAGAGTTTGGACTACAACTTAAAAGAAACTGATATTAATCTTACAGGTATGCATGTTGTTGTTGTCGGTTACTGTCACATATCAATAAGATCCTAAACAGAATAGATACTCATGGGTAAGTAAAGTCAAGTTATTTGTAACAACTGTGGACATCAGAAATAGGTACACCTATACCAGTTCAAATCCTGCTAATCCCCGCTTGAGTTGTCCCTCTTAATTGCTAAAGGTGTAGTGTAACAAAGGTGTAATATGCTAGTAAATGTGATCAATGCAGGTGGTCCATTACTATGAGAAAACAACAGATTCACTGGGCATGTCAGGATTAGCTATATGATCTGGTAGTGAAACATTAAAAGAATAACAAGTCCACACACAGAAACCACAGTCATGTCAAAAATACATTCTAATGGAATTATGTGTAACCATGTATTCGAAAATGTGATCGTTTTTATATAATAATTTTTCCGGAATCTATATACACAACATTTAAAATGTGAAGTATTTCATTGGGGCGGGGTCTCACAGAATTCATCAATTCATACGTAATTGAAAACATTTTGAATTCATTTTTACTGCTTGTCTCTTATACTGTTAGATAAACATATGCATACATATAATATATATACACTTATGTAATATAATAATAATATAATATACATAATAATATATAATATAATATATATATTATATATATTATAATATCTAATATAGCACCAAGAAACTATATTTTCAGTAGCTTTCTCTCCATTTGATAATACTAACATATAAATATTATTTGATACACATTTTTACCTAAATATATAATTGGAGAGCGAAATCAGAACATTTAGCAAATTTAATAATATTTCTAGCAGGTAACATTCAAATTTAAATTTTAGTCAGACTATCTCACTGCCATTTGTGCTGAAGCTCATCACTAGTTATTTTTATAATTTTCCATTTTTTAGATCAGTCCTTGAATTTAGACTCTTTATTAATTAATTTACAACATTTGGCTCCTAAATGGCAAGAGATAGGAATACACTTGAAAGTTTCAGCAGTTGACTTGAAAAGCATTCAAGAGCTGTGCAAAGAAGTTGACTCTGATTGCCTAGTGGAATTATTTGACAAATGGTTAAGATCAACTGACACACCTACTTGGAAGAATATAACTGATGTACTAGACACTATGGGAGAACATGAGTCATCTCAGAATATTATGGATATTTTATCTGAAGGTGATTGTTAACTTCAATTTAAATTTATTTCAACCTACAAAGAAATTTAAATAGCTACCAAATAACAAATTTATAAATTCCCCTGTGCAAAATACAATTAAAGTGATATTCTCCCATAATAATGATGATGTTAGTTTTGATCTAAGTATTTGAAGTTTTTTAGTTAAGTAATATCACTAGAGGACATCTCTTTAATGTTTAGATAAACTATAACTGAAGCCACAAATGAGTTCTTGGGAGAAAAAGTTGTATTATTGGTGTGCTTGTTTAATTTTTTCTGCTTATTTGTTTTTAGGCATGCTATGTGAAGAATGGGAAACAGATTTTGATGCACCCCCAATTCCACCCCAAAAATTTTAAAGTATTTGTGTCTTCATCATGATACATCACAGTAGTACTACTGACTTAAGGATTGTTTTTTTAAAGAATATATCATCAGTTTTGCAAAAATATTAATTGTAGATTCTTGTTATGTACGTGTATTTTATTTCTAAATTAAATTTGTAACTAGCTGAATATATTTATGATAGGATAAGATGGAGCTCCAATATAATCTAGATAATAAAAAGGTGTGTGTATTCATGAATAATTCAAGAGTATATATATATAGTTAGGTAAAGCATCCTCATCACATTAATGGGTACAGTGTCGCCGCAAGAAAGGCGAAAGTGTGCGAAAGAGAAGGCAGAAGGCGATTAAGGGTGGCCGCACATAGCAACGCGCACCGCCGTTAAAACGTACCTCGATTAATTCCCGCGCCGAGGCCCACGACTATTGTCAAATGCGCCCCACTAAAATAATGCGCGAGGGGCACAGGTATATTGTGCGTAGTTAGTTTTCCGCGTGCTGAAGCTGTGTGGTTGCTTGTTTCCACAAAAGGAAATCTGAACTAATCAGCTGCTATGGGTTCCAAGAGAAACCTCAAAAAGTTTAGTGTTGCCAGGAAGCGCAGGAAGCAACTGGTAGATGCCAGATCTAAAAGATTCTGCAGCCATGAAGGTACATTTTCCAACCCCACCTAGAGTATGTTGTTATTGCTTTGTGAATACACAGACTCTGAGGCTACTCTGGCTGCTCCAGGTGACAATGATGTACCACCAAGGGTAGTCAAATGATAATAATAAATAATTGCTATATATACATACATATATATATATAAGGATTCCATCCTTGGCAGTCCTGAACATCTTCTGGATTCTGACACTGGCAGTCCTGCTGATCCACACTTGGTTTGTATTTAATAATAACAAATGGAAAAAAGAACAATGAAGTAATAATATTTTTTTAGAATTTTCTTGATGATGATCAGGAATCAATCACCCAAGACAATCCGCACATGGTTTGTCAAAAAAATAAATTAATAAAAAAATATAGAATTATGGAGGGGGAAATGTTTAGGATTATGTTTCTACCAGTCCGGAATACCTGGGTGACTTTGTTCCTGGCCATCCTGATGGCGTCACTGACAGCAGCCCTGGTGATCCACATATGGTTTGTCAGAATAATAAATAAATAAATAAATAAATAAAGTATTATACACACATACATAATGTACAGGACTTTGTTCACGGCATTAGTGCCACTGGTGAAGTTCCAGACTCCTCACTGGTCAGTTCTGTTATACCAGACCCACCTTCGTCACTGGTCAGTCTACAATAGTAATAATAATAATAATAAAATAATAATAAATAACAACAATAATAAACTACTATCAATAAAATGATAATAGTAATTAACAACAATAATAATAATAATATGGAAAATGCCAGATTTCCATACTTTGAACAGATGAGTAAATTTAGTAGGAAAATAACAACAACAAAAAAAAACAACACCTGACACAATAGGAAAAATAAGGTGAACTAAACTAACCTCTTTACAGGAATCTGCCGAGATAGTTGACAAATTGGTCACTGCCGCCAACCAGGTTGGATTTCCAGTGGACAGAATCTCTGACACTGTGTCGTCAAACTGCATTCACCTGGAATGTCCCCAGCATATGAGGATTCGTGACTCCTCATGTTCATGGCAGCAGCACTACCCAGTGTTATCATTTTTGATGACGGGTAACTTGCATGCCGACTATGAGCGTGTAGGAGGCTTGCTTGGCTTCCCAGCCTGTTCTAGTACCCAGTGGAATAGGATTGTGAAGAGGCTGGAGGAGTTTGTCTCTGGCTTGGCTGAGTGGTCTTGTGGTCAGGTAAGGAAGGAAGTAATGGAGCGAGGTGATGATAAGGGATGGATCGCTTCTTTTGATGGGTTTTACCTGACTCGGGGCCACTACTCCAATAACTCCTCCGCCACACTCCATGACTATTCCACTGGGAAGATAGCTTGGTACACTCACAGAACCAAGCGTGGTCCAGGGCACAACTGGACTGGTACGTCAGCCGGTGCAGAACCAGATATGCTGGACGAACTTCTTGGCAAGGCAAAGAAGGCGGGGTTTTCTGTGAAGGAGCTTGTCTGTGACAAGGACTCTGCAACCAATGCTATCTTCTGTAAGTACTATCCGGAAGGAATGATTACTTACTGCAGTAATCACAGTGCAAAGAACATGCACAAGGCCCTGGAAAAAATAAAGAAGTACAAGTGTGAGGTATAATATTAAAAATAAAAAAAATTAATATTATTTTTACTTTGTATCCAATGGTATGTAGTGCAAGGCAGATCACTTTAGGTGCAAAAGGATGTCGGACTCTACATTGAACTCCTGCAAGACTGCTTTGGGTAATCTGATTGCTTCAGACAAAATCCAGGAGGCAGATAACCCCTTGGAAGCCTTCACTGAAGGCATCCAAAATTTTCTGGCTCATTACTGCCATGACCAGCATACATCATCCTGGTGTTACCATCCTAAAGTAAAAACAAAACATACACGTGTAAAAATATCATTAATGCAAATACTAGGTGAATCCTGATGGAAGCCCCTACACTTCCCAGCACCATTTTACCTGCAAGTCTCAAGTGGCAGGGTTTTCCAGCCTATTGCAGGAGATGTCCTTGTATCCCCAAGACTACGTGTCAGATCATGGGAGACTGACGACCAACACTGTTGAAGGTTTCCATGGTGTGGCACTTGTCTACCGTGACAAGAGGACTGACTTGTCACATACTCACTATGTGTGCAAGACCAACATGGCAGTATGCCATAAGGTTAGCTAAAAATAAACAAACACACAAACAAACCAAATACACATTAATAACAATAACAACTACAATGATAATAATACTAATAATAAACAATACTACTACTACTACTATTACTACTACTAATAATAATAAAATACACAACCACAACATTTTTTTTATTACAATAACAGAATCTTGGACCAATTTGGAAGGCTCTCTGCTTCTTGCAAATGGGAGTGGACATACCCATCAATGCCGTCTCTTCCATTTTAAAGGAGCAGCGAGAGTGGCTCAAAAAATGCCACCAAAAGTCAACAAAAGAATACCTCCACAAACGGTTAGCATAGTTATTTCACAATAAATTTGTGGTCACTGCTATAAAGTTTTTTTTTTTTTTTTTACTGTAATCACCATTATGAAACCAGGAACTTACAGAAGAAAGCCAAGAAGAAGCGATATGAGGAGGAGAAGGCTTTCATGGAACGGCTACGAACAGCTGGATGTAGTGCCGGTGAGTATGCTGGTGATGGCCTTGGAGAGTCCACTTCAACGGAGCTCCAATGTACAGAGGAAGGCCCTGTAGAGGCCAGCCCAGAAACGGAACATCTAGAATTGGAAGAGGATGATGATGATGTTAGAATTGACAGTGGATGTGACGATCATCATCCTCTTCTGATCTTCTATGATTGTGAAGCAACTGGGTTGAGCATCTACAGCGACCACATCACGAACTTAGCAGCAAAAGTTGTTGCATGTCCAGTTCCTCTGAAGCAACCATCATTTTCGAGTTTGGTTCGAACCACCCGACACATTTCTGCACCTGGTAAGAAAATAAAATTTAAATCAATACTAGTATCACATTCTTATTTGTTTAAAATAGTAACTAGACTGACTGGCATTTCTCAGACCATGCTCAGAAATGAGCAGCCACTCTCAGCAGTACTGCCACAGTTTTTGCAGTGGATAAGTACAGTGACAGCCGAGGTCAGCGATGCCACAAGTATCACCCACTTCCCTGGTACAGCCATTAACTCTTTGTAGATTACATTTATTAAATTTCTATACAATTTAGTGTTAGTTGCTCATAATGGCTTCAGCTACGATTTCCCGATTCTATTTTCGGAGGCTGAAAGACGAGACATCTCTTTGTCCATCTTTGAAACAGACAACATTCACTTTAGTGACCCACTACCTCTTTTACGTGTGGTAAAGAATTAATAGCTACTCACTATAACATAGTTACATAATATTACCTGTATTGTAGATGAAGAAGGATGGACATGAGCTTCTGAAGGGACATTCTTTGGCAGTGGGCAAGCTGTACAATAAAATTTTAGGAAAGGATTTTGAAGGTACCATTAAAAATTCTAGTTACCTTGTGCAAATACATAAGTAATAAAAATATAGGAGCACATAGAGCCCTTCCAGATGTCATTGGCTTAGAGGAAGTGCTGACCCACCCATCCCTTATTAGCTGTCTTTCTCAATTGGACATTCGCCATCCCAGTATGCAGCTAAGACAGTGGGTACAGCAGAAGAGGGCTCACACTCGTAAGATGGTGCTTACCAAGGGATTGGGCAAGTGCATAACAGCAGCACAAGCTACTAGGCTGGACACACTAGGCATCACACTCACAGACTTGAAGCATGTCAGAGACAGCACTGACAAGGAGGGCTTCCTCAAAAGTCTAAAGACTAAAGGTGTGAGGAGTCAAGTACTTCGGGAGAAGTTGCAGCAAGCAGTGCTGAGTCTGCCCTAGCATTTATACTTGACCTTTATTAGTAAGTTTTAAACCATGCATTAGCTCTAACTAAACTTAGTCTCTTTACAGTATAGTGTTCCAGCCAACTTTCAAGAATTTTTAGTTCCCATGAGTAATGCCTCCAAGTGGCGGGAATGGGAAACACTGTTTTTCACAGTGGCTAAATTACTCATTCCAAACAGGAAAGTTGCATTATAATCTCTTTATTTTATGAGTGTATTATATTTACCAACGTTTTGTAGTTATCTTCAGCTGCAGGTTCCAATACCATACATTGGTTGTCCATGACTCCCCATAATGGGCTCCAGGAAGCTTTAATGGCAGACTGCGCCAGGGCCAGGTCCACACCAGTACAGACGCAGACTCAGGGAAACACCACGCTGTTGCAAACTCTCATTACAGCAGAACTGCCAATCTCTTTTCTTGTTTGTTTTGTGTGGCTGCAAGCGGGCTCCTTTTGGACCCGTTTGTGTGCACAGTAATTAAAATATTATTGCTCGCGTAGAAATCTCACGATAAATGGGGGAGGGGCTGTTTCAACTGAATTTGCGAGTGGAATAGAAACTCTAAATTTTGAACGAGTTTTTCTTGGAATCTAATAATGAGAAAGACAATATTTTTTTGCACACGGGTAGAATACAAAAAAATGAAGTGCACCACAATTTGAATTTTTCAATATCTTATAACATGAAAAAAATTCGAATAAATAGTAAAGTAAAGTCGAAAAGAAGAAAAACTCGTTGTGTTGCAGTAGAGTAGAGTCTTAGCTGGTAGCGTGCCAAATTGCGGGGCTTCAGCTCCCCGCATAGCTCCAGAAAACTGCTTCAAAATTGTAACTCGGGGCCATGAAAACTTCGCCGCTTCCGCTTCATAGTTGGAGAGTAGTATCTTCGGGAGGTACTTGCAGTTTGTAGATAGGTAGAATAGTCTTGCAAGGAGAGGATCTGTAGTTAGAACACATAGCAACCGAATGCGTGGGCGGTGTGCGGCCACCCTTAATAAAAAAAAAAACGGTTGGAATCCGCAAAGTAAGGTAGCGAAGGTTTAAAAGAGAGAAGGAAAAAAGTGAGGTGTTTAGCTAATTATAACTAAGAAGTGCGTGGAATCGACGCGGCGTCGGTTTCCAAAAGGAAGGGCGCATGTACGAAAAAGAAGGCACAAGGTTCGCAAAATTTAAGTCCACTATCATGGTAGTCTGGCAGAGCCAGACCCACGTCGAGCGCAAAGCGCGCGGAGGGTCTGCGGACATGGCCGTACCAAATTTGTTCTGGAGGAATGTGGAAGTGGTGTGCCCCACCTCCTTTATACCTGAATGTCTACCGCACATTAGCCATGATTGCTAAACCTAGCATTGGAAAGGGTGGCTGATACGCTCAGGAATTTCTATTTGTGGTTGAGGAGGGCTATTCCCTGTATTTTGCTATCGGTAATTGACCGCCGCAATATATATGCGGCAGAACAAAATTTGGTAAGGCCATGTCACGGACCCATTCACAGCGTAGCTGTTCGGTAAAGGGTCTGGCTACGCCGGACTACTATCATAGTAGTTAAGTAGGGCAGAGAGACTCAGAAGCAGGAGAGGTAGAAAGAGCTGAATGAAGGAAATGTGGGGGATAACAAAAGCTGAGATAGTTCAGAAAAAAGAGAGCAGAAGAGGAAACCTGTGTAACCTTACCAATGGTAGAGAATGATAACTGAGCAAGACAACTTACGCTACTGCATTCTTTGAAATACATCAAGCGCCACTTTGTGGCAGAGTACTTGCTTATCTGTTTGAAAGGATATCAAAGTGAAACAATCCATAAAAAGAGTCCTTTTACGACCATAACAAAATCCATAAACTATCTTGATAATTTGAGTTATCAAAAAATTTACAAGGCTGTAGAGGTTAACAAACTTGTCATCAACACATTATACACTAATTTACGATTTTGTTTTGGTTATCAATGGACACTTTTCAGGCATTGAATAGTACTATGCTACTTATATAAAGTGTCATATTGGAATCATATGTAATAAGGTAATCATATTTCAACATTATAATTGATTCTATTTGAGCTGTGTCACATAAATGCAGAACAAAATAACTTAAAACTTTTACCTAAGTTTACCATATTATGTGATAACATATAGTTCATATGCTGGATTACAGTTGGAGTGATGTTGAACGTTGTTGCAGTTTGTATGAAATATAAATGGCTATTCCAGTATGATTTATTCAATCAATGATTTTCACTCAGCAATCATTCAGTCATAATTATATT
>WLWD01004626.1_pt1 | contig 31660 bp, 20 predicted proteins | sample 6712731 | NCBI WGS metagenome assembly WLWD01 (sample SAMN12718690, study PRJNA576275) | sponge metagenome | isolation source: marine sponge | host: Mycale hentscheli | place: New Zealand: South Island, Marlborough, Capsize Point | collected 2014-11-01
TCTTGCAACCCAAGTTTTAAGACAAGTAGCCACTGATCACCAGTCCGAATACCCGGCAGCCTCAACCGTCGTTCTAGAAGATTTCTACGTAGATGACTGCTTAACTGGAGCCGAATCCGAGGATGAAGCTATTCAGCTCCGTGCAGAACTGAACACTTTACTGAACTGTGCTGGAATGATACTTCGCAAGTGGAGATCCAGTTCAGAGCGAGTTCTCAATTCTATTCCAGAAATTCTACGAGAAAAGGAATCAACTCAACCGCTACCGTTACCTCAAGGCTTCCAGAAAACGTTGGGAATTCACTGGAACACTCGTGAGGACACTTTCTATGTAGCCATACCTACAGTTAATGATGTTAATGTATCTTCAACCACCAAGAGAAGTATTGCATCTTAAGCAGCACAAGTTTTTGATTTGTTAGGTTTTCATTCACCATCTGTTCTGTTTGTAAAAATCTTATTGCAGAAACTCTGGCAGCTTAAGCTTGGCTGGGATGACCCTGTTCCTGAGACAATCCTTTGTGACTGGTAGAGATGGAGGGATGACCTTCATTTACTTTCAGCATACCCTATCAGTCGTTGTTATTTTCAAGCTGGAAAGTCAGTTCTTCAGTTGGAACTACATGGATTCAGTGATGCATCAGAAGCAGCATATGGAGCAGTAGTGTATCTCAGGGTTTTATATCATGACTCAACTGTGTCAACTTCACTGATCATGGCGAAGTCCAAAGTTTCACCCCTCAAGCATGTTACCATACCTAAACTAGAACTTTGTGGTGCATTACTGTTGTCTAAACTCTTATCCTATGTCTGTCATGTGCTTCTTAACTATGGTCACTATAGTACTGAGTGACTTGACATAATGTAATTATTATTTGGAGGAAGCCAGGCTATCGAAAAGGAAGGAATCCGCCTGTGTAACACGGCAGCCAAGTACACGTGTAGCTTACACGCCTGCGCAGAGTATACTCTCAATTGGTCATACTACATCATACCACGTGACCACATGCATGTAGGTTTACCAACCCTGCCCCCACGCAGAGAGACCAGCAGGCTCCCTCCGTTAACCTCATTTAACTATGTTAAATAGCATATATTTCTACAGGAAGTGTCTATGCCTGGACAGACTCTTCTATTGTTCTTCATTGGCTCCAAACACCTACTCACCTGTTGAAGACATTTGTGGCAAATCGAGTTGGGGAAATACTTAGTAATATTTCACAGGATCGATGGAAACATGTACCTACCAAATCCAACCCTGCTGACATAGCCTCCAGAGGATGTTTACCATCACAACTAGTCACATCAGAGTTATGGTGAATGGGACCACCATGGCTGTCACAGTCACCTATATTTTGGCCTGAGAACCCTCTTACCACTCAGACAAACTTACCTGAACTTAAGAAGCCACAACTAACTATGACAACTACAGTGAGAATGGACTTTTCTGACAGATTTTCATCCTACAATCACCTTCTCCGAACAACTGCTTGGATTCGTCGTTTTATGCGCAATTCTCGCATAAGTAAGAATTTGAGGAATACCTGTTCACACCTTACTTCTGAGGAAATCAACAGAGCAGAAATTCATGTTCTCCAAATTCGTCAACAAAGAGAGTTCAGTGAAGATATCAAAGCAATCCAAAAGGGCAGACAAGTTTCAAACCATAGCTCTCTTCGATACTTAAATCCTATCATGGGAAGTGAGGGATTGCTGCGTGTTGGAGGAAGACTGAGCAACTCACAGTTGACTTCATCTCAAAAACACCCTATTATTCTCAATGGTAAAACTCATCTTACCCACATTCTAATAGACTACCACCACCATCTGCATCATCATGCTGGTCCGAGTTTACTTATTGGTAGTCTTTCTCCAATCTATTACATCACAGGAGCTAGAAAGGCTATCAGAGATGTTACCAGAGCTTGCATCACATGCAAATATTACCATACAAAAGCTTTACACCAACAAATGGGACAACTTCCAGAAGCTAGGGTAACACTTTCATCTCCGTTTACTGTAACTGGTGTGGATTTTGCTGGCCCATTCTCTATTAAACTTGGCCATATAAGAAAGCCAGTAGTTGTTAAAGGATACATATCTCTCTTCGTTTGTTTTGCTACGAAAGCTATCCATATTGAAATCGGTACTGATCTTTCAACTGAGTCATTCATAGCAGCTCTACGTCGATTTATTGCCATCAGAAGTGCTCCTTCTGAAATTGTTTCGGACAACGGAACAAATTTTGTCGGTGCAAAACATCAGCTTAAAGAGATCTATGATTTTTTGAACAGCAAAAGAACTACCGAGTCAGTAGCCAAATACTTCGCTGATCGACGTATTAAGTGGATGCATATACCTAGTCGCAGTCCAAACTTCGGTGGTCTTTGGGAAACAGCAGTAAAATCAGTCAAAGTTTTGCTTCGCAAAGTTGTAGGCTCAAATGTATTATCTTACGAGGAGTTAGATACTCTCACCAAAGAGATATCAGCCGATCTAAATTCTAGACCACTTGTTCAAATGGACTCTGCTCCTGAAGATGGAATTGAACCGTTAACACCAGGACACTTCATCACTTTCAAACCACTAGTTTCCCTTCCAGAAAACTTACCAGTTAAGAACATAGCTTGCAACAAGAGATGGAGTTTAGTTCAAAGACTCGCCAAAGATTTCTGGAACCGATGGTCCTCTGAGTACATACAGACTCTCAACCGCTACACCAAGTGGAATAGACTTACAAAGAACTACAAAGTTGGAGATGTAGTTTTCTGTAAAGACCTCCCAGAGACACCTCGCAGAACTTGGCCTCTTGCAAGAGTAGTAGCCCTTCATCCAGGAAGAGATGGATTAGTCAGAGTGGTTACTCTATTAGCTGGAGGAAAGGAGTATAAAAGACCAACCAACAAATTGATTCTTTTAGTTGAAGAGCTACCACATTCAGCACCTGTCCCGCCCCAGGATGGTCCAGCCCCACAAGCAGGTCTGGACACGGAATAGTACTGGTTCATTCTTCAAACATTATTCATATTGAACATTATCATATCGAACATTGTTTTAGTTATGCGCATGTCAAGTCTTCCGTTTTTTGTTCATGCGTGTGCGTTATTGTAGTTACCCGTTGTTGTTACCGTTACCTTTTAGTTGTTTTACTGTCGTTCATTCTAAATAACTATCTTTCACAACTCTAATATTATATCATCACTTGATCGTTTATCAGGAATAATTAGCTATTCCCGTCGTTATCACCTCAATCGGATAGTTTAGGTAGTTCCAATTATCCCCAGCGCAGTTGGCTTTACCAGATGGTGTGAAATTAATAGAAGGTATGCTAAAGAAAACATGTTTTGAAATAAAATTTAAGCTTGATTTATTTTCTAACAGATTGTATTGACAAGAAGTATGGACCAGGAACTTTCGTGCAGCATTCCCAGGACATTTACAAAAAATGCATAGACATAGCTAACAGACTTAAGCGAGCACAGAAATAAATGTACTGTGTACACAATTGTGGACAATATTGTAACTTTATTTATATTTATTCATTTGGCAGAGAAACCTTGTCATGCAATACTTACGTTTCTTGGTAATGTTTTATTAATTTGTAACTAAAATATTCTCTGTTCTTCTCAAGAACTTACAAGATCTTAATTGAGATCTTATAAGTTCTTGCCAAGAACTTATAAAATCTTAGCTAATATCTTATGTGTTCTTGGCAAGAACTTATAAGATCTCAGCTAAGATCTTATATGTTCATGTCAAGAACTTATAAGATCTTAGCTAAGATCTTATGTGTTCTTGGCAAGAACTTATAAGATCTCAGCTAAGATCTTATGTGTTCATGTCAAGAACTTATAAGATCTTAGCTAAGATCTTATGTGTTCTTGGCAAGAACTTATAAGATCTCAGCTAAGATCTTATGTGTTCATGTCAAGAATTTATAAGATCTCAGCTAAGATCTTATGTGTTCTTGTCAAGAACTTATGTATAAGATCTTAGCTAAGATCTTATAAGTTCTTGCAAGTTCTTAGTAAGAAAATGTGTCAAATAATCGTATTAACTTGTAAGATCTTATAAGATCTTACGTCTTATAAGATATTACCTTCTTATAAGATCTTAATAAGAATTTTTTGCTGGGCAACAATACCCTCACTATCATCAGCACTTGTATCTGATACAAAATTGTCTGGACTACAAGCCAAATAAGGCTTCTCAGGACTGATGATTAGCCCAACTTTTTCAATTTTGATTCTTATCCCTTCCTCCTCCATCTTTATTACATATGACCTTCGTGCGCAGACTTCATTTTCATGACCCCAACACAGGGAAGGTGAGCTTGTGGATGTCGAGTGGTACAGGAAGTTCTTCACCAAGTTGGCTACTGGTGTGGATTTACGTCGCTTGCAAATCACTCCGAAATGAAGAGGTAATTCTAGATCGTCTATGATGAAACCACGTACCTATAGCATCATTCCCTTGATCCACAGTTTCCCTTTGGATTTGTTGTCTTTCTTTAGAGCTCAACCTCATACTCTCTTTAAATTCTTTACAGAGCTGTAGGGCTTAGGTCAAAGAAGTGGTGCTTTTGGATGTTGGCAGATATCTACATAGTGAAGATAACAAAGGTTAGAGTATTGGTACTGTAAGGTATACATACATGCATATAACTACTAATTTGAACTTAATTGCATAAGATCAAGTCTATGTTATGATATACTACCATTATTTTAACTGGAAATTTAGACATAAATTAGTAGAATGCTAATTATCAGGACCAAGAAATAATTAAAAAATATAATATTACACAAGGTAACTATTGGAAGTGGTCTAGTAATTCTAGCTCTGCACATGGTTTATGTACAAATAATTACATACTTGCTTCTTTTGCATTGTTCCTTGTAGGAAATCTTAGATTTCCTTTCAGTGGACTTCTCATGATTTTTCTTCTTTTTTTATCATGGCACATGGTAACGTCTGCAGGTGCAGATCCTGTGGTTCGGGCCCATGTTTTGGAAGTCCAATCTGGTCCTAGCTGGAATTGAAGACCTGCTCCATAACGGCGATGTTGAAAGGAACCTCTTTGAACTCGGTTGTGCAATTAGTCTGTTTTGGTATGGGGAAGGACTTGTAGTTATGGGATGAGGTTACCCTTCGTTTTTTAGACATGATTGGACAGCATTTGCAACCTGCAATCCCACAATATGCCGAATGTCCTCCTAGATTGGGTGTCTTCCCGTGTTATTGGTAGTTAGGGTTGACCTTTGACCTTGGCTTTTACCAGGGTATTTCCCAGGGTTCTGGTTTTCTTCAGGCTCAAAGGACATTCCACTGAATATGGCGACACTTTTCCTAACACAAAGTGACGATGCTTTACCGAACCGCACAAAGCTCATGAATTATTCATGAATACACACACCGTCGGTTGTTGTTACTGGCACACACGCGTATTATTATTTAGATAGTTATGAATATTGTTATTACTGTTCAGTTGTCACTGTTCTGGTGTTGCTTGTAATGTGGTGGTCCTAGCCCTAGTACTCAATCTACAACTCACTGCAATGCATTATCACGTCATTATTGAAAACAACAGTAACAAATGCTATTGACCAATGCTACTAGCATGGAAGGAATGATCAGGCTGAACAATACATGCACACACACATCCGGTCACTACCCTTAGGGGATACAGCAGTTAATCCATTGCAGTTCAACCTGTGGCATTTGGTGCTGCTTGAGGGCATGAGGACCTCATATTCTCTCCTCTACACTTTGCACAAAGGTGAGCAAAGCAGCACAGAAGAACAGAACACACCTTCCCATCGTTCCATGCATAACTCACCTCTTCTTGGGCCGATGCTGGGATGCACCTTCAGCACCTGTGGGCAGGGCCACCCACAGGCTCCCCATAGCACTGGCCATCCATAAGGATCTAGAGTACAATGTTTGATCTATCTTTGTGAACTCTGCAGACTCTAGGTCTGTGAACTGCTCATGAAATTGTGGATCATGTTCTCCACCAGTCGCATGTATCTGGACTGTGCTTACCCCATACCCTGGGGTATTTTCTGAGCACCACACCCGTATAATAGTGAAAAGGCACAAGACCAGGCCAGCAAATCAGGAAGAAGGCGTAACTTTGCACGTGGAGTTGCATTGGCATCTTCCCTACTACCACATCTCCGCTTTTCTATCTCCAAGTTCTCGTTTGAGAGCGTGGCGATATCGCCAAAATCACAATTTAGGATACGCTTAACAATCCTAGCCCACACCACTGGCGAGTTTACCCCAAGCATAAACTTCAAGGGCCCTTTGTGGATCCTTGCTGGCTGTCTTCCCGGATTCTGCAGGTGTCTCTGTTCTACCAGCAGATCCTTGCTTTCCTGCACCTGACAAGGCCAAGAGAGTGGAAAGATACAGTTCTGGCCCTCTATCTGGGATAAACACTGTTCTCTGCTTATGGGTCTCTTAAATGCTAGCAGTGTGCCTCCTAATCCCACGTGTTGCCTAGTGCGCTTGCACCCACCAGGCAACCCATTACCGCACTCATATAAGTTTCCTCCTGGGATTAACCCCGCCTAACTTGCAGTTAAATGGCCATAATCACAACCTCACATTTAATATTCAAATGCACAAAGAACTAGACATATTAGGGACTGAATTCCCAGTATGTGCAAACATGTATGCATAGACGCAGATTTGTGCACATCCTATAAATATCATGGAATTGTCCCATCCCAGCTAACCTTTGACCTCAAGCTCCTCGTTATTTGTAATTCAAAGAATTAGTCACACACAAAAAAAGCACTCCAAAAAAGTTCACTTTCTTTCAATAAAATATGCACACAAACAGCTGAGGAGACAAAGAAAGAGGGAGTGGTGAGAGAGGAGACAAAGAAAGAGGGAGTGTGGTGAGAGATGAGATGAAGGAAGGGATAGTGGTGAGTGAAGACACGAAAGAAGGGGGAGTGGTGAGGAGATGAAGAAAGGGGGAGTGGTGAGTGAGGAGATGAAGGAAGGATAAGTGGTGAGTGAGGAGATGAAGGAAGGGGAGTGGTGAATGAGGAGACAAAGGAAGGGGAGTGATGAGCGAGGAAATAAAGGAAGGGAGGTGGTGAGTGAGAAAAGGGAGTGGTGAGTGAGGAAACAAAGGAAGTGGTGATCAAGGAAATGAAGGAAGGGAAGTGGTGTATGAGGAGATGGAGGAAGGGGAGTGGTGAGTAAGAAAAGGGAGGGGTGAGGGAGAAAAGTGAGTGGTGAGGGAAAAAAGGAAGTGGTGAGTGAGCAGATGGAGGAAGGAGGAGCGATGAGTGAGGAGATGAAGGAAGAGCGAGTGGTGAGTAAGGAGATGAAGGAAGGGGGAGTGGTGAGTGAGGAGATGGAGGAAGGGAGAGTGGCATTAGTCAATTTTAAAATGACATACTTCTTATAGTACCACTGATTCATGATCCACATTGTGGCAGGTACAGCTTGTACAAAATAAAGCTAAATTAAAATTAGTTATCACCACATGCAATAATGCATATAATTTTATGGTCACTAGTTTAATCAACTGGTAGTTGGAGTACATTTCTTTCAAAGCATTCATGTTTTCAATAGTACAAAACACAGACAATTTTGTAACTCAATATGACAAAAAGTATGCAGCTATGGCATCTACTGGAGAGAAATTGTGTTCCTAGACATGGACAATATACCAGCATTGTTGGAAATGGAATCACCCAATTCTCCTAACGATACTTACCTGAATGTTGAACCTATTACATCACCATTAATTGTTTTCTATTTTTAGACGGTTTTGGTATTCCTTTCCTTTTTTTGCTCACGCTTGATTTGTGTAATGATCTTATCTTTGCAGTAAATAAATCTATTGTAATCGCTATCTAAAAGACACTCTCACATAAAAGGGGAACTGTTGAACAGGTTATGGGCCCAGTCTCGGAAGTCTAGACAGGCGATGGCAGAGTCAAAGAGTACGTTGATCACCGCTCTAAAAGGGGGGAAATACCCCACGTGGAAACTGCAATGCAAGATGGCCTTGATACGAGAAGGACTTTGGGATATAGTCGCAAACACGGAAACTTGTCCGGATCAAATGCGTGAGGCAGATTAATATAAAAGTACGTAGCAAGAAGAGATCGGGTGCTAGCTACAATAGTTCTGTCAATCGACATCTCCCTTCTGTATCTACTGGACTGGAGGACCCTCAAGACCCCGCTAAAGTATGGCAAGAGCTGTCAAATCAGTTTCAGAAATGAACATGGGAAAATAAACTTAAACTCAGGAGAAAGCTGTTTACACTGAGGCTGAAGGAGGAGAATCCAATGAAAGAGCACATCAAGCAAATGACAGAAATCTTTGGAGAGTTGGCTGTGATAGCAGAACCTGTCTCAGAGGAACTTGCAAGTCTTCCACCAGCCTATGATGTTCTTGTGACCGCCCTTGAAAGTAGATCAGAGACTGTCCCAGCCTTGAATGTAGTCACTGAAAGACTGCTGCGAGAAGAAGAAAAACTCAAAGGAAAACAAGCTTCAGAGAGAGAACCCAAGGCATTAGTTACAGGTGGTACTAATCCTAGAACTTCAGGCAATCTCAGAGCTGGAAGCAAGCCCTTCAATTGTCATTATTGTGTAAAGTCAGGCCACTTCAAACGAGACTGTAGGAAGTAGGCCAAACGTCGTAACGAAGGAGGAGGATATAAATGACCGTCAAAGCAGTGTAGTGGAAACCAGGATGCCATGCTTATTGGGCAAGCATTGGCTGCAAAATCAGGGAGTGAGTGGTTGGTGGACTCTGGGGCCACTAGCCATATGGTCAATGACAGAAGACTCCTTACAGAAGTTCAGGATCTTGATCCAGGTGAATCTGTAACGTTAGGCGATGATAATCGGTTAGAAGTGAAATCAGTTGGAACTGTAGATGTTGAAATGTCATTAATAAATGGATCTACTCGGAAATGCTCTCTACAAGAAGTTCTTTATGTTCCCAAGTTGTCCTACAATTTGATTAGTGTTGCCAGAGCAACAGAAATGGGGAAAACGGTAACATTCAGCAATGTTGGCTGTAAATTTCTGGATGACCAAGATCAGGTCACAGCCTTTGCAGAAAAGCACGGAAGTCTCTACCATTTGAAAACGAACAAGAAGCAGCCGTAAGTGAAAACAAAGAGAGACTGTGGTATCAACGTTTTGGGCACCTCAATGAGCAAAGTCTTCAGAAGTTAGTAAAAAAAGGAGTTAGTGAACCAATTTGATTACAACACATCCAAAAAAAATTGGAATCTGCGAGTCATGTATTGGTGGCAAGCAGTCAAAATTGCCTTTTCAATCAAGTTCCAGAACCACTTCAGCACCACTTAAGTTAGTGCATTCCGATCTTTGTGGAAAAATGCGAGAAAAATATATTGGAGGGGCTCAATATTTCATCACATTTCTTGATCATTATACTCACTACTGCTGGGTATATCTGCTTGAAAGGAAGGATCAGGCTTTCAAGGACTGGAAGACAGAAGTGGAAAATCTGAGTGATCGACACCTGAAAACGCTCAGGACAGACAATGGAGGAGAATACACATTGACAGAGTTTCAAGATTACCTTAAAAGCTGTGGCATCCATCACATGAGGTTACAATACCTAAGACCCCGGAACAGAATGGGTCAGCTGAGAGACTTAATCAAACTCTTGTAGAGACTACAAGATCAATGCTACTTGATGCAAACTTGCCAAAGAGTTTCTGGGCAGAGGCAGTATCTACGGCGGCATACCTTCGTAATAGAAGTCCTACTACCAAGTTGGAAAGCATGACACCCCATCAAGCCTGGTTTGGTCGGAAACCTGGTATAACACACCTCAGGGTATTCGGAAGCACTGCTTATGTGCACATTCCAAAGGACTGTAGAAAGAAACTCGATTCAAAGACTAGGGGGTGTATATTTCTAGGATATGGGAGCGTGAGAGGGATATAGACTTTATGACAGAGACAAGAAACAAATATTGTTCAGTCGCAATGTATATTTTGATGAAGTTATGGAGTCAGGAAATAATAATGATATGAATGATGAGCCAGCAGGTTTGCAGAGGTTTGCTCAACCTGAATGAGGACATGAACTCTGATCAGGTGCAGGAGGATGAGGAAGAGGAGGAGAGTGTACCCACTCAACAGTCTCAGGTATCAGGGAAAAGGCTAATCTACTATACTATTCATCAAGAACCTACCTCACATAAAGACGCTGTGAAGTCACCCGAGAAGGACCAGTGGAATCAAGCCATGGACAATGAAATGGAGTCTTTAAAGGCCAATGATGTGTGGGAGCTAACTACGCTGCCGCCAGGGAAACAGGTTGTGGGCTCAAAATGGGTGTACAAAAGGAAGACCGGTGAAGATGGTGGTATTCCGAGATACAAGGCCAGATTAGTGCTCAAGGATTCAACCAACAATGGGGATTAGACTGTGATGAAACATTTCCCCCTGTGGTAAGGATGGAATCATTCCGAACACTGGTCGCTATGTCTACTCAGCATGATCTTCAAATGCATCACGTTGATGTGACAACTGCGTTTCTTAACGGGATATTAGAAGAGGTACATGAAGCAGCCTGAGGGCTATGTCGAACATGGACACGAACACCTCGTATGTAAGCTGAAGAAAAGTATTTTTGGACTCAAGCAGTCACCACGCTGTTGGAATACAGCTCTACATGCTCACCTGGAAACTATGAATTTTCAGCAGTTGCAGTCAGATCCATGTATCTACAAGTCCAAAGCTGCAGGAGAAGATTTTTACATCGGTGTATATGTTGACGACATGGTTCTAGCTGGACATGGGGAAGATCGAATCAAGGAAGTAAAACGGATGCTATCATGCAAATTCGCCTTGAAAGATTTGGGAAGACTTGCATATTTTCTGGGCATATCAGTTGTGCAGAATCAAGATGAACTCACTACCTGGATGGGACAGCCTGCCTATGTTCGAAAAGTACTTGAAAAATGGAAGATGAGTGACTCAAAACCAGTTGGAACACCCATAAGTCCAGGAAGTTATCTTATGAAGGCTGTAGAAGATGAAGAGGCTGTGGAACAACAACAATACCAGTCTCTTGTTGGTAGTCTAATGTACCTGTCAGTCTGCACATGGCCAGATATTGCTTATACTGTGAGCTACCTGGCAAGGTTTTGCAGTAAACCTAATCAAAGTCACTGGACAGCTGCTAAGCGTGTTCTGAGGTACCTAAAGGGAACTACTGATTATGGTATCTGCTTCATGAAGAGTGAATCTGACAAGTGTATCGGTTTTTCCGATGCAGACTGGGCTGGAGATCAGCAGGACAGAAAGTCGACGTCCGGTTATCTTTTTAAGTTGGCAGGGGACCTGTGTCTTGGAAGAGCCAAAGGCAAGGATGCGTCGCTTTGTCTGGCATCAAACCCGTGCCAATGTCAAGTTAGAAGATATTGTGTGAGGAGTGTTGGAAATGGAATCACCCAATTCTCCTAACGATACTTACCTGAATGTTGGACCTATTACATCACCATTAATTGTTTTCTATTTTTAGACGGTTTTGGTATTCCTTTCCTTTTTTTGCTCACGCTTGATTTCTGTAATCATCTTATCTTCGCAGTAAATAAATCTATTGTAATCGCTATCTAAAAGACACTCTCACATAAAAGGGGAACTGTTCAACAAGCATTTTCCTATTAGTCATTAGTACCAGAGTATTTGCTACTAACTGTAAACGTTGATTATGTAGCAGTAATAAAATGACATACTAAATAGCTATTTACAATGAATACACTATTCTATGAACATCTAGCTAAACTCCTAGGTGCAGATTACTTCAGTTTTAACCTGTAGCACTAAAAACAAAAAGACTACATTCCGTTGAACTGATACTTTGTACTATTGCCTCTAAACCCCTTTCATATTATTAGGTAAAGGGTCTGGCAACACCAGACTACCAATTATAATAGGACCATTTACTAATCTATAACATCCGTAGCAACGGTTATGCTATTAGGCCATTGAATACTTTGTCCTGTTATTTTACTATTTTACTTAGCTAAAAATGGCTGAGCCTTTGAGTTAATATCCTGTGCTATCTCTAAGGCTACCTCACTGAGCTGCTTCTCACCTTCATAACGTTCGTAAATACCCATCGACTTCATTGGAACTAGCATATCAGCTTAAGTCAGTCCACACTCACTGGCTGTGCAAAAGGTAGTGTAGCGTGAATACCGCACAGCAACCACACCTAAGCCATGTTATAGATAATATGGTAAAAATCGTTGTACTTGAGTGTAAACCTTACCAAATATTATAAGCAGTAGGTAAAGAGTTTCTTGAAATTTTTTGACAGTCGAGTTTTCAGTAAACGACAGTTTCCCTTCCCCAATGCATAATACTCAGTGTGCATGCGCGAGAGGGTTACAGTACTCAGTTTGTCTGTCAGTCAATCAATCAGTCAGTCAGTCAGTCACATGAAAAAAAAACAGATCTCAAAGATGGCAGCCTCCTGAAGATTGCAACAAGCCCTTTAATGTGCCAGAAATTTTAGTTTTGACTTATTTTTTCAGAAAAAGCTAATGTATTTTAGGCCTCATGATCATAAGTGATTGTTGGCAACCCCCCCTATAATTATGCAGTACTCATGTGAGCAATCAATTTCTTTGCTGCCTGCAGTAGTTTTGTATTACACCATCAGCAGTTTACAGAGTGCTCGGAGTTTCCCATTGAAACTACTGGATTCAAGACTCTAGAAGACAGAACAGGCATAGAGAAATTATGTATTTTATTGGTTGCATGGTATTATTGCATTAAAACGACCTTATCTAATGTCATCCCCACTTAATCATATTCATACATTGTTCACAAGTTGAATTCATATTTAATATATTATAATGTTAATATAATATCTTAACGGTAGACAATAGTATAGACTGGCATAAAAATTTTCAAAATATTACACACAAGAAACTACCTATTAAAAAACATACTAAATTCTCGGAACTAGAGTAGCATCAATTTGTCTGAGTGTCTGAATTTCTCTCTTTAGTCTATTTCTATACTGTGAATCCAAAGCAATTTTATTGCCTTCCAAGTAGACTGTTTGTAAAGATGAAAGACACTTCAGTTCATCCAATACATGCCAATCTTCAACACAGTTGTTGTTAAACTAAAAATAACAAACAACAATAATGACACAATATAGTATGGTCAAAAATGGCAATTCCGTGACCACTCTTCGGCTAACATGTTTTGATGATTGATTTCATTTCTTGGGGGTCATTTATTGACAATTTAGCTCCCAGGTCCCTCCCAAAAGTCCCGGCATTTTTTGCTATGGCACGAAATTAAAAATTGCCGGTAGCGCAACCTAAAATCAGGGTATGCTGCATACAATAGTGCACAGAGACACTGTTAGGTTAAATAAGCCTCAAGGATTCCAATTCTGACATTAGTTTCATGCTATGACCTTTATTAGACCCAATAATCAATAATAGTTGCAATTGGAAGAGCGAAAAAAGCATAAAATTGAGGTAAAATTGCTTAGCACTAGTATAATACATGTAGAAACTTGCATAAGGCAAGATGAAACTTGCACATTTGATGAGCTAGCAGTATGTGCATGATCATGCAGGAATATTGAGATTTAGTATAAATACATAGATTTTTGTGCCACTAGTTCAGTCAGTTTAAGTAGTCAATTTGGGTAAGTCACCTTTTATAATACAAGAATTTGTGGTACTAACTGCTATATTCTTAGCCCTCTGATCGATCAAATTTAGTGGCAAATAAGCACATCATTATTTGCAGCTGCATCAAGAAAAGGTATGTGGACTATATGGTTATTTTGGTACTGTAGTTCCGATTTTGGCCACAAACATTGTAGATTGTAACAAGATTAATGGAGACAGCTAAAGTACCATGCATGCTTCAGTGTGGTGAGCCTTGTAATCCAGCCACGGATAACATTGGTTCCATTGAGTGGTGGGAGAAGAGTGTATGGCCTTATTCAACTCCAATGGCACATACAGAAAGACACAGAAAAGCAAGCTCATTCAGAAGTTCTCTCTCCAGCCTGTAGATCTACAAGAACCATACATTGCTCTCATTGACATGGGCATGATCTGGAGGATGGCAACACCGACAGCTGAAGATCGTCAGACACAAGATGGCACCCCTTACAAGTGGTCTGATTATGTCCAGAAGGTATCTTAGCTCGTCACAACAATGCTACTCGTATCATCTGTGTAAATGACCCCTATTACACAGCCTACTCCACTAAAGATGACGAGCGAGACCTACGAGTACAGGGTAGGGCTCATGTCCCCAATATCTACATGAAATTCAATGACCCATTCCCATCCGCTAGAGCATTCAAAACCTTGCTCTGTAGCACCAGCAACAAAGGGAGGCTACAAAAGCTAATATGCAGGCACCTGACTGACATCGCACAAAGTGTACATGCAGAAATTGTCTACTCAGTTGGCTCTGACTGCACTAACTTGTCAACCCAAGAATTAATGCCAGATTACAGTTTCAGTCAGTCTGAGGCGGACACCATTCTCTTTTCTGCATACGCTGTATTGCGAAATACTGGCTACAGTGGGCCTGTTGTCATTGACTCAGCTGACACAGATACATATGTGGCAGCAGCAGCTATTTCACAGAAACTCCCTGGCTTGCTCTGCATAAAGAGAAAGCAGGAGACAATCTTATGCCGTAATCTTGTGCCTGAGGAAATGGCAGACTGCATTGTACCACTACATTGCTTCACTGGATGTGATGCCAACTCAGAGTTCTATGGCAAGGGTAAACTCTCGGTGTCTACATTGCTTCACTGGATGTGATGCCAACTCAAGAGTTCTATGGCAAGGGTAAACTCTCGGTGTATGACAAGGTAGTTAAGAGTGCTGAGGCACGAGAACAGCTCTCAAAGTGTGGAAATTCCCTTGACATTGAAGAGGAAGCAATTGAGGAGCTGTTTGAGTTCACTCGCCTTGTTATCTATGGGGACAAGATTAGTAGGACCATGGGAACAGCTCGAGCTGCGAAGTGGAAGGCATTGAAGAAGAAATCATTTATTCGCCTCCCACCAGATGTGGATAGCCTGCGTCAACATTGCCTTCGTGCAAACTACTTGGCTTATCTGATGCATCACCCCGCCTTGAAAGACCACCCACCACCACTGGGTCATGGCTGGGAGCTAGCTAGTGGTCGCTGTAGTCCTGTCCGCCACACACGTCCCACTCTCCCAACACATCTTCCTGAACCTGAGCTATCGGAAGACAGTGAGGAAGATGAAAGTGATGAAGATAACGATAATGAGGAAGACAATTGTGTACCACGGCAGTGTGATGACTCATCAGAATCTAGTGATACAGATTCCATAGACTCTACTAGTGATGTAGAATGCTAGAGTACTGAGTTTACATCAAATAAAATAGGTTTGTGCAGTCTTTCACCACAAACATCTATTATTACTGTTATTTTCGCTGTTCCAATTGCAACTATTATTGATTATTGGGTCTAATAAAGGTCATAGCATGAAACTAATGTCAGAATTGGAATCCTTGAGGCTTATTTAACCTAACAGTGTCTCTGTGCACTATTGTATGCAGCATACCCTGATTTTAGGTTGCGCTACCGGCAATTTTTAATTTCGTGCCATAGCAAAAAATGCCTGGACTTTTGGGAGGGTCCTGGGAGCTAAATTTTTAATAAATGACCCCAAGAAATGAAATCAATCGTCAAAACATGTTAGCCGAAGAGTGGTCACGGAATTGCCATTTTTGACCATATTACCAGCAGGCTAATCTTTTCAGAGGGAGTGAAAATAAAGCCTGAGAGTGAAATATCTAGCCATATCACCCTGAAGAGTCTAATTAATAAGTGGTTTATTCCATGCTAGATATCTTCACTGAAGTAGTTTGTTGGTAATTCTTGGTGTAAAGTTGGCCATAAAACTCTCTAGGGGTTATTTTAGCAGCTGCTCTAACCTGGTAGGGTAGGCTCCACTAGAGTAAGGTAGCTGTAAAAACTCTAACTACTAGGGTAATGAGCTTGCACAATACAGCCATGAGATAACATTATGTGATAACTTGAGTTATCTCACTGGTCACCTACCTAAAGATAACATTGTGAAGAAGATATCTAGCCTTATATTATATATATATATATGTAACTTACCCAAAATTCCTCTAAATTGATAAGGTGTTTGATGTTTTCTACCTTTCGGATATTATTACTAGCCAAGTCCAATGTATCAAGATTTACCTATCATTACATCATCACAAATAATATCTTTACATAAGTGTAAAAATACAATTACATGTTTCTGTTAATGACTACAATTTCTTTCATATGTTGTTGATGATATTAATAACTTTTAGTCAGTTTTAATCCATGAAACCCAACAACACAAACCATTGCTACCAAATGATGCGATAGCACACTACTTACAGTACACAAAGCCATTGCTACTGAAAGATGTGATATCAGGCTACTTACAATACACAAAGCCATAGCTACCAAATGATGTGATAGCACACTACTTACAGTACACAAAGCCATTGCTACTGAAAGATGTGATATCAGGCTACTTACAATACACAAAGCCATTGCTACCAAATGATGTGATAGCAGGCTACTTACAGTACACAAAGCCATTGTTACTGAATGATGTGATAGCAGGCTACTTAAAGTACACAAAGCCATTGCTACCAAATGATGTGATAGCAGGCTACTTACAGTACACAAAGCTAGTGCTACTGAAAGATGTGACAGCACACTACTTACAGTACACAAAGCCACTGTTACTGAATGATGTAATAGCAGGCTACTTACAGTACACAAAGCCATTGCTACCAAATGATGTGATAACACACTACTTACAGTACACAAAGCCATTGCTACTGAAAGATGTGGCAGCACACTATTTACAGTACAGTGCTTCCAGCTTAAAAAGTTAAAATTTTCAAATTTTGACCGTGTTATGGTTTTTGTTCCACTGCATGGAAACTAAAAGGTCTACAAAGTTCATTTTTTTGTATGGAGATATATTAAGGCTATACCTTTCTCACTTAGCACATATAAAATATGGCCTGTGAAGTTTATATGAAATAATAAATTGGTGCGCCAAATTTTTTCATTATTCAAAAATTTCAAAATTTATGGCCAAAAATGTAGCAAGAAAGTGTTTAGGCCAGTATTCTTTCGTTTTTAAACTGGGACCTTTATAGACTTGTCAGAACAGAGTAATAATTGAAGTTTCATATAATTATATTTTTTTGGTGAGGTGAAAGACAATACTTTGTGGAAAAAATTAGCTGACTATCAGCTTTGGCGGTAGAGATCGCCATTTGATGACGTTAGATGACGTTTATTCAGATTTTAGCGGTATGTCTGCAACGTAATCATTACGTAACAATTTGGCGCATGCACAATCAAGTCAATTATTGCCAAGCGGCAAAATAGCGGGTAGCACTACTTCTTACTGCGTTTCTTTCTCCCGCGTGAAAGCTAACGTGTTCTTGGAAGTGGTAGTTAGTTTCTGCACCCCAGCAAGGGAATTAAGTTTCTTATCATCCATCTAGAGGACATCCTAGGAGGGGACAAGCAGTACTGCTGTTTGGAACCAGGCAACACCAAAACTGAGGAACTAAGCAAGCACTCCTGAAATGCTTGCCAAGAATGGACTCGCAGAGGTACCTTGATGAGAGGATTCAGTGATTGTAGCACCTCTTCTGCGCTCTGGATTAGTAGCTAAGAGGTGAGTAATCAGCAGACCTAAAAATAACACTCAAAAATTGTCTGGACAATTTGTCCGAACAAATCAAAGTTTGCCTGGACATTGACTTATTTTGAGTGGTCAACCCATTTTATTACAATAATTATTGCTATAGTTTCTCCTGCCAACAATTTTACTTTCAAACTTTTTACAAGCCTTGCAAGCAAGCTTTGTTATTTTTGCTCCAGACACCTCACAATCAAGCCAAGACAGCCTGAAACTCTTTGTCCAGCTCATTTTGCCACTTTTTAAACGTTGAGTGATAAACTCACCTTTGCTTAGAAGGTCCAGGTCTAGCTTCAGTATCTTTGGAGTAGCGCTTCATTGATTACAAGCACTAGCTATAAAGGAAGCTACAGCTAATAGCAAGTTTTTTTGCTGACAACAGGAAATAAACTTACCGAAGAGATCGTAGATTTCTTGGACACAACCATACAAGCCTAACAAGAAGCTAGATCAGAAGAACACCGCAGAAAACTTGAGGGAAAGGTTGCAATCGACTCCGCGCAAGCATTACGGACTCCCAATTTCTGAAGAACTGAAGTTGCTGATTCAGCACAATCGGAAGGATCACGCGACCGACTTAATTATTGCTTCTTGGCCCGTCGCGTATCGCATTTTTTCCCCAGCGAGTGAGAAAACTTTATTTCTGGTTCTTTTTTATGCAACACCTTTTGGCCGGACACAATGACCATGCATATCATTGATTGTGCGGTCCAAATCAAGTTTTGTACGGCAATTGACCGATGTCCGCATGCTATTTTTAGCTCTGAATCAGCAATTTAGATTTTAGTTCACAAGTTATATGTCCAAACTAGTAGTTTTAGAAGAGTTAGGGTTTTAAGCAAAACTTGGGAGACCTGGACCAAAAAAAAAAAGTTCAGTAATGTTAACTAATACTTAATATTGCTATGGGCTAGGTTGCACACTGATGTGTGAAACATTCATCCCTCCTGATTCCACCTCACTCTGACAGGCACTTTCCAGGCTCTTCTGGAATTCCCTCTGATGTTGTCATTTGTCATAATATAATGTCACACATAAACATTATTTTTATCAGCTTTCTGGTATGAAGGTACATTATCAAAAATGAATAAATCTAGGCAGGACATTTCTTTAATAAAGTGAGGTTGCCTAGTATCCAAAATAGCAACTTATTTGATAAAAATATGTATATAAATTATGTTTATTCCTGACAGAAGAATGACTGGTCAGCATTGGCATAGTGTAGACTAGGTGTAGGAGGCAACATCCAGTTCTTTAGTCCAAGTTTACCAGTGGCATCATCTACTGACAGCTTCAACAATGAATAATACTTACTAGGTGACCTTGAGCATCACCAGGAGAGGGTCAGCAGGGCCTGCTACAGTATCTTTGCTGGAGAATACTTTTACAATTAATAGTGTTAGCAATATTGACCAGTAATTTAAACTCGGTAGCTGTGTAGTTATCGCAGTTGAATAAAGCCTTAATTAGCACGCAGCAATTTCTAATAAGGGAAAGTACCTACACGTGGGCAAAACTTAATAGGGAAAGTACCGTTTAGCCCACATCACAATGACGAATTTAAAGTGTGTGAGGATTGAATGACTATCTGGTGACGACACGGAAGACAATAATGACAACAAAATAAAATGGCGATAATGTATTGGAGTCTATGGGAGAAGTCTGGTTAGAAATTTCTGAGGAAATTTGTGGTGTTATGATGGTATTAACCTATATTTTTAGTGACAAGGAATCTGTAACTACTGTTTTGTGAGATAAAATTGATCATATCATAGTGTTTCAACAAGTATACTCTATAAGTTGGAACCTTACAGTACCAGCCATAAAAAGTTGTTAATTCTGTAACAAAATAAGACTGTAAAACTGGAGTAGCAACACCATTATTTTCACCATATTTATTACCATTGCATTCCATACTATTTTGACTAAACATCCAACACAAAAATTGGTTGAGCTGTTTTGTATATTGACTACGATTACTTAGCTAGAAACTCTTTCATCACTATATCAGTAAGCTAAGCTTTGAAATGACCATTAAATGCTATAGGAATTGTGACAATAACCCATACTTTAATCTGAGTTGGTTGCCAACAGAAGCAGAATGACACACACCCTTTCAGGTCATCACTTGCAAACCTTTCACCAGTTACAGTTGGATCTCCAGTAGTACATAAACAGCTGGCAAAGGTCGTAATATTAGAAAATATTGGTCAGTGTACAAACACCATACTAAAATCCTACAAGAAAATAACTCTGAATAGATGGCTTCAATTTTATTTTAAATGTCTTCATAGATTGTAAAGAAGCAATCAAAACAATATATACGGGATACTAGGGCTGGACGGTATTGGCAAATATAGTACCACTATATATTTTTTTTAATTATAGCAATATTACTAAATACCGACTCTTTCTGATAATGAGTTGAGTCATTTATAGATGATTTGAATAATGTGAATGACAAAAATTTAATTACCTGAAAAATACTTCCTGCTTGGAAGTGAATATCTGGCATCAAAAGTTTCAAGCATCTGACGAAATCCAGGCTTCTCCACTGAATACATAGGTAGGCCATCCTTAGCTAGACAATAAGTAACTAAATCAGTCAACTCCTTCCACTTCTTACCTCCTCTTTCATAAGACTTGGCTGTTTCCACTATTGTAGAAAGTTTTGGCTGATCTGCTGCTGGCTTGACTGGTTCTGCACATTGCTTCCCTTTTCTCATAGCTGCAGTAACTTCAGCATGCTGCTTATGGTGGTGGATTCTAAGGTGAGTCAAAAGATTCGAAGTATTTCCATGCTTAGCTGCAACAACTCTTCTGCATAAACGTGTACCATCATCGATAGCTTCACCGCTGCTCCCTTTCTTCACTCCAAAATACTGCCAAATGAGGCTTTTAGTGCCGGGCTTGCTCACGAGGTCGGCCATAGTTACAACAAAATAGCAGAGCGATGAAAAGCAGCTGCAGCGTGTGTGGTGCACGCGCGTTTACGGGGGATTTTTACCGGGTAAATAATCGGGCGTTAAGGTATTTTTCAACAGGTAAAGGATCGCGTGTATAGACGGTATTTTCTAGTCAAAATACATACCGTACGGTTTCGCTCGCCTTACGCGGTATTAATTAAATACCGGTATACCGCCAAGCTTTATGGGATACAAAAATGATTTTAAAGACAGCGAAGCATACACAGAATGGAAAAGATTATAAAATGTTCACGAGGTAGACCACACCTCCACATTCACCTAGCATAGTACCGGGCTCATTTAGGGGGCCAGGGGAGGTGCTTCCCCCCCCCCCCCCCCCCCTTGAAGTCACTTAACCGCCCCTTGAAATATTCTTAAAACTTTGTAAGCAAAAAGCTAAGTTAAAAGTGAATAATGAAGGTAATTGCAAACGCTTAAATCGTAAGTTTATTGCTGCTCTAATTATTAAACCTCAGCGCACATGCGCGAGAGGGTTACAGTAGTCACTTTGTCTGTGTGTGTGTGTGTGTGTGTGTGTGTGTGTGTGTGTGTCATTCAACAATGGATCTCGAAGATGACGGCCTTCCGGGCTCTGAAATGATGTAGAGATAGAGAAATTTACAAAGTAAGTCCGTTTCATGTGCTAGAATTTTTTGTTTCGACTTAGTTTTCAAGAAAAAGCTAGTCGATTTTAGCCGTAAGTATGATCGTTGTGCTGTTGCGCTATCGGTACCGCCCCTTTACCGCACATTATAATCATGTGAGCTGAAAATTGCAGCTAGAGAGTGGCCGGCCGGCTTGTACTACGTTGCAATTGTCGCGCTTCACGTGTGTAAGGAGGCTATAGTCAAGTTATATACCGCGGAGCTGATCTGTTTTAACCTAGAGCCGTTCCCTTCGCTCTGCTGTTTGCTTCTTTCTTTGTATCGTCGTAAGTAGCAACTGTCTGTGTGTAAATGCTAAAGGTTTGAAATGATTTTTAACAGACATTCGATTCTACAGCTGATCTCTGCAATTTCAAAATGTTCACATCCAAATAAATTCAAAATTTTCAATAGCTATGGTTCAATTCTACTTGTAGTAACTTGGAATTGATTAGGTATATAATAGAATACGATAATCAACTACCAGTATGTCGACATTTTTCACCATGCAGCCCTATTGCATTATTTCCTAGCAAACTACATAGCACTATCATGTGGTTTAATCCTACCCTGTGGCATCTATTTAATTGATTGAGGTTATCTGGTGGACATACGCTGAGGGTTCGCACCTCCTGGTGCTTCATTGTCTTGGTAATTGAAGCCCATATCCTCTTTATCTTAAAGGGCAAGCACGGTGAAAAAAATTCCCTCCTTTTTTTGTTTTATGTGCAAACACAACCCAGGAAAAAAATTACTATCTAAGAACCCTTCACCTTGGAGATATAACCAAATAGCCTATGACTGTGGGCTTGTTTTAGTTAGCTAGCAATGTCTGATGAGTCTGAGGCAGAAGAAAGCAGCCAGTATACAACAGACTACAGCTCATCAGAGACAGTAATGCTAGTATACTAGGCTTACTATACAAACCAAAGACAGCTGCTGTTCCACTATCTACATCATCGCTAAGCCACGCCCACAACAGGAAGTATTTCTACTTTTGGCTATATCTCCAAGGTGGAAGTCATTATGGAATAGTAATTGGAAATTTTATGGCACATGTTGTGTAGATCAATTAGCAACCCTATGACATTATCTATACTTTACCAAATTATGACATTACCCATACTTTACCAACCTTATGACATTATCCATACTTTACCAACCATATGACATTATCCATGCTTTACCAACCATATGACATTATCCATGCTTTATCAACCATATGACATTACCCATACTTTACCAACCATATGACATTATCCATACTTTACCAACCATATGACATTACCCATGCTTTACCAACCATGACATTACCCATACTTTACCAACCTTATGACATTACCCATACTTTACCAACCTTATGACATTATCCATACTTTACCAACCATATGACATTATCCATGCTTTACCAACCATATGACATTACCCATGCTTTACCAACCATGACATTACCCATACTTTACCAACCATATGACATTATCCATACTTCACCAACCATATGACATTATCCATACTTTACCAACCATATGACACTATCCATGCTTTACCAACCATGACATTATACATACTTTACAAACCATATGACATTAACCATATGACATTATCCATACTTCACCAACCATATGACATTATCCATGCTTTACCAACCATATGACATTATCCATACTTTACCAACCATATGACATTAATCATATGACATTATCAATACTTACCAAATGCTGTAGTCCTTGAATGGTTTTGATGCCGTTATGACTGAGATAAAGTTCTTTGAGATTAATTAACGCATCCAACCCTTCAATCACTGTGATGCGATTGCTCTGAAGACTCAAAACCCTCAGCATCACTAATTTATCCAGATTCTGACAAAATATTATAGAAGTTGGTCATAACATCACGCATTTAGTAAAATATTACACACTAGTTTTATAACTAGTGATATGCTTGAACACAAATGGCGAGCAAGCCTAAACACTATACTATTGTTATATGAATGATTTTGACTAACAGTGAAGCTACTGAAACTAAGGTCGAGTTTTTAAATTACGCATACACGGTAAAGGGATTTCAGTTCCATAGTAACAACTCACTGCAACTGTTTGAATTGAAGGGGGAAAAACAACAAAACAATCCACGTTATTTAAATGTTTTCTTTGTGATATTCTTTAGCTAAGTAGTGGCTGTAAAGCACAATGCTTTGACACAACTGGACATACACCTACACGAGACTTACCTTCATGGGGTTAGGGCTAGGGCTTGTCTAGTGGACAATGCATTTTCAAGTAAATACTGTTGCGCACGGCTTATAACCATGACAAAGAGTGCATTGTCTTACCACCGCCACTAACTCGAATAGAAATGGAAGTCCCGTAAGTGTTCACGTTTTAACTGCACCAGCAAAAGAATTCAAAACGGTAAACAATTCAATTTCTAGGGTGATAAGGGTACTGATCGATAAACCAGAGGATTCTGTTTAGTGAAGTTTGGGACGGGGTCGGCCATCGAACTAGCACAAAAACGCAAGGGTCAAAGTAAAAAAATGCCTTACATACGTCCAAACATATATTATAAACAAATAGCCCCGATTTTCAATTGAGTTACCCCTGATAGTGTCTCACTCACCAATGACAGTTTTGACTTGCATATTCAAACACTGGAAAAACAATCTCACGTAACATGCAATAATACAACAGTAGCAATAGGACATGTTGCACTAATACTACATGCAATAGGACATGTTATACTAATACTACATGCAATAGGACATGCTATACTAATACTACATGCAATAGGACATACACTAATACTACATGCAATAGGACATACACTAATACTACATGCTATACTAATTCTATATGCAATAGGACATGCTGCACTAATACTACATATAATAGGACATGCAGTAGTACTACATGCAATAGGACATACTCAACTAATACCACATGCAATAGGACATGTTACACTAATAATTCCACACTACAGTGCGTCCAGCTTAAAGAGTGAACTTTTTGAATTTATCATATAGAAACAAAATACAGCCTTTTGATATGCATGTACCTTATTGTTACTCCTCCAAATGTTATTTCCAACTGCTACAAAATCACTTTAACTCATAGAAGGTGGAGAACCGCGCACCATCCATAGACTGCAATACATTATTCGCCATTTTATTTGACGTCACATTTTCGTCTACGCGTCGTCATTTGTCGTAATTGGTTTGTGCCGCGCAACGCTTTACCCACCAGTAATACGGCTATTCCCCTTTATGGTCTCAAACCGGGCCAAACACGTGCGCAGTACCTCAGACAATTGTAAACAAAAAGCAGTCGTAGTTTGGTGACTTCGTTTCTACCCCTTCTGCTTGACATTCTGGTTCATTTTAGGCTCAGGACTTTGTTGCTATTCAAGGCTACTTAACAAGAGCAAGCTACAATGTGAGGTAGGTTTGTATCACGGGTTGCTTGTCCACTCAGATTTAAATAGGGCCTATTTATTTAGAAACTCAGCCAATTTACTGACCAAGATAATAAGATATACAATTCATCATAGACTCTATATGCCATTATTTATGCTTTAGCTGTCCATTACTCCTCATGTCTATATAGGTACAGTTCTCTATGGTTATGGTGATGCTATTTACCACCCTCCAAATTCAACTGCTGCTTGTAACTACCACAATTTCATGTCATCATAAAATTATGTAATAATATATATTGTATAATGTCATTATAAAATAATATTAATTGTCAATTTTTTTTTGTACAATTTAAAAAAAGTTGAAATTTAACAAGTAGATAGAAAATATAGTAAAATCATGAATAAAATTATATGAATGATTCAGTGTGAAGGACAAAGTAATACTGGAATGTGTGTGGCCATAGCTAAAGTGTAGGTGATGTGCTGGATTCTTCACATTACTGTTGAGTACTTCAGAAATTCGTCACACCAAGAAAGTAAGAATAGAGTTTAAATACACGCTTAAGCACACAACAATCAGACTTACTTGAGGAGGCGTTTAGCCGCGGTCCTGTGCTTCTTTCCTCTAAGCTTTGTAGCTCCAGATAACCCTCCGCAACCTTCAACCAGTTTTAGCGCACAACTAGAAGCTCGTACAAACTATAAACTACGAGTGATTAGTTATAACTGGGCAGCCAATGTCACTGAAAAGTGCGGTAAAATGGCGCCACCAGCTGGACCTATCGCAGCAATACGCATGCGCACATTTTAGACGTCACGCTTACGTAGATCAGCCCGCGTATTTTTACCTCAAACGTCATCATTTGGAGACCCTTACCATAAAAATGTAAATTTAATGAAAAATTGGCCATAATTCAGTGATTATTAAAAATGAAGCTATCAAATTAATACACATAAATTGTATCATAATTTTATACCATAGAACAAATTTATAGAGATATAACCCAATAAATTCAAAAGTTTTTTCTTAAACACTTTTTTTCATAAAACGTTAAATATTGGACGTAAAAAATTTCACCAACTTACAAAATTTGGTTCAAATGAAAGATTAGGAGCTTAACTATCAGTGAACCAAGTTAGAAAGATAAGGACCAATAATTCTCTTTTTTTTTCTTAAAAACTACCAAATTCACTGCCCAAAAGCTCTCAGTTGTATCACCTGTTACCACAAAACTAACCACAAAACCACAAAAATAATTTGAGTGCAGCTTTGTATGCCAATAATGTGTAACTTTTCCAAAATTTAGATATTGATCATGCATACTTCATATATTACAGTGGTTTTTGTGATAGCATCATAAATTTCAGAAAGTTCACTCTTTAAGCTGGACGCACTGTACGTGTGTGAAATATAAATGGTAGAATGCACATTACATTTTCTATATGACAGAATAAGATATACTATTAACAGACATTAACACATTAACGAACAAGGAGGTTTACATTAAGGCCTCCTCTCCATGAAGCTAGAAAATATATTACATTATTATATGGCATCTAAATACTTAGAATATACCTACCTCTCTATCAAATCAGAACTGTATAATTAAAGCACAGTGTGTCCAGCTTAAAGTAGAAAGTTGGGATTTTTGTAATGTTTTCTCAATTTGTCTACAGTTACAGTTGTGTGAAAGTTGGACAAAAAAGTCATACACATGTTTATTTGTTCATAAAAATATATGTGGTTTTGAGTTTACACTTGTGGTTATGGCTGTGCAAACTACTATAGTATGTCCACGTTGAGTTGGTGTGACCAAAAATGTGGCAAAAGAGGAATGCACTTGATGAAACCGGAAGGTCACACGACAGTTGTAGCTCAAACGTGCGAAAGCGTCAACACCCACAGTAAAAATGGGGCAAGTAATACTGGAATTTGCAACTGTCATTCATTCATTCATTCATTCATTAACCCTCAGTGCGCATGCGCCTGAGGGTATATAGTTAACCCTCAGTGCGCATGCGCCTGAGGGTATATAGTAGTCAACCCGTCATTCATTCATTCATTCAGTCAACAAGGGATCTCGAAGAGTACGGCTACCCAGGCTTTGAAAGCGACATCAAACTATAGCACTTCACAGAGTAAGTCCCTTTAATGTGCCAGAATTTTTAGTTTTGACTTAGTTTTCAAGAAAAAGCGAGTAGAATTTCAGTCCCACAATCGTACGTTACGGTAATGGGAACCGCCCCTTTAAAAACTTGCTTGTCACGTGAGCCAGCTTGCAGGTTGCAAATGACTTTTAAATAACTAACAATTACGTAGATTTAGCGTGAGCTGTTCTGTGGTATAGTTGTTGAGTGAGCTAATAGCTAACCTAGAAGTCTCTGGTTCGAACCCAAGTAGAGGATTTTTTTTTTCATTTTTTTTTTCATCCTTTTTTTTTCTTTTTTTTTTTTCTTGTTGCCTAATTTTCCTCTTCCTACTGTTTTTATTGCTTTCCTACCTTTTCCTTTCATTTACTTTATCATACTAGCTAACTAGCGCTGAGGGTTTGCACTTCAGTGCTCTAGTTCATTCATTCAGTCAACAAGGGATCTCGAAGAGTACGGCTACCCAGGCTTTGAAAGCGACATCAAACTATAGTACTTCACAGAGTAAGTCCCTTTAATGTGCCAGAATTGTTAATTTTGACTTAGTTTTCAAGAAAAAGCGAGTAGAATTTCAGTCCTACAATCGTACGTTACGGTAATGGGTACCGCCCCTTAAAAAACTTGCTTGTCACGTGAGCCAGCTTGCAGGTTGCAAATCACTTTTAAATAGCTAACAATTACATGCATTCAGCGTGAGGTGTTGCGTTGCGTAGTTGTCGAGTGAGCAAACACCTAACCTAAAACTCTCTGGTTCGAAGCTTGTCGACGCTTCTTTTTTTTTCATCCTGTTTTTTTTCTTTTTCCTTTTGTCTTCTTGCCTTATTTTTATTTTCCTACTGTTTTTATTTCTTTCCTACCTTTTCCTTTCTTTTCCTCTTTCTTTCGTGTACTGTTTTTCTTTCTTTCTTCTTCCTTTTTCTTTTCTTCCTACCTTTTTTCGTTCATTCCTCTTTCTTTTGTCCCTCTTCATTGTCTTTTTCTCTTTCCTGCCTCTCTTCATGCCACTTCTCTTTCTTTTTTTTTTGTTTCTACACTTTTCCTTTGTTATTTATCATACTAGCTAACTAGCGCTGAGGGTTTGCACTTCAGTGCTCTAGTTCATTCATTCGTTCATTCATTCATTCAGTCAGTCAACAAGGGATCTCGAAGAGTACGGCTACCCAGGCTTTGAAAGCGACATCAAACTATAGCACTTCACAGAGTAAGTCCCTTTAATGTGCCAGAATTGTTAGTTTTGACTTAGTTTTCAAGAAAAAGCGAGTAGAATTTCAGTCCTACAATCGTACGTTACGGTAATGGGAAACGCCCCTTAAAAAACTTGCTTGTCACGTGAGCCAGGTTGCAAATCACTTCATACTAGCTAACTAGCGCTGAGGGTTTGCACTTCAGTGCTCTAGTTTTACTATATTTTCAATCTACTTGTTAAATTTCAACTTTTTTTTTATTATACAAAAAAATTGACATAATTAATATAATTTTATAATGACCAGTATATATTGTATAATTTTATGATGACATGAAATTGTGGTAGATACAAGCAACAGTTGAATTTGGGGGGTGGTCAATAGCATCCCCATAACCACAGAGAACTGTACCTATATAGATATGAGGAGTAATGGATAGCTAAAGTATAATAGTGGCATATAGAGTTTATTGGCGAGCGAGCGTAGCGAGCGAGCGAGACACTTACAGGGGTAAAAATGAAAAAATCGGGGATGTTTATTTATTTGTATATATGTTTGGACGTACGTATGTCATTTTGTACTTTGACCCTCGCGTTTTTGTGTTAGTTAGGTGGTCGACCCCGTCCCAAACTGCACTAAACAGAATCCTCTGGTTTATCGATCAGTACCCGTATCACCCTAGAAATTGAATTGTTTACCGATTTGAATTCTTTTGCGGGTGCAGTTAAACTTGAAAACTTAAGGGACTTCCATTTCTATTCGAGTTTGTGGCGGTGGTAAGTCAATGCGCTCTTTGTCATGGTTATAAGCCGTGCGCAACAGTATTTACTTGAAAATGCATTGTCCACTAGGCTACCGCTAAGGTAAGTCTGTGTAGGTGCATGTCCAGTTGTGTCAAAACTGTGTGTGTTACAACCACTACTTAGCTAAAGAATATCACAAAGAAAACGTTTAAATAACGTGTATTGTTTTGTTGTTGTTTTTTTCCCTTCAATTCAAGCAGTTGCAGAGAGTTGTTACTATGGCACTGAAATCCCTTTACCATGTATGCGAAATTTAAAAACTGGACCTTATTTTCAGTAGCTTCAGTGTTAGAAGTCAAGATCATTCATATAAAAATAGTATAGTCTTTAGGCTCGCTCGCCATTTGTGCTCAAGCACATCACTAGTGATAAATTGTATATCTTATTATCTTGGTCAGTAAACATTGGCTGCGTTTCTAAATAAATAGGCCCTATTTAAACTGGTAAGAAAGTCTGAGTGGACAAACAACCCTGTTACAAACGCACCTCACATTGTAGCTTGCTCTTATAAGTAGCCTTGAATAGCAACAAAGTCCTGAGCCTAAAATGAACCAGAAAGTCAAGCAGAAGGGTAGAAATGAAGTCCCCAAACTACGACAGCTTTTTGTTTACAATTGTCTCTGAGGTACTGCGCACGTGGTTGGCCCAGTTTGAGCGCATGACTATATCTCGCCGTGTGTAGCGCGGGAAACGTGTGGTTTTATTTATTCCCATAGACTTTTCTATTGAGTTTTGGAACTGCACTTTCCCGCTGGCTCTGAAGTTTTTAAAGGGAATTTTCTGGACCGCTTTGGCACGAGCTTTCTAATGGTACAAACCCCATAGCTACTTCCGTTCAAAATTATTAAAGGTTTTTACCGCGCCAACTCAACTTGGACATACTATACATAAAGTGGGAATTTTTGATCTGTATACAGACAAAGAGGAAATCAAAATGAGTGTCTGCATGCTTTGTAGACTAGTTCTATATTATATAAAGTTTCGATGTACCTAATTTGGTGTAGTAGGCATAACTTTTAAAATCCACACTTTCCTCTCTTAAGCTGGACACACTGTAAGTATTATATTGCATTACAAGTACACACCTGCAATTTAGTAATCTTGTTTTTTCCTAAAAACAGGCTTTCCAAGTTCACCAAAGTATCCAGACCTTCTATCACCTACACAACAACAAGTAAGGGTACAAGTTAAAAATATATTCTAAAAATAAAACAATTTGTTGAAAAAATAAAATGCATAGCTTCCATCAGAACATAAGCTCCGTCACCACTCCTTCTTTGCAGCTAGTTGTATCTTTCACTTAACCAACTTACTCCAATTTTCTAGTCAATAGCTATACAAACAATTACTCTATCTTCTAATACTGTCTTTCCTCAAGATATAACCAGGTGTTGTCCTGTATTAAAAGTAAAACTGGCTCGGATTTTGTAGGATCTTAGTCCAGCCACAATACTCCCCAAACTCAATCATTAATGTAATTCAGTCCTAGATTACAGTTCTACATTAATACTTATCCTACACAATCCTAGTTCTGCCATTATCTTTTATCCTGTCAGATCCTAGTTCTACATTTATCCTTATTCTGCCAGCAGGATCATACTCACCGTCAGATTATAACCTGATCCTATATAAGATCCTAGTTCTGCCATTATCTTTTATCCTGTCAGATCCTAGTTCTACACTTATCCTTATTCTGCCAGCAGGATCATACTCACCGTCAGATTATAACCTGATCCTATAAGATCCTAGTACTGCCATTATCTTTTATCCTGTCAGATCCTAGTTCTACACTTATCCTTATTCTGCCAGCAGGATCATACTCACCGTCAGATTATAACCTGATCCTATAAGATCCTAGTTCTGCTACTACCTTATATCCTAGTTCTGCTACTACCTTAGATCCTAGTTCCCTAGTCTACACTTACCCTAATTCTGTTGGAGCCCAGCTCTAACATCGTAAGATTAACCAAAGTGTGCAGATTGGTAATTGATGAGATTTTGTTCTGAATCAGAAATAGTTTTTTTAGTGAAGCAACTCTCTCTAAAGTCTCTATTTCACTGATGTTATTGAAGGAAAGATCCAAATACCTATAAATATAGCGAGTAAAATGAACAGCACTCTGAGTCGGAAAACTATACTAGATACCTTCACCGCAGTAGTCTATGCTATACTAGATAGCTTCACTGCAGTAGTCTATGCTATACTAGATAGCTTCACTGCAGTATTCAATGCTATACTAGATAGCTTCACTGCAGTAGTCTATGCTATACTAGATACCTTCACCGCAGTAGTCTATGCTATACTAGATAGCTTCACTGCAGTATTCTATGCTATACTAGATAGCTTCACCGCAGTATTCTATGCTATACTAGATAGCTTCACTGCAGTAGTCTATACTATACTAAATAGCTTCACTGCAGTATTCAATGCTATACTAGATAGCTTCACTGCAGTATTCTATGCTATACTAGATAGCTTCACTGCAGTATTCTATGCTATACTAGATACCTTCACCGCAGTATTCTATGCTATACTAGATAGCTTCACTGCAGTAGTCTACATATACTAGATAGCTTCACTGCAGTATTCTATGCTATACTAGATAGCTTCACTGCAATAGTCTATACTATACTAGATAGCTTCACCGCAGTATTCTATGCTATACTAGATAGCTTCACTGCAGTAGTCTACATATACTAGATAGCTTCACTGCAGTA
>WLWD01001598.1_pt1 | contig 31620 bp, 16 predicted proteins | sample 6712731 | NCBI WGS metagenome assembly WLWD01 (sample SAMN12718690, study PRJNA576275) | sponge metagenome | isolation source: marine sponge | host: Mycale hentscheli | place: New Zealand: South Island, Marlborough, Capsize Point | collected 2014-11-01
CCCCCCCCCCCCCCCCAATCAGTAATAGTAAAAATTGTATTATGGCCAAGACACTTGCTGAGCATAAAGTGCTTAGGGATTTTTAAATAAGTATGCTAGCAATTTTTTGAGCATTATAGGTAAGTTTAAGAAAAAATTTCACACTATAGCCAGTTACATTAATAAACAAAAATAAATAGCAAAAAAAGAGCAAAGTTAAATTAAGCTGTAATATACCATGATACGTTCAAACCATTCAATCAGATTGCTCAATTAGAGGTGAATATAATTTATTATACCCACCTCTTAGGTGGTGTATAAGTGAGCTGTCCCATTAAATTTCAGTTTTTGTGTGCTCCTATGGCCTAGAGCCATGGTACAAGTTGGTTACACCCCTCAGTTTTCAGTCGGTTTGGGATTTTACCTAAGTGCCAATGACCTGAGGACAGTTTAAATCCCATTACCATATTCCATGTCATGGTGTAACCTATTTACAACTGCCTTGTAACACTGCCCCATCAGTTGAGATCCAGTAGTCTCAATTTAACTACAATTCGCCTTATTGGTAAGGTTACCTGCTGTCGTCCTCCTAAACTACAGATTGGCAGTCTGAGCTGATGTGAGCCCGCAGTCATGTGTGCGCATGCTCCTTGCGTGAGGCAGCGGTATGACCTTGGACCCACCCCCCTGTGTGGCCTTGGGGGTGAGAGACTCGGCAGGTCAGTGGCAATTAGCATTAATTGCCCTGCATCGCCGGAGTCCCCCCAGCTCAAATCACATCCAAAGAATTGGATGGAGTATTTCTAGCTATCCTTAATTAGGTGGTTTGAAATGGGGAGGTGGTGGGACTGAGAACAGTGGCTATCAGTAGCTGCTAGCTATCAGGACTAATATACTGGTGCCCGGGTGCCATTGCTTCACGTGTGACCGCTTAGCGCATGGTCGCCGTACTCACAGGTCCTCTGCCGACCTTTTCCTGGGCGTGTGTGATGCGTGGGCTACATCTTCGTTAACTACGTTTAACTACGTTAAACTACATTTAACTGGTAAGGTTACCTGCTGTCGTCCTCCTAAACTACAGATTGGCAGTCTGAGCTGATGTGAGCCCGCAGTCATGTGTGCGCATGCTCCTTGCGTGAGGCAGCGGTATGACCTTGGACCCACCCCCCTGTGTGGCCTTGGGAGTGAGAGACTCGGCAGGTCAGTGGCAATTAGCATTAATTGCCCTGCATCGCCGGAGTCCCCCAAAGGGCCGCAGGAGGCGGCCTATACCCCCAAGGCTATAAGTAATAGGTTAGGAAAGGGGGTTGACAGCTCTCTTACCAATGGTAGTAGGCTGTATACCTGTGAAAGTAAGTACAGACAAGCATACACATTGAGAACTGAGCGTTATGACAAGAGTAATGCTGAACTACCCATGACCCCCAACCTTCTCCCTCTCACTGACTTTGTGATGTGGCCATCCAGTGACTACGTATTGGTTCCTTAGAGAAGGGAGTGGTGCCACCGACCTTGGAGTTGTGATCAGTGCCTGGTACCTGGATGACTCCAGCCACCATGTCTGTCTCGGGTAACCCGAATGGGCACAGCTTCAGTAAACCAGGACTGGTGAGTACTGTATACTCCCAACTCACCTGCTTTCACTGCACACTGAAGTCTAAGTAGACTCCAGGAACACAACCAGGGTAGTGGCCGTCGGGTGAAGGAGACAGTAGTGGTTAATACGTGACGGACCCCATACCCCAGGCATGATCTGTCTGACCACCACACCCCTATTGGGTGGAGAATCTAACCTTACGTGCTAACAGTACCATCACTACTCTCTACACCACTCTTGCCATAGTCAAGTGGCGTGTGACTCCATGACTTACTCCTGTATCCTAGTACTACTGTTCAACCCTCCCCAAGCCGGCATTAGCTATTCAGTCAAGTGACCGTGTCTTAGTAATAACAGTGGGTGTGCCTGGTGGAGGCAGCAACAGACACAAGTGAGAAGGAGCATGTCCTGATTGCGTAATGGGATAATTGAGTGGGCGCCGTGTAGATGCATACGAGAGCCTCAGAACAAATAGGCAGCAAGCCTGAGAATACATAGGCAGCAAGCCTGAGAATACATAGGCAGTGAGCCTGAGAATACCTAGGCAGTGAGCCTGAGATTACATAGGCAGTGAGCCTGAGAATAGCTGGGCAGTGAGCCTGAGAATACGTAGGCAGTGAGCCTGAGAATACGTAGGCAGTGAGCCTGACAATACATAGGCAGTGAGCCTGAGAATACATAGGCTGTGAGCCTGAGAATACATAGGCCGTGAGCCTGAGAATACATAGCTAGTGAGCCTGACAATACATAGGCAGTGAGCCTGAGAAAACATAGGCAGTGAGCCTGACAATACCTAGGCAGTGAGCCTGACAATACCTAGGCAGCGAGCCCCAGAATACATAGGCAGTGAGCCTGAGAATAGATAGGCAGCGAGCCCCAGAATACATAGGCAGTGAGCCTGAGAATAGATAGGCAGCGAGCCTGAGAATATATAGGCAGCGAGCCCCAGAACACATAGGCAGTGAGCCTGAGAATACCTAGGCAGCGAGCCCCAGAATACATAGGCAGCAAGCCTGAGAATATATAGGCAGCGAGCCCCAGAATACATGGGCAGTGAGCCTGTGACTAGATAGGCAGTAAGCCTTAGAATAGATAGGCAGCGAGCCTGAGAATAGATAGGCAGCGAGCCTGAGAATAGATAGGCAGCGAGCCTGAGAATAGATAGGCAGCGAGCCAGAGAATAGATAGGCAGCGAGCCTGAGAGTATATAGGCCGCGAGCCTGAGAATACATGGGCAGTGAGCCTGTGACTAGATAGGCCGTAAGCCTTAGAATAGATAGGCAGCGAGCCTGAGAATAGATAGGCAGCGAGCCAGAGAATAGATGGGCAGCGAGCCTGAGAGTATATAGGCAGCGAGCCTGAGAATAGATAGGCAGCGAGCCTGTGACTAGATAGGCCGTAAGCCTTAGAATAGATAGGCAGCGAGCCTGAGAATATATAGGCAGCGAGCCTGAGAATAGATAGGCAGCGAGCCTGTGACTAGATAGGCCGTAAGCCTTAGAATAGATAGGCAGCGAGCCTGAGAATATATAGGCAGCGAGATAGAGAATAGAAGCCTTAGAATAGATAGGCAGCGAGCCAGAGAATAGATAGGCAGCGAGCCTGAGAGTATATAGGCAGCGAGCCTGAGAATACATGGGCAGTGAGCCTGTGGCTAGATAGGCCGTAAGCCTTAGAATAGATAGGTAGCGAGCCTGAGAATATATAGGCCGCGAGCCTGAGAATATATAGGCAGTGAGCCTGTGACTAGATAGGCCGTAAGCCTTAGAATAGATATGCAGTGATCCTAAGAATACATGGGCCGTGAGCCTGAGAATACATAGGCAGAGAGCTTGTGAGTAGATAGGCAGCAAGCCTGAGAATACATAGGCAGTGAGCCCTAGAATACGTAGGCAGCAAGCCTGAGAGTACATAGGCAGTGAGTCTGAGAATAGATAGGCAGTGAGTCTGAGAATAGATAGGCTGCGAGCCTGAGAATACCTAGGCAGTGAGCCTAAGAATACATAGGCAGTGAGCCTGAGAATACATAGGCAGTGAGCCTGTGACTAGATAGGCCGTTAGCCTTAGAATAGATATGCAGTGAGCCTAAGAATACGTAGGCAGCAAGCCTGAGAGTACATAGGCAGTGAGCCTGAGAATAGATAGGCAGTGAGTCTGAGAATAAATAGGCAGCAAGCCTGAGAATACATAGGCAGTGAGCCTAAGAATACGTAGGCAGCAAGCCTGAGAGTACATAGGCAGTGAGCCTGAGAATAGATAGGCAGTGAGTCTGAGAATACATAGGCAGTGAGCCTGAGAGTACATAGGCGGTGAGCCTGAGAATAGATAGGCAGTGAGTCTGAGAATAGATAGGCAGCGAGCCTGAGAATACATAGGCAGCGAGCCTAAGAATACGTAGGCAGCAAGCCTGAGAGTACATAGGCAGTGAGCCTGAGAATAGATAGGCAGTGAGTCTTAGAATACATAGGCAGTGAGCCTGAGAGTACATAGGCGGTGAGCCTGAGAATAGATAGGCAGTGAGTCTGAGAATAGATAGGCAGCGAGCCTGAGAATACATAGGCAGCGAGCCTGAGAATACATAGGCAGTGAGCCTGAAAATACCTAGGCAGTGAGCTTAAGAATACATGGGCAGTGAGCCTGAGAATACATAGGCAGTGAACTTGTGACTAGATAGGCAGCAAGCCTGAGAATACATAGGCAGTGAGACTGAGAATACATAGGCAGCAAGCCTGAGAATACGTAGGCAGTGAGCCTGAGAATACATAGGCAGTGAGCCTGACAATACATAGGCAGTAAGCCTGAGGATACATAGGCAGTGAGCCTGAGAATACCTAGGCAGTGAGCCTAAGAATACCTAGGCCGCGAGCCCCAGAATACATAGGCAGTGAGCCCGAGAATACATAGGCAGTGAGCTAGGCAGTGAGCTAGGCAGTGAGCCTGAGAATACATAGGCAGTGAGCCTGAGAACAGATAGGCAGCGACCTGAGAATACATAGGCAGTGAGCCTGAGAATATATAGCCAGTGAGCCTGAGAACCGATAGGCAGCGAGCCTGAGAATACATAGGCAGGGAGCCTGTGACTAGATAGGCCGTAAGCCTGAGAATAGATAGGCAGCGAGCCTGAGAATACCTAGGCAGTGAGCCTCTGACTAGATATGCAGTGAGCCTCTGACTAGATATGCAGTGAGCCTAAGAATACATGGGCAGTGAGCCTGAGAATACATAGGCAGTGAGCTTGTGAGTAGATAGGCAGCAAGCCTGAGAATACCTAGGCAGTGAGCCTCTGACTAGATATGCAGTGAGCCTAAGAATACATGGGCAGTGAGCCTAAGAATACATGAGCAGTGAGCCTGAGAATACATAGGCAGTGAGCTTGTGAGTAGATAGGCAGTGAGTGAGCTTGTGAGTAGATAGGCAGTGAGCTTGAGAATACGCAGGTGAGCAAGCCCGATAGTGCATGCAAGAATATATAGGCCCTGGGCCTAAGTGCGAGATTAGGTAGGCAAGTCTGATAGTGCAAGAACAGATGGCAGCGAGTTTGAGAGTGCACGAATAAAGCATGACAAAGTGCCACTAGATAGGCAGCCAGTCTGAATGTGAGAATGGGTAAGAACAAGAGTGACAGAATAGATAGGCAGCAAGCCTGTGAGTGAGAGTATGTAGACATGCAGTAAGCCTGATAGTGAGAGAATATGAGCCTGATAGAGAAAGACTAGACAGGCAGTGAGCCTGACAGTGAGAGAATAGACGGCCGTGAGCCTGATAGCGCAAGAATAGACAGGCAGAGAGCCTGATCATGTGAGAATAGACAGGCAGAGAGCCTGATAGTGCAAAAATAGACAGGCAGAGAGCCTGGTCATGTGAGAATAGACAGGCAGAGAGCTTGATAGTGCAAGAATAGACAGGCAGAGAGCCTGATCGTGTGAGAATAGACAGGCAGTGAGTGTAATAGTGTGAGAATAAGTCCAGTACCAATAGAGTGAAGGGCAGCGTGCCCTACATAGACGCTTTTAAGGGGGCCCCGACGGACCGTCACACCTCTACTAGGTGGAGATCTAACCCTAATTACTAGAACCTACTACCCAAGTTATATATTATAATGCCACACCGACAATAGTATAGTGTAGCTTATGAGTCCTAAAACACTGCATCCAGCACTACGGTTCATTCTCTAATCTCATTCATTATGTAACCCCTATTTGTTCCACCTCTTCTCATGTAACACTCTCATGTCAGCATAAATATCAATTACAGCATGCACCTGACTGATTCAGGAGTTTCTGCTTCGAGAATACCGCCCACTTTGACAGAGCCAACCTTAGCAACACCGTGAGAGGGTCTGGCCACATACTGCAGATAGTTACTAACATGCACTGGACAATAATGATCTTTTTTTTTTTTGAATGAAGGTTATAAAGCAGAGAGTGGGAGCCGGCAACACATCCCACACATGTAATGAAGGCCTACGCCTGACCATAGCGAGGGTTCAGCGTGCCCTTGTGATCTAGGGGTTGTGACTGTGGGTAGAGAAACAGCATCAGGACTAGAGTCCAACTCTTAACCCAACTGCACTAGCTAAGCAAGGCAACTGAACTGGCAGCATGCCCATGTATTGTCGAGCCATAGAATTACTGTTTTCTGCTGATTGCATCTGTAAGTATCAATGAAGGCCATTCACCACTGACTGGTGGTTTAGATCCCATATATCCAACCTGACCTGCAGAAAACTAATTATTTAGAGTACAATATATCTACAGCCCCTTACTATTCCAATAATACCACCACTGACGAGCAGCCATCCTTAGAGAGCTAATAGTGCCTGTGGTGGAACAGCCATTGGGCATACTATTTTACCTGATGAGAATTGCCAGTTGTAAACTCATGGGCCCCCAGCAGACTAGCGGTATCAGGTAGCTGCTAGGCTAGGGCTACCAGCACTGAGAACAGTGGCTATCAGTAGCTGCTAGCTATCAGGACTAATATACTGGTGCCGGGGTGCCATTGCTTCACGTGTGACCGCTTAGCGCATGGTCGCCGTACTCACAGGTCCTCTGCCGACCTTTTCCTGGGCGCGTGTGATACGTGGGCTACATCTTCGTTAACTACGTTTAACTACGTTAAACTACATTCAATAAAGATAAAATATTCTGTTATTTTTTACCACTTCTCAGTAAATCTAATACTTGAATTATAATCTATTCGAGATGAAGAATTTGAAATGCAGAAATTATCATGATTAACAGTAGAGCGTAATGTTTCAACAAATTATAAAGCATTTGACATCGTATTATCTGTCCAGGCCTGCTAGGATTCCCAGCACGCGCAGAACATTCAGGAACTCCCGATATCGTCGAACATTAATAAACCCCGTAGCTATTTTATTGTTGTTTTTTTAAATGCACGCACTTTTCGTATTATCTTAGTTACGTTTTATTCCACTTTCTGTGCAGTGACTCGTTTTCATTGTGATCTATTCTCTATTTGAAATCTATTATAACTAATTGTGGTTGTTGGGACTTGGCTGTCTGTGGTCCTATATTTTTAAATACGATATACTTCATTGTCCTACTAATATATTAAAGTAAATAGTGGGTGTAAGGCTTTGAATAGTGATGGACGGTCACGTCCTGCTATGGAGCTGTGGGGTTGTAAGGCCCACAGACGTTCTGGACTTTTGTGCAAGTTATCTCTGGGATCTCGCTGTTTATCAAATGTGACAGGAGTAATTAATTAAATATAATTATAGTCTTAAAAACGTGCCATTTTTAAAAAGATGTTCAGAAATATGAAAAGTGCATAATTATATGTACAAGTAAATGTTATTCAATTTAAGTTCAGTTTTCTCTGCTGAATTCCATATGCTGAATTGGCTACAATAGATGTTACTTCTTTGTGTGAGCTGACTTGCTCATATAATGGAACATCTTGATTAATTTGACCTTCTGCTTGCATTTTCTTCTCACTTTTATTAAAGGTGCTATGATGAGATGATCAATACAATGAATTACAATTACTTAAATGATTAACATTTAAGTAAATTAAATATTGGTTACCAATGTCACATGAGAATATATTCTATAAAAATAATACATCATTCAGCAATAAAATTAATACTTACCAACTTGTCCTTCTTCTGATTCTTATTATTTCAATAACAAGTGCAATGTTTAGCACAATCAATAGAATAATTATCACAGATCCTATAGGCATGATCACAGTTTCATAGCTTCTCCAGAACATTTTATGTTAATACTTCCATCTTGTCTGAAAGTGCAATGAATACAATATCTACTGATAATGCATATGTTGACTTAATGATTAGGCCTGGAGTTTCATACTCTATATATGTTACTACATATTGCTGTAAAAAATTAATTGAAATAGGAAAATTTCAAATCACTTTATTAAGGAACAGTTCAATAAACATTGTGGGAGATATTTCGTATAAAATAATAGAATCAATTAAAGATAATAGCAAGAACTGTGAAGAGGAATATAAGACTACAGGTACAGTTATTCTATAATGATCCAATGAGTTCATCTCTAGCTTGTATAAATTAGCCATAAATATGATGTTAAATAATCTCATTGTAGATACTGAAAAAGACTGTTTTCTAATATTGTGTCATTGAACCATATGTGGGTGCTAGGTGTAGCTGTAAGCTTATAGGGGTCCATGAAGAAGTAACTCCTTAGAGACTATCTCTCTGCAGTGGTAACGCTGCCACCAGATTCTTCATTCTTTCCTTGTCCTTAGACAAGTTAACCTCTTCTTAAGGAATTAAGTTAAGGTTAAGTTATGGTTTAAATTTTGGAAAAGTGAACGAAGAGAAGAATGACCTTAAATCGGCGTACAGGTGAAAATAATAGGGGTCTAGATAACAATACAATCTAAAAAAATCTGCTGATGAAACTTAAATAGGTGAGATGAAGTGGACGGGATGATTAAGGAGTGTGCTTGCATAGTATTACAAATATAATTTACAAGTCTATACAATATCAAATGTCCTTTGTCCTACAATGTTCTTTCATGCATTTGTTTTTCTCTTGTAGGCATAAACCTACACCCTACTAGTAATAAGAATTAATTTTTTACTCCATCTTATGTGAATGTTGCTTGTAGAGGTATTGATAGCATTTTGAATGATGGTAAACTTAACAGGAGTGAAGGAACAGTCTGTTATATTAAGTTTAGGAGAAAGTACAATCATAATACTTTCAAAATACACTGTAATAACATTATTGTTTTACTTTAGTAATATATATGTACAGTTTTAGAAATGGCAATATTTCACACGTTAAATCTTGTCAATTTATACATACCACAACAATAAACAACACTAATTGGATATTATAATAAATTTGTACAATACTTAATTCACTAAACATAAAATGAAATCTGATATAAACAAATTCAGATACATGTGGAGTTGTAACTCAAATTTTCTGTAACTAATTTGATTGGGATTTCATAGCTACTCTTCATGAAGCATAGTATACTGTTGTATATATTTATAAAAAATAACATGTTCCTGTTATTGTTATGTATTTCTTAAACTTTGCAAACTGAAAGTATTGATTATAAAAATGTAAACATTGTATTAATAGTTATTAATAGAAAACTAAACAATATAGCAGATATTAGTTCCAAAAAATGTAATTGTTTACTTCAATTAGACTCTCTGGTAAAATGTCTAGACTAACTATCAGAAAATGTTTTACTCTGAACAAATGTATCAATATAAAATACCTGCAGCACAAGTGAATATTATTCTTTATTACACTCTAAACGATTTTTATTCTAGTCATTTTAATACTCAAAACTTTCCCTTATTATTTCTTCTCCCCACCCCCCCCCCCCTATTTTTTTCTTATTTCTTCTTCCCTTATTATTATTTTCTTTCTCCCCATCTTCTCGCCCTCTTTCTTCTCCCCACCCCCCCTCCCTTATTGATTTTCTTCTTCTTCCCACCCCCTCATTTCTTCTTATTTCTTCTTCTCCCCCACCTCTTATTATTTCTTCCCACTCTATTCTTCTCTATTTCTCTCTCCCCATCTTTCTTCTCCCCACCCCCCCCTCTTTCTTCTCTCTCCCCATCCCTTTTCTTCTCCCCACCCCCAGTTTCTATCTTGCTCGTCCTCCCCCCCCCTCTCTCTCCCCCCCGAACACACCCCCTCATTCTCTCCATTTCTTCTCCCCCCCCCGGCTCCCCCCCCCCTTCCTCTCTCCCCCCGACTTCGTATTCTCCCCCCCCCTGGGAGCTTCTTCCTCCCCCCCCCCAGCCCCCGGCCTGTGGCTTCTTCTGCCCCCCCCTGAAGGATTTCTCTTCTTCTTCTCCCCACCCCACACCCAGCCACCTTTTTTCTTTTCTCTCGCACCCCCGCAAGGGATTCCCTTCGTTCTTCTTCTCCCCCCCACCCGCCCACTCTTCACTGGAAACTCCTCCCAACTTTCCCTTATTATTCTTCCTCCCCACCCCCCCCCCTTCCCTTATTATTTCTTCTCCCCACCCCCCCCCCTCTTCTCCCCACCCCAGATATTATTTTCTTCTTCCCCCCCCCTCTTCTCCCCACCCCCCTCCCCACCACCCCACCCCCACCCCCCCCCCCCCCTCCCCCCCCCCCTTTTCTTCTCCCCACCCACCCCCCCCCCCCCCCCCCCCCCCCCATCCCCACTAATCTTACTCTTCCTTACTTTTTTTATTGTTTAGCTTTTTGAAATTCACAATAAAATGTTTGTCTTATTTACTGCTATATAATGATATGGATATGTTCTTAAAAATCATGACATACAATTGGCATTTCAAGTAAGATGTAATCATTATACAAGTATACTTCATCCATACCATTTCAAAAGTAAAGGGTTATTATATACTTTCATGAGCTTGTCTAAAGCTTTGCTATCTCTTGTATATTATAAAAATTTTATTTCTTGTACAATAAACATGTAAAAAAAATTGTGAGAAATTATGGTATATTGCTTCTAAAAGTACTTCAAATATATACATACTAGTCTTACCCGTTACTTTTATAAATATCATCACTCTGTTACACGATACATTAACTGAAGTAACATTTTCAAACAATGTAAACTCTAATTGTGAGTGTACGTGTGAAGAATCAATAGATATAAGACGAGTTGACACCATCATATTGTTATTACTCAACAGAGGATCTGTAGTATTAATACTATAATTCCATACAGATCCAGCTATATAGTCTCTCATAATAGTACCATTCCAGTTCCAGATAATATAGGCCGTTCCATCTTCTGTGCAAGACAAAGTGTTTTTATCACCATGACATACTTCTATTATAGGAGGTGGTGGATTTAATGTAGTTTCTAAAAGATGATGAATGATGATAATAATAAAGCATAATAATAACATAAGAACAACACAATACTAAAGATGATTATCTACTTCATTTTATCTGGACAGTAGCTAATTTTCTAGTTATGGTAGCTTGAAGAAGGGAAAGCATTCATAAGCACAGAAGATAATATTCAATCTGTGCAACAGCCTACCCTACTCCCAACATTTAGAAGATTGCTGAATTATGCAGGATTACTTTAAGAGCTATAAATACTTTGTCAATGAATTTACAGCAATATATCCTTAGCATAATATTTTCATCAGACATAATACAGTCAGTATAGTAGCAAGATAGTTACTCTCTTACGAAATTGAGCGCGTGCACCACCCCAGATCCGAAAAAGAAACACAACACAAATAGTATATCTTTCCATCGCGTCAAACTTATCTAATCTCAGTAGAAATCATACATGTAATCTTCCAGTTTCAACGGAAGTGAATATCAAACGGATACGACCGGAATTCACAATGTTGTAGTAGAACAATGCAGTACCAGAACCAGTGAATACGATTTGTAGAAAGGGGAGGAGCCAGTCTTGCGCAGCGAGACCCTTTTCCAACCTCTATTCTTGGGTAAAGGGTTTCGAGTAGCAGGACTAGAGAGGAGCTTTGGAGCGCCCAATATAGCTACTAAAATTGGACAAAAAAAAAAAATTATTTGAGGAAGGTCCATAGTTGTTATTTAAAAGTCAGGCCTTACCTTATAAGCAATTGCTTACTTTTTAAATTAGGTACCCCTAAACTATGGCCCTACTTTTTAAAGTAGCATCTACTTTGTAAGTAAGGACCTACTTTATAAAGGAGGAGCTTACTTTAGTAACTAATTTATAGCATAATTATTATGGTCAATTTATGATCATGTACTATTATATGTGCTGATGACATGCTAGGCATATTTGCTGCACACAGCTGTAGGATTATTTTTGTAGTAGGGTAGCTCAAAGAACGTTTGAAGAATGGCTACCCCTGACCATTCTAGTAGCATTAGTGATGTACTACAAGTAATAAGTACTATTGCTAGTGCCTGTAATCTCAGTTAAGGAGAAGTAGGATAGTTAAGGAGAAGTAGGATAGCTACTAGCAAATAATGACATTATTGTTAATAGTTTTATGAATGGCAATATTTCATTATAAGCAAAGTAAATTATCAAGTTCTGACCATTCCTATAAACTAGATTTAAACTTTCTCATGTAAAGGGGTCTGGAAAAAAGCAAAGGAAAAATGTGATAACTAAGATTTTTTCACATTAATCCTTTGCTTTTTTCAAGACCCCTTTAGGTGAAAAAGTTTCAATCTATCAGCTAGGTATTATCATTTATCAATATATTATGTACATAAACAATTATTGATTTGATATATATTCAGCATTTAATTAGCTTAACATGATATGAATCTTACACAATATGGTACATTAACTAGTGCAATTGTGAGGCAGTGTTTTTTAATACTCTATCAAATCATTGTAACAAACTAATTGGATTTCAATACTATCGCAAGCACTTGTTCATGTGGTAGTTATTATGATATCACATGTTTTATGTAACCAATTAGATTAGGATTTCATTACTACTCATATATAAATTATATACATATATATATGAGCATTTATAGTACATAATTCTGATATCACATTGTATACATTTATAGAAAACAATTAAGTTCCTGTTTTATTATTTAAAAAATGCAATTTGAAACTATTGATTATAAAACATTTGTAAGTATTGTTTTAGAGTTCTTTCCTGTCAATAGATTGTAGGTAGAGAGGAACATCTCCAGAATACCAAAATCCAAGTCTATAAGTACTTAACCTATCCTTGACCTACTCAAAGTAGCTAGCTAGCGAAGTACTCTACTCAAAACAAAGAGTCAAATGAAGACAAACTATCATTGATCATTCAAACAACATAGCAAGAGAAAAAGTGTGACTGACAACTATAATAGTAACTGGTTTGACCTGTTCATGTGGACCAAAAACCATTGTGTGAGATGAGGTTAGATAATAGTGTAATCATGGTGAACAGTTGAATCACAAACAATTGTATTGTTCACAATCTAAATTGTATAGCCAATATGTTTTCCCAAATTTTACTTGTTTATATTTGAATAAAACAATCGTTAATTTATGCAAAATAATGACTTATGACAAAGAGTGTTCCTATTACTGTAGTCAACTCATGTTAAACCTTAGCTATGAATTCCATTTGTCATGTATAATACACATAATAGATTTAGCCTTCCATGCATTTGCTAACTTGAGCAATAGTAGTTCACTTTCTCTATCTCTTCTTCACTCTTTGTCCCTCTTTTGTCTCCTTATTCAGCATCCAATTTTTTGATACTGTTAATTCCTATTTTTAATTCCTAAATTGGACCAGTTATTCTAGTTTGAAAACAAAAAATGAAATAATAATCAAGAGCTTAAATCGTGGACAGCATCAGTTTGATATTGCTATAAAAGCCACTAGTAGACTGGTTACCTTCACTGAAATTATTGACAACAGACTGAACGAAAATTTAATTGCTGATTTGTATTGTATCCATTACACTTGTGGCTTTGAGGGTTTATTAGAAATATACCTTGGAAAGTGCTAAACAGAAAATGAAATCAGCACAAGAGGTGTCAATATTCAGAGCTACTGTAAATTAAAACTTTAAGCAATAGCTAAATAGAAAAACACATGAACACAAGTATCAAGTTAAGTTTCAACCTAACACATAAACATTGTAAATTCAATCATGTAATGAAGTATAAGCTATAATTGTGTATTGCAAAAGAGGTTACGACTGAGCTGTTCTCAGTAAAGACACAGCTATGTTTATCTTATTTGCTATTTTGTCTTTTATCGAAAAAATATATAAAACTTTCACAACATCTTGGATAATTTTCTTAGAGCAAATTTTAATAAAGAAAATTAAAATTCCTTATTATGCCCATTAAAAGAATTAATAGATATAGGACAAATTTACACCATCATAATTGTCATTACTCAACAGAGGATCCGTAGTATTAATACTAAAAATTATTCCAGATCCAACTGTATAGTCTCTCATAATAATACTATTTCAATTTGTATGGTTTATTAAGTATCAGGCATAGAATTCATACTCGTTTAGAGAATTCTTTACCAGAATTTCCACTTTTCTGCATATCTACCAAGTTAGAAATTATTGATTGATTTATTTTACAACAGAATGTGCACCATGTGATGTGTAGAGTGACTTGTGACAATGGAAAATATTTATTGTGGTTGAAAGTCATGCAGCAACTTGTAACAGAGCCTGGTGGATAAAAAAAGACACCAAAGAACACAACAATAGATCCATACTATTCTAAATTTTAAATCAATACAATGTTGCTTCTGTTCTGGTTTGTTGAACTTAAAATTTTTATTATAACTATCTTTGACTTGTTGTAGCAGTAAATATTAGTTAGCAATTTTGTTTGAACTATTAAAACTCTCCTAAAAACTATCCAGTGAGAAAAAGTCTTACAATGTCAATTACATCTCCCGACTATGCATATAGCTAATATTGCAGCACTGAAATTTTTATCTCACAGAGGAAAAGTTAAAATCTATACTGTTAAAAAAAATTTCAATGACATTAGCTAGCATCTATTGATACAACAATAATTACAACAAAATGCATAATAAAATGAAATTCAAAATGTAAAGTTCAAAAATGCTGAGGAGGTATTGGAGGAGGATTATCTACAGTTAATTCCATTTCATTGTCTTGTACTTCCACTTTCTTTTCTGGTAAAACTCCTATTATGACAAATTGAATAAGTTTTGACTAATTTTACATAATCATAGTCATTGTATTTTTTCTGAGAAATGGCTAACTTAATATCAATACGATGATTTTTGCTGAATTCCTATTAACTAAACATTAACTTATTTAGATTAAGGAATAATAGAGTTATACATTAAAATCTCCCAAAATGACATCCCTAAAAGCAGATATTTGCCCAATACTAGACCGAGGTCTTTGCACCGACTGAAAATTCAATACGAATGATGTATTGGTAGCATCTGAATAACAGTCATCTTCAATTTTAGACAACAGACAAAGCTGTTGGATAAAAGGCTCAAAATCAACTTTTTTGTATAATGTACAAGGGAATTATAAGGGAAGTAGGCACATTAATTCTTATAAGCACTTGTCTTGATTCTTTTATCTATAAAGCTAGAACCCTTTCATCAATATATTATAGTGAATAACTTTGTTTAATAGTTTGTTAGCAAGAGAAATGTAGAGAGTGATAGGTACGCAAGCAATCATGAAATTCAAACTGAGTATCTAGTAATGGATTAACAAAGAAATAAGAATACGACTAGAGTGAACTGCACAAACTAGCCTAATAAAGCGACTGACAACAAAATCAGATGGTGATGGGAGTGTGGGAGCCAGGGGGACACAGTCTCCCCAGATTTATGATTCACGGGGTACAGGGGGAACACAGTATATTCATATTATTACACCTTGTTATTGAATTTCATAACCGATGAGCTCATAAATTCAATTCTAGTTGCAAAACCAATAAAACAAGATGCTTTTATCACAATATGAATACTAACTACACAACACAGTTGGTATTCAACTACTGCCATAGTTAAGGAAAATCAATTTTATTTGGCTTCTGGGATGAAGAGCGAAGAATTAATGATCCCCAATACAATTTGAGTCATTAAATTTCATTTACAGTTTCCTCATCTTTCAACACTTTATCTGAAACTCAATGAAAGTGTTGATAGACAAGGAAACTTTAAATATATTTAAATGAAATAACTGACAATTTTAGTGCAGATTGTTATAATGTCAGTGCCATCATTGAAACTGTTTTTTGAGTTTTATCAACCTAGCTAATTTGGGCTTCATTATGCAACAAATACAAAGTAATAATTCAAAATTCTTTCAACATTGCTTTTTATGAATCTGTTACATCATTGATAGCATTCCACCATCCAGTAGAATTTGTTACTACTATTTGCCTCAAAATCAGCTTACAGTGTTTACATATGTCATCTAAATTATTTGTAACCCATTAAAGGGCACTCCCAAGTAATAGACAATAGAGCATTTCCAGAATTATCAATTGCTCAGATAGTCTTACTGTACCAACTGTAATATCTATTCATTTGGTAAACTTCCAGTTTGATATAGCAATCGTATTTCTACCTGCACAATATAGGGTATCTTCATCAGCGCTGACTTTCAAAGATGAAATTTCAAGTGCAGAATGTGGCTTCTGTGTTATTTTCTTCTAAAAAGCAAATTTATAATAGCTTGAGGAAAATATTATTCATAAAAAATGCTCTTATTTAGTATATTATGTATGATGCTACTAACAAAATATATGCAATATTTCATGCTGCCTCTTACAGATTTTTTGTCTTCCTGAGTGTGTTCTTCAGACTGAAATCTTACAGTGGAATATTCCGCATCATTTTTAACCTAAAAAAACAATTAGATTAAACCAATTAGCTAATATTAAGGTGTAAAGTTTAAACAGGTAAATTAGGAGACATTGTACTGCTTTTGGGTGACCGTTAAAAATATAACGCAAGAGATGGAATAGCTATTGATCATTGTGACCAATTTTATGTTGCTTACTCATAGAAATTGTTCAGTTACGGAAAGATACCCCATAAGTAAAATTGATTGCTAAATTAATTGATCATGCTAAAACATCAAAGGTGGTGCAATAATAAATAAACTGTGGTAGTGAGATAGGCTGATAAAGTTCAAATACAGCAGCACTTGGCAGATAATGATACTAGGAGGGCCAGACACAATCAAGCCTTTAATTGATGATAATTTTTAGTGCAATGTTTAGTATGGACACAATAGCACCCTTAAAATGATTTATAGAACTTCATTCTTCATGATTACCTGATACAACAATAGAAGTTGGGTTTTGTTTAGATATGAGAAGTGTTAGATCAAAGTTATTCATACTTGCTAAGAGTATACAAAATATGTTAATGTCTCATATTTCTGTATGTAACCTCTTCAAATGGTAATGAGGGTGAATCGGACTAATTTAGGAAACATGATGAAATAAAAAGTAGAAGCATTAAAATGGCACATTGAGATACAATTTCTCTGAAGTAAGTGAGTAAAGATTAGAGTATTTAAGATAAAGGAAGCTCATAGTTATAACACTTCTGGTAATTAAAAAAAATCTCTGCAATTTTCAAGCCAGAAAATGAGTTCATGGCCCCAACTACTAGCCAAAGGCTCTATTTTATTTTAACTATTTTTACACATGGCTTATTATTTTATTGAATGATTAGAGATTTGGACACATAATGTTCGCTCAATATTTACACAAGTGCCACAGGAGTGTAAATAGGGTGAATCAAATGAGGGATTAGTCTGTATCCCATAAATAATAAATTTATTGTGTACTGCTCACACTACATGAATACGAACACTTGTATAACCTAGGGGTATATAATAACATACTATGATGACTATGAACACAAGTAGCAGGGAAAAATTGCCTTAAACCACATTCTTCTACTTTTATGTATTTTCTAACTGGTAACAGGTATTTGGTACTTAATAATGTTAATACTAGCCAAATATAATAATTATTTCTGCAGTAAACAAATCAATAATATGTTGTATTATATTTTTGTCAAAGAAATCATCTCACTCTGATTCTGCCATTATTCATACTTTTCCTTCCTTAGCTAAATAGAATGGCTCAAGAATTTTGCCTCAATATTGCTCAATTGAATAAGTCTAGAGATGTCATTTATTGATTATTGTCAATCATATTATTGTATTGAAGTGCTCCATTGCTATGGTAAATGAAAATACTACTATTCATTTGACTTCGGTATGGTATTGATAGGAAGTATTGCAATAAAAGCACATAAGTTTAATGAGTGTAAACTCAGACTTTGGCAGAAGTTCTTCTGACAGATATATTGTTCATATTTATGTGATACATATTTTTTTCACAAAATTATAATATAGCCATACTTAATCGGTCAAAAATTATTTCGTAAATTCTTCTGATCGTCATAGTTGAAGAACATTCTCTTTATTCAATGCTGTAGGTTTAAGTGTAACTACACACCATGGTGAATATATAGACTCATGATATTATTCTGTTGTATGAAATTAATAAATATACTAGCTCAGAAAACTGAGGATTCAGATTAACACAAGAAATTTCACTCAGTTTAACTTAGTGAAATTTTCTCAAGTCATTCATGCTATCAATCCCTGAATACCACAATATTGAGTTATATTCTCCATATAACATGATATTCCCTTACTTACTAGTGGTGTGCTTGAGCACAAATGGCGAGCGAGCTTTAAACTACACTATTGTTAAATTTGATTTTAACAACTAACACTCAAGCTACTAAAATAAAGTCGAGTTTTTAAATTACGTATGCGGTAAAGGGTATTGAATGTCATAGTAACCGCTCCCGCAACAGTTTGAATTGAAAAAGAACAAACTAAATCAAATCACGTTATTTAAAATTTTCTTTGTGATATTCAATGCACAATACTTTCACACAACTGAGCATACCTACGCAAGACTTACCTTCGTGGTTCGTCTAGTGGACAATGAATGTTTAAGTAAATACTGTTGAGTAGGGTTTATAACTGTGACAAATAGCATATTAACTTACCACCGCCACTAACTCGAATAGAAATTGAGCTCCCATAAGTTTTTGAGTTTTAACTGCACCCGCAAAACAATTCAAAGCGGTCAATTTCTAAGGTGATACGGGTAATGGTCGCTAAACCAGAGGATTCTGTTTAGTGAAGTTTGGGACGGGGTCGAACGCGGAGCGAACACAAAAATACGGAGGGTCAAAGTACAAAATGACATACATACGTCCAAACATATATATAAATAAATAAATAAACAAACATCCCCGATTTTCAATTGTGTTACCCCTGTAAGTGTCTCGCTCGCTAAATTAATGTTACTGGCTATAATATAATAAAGGCTATGATTTACTTACGCCACCAGCATGATTTAATGAACTAATTGTATTATATTCATCCTGCCCTGGAACATTATGCAGATGATGATGAAGTCCACTTTTTAATGTACTGTATTCGTCACACTATAGGAAATAGATACATTTCAACATAAAAATTAGGCTGAATAATTATAGCAAAAAATCACTTCTAATACATAATATATATATATTTCTTTTTTCATTTTTCTGTTTTAATTAGTTGGTAAGTGTATAATTTGTACGGCATTGTCAAGCAGCCAGTTCTAACTTGTTTTTAATAGCAGTGCTAATACAGAGAGGGCACACATTCAGTGAACAATTTAATTGTGTATAATTAAAACAAATTGCAGATGATATTTAAGGCATTTTTATTTTGAATTATACAGGCATATAAGTCTGCATATTCATCAAAACTAGAAGGGTAACGACCATTCTTGTCACCACACTTCCAGAAACTGAATGTTATGATAGAAGCTGAACAATACAATGACATTTGTTTGCGACATCTTAGCCTATTAGTAACAAATTCAGAATTGTATTCACATGTAAGTTCACTAGCTTTGCTTACTTTGTTAATATTAATTTATGATTATGTTGAACTTGAAGGTTCATTATCAAACATGCAATGTTTTTAGGCAATAGTTATTGAAATACCTGTTCATTATGAGCAGTTGCAGGATAAAACTTGACGTGATCATATTCAGATTCATTCTAAAAAATATGAATGATTATGATCCATGATTATTAAAAAAAACAATAGAGAGAATACCTGAGGGCTATCTTCTGTATTCATTGCTCTAGATAGATAAATACAATACTTGATATTAATATTAATTTACATTTATTGTAAAATTCTTACTTCGTGTAATCTTTATCTGCAAGGTATACATTCGTAAAACTTTATATAAAATAATATGAAAGCAGTAAACTTACCTTTTGTTTTCATCTTGTATTTTATTAAAATAAAAACAACTGTGAATGCAGCAATCAGTATAAATAATAGTCCTATGAAAATTGAACTTATTAAAATGATAGTAATATCAATGCCATGTCCTGGAGTAGAGTTATTCATTAATTCTGTAAATAAAAACAACATTAAGATATGCAATACTTATAATGATTTTAGCAAATTGCATACCAGTCTGAGTAGTTGCATTGTCTTCACGATTCGTAGGAGTACTCGCCAGTGAAGTATCTGTTGGGTCTATATATTTTATTATTGGCATAATACGGTCAAATAATGAAGCAGCAACAGTGAGAACCCAGTATACTGCTACACAATACCTAGCTATTTCAAAATTATTTATTTAAATTCAGTCTTCATTTTTACTTCATAATATGAAATCACTAGAGTTCAGCACATTTTTAAGTTTTGTTTAAGAGTCTTTGAATATATCTGATAATTACTCTCATAAAGCCCCTCTTTGAATCTAAGAAGTTGCTTTTGCTTCTTTTAGATTTCATTTCTGTATGTAACCAAAAATTGCATTAATTAAACTGGGTGGTGAAGATTCTTCACACACCCACACATACATAATATAATAATATCCATGGGCATATTTAGGGTGAGCTTGACTGGTGTCGTATGAGCCCCCTTTTTTCAAGATGATACCACATTTTATGCTACTGTATTTCTTACCTGTAACTGGAAATAAAATTATAATAGCTATCACTTTTTGTTCGTCGTGGTTTTCCTTGTACTCAAACAATAATTGCATTCTTGTTTTGAATGCACCTCTACAAATTGATGTGCTGAGTCACAATTTGTACTAATTGTGTCCTTATGCAATATGGCGAACTAAGTTTTTAGTATACCAAAGCATAACAAGTTATTAACTCTGAACAGAATTTAGGTGCTCTTGCTTCTTGCTTCTTCGCTTCATGGCTGAATTTGACAATTATATAAATCTACTTTCATTACTAGCTAAAAATAATGTCTTTGTGACTTCATTTGTTTGTCATAAATTAGTTTCATTTTTTTCATGATTAAGTGTACCTATTTACTAAGGGGTTGGCAAATTATGCTGGCATTATTTTGTGTGTAACAAGTGATTTCATAAATACACTCTGTTCAAGGGAGCTTTCAGTCAGAATACTCAGAAGCTGCCATACTGGTAGATGCAAGCAATGCCTTCATCTCCTAAACCGCATGTTGACACTCCATAACACCAGAATAACTAGCCCAGTAGTTGCCAACATCCGAACAAACTGCTACAGGGCACAAACTGAGTTATTTATGGAGGATGACATGATACTCTATTCTCAGGAAGGTACAACCCAAGGAGATCCACTGGAAATGCACCTGCCACGGGGAAAATGAATAACCTGAGAGATCATGGTGGAACGAAGTTGCCTCAAGTGGTGCATACGCATCCAAGACTAGGCTAGTGAACCAAGACTGCACTTGCTGACACGACAGTTCAGATTACATGTGAAGGAAGACCACATTTAGGAGCTCCACTTGGAACATCATAATACACCACAAAATATGTCTCTCAAAAAGTCCTGTAATTGTCACAAAATCTCAAATTGCTTTCCGCAATTGCTTCAACCCAGCCACATGCCCCATCTTTCCCCTACACCCACGGACTGCACAGCAAGTAGTCTTAATTCTATCAAACATTGACCTGAACCACAGATCGCTGGATGAAATCATAAAGAATGTACTTATACCAAGTCTAACAGCCCAACTATCGCCATGTAAAACAGAATTACAACTATTTACACTTTCAGCAAGACTAGGGGACATTGGGATAGTGATGCCTACAGAAAACTCCAGCGAGAATTTCCACACCTGTTTGGAGGTGCACTACTAAGACTCCTGGATCAATCAAATGACAACACATATCCCTACAAAACATTGGCGGGAGAAATGACTGCTAAAGCAGAAGTAAGAAGGAGACGACAGGAGGAAGTTACAGCCAAGGCTAACAATTTATGGCAAATTCTCATAACCCCTCAACAGAAAGCTATGAACTTGGCTAGAGAAAAAGGTGTGTCATGCTAGTTAACATCTGTGCCTATGAAGGAACATCGTTTTACATTGTGGAATTATCTTTACTGTGGAACACATGTTGTTCCCATTATCATGCACAACAAAATTAGAGACATCACCGCTACACTCCTGACAGAGGTGGTCTGCAATGGTGTTTGCGTGGAACCCGAACAGCAGGAAGTGACTAAAGGAAAACAGACAGGAAGAGCAGCCACATAAACAATTGCGGCCAGACTGGACATAGCTGTGAATGGTTTTTGGAGGAGCAGATTCGAGAAAACCTATCTAGATGTGAGTGTTTTCACAAGGTGAAAAGTGTCCATTTACAACCATAACAAAATCCGTAAACTGTCTTGGTAATTAGAGTTAACAAAAAATTTACAAGGCTGTAGAGGTTAATAAACTAGTTATCAACACATTATACACTAATTTACGATTTTGTTATGGTTGTCAATTGACACTTTTCAGGCAGTGTTTTAACCCACACGATGCCTCCAACAGTAGCAGCACAATAGCCAACTACTACATAAAACATGAGAGAGAAGAAGAAGGCCTATGAAGAATGAGTACGAGATTTTGCGTACGCCTCTTTTACTCCAAAAGTAATGTCGGCCTGTGGAGGACTTGCAAAACAAGCAATGAGCTTCTACAAAATTCTTGCCTCCAAGTTAGCCACAAAGTGGGACCAGCCTTATAGCCTTACTATGAACTTGCTTAGGTGTATCATTTTCTTTGCCCTTCTCCGTTCTTCAATCCAGTTCATTTTCTCATAGGAGTCACGCATTCAGAAGTCCATCCATAGACCTCGTCACAACAGAGATAAGAATAGACACTCATTAAAAGCAAGAGTCATCAAGAATAACCATTTTGCCCCTAATCACTTATCATGTTTGTTTGTTTTTTGTTGTTTTTTTTAAAGTTTTTTACTTCACTTTACTCTGCCTCGGGCGACTGGACGCTTCATTTCCTAGAAAGGGTATTGAATCGTGATGTATTTTGAGTGGGAAAGCTGTGTTTTTTTCTATTACCATAGACTTTTGTATTGAGATTTGGAATAGCACTTTCTCTCCGGCTTTGGCGCAAGCTTTCTAAGGGTGCAAGCCCTGGATGTGTAACAGTTTCCGTTTAAAAGTTATTCAGCTTTTTTTCTGGCCAACTCAACTTGGACAGACTATTGTATATGGTAGCATGATTGGTGTAATTATGAGCACAATGAGGTTACGAGTTTTTGGAAAAACATATGATTTGTTTGTATTTTACTTTAGCAATAGCAATTAGATGTAATCTGTAGTCTAGCTTTGGGACTTTATAAATGAATCTTTGAGTTTACTAAATACCCTCTGTTGATTTTTCTATTTGAAGATTCCAATCTTGAGGTGTTTACCATGAGGCACTGTCTGCACTCCCCACTTTGAGCTATTATAACTTCCACACTAATACATATTATACCACATGAGCATAACAATAGCTTATATCCTTTAGTTTCTTCATTTCAAATATGTTGTAGTAATGACTAACTATGGAGTCAATATAGCTAAAGCTTTAAGCTTAGGTGTCCAGGCAGTGCCTCGTATTTAATACCAAAACTTAGTTATCCAAACACCCCACTGTAAGAAATATAATACTTTCAGATTCAGCACTGTTGCCCATCAGGATGCAGATCAACAACTCACATACAAAAAGTGGCCACACCAGGATTGAGATTAGTCATGTGTACAGGGATTCTTATAGTTGTGATTGTGGTTGAGGTTACCTTTGAACTCTGTCCCTTCAGCATGTTTCAAGTAGATTAATTGCTAAAATGATTAGCATTGCTAGCATAGCATACAAATTTGTGCACAATTCGCCAACCCCTACTATTCACTCCTTTTCTTTATTCTATGAATATTTGAATATTATAGTCTTATAGGAAATACAATAATAGTTAACATTTTTCCTTACCTAACTATAAATATTTTACCCCTTGAAAATAGGTCCCCCTCAATAAATCCTAGTTCCGCCCCTGTAATATACATAGTACTTATTACATGAGTCGGAGTATACACAATTCCAGAAGACATTGCAGCTAGTGTCCTTATTAGGATTGGGTATACAGTCAAAATGTGTTCATCAATTATCATGAATATAATAGAGTAGCAACGATCAAGTTTTATTCACGAATAATTCATTAGCTAATCAGTGTTGGCAAATACAAACTGAATGGGTAAAGTACAGACACAAGATGAATTGGTAAAGCATTATCGCCTTCAATAGAAAGACACAAAACCTGATTCTATAAGATAGAAGGACACAAAACCTGATTCTATCTGATAGAAGGATAGAGAGACTCAGTAGAAGAAAAGAGAAGACAAGAGGAAATATGAGTAAAAGTGATGTGTGGATGAATACACATGGGTCAAGAAAAGTTGATATAATTATACCAAATGGTACAGGATAATAATAATTTTCAACAGTTAGTACATCAAGCACCACTGAAGATTATACCAAGAAACTATTGCATTGGTCAAGCCATAAGCCATGCCCACAATAAGGTGTGACTTAAAAAAATGCTTTTTTACTTATTAAAGCTTTATATGAAAGTGTAATCCAATAATAATAAGTAATATTGTTTATAATATTATTCTCTTCATAAAAATCTATATAATTTTTATATTTTTTGAAATTTTTTTTGATAGCTAGCACTGTAACAACACACAACATCATCAGTCTCCTGGCAATGAAGGAGAAATAGCCTTCTATCAAGAGAGTTGAAAAATTATTTGGATAGCGAAATCTCTGCTCCTGGTTACACACTTTATCGATTTATATACGACAATAGACTGTGCCAGAGTGGTTCATAGTTCCTGCAAACTGTAGTTAGTCTTAACGATAGTCCTATTAGATTTAACTAGTTTTTGTTTTTTAGTAGTCAAGAGTATCACTTTCCTCTGGTCTGTAAACACACAGTAATTACAGTTATTGTAAGTAGATTACCATATGGCAGCTAACTAGTATGTTCCCATACAACAAAAACTTTGCCCTCTTCCACAATTTGATTTTAGGTGTCATTTTGAAGGTCTTTTTCTATGCAATAGTTGAAGGTGAACAAATACTCCATGACACTATGAGAGAAGGCTTTTGAGTCCTTTGCCAAAAAAATGTTTGTTTGTTTTTCACTGGACCTGTGGTGAAATAACCACACCTTTAGAACAAACTTGCACATAACAGAATCACACACAAACCTACATGTTCACTCAGTTGCACACATTTCCATTCAATTTACTAATTTGGCTATTTGCACTTATGTTACGCAGTTCTGGTCATCGTATTGCAACATACACTAAGTGCTGTGTCCAACAACTCGAGCCTGCCAGAACTCTGGTGGCACCTTCCTTCTACTCGTCTCTGGTCATCCCCCAGTTAACCTACCACAGGACCTACTCTTTTAAGTTCAAAGAAATTTACCATGATGTTGTGCTTGGTAATATACTACATATCTTGAGTTCATTTTAATACTTAATCAGACATTATTGTGGGATTTTCCCCTCATTTTTCACTATTTAATTATTGGTACATGTTTGCAAATTACCTGAACTTTTCTGTGGCCAAATCCATTCATAGTATTGAGTATCTGAATTTTGTTGTGCACTTATTATGTGAATGTTCTCCCCTTCTGCTAAATGCATTTTTGCAATATTTATTGTCATAAACCTTGTAGAATTGGAAACTTCTGTAATATTGATTCTTGCAAATAGATCGTTGTTACATGGAAGCATTAAGTCAATGTTGTGATGTTCATTTGGTGACTCAAGCTCCAGAGGTCTTCCATTATCAATATCTCGACTGAAATTATTATTACTTATAATAGCTGAGATGAAACATGCAGGAAATACTTCCCATTCAAAAGTTAAAATTGATGAGTTTAATAATACATGAAGTCCCGAAATTCTGAAATTTTCTCCAATAGTTAAGCATTCTGTATAATAAAGTTAAAAAATTGTGAGCTTACACCTTATGTTGAGACAGTTAAGTTTGTTCATGAAATTGAAAATTCTAAGAAACTCTTACAAAAATCAAGGATAGAGTAACAAAATAAATAGTGCACTCTTACCTCTATTTTTGATAGTTATTATCACTCGGTTACACCATACATCAACTAACGTAACATTTTCAAATAATGTAAACTCTAATTGAGAGTGTACATGTGAAGAATCAATAGATAAAAGACGAGTTGACACCATCACATTGTTATTACTCAACAGAAGATCTGTGGTATTAATATTGTTATCTACTCCAGCTATATATTCTCTCATAGTAACATCATTCCAGTTCCAAAGAATACTTGGAGTTTCACTTTCTGTGCAAGACAAAGTGTAATTTTCACCAGGACACACTTCTAACGTAGGAGGTGGTGGATTTAGTGTAGTTTCTAAAAGATGATGATAAAGGATGATAAAAATATATCATAATAAAGGACAACACAACACTAAAGATGTTTTTAATCTGGACCATACCTAACTTTCTATTTATGGTAGCTTGAAGAGAGGAAAGCATTCATAAGCACAAATGAAAATATTCAATCTGTGCAACAGCCTACCCTACTTCCAACATTTAGAAGATTGCTGAATTATGCAGGATTTTTTTATAAGAGCTATATACTTTGTCACTGAATTTACAGCAATATTATATCCTTATCATAATATTTTCATCAGACATAGCTAATATCATCAGCATTGTAGTAAGCTAGTCACTCTCTTACGAAATTGAGCGCGTGTATCACCCAAGATCCGAAGAAGAAACACAACACAACACTGCTTTGCCAACCACGTTTTACTCATCAGTAAAACATTTGTAAACTAATGATTTACTTTAGTTTTAGCTGTGTTGTACTGGACAGTAAATCCTAGTAGAACATGCAGTAAACTCTAAAACCGGACCAGTTGTGCACGAATGTTTTACACATGTTTTACTACCTCTACACTGTCCAGTAAAACATGAGGTAAACTATAAGTATTCCAGTACACCATGAGGTAAAACATCCAGTACACTTCAAGTGTCACTCATGTTTTACCATACCTGTCCACCACTAGTAAACTCTAGCTCACTCAATAGTAAAACATACATAGCAGCACTGGTGTACTTGTGTTTTACTAGGTTTTACTACACTGTACAATCAGCATACTATACCATACTGTACCAGACAACGCCGCGCACCAATACACAAACTCTGGTTAGTAATAAAAAATATATTACATCAAAGGAAAACAGGTACACAAAAATTTGGATGATAGTTTGATATCAAAACAAATAATGTCAAAAGTCTTGTACTCATCATCATTCTTGATCATTGTAGCCAACCTCCATTACTGCTAGAAACATCAAAAAGCATACCCTGCAGCATAATGATAAAGTGGCAATAATTATTACTGAATTCAATTTGCATACTTCAAAATATACTGTAAGTAAATATTGCTAGAACATTAAGTGATAATCAAACAGTTAAACGTATAGGTAAAGTGTGAGAGGTGTACATGAGTGTATTGTGCTACTATATCTAAATATTCATAGATTCTGATGGTCCCATGCTCAAGCTCACCATTTGTGGATGAGATAGTACTGGTGAGTGACCTACTTAACTGTACCACATTACATGTCAGGAATAAAGGTGGTTAATTTATCTTATATTCTTTAAAAACCCTATCCCATATCGGCACAGATCACAAGTCTAACAATGAACATGGTTCAAGTACCAACTGATGTGGATCACAAGCCTAGCAGCCAATGAAAGCCTCTGCGACATTATGAAACACAAAGGAACCTCAACCTACCGTCGTGTACATATTCACAAGACTACAAGACATCTGCCGTACTCTCTACTTGAACACAAGTTTAATACTTCACCCATAAGCTTTATTGTACTCCAAACCTCCTCCTCCCCCCCAATAGATAAAACATGAATTCGCAGAAAATATCACCTCTATAGGAGAGCTATACAGCTAAAATATCATATTTTCGTCCTGGTTTCCTTCTTAGCTTCAATTTCTTGTATTCCCTTTTCTCCCTTTCTTATGTGCCATTTTGTTTCTTAAAAAAGTATCAAAATTTTTCATTTTATGCCCAGTTTTCACGTAGACAGTCACAAATAGTATTAAAGTGCAAATACATGGAGACAATGCATTCAGTGCATTCCTATAAAATGTAACAGGTCGTCAAAATGCCAATACATAGGTAGTACAGCATGCATATGGCTGTACAATCAAATGCCTAAATATAGTGTAGCAGTATATTGCTGTAATACTTCAGTAATACATCATACACATTGTTTGGGATGAGCAAGTTTTTCACAAGTTTCACAGGTACTCTTTCACTTTAATATTTTTTTTTAAAAAGGACTTAACATTTTACCTTTAAATAGGTAACAATTTTTGTTCTTTGCATTGCGTCCAATATAATTCAGATGTATATTGTGGTACAATTGGTTAGGATATGACTGCTAGTATAGATAGTGCAGTGTATTGCTATAACTGGTAAAATATATGTGTTCAATTGAACAGCCACTAAATGTGACTGTCCATAGGAATCTAAGTATTGGCTGATGACTCCTTACCCATCAGCAAGCAACACACTGCTGCACTGTATTGACATTGTTGATGACTCCTTACCCATCATCAATACACTGCTGCAGTATTTAAGCATTGACATTGTTGATGACTCCTTACCCATCATCAATACACTGCTGCACTATTTAAGTATAGGCATTGTTGATGACTCCTTTCCCATCATCAATACACTGCTGCACTATTTAAGTATAGGCATTGTTGATGACTCCTTACCCATCATCAATACACTGCTGCATTATTTATGGGAAAATTGGCCTAAACACGGCATTTAAAGTTTTTCATTTCTTCCTACCAGTAGGTTGCACAGGAATTTGGGATGTCATCCTTCAAATCTGGAAGTTGTAGCACAAGCCGTCTTCGCCCTACACACTTCAACAATTCAAAATTGCTGCTCAATTTATTATTGCTGATTTTGAGAAAGTGCCGCATAAAATAGTTGCTAAGGCTAGGGGGGATGTCTTATATTCTGTATACTATTACCGCGTGTCTCCACACGACACTATAATCAAATCCAGCTGTTGGCGGCTGGCTAGGAGTTAACTGGGCTTCGTTTAAGCCCCTTCAAGAAACTATGCTCGAGTTGTATGGTAATGCCATGAGTACGCGGATTATGTAAACAAATAAGTGAACTAGTTAGATACAGCTACTTTTCCCGTGGTGAACAGGGGGTTAATTTAGGAATCAATTTAAGAGGGGGTAAGGTTGAGTTTGTGCATCTCAAGAGGGTCACAACGTTCATACCTGTAAAACTAAGATGAGAAAGGAGATGGGCTTCAATTGCCAAGACAAATAATTAGAGATGATCTAAGCTTTGCCTTCACCCTAATTGTTCACCTTTTAACTTTGCTTTTTGCTTATGAAATTTTAAGAATATTTCAAGGGGGTAAAATAGCTTCAACGGGAGACGAGCATCCTCCTCCCAAATGATTCGCTGGCAAATGAACAGCCCATCAAAATATTTCTTGGTAACATCCCGTACACAAGGCTTAATTTGCAAGTGTTCCTAGCCTCGTAGCAGGAGTTCTAGAACTCGCCAGAGCTTACAGCTGCATCATACGCTAGAGCTAACAGTTATTTATCTATTTCCATCATTAAAAAAAAAAAAAAGGTGAATTTTGCCGCGTTTAGGCTAATTTTCCCAAAACCGGTCACATTAAGTATTGGCATTGTTAATGACTCCTTACCAATCAGCAATACACAATATTTTACTCCTTATCAACAATCAATACACTGCTGCACTATTTAAGTATTGCCATTATGGATGATGCCTTACCAATCAGCAATACACAATTTCCTCAACAATCAATACACTATATCTTATAATGACCCCTTACCGGTTGTTCAATTGTACACCCATAATGTAGCTGCACTAACACCTTTGAGGACCCTTTACTAGTACTTATGAAGCAGGCGATAAATAAAAGCTTGAGATACTTAAAAGGCGGGAAGGCCCCACAGGGTAGAATACATTCAACCCACTGACAATCTACCACACCCTCACTCCTTATACTCCACCCACACTAGTATCTCACACTCCACCTCACACACACAGCTCATACTCCACCCACACATGCCCCACAATCCAACGCACATGTTTCTTACTCCACCTACACATGTCTCACACTTTACCTACACACCTGTCTCTCACTTCACCCACATACATTACTCTCACTCCCACACATCCACACTATAGTCTGTTGAAGTTGAGTTGGTATGACCATAAATGCAGTAAATGATCAATGCACTCATGGATGCAATTAAGGTATCTCATAATCAACTCAAATTAACTCATGAGGATTAAGCAAAAGTCTAAATTGCACTAGAAAACTGAGGATATTTCTATTGCAGATTCTTGCAATATATAAAAGCACTTCTGCCCCAATTTTCTTTTCCTTTCCTTTTGTATTGTTTTTTGTTTTGTTTTTAACCAAAACCTATCCAATGTGCAAGTCCCATTTTCTGTACAACCTCTATTTGTAGTATAACACTTCCTATGCATCATTCATCTGGACAGACTACAGTGTCCCATACTCCACCCATACATGTAGCCCTAATTCAAACTCCACCCATTCACATGAACCTATGTGCCTATGCAATGTCACGTGATATGTATGTTTAATTCCAATAAACACAACACACACACACACACAAGGCATGGATTGCACTTAGTGCTTGTGCTTATAAGTACTTTAAAACTTTTAATACAGAAAAGTGTCCACAATACATTAGTTCAATATGGAAAAGGTCCACAATATATAAGTTCAATATGAATTGCGTCCACAATATATTACTTCAATATAGATAGAGGTTCACAATATATCTGTTCAATACGGAAAAGTGTCCACAATATATTAGTTCGATATGGAAAAAGGTCCACAATATATAAGTTTAATATGGAAAAGGGTCCACAATATATTACTTCAATATGGATAGAGGTCCACAATATATTAGTTCAATACAGAAAAGGTATAACTTCAATACGAAAAAGTGTCCACAATACATTAGTCAATACGGAAAGTGTTCACAATTTATTAGTTCAATATGGAAAAGGGTCCACAATATATTACTTCAATATGGAAGTGTCCACAATACATTAGTTCAATATGGAAAAAGGTCCACAATTTATAAGTCCAATATGGAAAAGGGTCCATAATATATTAGTTCAATATTGAGAAGGGTCCACAATACATTAGTTCAATACAGAAGTGTCCACAATACATTAGTTCAATAAAAAGGTCCACAATATATAAGTTCAATATGGAAAAGGGTCCACAATACATTACTTCAATACAGAAAAGTGTCCACAATACATTAGTTCAATATGGAAAAAGGTCCACAATATATTAGTTCAGTACGGAAAAGTGTCCACAATATATTAGTTCAATATGGAAAAGGGTCCACAATATATCTGTTCAATACGGAAAAGGGTCCACAATACATTAGTTCAATATGGAAAAAGGTCCACAATATATAAGTTCAATATGGAAAAGGGTCTACAATATATCCATTCAATATAGAAAAGGGTCCACAATACATCAGTTCAATACAGAAAAGGGTCCACAATACATTAGTTCAATA
>WLWD01004813.1_pt1 | contig 31592 bp, 17 predicted proteins | sample 6712731 | NCBI WGS metagenome assembly WLWD01 (sample SAMN12718690, study PRJNA576275) | sponge metagenome | isolation source: marine sponge | host: Mycale hentscheli | place: New Zealand: South Island, Marlborough, Capsize Point | collected 2014-11-01
TTGATTTCTGATAATCCAATTTGTAGATAGTTCTGTACTGGAACATAAGAACTCAGCTGTGTCATTCTCAAAGGCAGAATCTTCATGCAGCTGCACTAGTTGCTCTTAAACATTATATGTTTCTTGTTATTCATAATTATAACTTCTTGACATTTGATTCACATACCTTTGGAAGGATAAAATAAACTGCAACAAAGAATCAATACAATCATTATTACACTATGAAAATTCTATGAACTGGGAAGACTCTTCAACTTTACTTTTGGATAAGTGTTATGAAATGATCCACTATTATACCACTACCCTTTTCAATCTGAAAGTACATCAAGATTAATAATATTACAGCAAGTTATTGAAAACTACCTAATAAGTGTAAATGTTTAGAAAAACTCATTCTAACAATATTATTAAGGATATTTTGGGGAAAATTAAATAATGAATAACTATTGATAACACTTTCACATCTATAATATACTAGCGAAGTACTACACAATTATTTCACCGAAAGACAAAACAATTAGGGATATTGACAAGGCCAGCAATAACTTTAAACTCAGCTCCTGTTAAACTATATTATTGAATAGATTATATAGATAAAACTTATTGCATTAGTTGAGAAAGGGAGTGTAAAACATTAGTTGGACCATTAAAACTCTGTTAAGACCTGGAATCTAAAGATGGTATGCTACCTTTTCTGGATTGCTTATTGAAGAGAGAGAGAGTGATGGTATGATTGCTTCTGTTACAGAAAACCCATGCACGCATAGGATTATATTCAAGTGCAGTTACAACCAATGCTATTATCAGTGTATTCTACTTTATAAATGTGTTGTGCACTTGTGAGACAGTTTTAAGAGAACTGTAAAAATTACAGCTTGGAAACTCACTAAATTCACTCCAAACTGGTGGTGTGAATGCCCACCATCAAAGCATATCGTGTCCTTCACGCTTTTCCCCTGGTGTGTGAATTCACACTTAGTGTGAAATTCAAACTCAAGGGAATATCATGGACCCTCGACTGAACATTAATTATATTAATGTGCAGGCACATACCAATACTATTATCATTGTAATCTACATTACAAATGTGTTGTATACTTGTGTGCAAGTTAAGATAGTTGACACAGATTTTGGTCCTCTGATTAATGATATATGGGATTCAGGCACAATAAATTCACAAATCTCTTTTTGACTAATATTGTTGATATAAGAATATAATACTAGAATCAATCAAAACTAAGATAATTCAACATTAACAATAGTATGAGTTCACACTGTTTAGGGTGTGAACTTGCGCTGAATTTGGCATGTTATACTTCACACTAAAATGATGAGGTGTGCACATCACCCCATTTATTTTAGTGGACTATTGATGGAAGTAATTCACACTTTGTTATGAACTATGCACCTTTTGATTTACAGTGAGAGCTGATGAAGATTTTGGTCCTCTGATAATTGAGCCCTGGGATTCAGGCTCATGACATCCATAAATCTCTTTTTGACAATGATAGCACAACTATTAAAAGCAACCCAATGGTTAAAAATGAAATGGCTTAGCCTTCACACTATAATATTATGAAAGTATGAGTTCATTCAGTCTAGGTTGTGAACCCACACTGAATTTGGTGTGTACTTGAAATTGAATATGGTGCATTCTTCACACCAAAAATAATGTAAACGAAAAGGGGTGTAGTTCACACCATATTGTGGTGTGATTAAAGTGATTCACACTTAATATGGTGTGAACTACACCCCTTTTCGTTTACAGTGAGTGAACACTGAAGGAAGAAGAGAAACATACACCTACACAAAGTACGTCAAAGAAATGGTTATGGCATAGGAACCACTAGAGCAGATTCTAAGGAGTTACATTCATAGAGATTACACAGATTCTGAGCAAAAGAAAATTTGATTGTTACCATTCATAGTAGATTGAGTGAGAGTATTCAGAAAGTGTGCCGAGATTTTGACATCAAAATACAGCGTTTAAGCCGAGTAAGACTTTGTGGGGTCACAACTTACTAAAGGCAAATATATTATACCCTAAACACCTAGTTATTCTATTATATACCCTGAAGCTGCAGCCAAGAATGACTGAAACTTGTCTTTAGTACAAAAAATAATGCTGCATCAAGAACAAAACAAATTATTCCTACTAGGTGGTATATGATGAGAGTCAACTCTTAACTACTCATCTTAAAAAAATAGCTTGAAGCCTGTGAGACCTCCCTAGTCTCCCTCTAATTCTCAATAATTCCCCTATTTAAATTATTATTTCAAGATTTTATCAATTAAATAAGTACTCCAGTAAATACAGCCAATAGTATAAAATGATAATATAAAGCACCACTTTTGAAAGCCATGCTCTGTCCAACACTGAGTACTCTTTTAGGTGAAAAATCTGAATTATCAGAGCTTGATGCCGTTTCTAATAGTCTCCTACGTTCATCGTCCTCATTAGTATAATCAACATCCTCATCAGTATAATCAACATCCTCATTTGATCCTGCTTTGTCAATTTGAGGGGAATTACTGGCTTGTTCCTCCCTTTTAGTATAATCAACATCCTCATCAGTATAATCAACATCCTCATCAGTATAATCAACATCCTCATTTGATCCTGCTTTGTCAATTTGAGGGGAATTACTGGCTTGTTCCTCCCTTTTTTTCTGGTACTCCAAAGATAGCGACTGTTCTTCTGTACTTTCAGGTAGCTCAAGGGACTTTGAAATTTCCTTCATATCTTCGGCTCCTACTAATTTTGGTTCCCGGAAGAATCGTAGTCTACGGTCTTCGGCTCCTACTAATTTTGGTTCCCGGAAGAATCGTAGTCTATGGTATAGTGTTATAGCTTTACTTTGTACATCTGCGTCTAGAGAGGAATCTAACCAATCGTAATTTGGAGATATCTGTTTACTCTGTCTATATATATCCACAGATCCCAATTCTTCGGGGTACTGACTCTTCATATCCTCCATTAGCTTTAATAAATTTGATCCCCTGCTTAAATATGAATTGTCCTGTAATAATAGGTCTCGTAGTTCCTTCAAAGCTCTTGTCAAAAGTACACGGTCTTTTCGATTCCCTTGCCCATCCTTGAGTTTTTTCTCTAGTTTTTCGACAAGTGCGCTTTTGTGCTTCATTTTAAACAGCACTACTTTTTTATCCTGTAAATTACGATCGAAATCATTTGAATATTGGGATATTTGTTGAAGCAGTTCGTACTTTTTTTTCATGGAAAATATTATTTCTCGTTTTTGTTTATGTTCTTCCCACCTCAATCTAAGTTGTTGTTGTACTACATCCTGGATTTTGCCTATTTCTTCCATACTGAGTGGTTCAGGCTGTTTAAAATTTAAAGAAACAACTCGGCCCAATTTTTGCATCCAAGTTTCCTGTTCAAACTGCGAAGGAGAAACATATGGTGCAGCGATCACAGTTGCATTAGGGGGAACAGACGTGAACTCGATTAAATCTGAAACAAGTTCAGGATACCTGGGCAAACCTTTACTTTTTCGAATATATAGACCAAGTCGATTTATCCAGAGTGTGTCGGGAGTATCCCTCAAGAATCTACTAACATATCTATCTATTTCCGTAAAAAGTGAATTTCCCAAAGACCGGTAGAGTACATGAACTATTATCCTTTTCTCACTTGTATTGGGTATTTCCTTAGAGATGACTAAATAATCAGCTTCTGGATTAGCTCGTACCGTTTTATCTCCTTCTGAACCCCAATATGTAATGCGTGGTAGAGATTTTATCCAACGTACTGGTTGTTGTGAAGAATCGCTGGGTTGAGACAGCACTACTTGAATAAATAATGCTGCCGACAGGAGGACAGTGGAGTACATCTTGAAGAATGGTTTGAATTGATCGATATAGCGGTTTCTAAGACAGCTGAATAGCGTTTTCGAATTCCCTGTAGCCACAGTACTCGATAGTCACAGCGCGCCCGTGCCTACCAAGCAACAGGTAGCGCTCACGCCCGTTGTCACTGGCCAGATTTAGGCTGACAAAATCGGTTAGCAGTATAGTCCTGGAACTTTATGCTCTGGACTAATAGTGCTAGCAGATTTGGTCCGTCCTAGCTTATTAACTATTATTTCAAGTAAATCTTAAGTCAGATTATTATTGTTGGTTGCCTATATCTATCATTAATGGCTGTGACAATATATTAGCCTGCTCAGTGAAATATCATGCTTAATGTATAATTCAGTATGTCAGATAAAATGTAAAACATAGTCATTGTTGAGGCTTTGAAGCTTGAACCATATATGTATTACATCAACCTTGTTACCTTCATCTTCACGCTTTCAAGGGGTGCTTAAATAACACCTCGGGAGGTGTTTACCAGGTGGCGCTGTCTGGATACCCCACTTTGAGAGTCCCTATAACATCCACACCAATGCATACTTCAGAAAATGAGCATAGATCTATATTATATATAATACATGTATATATAATATTACCTTATACCCTTTAGTTTCTTCCTTTCAAATACCTTTTAGTTGTGACTAACTATGGAGACAATAATACACTTTAAACTGGGGTGTCCAGGCAGCACCTCCTATTTAACACCACAACTACGCTATCCAAACTCCCCATTTTTTAACAGTGAAAGAATTACTTTTTTTTGTTATATTTGGAGCTCGAGAATTTTTAATGAATTTAAATGAGCACCAAAATAAGTTCACAATGTTAGAATTTAATATGTGTCTCAAAATGATGCTTGCATGGTGAGATGTTTTTGCAATGACTTATCTATGTGACCATGAGGAAGCTGATAGCTACCTTATCCTGCACATTGCTGATTCAGACAAAATGGGAATTCACAACATTTTGCTTCGAACAACGGACACGGACTTCGTAGTATTGCCTGCATGTGCTAGCAACAGTCAGACTTGTGTGAATAAGTTGTGGATAGTACTTGGGACTGGTGAATGTTTCCATAACATTGCTAAGTCACACATACCTGTTAAATCAAACGGCTTTACCATCTTTTCATGCCTACACAGATTGTGATACAGTGTCTCCTTTTCACACAAGATCGAGAAGTCTGCAAGGGAGACATGGAAGGAATTTCATGAAGAGAGTGCAACCTTTCTTTGCTCATGTCCAATGGACCAGGAAGTAATGAATGACCATGTGGCTTCATTATAGAGACATATATACCATACTACATACTATACTATAGACTGCACTTCACAACTACAATATAGATGAAGCATGTCTACAGCTATTTACAAAGAATGACTGGCCTGGAAGCTATTCCTCCAGCTCTTATAACACATTAAAGGAGCTGTTTATCAAAGTGGATACTGTTGGGGCAAAATGCTGGCATGCTGTATGTATATTCATACCATTAATAACATCACCTAGAAAGTCATACTAAATCTTTTAATTTTATCTTGTTTGAGCTAGATTATTCCTATAACTGTTAAACATAGCTTCATCATCAAGGCTGTAAAGTATACCAAAAAGTGTCAAAACTTTAATAGCCTAAATCACCAAAGGATATACCAAACACATGCATTCAGTCAAAGTGTGACTTCTTGTATCACATGAGTTCTAAAGATATGTGTCTTTTTGTGTCTGGGTTAATGTATTCACATTGATATAATATTCTTTGCTAGACTTATATTTTTAGGTTTATGACATCAATATAACTCAAGACACCTTTCATTGTGATCTCAAGCTCGTTTCTCTAAAGCATTGTTAGTCAATAGTAAAGAGCGAGATAATTCAAAGTTCAGATTGAGACACCTCAATTAATTAAGTCTAAAGAATAGTATGAATTTCTCTTTAATAATATTGAATTAATCTGGATGTGATAAGTAATATAATTTTGAAGCATTATGAATTACTGTGTATTAAAGATAACACTAAAATATTTGCAATGTAGACTATAAAAAAATGTTGAACGGAAACATGAACTACAAGTTTCACAAGAATAATTCAACCTTAATGTGCTTAATTGTGCAAAAAAAAAGTCTTACTTGTAAGTAATAAAAAAATAATTATAACCTATTGTTACTTTCTCCATAAGCGATATTTCTAGCAAACTGCCATGGTGTAAACTCTGGATTTCTTCATAAACTGGATTGAGTGTTTGGGAATTATCATCTATGTTACCTGCAATTATCTTTTCCCAATTGAACAGCTTTACCATCAATAGCATTCCCAAAACACTTAAATTGACTCCTAATAAACATGATACCAGTGGCAACATCAGCAATTATCTGTTCGTCATAATTACAGCAATTGATGAATAATGTCTAATTAGAAAAATTGAATTATTAATATATTTATTGGACTCACTTAATTGATATTTAATAATATAAACTGTGTGTTGAAGAGTATCATCTCTACAGTACTAATAATTGTATCCATGAATCCCAAACATTAATTTTAGAGCAAACTATGAAATACTCGAATATGTTTTGTTAATCTTAAGGTCACATCTCTTACTTCTGTCATATCTAAGTTTTTGCCGTTATAGGCGGGGGTGTGTGGCTTTTTTGGTGGGCAGCCTGCTTGGCCTCTTGCTCTGAGCGACACCTTACCCATTCTGCTTGGTGGTGTTCTGAGAGGTGTCCCACTGAGGCCTAGCCCTACCTTTTGGATTTTACCTTTTTGCCCTGTTCTGGCAAAAACCTCGCCACATTCTCCCAAATGTAGGGCTACTCTACCCTCCTATTTAATAATTATTATTTGTAACTATATATACCTTATATACCCTTTTTTTTTTTTTGATGACATAATAGTATTCTTATGACAGCCAATTCACATTGCTAATGTTTTCAGTCCATGTTTCCAGGTTGCCACGCCCTCTGCCGTCCCCGTCGTGCTGCCGCGCTCTGCTGTTTTTCTCCGTTAGTCTGCCTGCCACCATCTGTTGTGGAATTCCTGCTAGTGACTCTCGCTCAGGCTGGACATAGCCTTTGTATGCCGCACTCCTCCAACGCCCCAGCTGCTGGATCACTGCATCCCCGACTCCTGCCCCTGTTGCTGTTGTGGCTGCTCCAATCCGGAAGCTATGTCCGGAGTATTCCTGACTGCACACACCCCGTTGCTCCAGCGCCGATTTTAGTTCCACTACGAAACCTGCCTGTGTGAGGGGTTTGCCTGATGCATACTGGAACAGTGGTCCCAGCCTGCGACCTACTACTGCCATGAAGCCTAGGACTGCTGCCACTGGACATAGCTTGTCTCCCGTGCGGCCTACCACTAGTGTGCAACCCTGCCTTAACTGGTCAGTCTGCGACGCTTTCAGACAGACTTTCACTACGGTTGAGTTTGCTGTATTATTGTTGGCCACGTCCTGCCAAGTCAAGTGCACGTATGGGTTGAAGCCTCTTGTTGAGGGTATTGTCAGCTCCCCTGACCTCATAAAACCAAAGAATGCCAGAGTTGCAGCTGCCCAGAGCATCTTAGCATCTATTCCTCCAGGTGTAACACTCCAGCTGGTTCTCAGAACTTCCAACACCTCTACCGTCATTGGCTTTCTCTGTCTCTGCCTCCTTCCCTGTTCTGACCTCCACCTTTGTACTCCACGTACCACTTGCCCCAGCTTCGGCATTTTTCCAAGGCCTGGGTCACCCCTGCCCGCCTCTACTTGCAACTGTCGCACTGCTTCCAGGTATGCCTTTATGCTACTATGCATCAGCCCCTCCCCTGCCAGGAATGCCACGAATTGACACAGCAACTTCTCCGACACTGGGAGGGGCGGCCAGCCATACTTCCCACAAAACCCCAAGTACCTTCGCCTCGCTACTCCATACATCCGCTCTGTTGACGGAGCGATTCCCTTTCGGAACAGTGTTTCCACAGCTTCCTCCAGTCTGGGTCTCTGGCCGCTTGTCTGTCCTTGACTATCATTTGCAGGACTTCCTCACCCACCTCTTCTGGCTTCTGCACCATCTGTGGGCATAAGTGAAACACCACATCCATTTCGTTTCTCGACAGAGCATCCGCCACTTCATTATCTACACCCCTTACGTGCTCTGCCATTAATTGGATGGACCATTTTGCCTCTAAGAATGCCAGGCACCTTCTTAGATGCATGGCCTCTACCTCTCTACTTGCACCAGAGTTAACAATGGCCACTACGGCAATGTTGTCACACCTTGCCATGACTGTCTTGCTCTGCCAAAACTTGCCCCATGTGGCCATCGCAACAACTATTGGCAGGAGCTCCTTTGCTGTGATTCTATAGCTGGCCGACTCTCCCAGTCCATGCCACTGCAGCTGGAGCCATTTGGTCTCCCACCATGCACCACACCCCCAGCTCCCCGATGCGTCTGTTACGATCACCTCTGGGCTTGTTCTACTCACGTGCCACATCATGGCTGTGCCATTCCAGTCTTGCCCGAATTGGTAACACCATTCAATGTCCGCTCTTGCCTCCCTACTCAACCTCACGAACCTGTTTATATGTTGCAACCCTGCCGCCAAATCAATTAGACGACGTAGAAAACACCTGCCTACTCACACCACTTTGCATGCATGACTCAAGATGCCTATCACTGACAGCAGCTGTCTCTTTCTACATGCCTTCATGCCCCGCACTCCCTGTAGAGTACTTCTCAGCCTATCTAGTTTTTCCTGTGGCAAACGTATTTCCAGCTTTTCGGAATCCAGCTCCATTCCCAGAAACACTAGCACCGTGGCTGTTCCTATAGTTTGATAACTTCAAAACTATAGGAACTATAACTGAGAACTAAAATAAAAGAATACAATACTTATACAGTAACAACTGTAGTCATGGGCATAAACCGCGACTGGCCGCGAGCGGTCAGCGAGGCTTTACAGAAATAAAGTGCATGCGTAGTATAGTTTCTTCGGAATGTTCGTTGAGTTGTTAAACAAACGATGTAGCTTAAATTGAAGTTGAAATATATTGAAATCACTCATTGTAAATGACTTCCTCTTATATTCAAATTATAGCTACAAAAACCAAGTGTATCTCTAACTGTTACTTATTGAACCCGTATTTCTTATTAAACTATACAGATAATTTGTTTACAGAAATAGAAAAAAAATTGTTTTAATTTTATCTGGGAACAATTTAATCAGTTGTGCCCATTTCAAAGAGTAAACATTGAAATTGTTTATGGAAATAAAGTGAAGGATATCGAAAAGTGACAGATATGTTTAATCTACCTAAATCATAATAGATTCCAAAACCAACCATTTTAATAGTGTATATATACATAGCCTTCCCAAGTATTATCACTGAATAAAGTGTAACCTTATAGCTATTAATTAAGTTCAATATTATAATTCCACATATATAATATAAAGCAAAGTAACTGAGTTGTGTCCCATTATGTACTAGAAGCACTTTTTTTCCCACTGCAGTTCTTTGTTTGTATTACTAAAGACAATAATTTTCTTAAAATTTTCTTTTATCATGTGAAAAATGTTATAGTAAGAATTATTTTCTAGCAAATCTATAACTATGCAGTTAATAAATATTATATAGCTAGACTATCGGAATTTAATAATGTAGAATGTTCTAATCTACATTTAAAAGCATCCTCAAAATCCTTCTAACCAAGTTAAACACTTGAACTTTCAAGGGTTTTTTCTCACACTTATGTGTTAATTTCAAGTAAATGTAGTTCCTGTTATCATAGGAGGAGGTCAAGATTAGCTCAGATACTTCAGAAGTTAAAATGAGTTTAAAAGCATAAGTATGACCAGGAAAATCGGTGGTATAATATGCCTATTTCCCAAACCTAAGTCAACCAACAAAGGGGGAGCTATGACAGACCTCACTTAATTGAATGACAACTAGGTGTGAATGATAAATTAACCTTTCCCCCCAACCCACCCCCACCCCTGCTTTAGTTACTAATGTTATTCTCTATAAAACTTAGTTTTGGTGTTAAGGAGGCACTGCCTGAACACCCCAATGAAGAAACTAGAGGATATAAGCTATTAATGTACATGCTTATTTGGTATGAAATATTTATAAGGTCTCAAAGTGGGGTGTCCAGACAGAACTAAACACCTCTATGAGGTATTATTTAAAAACCCTGCTTTGAGTATGTAATATTTATTCCACCCAAATTTGGCCAGTTGTTATAACTATTAGAGTAATGAGCTTGCAGCAGTACAATTAAAATAACCTTAAAATATGATGAGTTATTTCACATGTCATGTACCTAAAGATATCTGTGTGAATTGTATTGTATTGTAACCGGTTGAGAAAAATTTCAAAGAAGCAATAAATCACTTATCACACTCGTCGTACAATATGGGAATGATATTTTACTCTCACGCCACATTTTCACTCGCCTGTGGCTCGTGAAAATATTTTGCGTGCTCGTAAAATATTTTCCCATATTGTACTCTGACTCGTGCTTTAAGTATTATATATAATATATATATTATAATATATAATATAATTATTATTATATATTATATAATCTTCCTATGATTTATCATTGACAAATGTGCAACCTAAAGTTAAGTAAGTTCAATATTATGAGGCCACATGCTAGAGATGCATAGCTATTTTCAAAAATATATTTCAGGAATAGATCCACTTGGCCATATTGCTGCCAGGTGTTTTAACTTGGCTAATGTGCATAATCACTTTCCTCCAGGGTTAAAGTCAATTTGTGGCAAGAATTTTTCAAGCTTTAATCAGAAACTCTTTTTGTTAATAGTCATATTTAGACTAACAGTCTCTTCAATTTTCATCTATCATGTTGTTTTGTTTAATTGTGGATGTTTTGACGTGTTGCGTTATATTTAGCAGGGGCGGCGCAAGTGGTCCGGCCAGTCAGGCCATGGCCTGACCAATATTCTATGGGTGGCATTAGGCATGAATTGATTTGTATGGTACGCATCGTTAATTAGGCGAGAATCGTTAACGATTATATTGAGAGTTAGTCGGTCGCGCGGGAATCGGCGTTTTCACGTGGAGGATACTGTGTAATGGCAGGCATTGATTTCTCTTCCTTGTATGACCTTCGACAAGCCTAACCAACCAGGACCAGCATTTAAATTTCCCAAACACTCTTTTTGTAAAAAGAATATAGTACAGAGGTGCTTTCAGCACTCCTTGTTAAAAAAGTGGCCATTTCTCCACTACAAGGAAGACACTGACACTGTGTTCTGTTTTACTTGCCTGAAGATGTTTAAAGAGAAAAAAAATCTTGTTCTAAGGCTGATGCAGCATTTGTAAGTTCACTTAATTCAATTTTTACTTTCTTTTTAGCTACATTAAATAATATTTTGTATAGATTAATACAGGATATGCTAACAAGAAGGATGCTACATTGAATTTGTGTGTTAGTGATTCCGAACACAGAATGCAAATATTTGGTACATTAACTTCCTGAAACTTTTTTCATGAATCATTCATCTTCATTTATTTCCTGAAATATAATTATTATTACTTATTAATTTAATGGTTATATCATTAATACAAGCAATGTCCTACTAATTTAGTCTTACTGACGAACTTTACCACAGACAAGTGATGTGAATGGCCTGACCAATCTAAAATATGTTGCTCCTCCCCTGTTTAGGAATGTTGTTTCCAGATTAGATACAAGAATGATTACTGCTGCTTGACTAGTGTGTTGTAACTCCTTAAAGCTTCTACAGAGCAATGGCCTGTCTGTTCCTGGATAGTTTTTTTGCAGGTACTCCAACCTAGAAAAGCTCTGAAATACAGGAGGCATAAAAACTGTACTTAGTTTTGTGATCTATGATTCCAGAAACCTGGTCACAGTTGTTAAGTGCTGGGCAGCATGCCCTGGAACTAACTACTAATTTATATATCCATATCCAACCTGGACCTACTACTTTCCCCACATTAAGACTAAATATAGTTCTCATTCCAGACACCTACTTGTCCTGGCATGAGAGCACCACTGGTGCATGGCTGACCATGACCAGGCTAGTGTGTTTTACATAGAAAGCAGTTAGCTACTTGTAGCCCTATAGGTCACAATGCAGATTATAAACTCACTGCTTAGCTTACCATCTAGAGGGAGTGTGTTCAGCAGACTCTCTTCTAGGTTAGATGAGTCTTATGCAGAACCCCCTGGGGAAGTAGGCCTGGGCCAGCTGAGCTGGCACACCACACTGGAAGCTGCTACTAATGCTACCAGTGGCTGCTAGCTGTCTAGACACCTGTAAATACTAACATTGAGAGAGGGGGTATCTGCACAGGCTAAATTAACCATTTCTGGTTCCAAAAAGAATAAAACTAAATATTTAGTTCAATATAAATTCCAATAATTCTTACAAAAAATATCTAAAATTATTTATAGAAAATTATTTTCTGAAATTTTGTACTTGTATAACCTTAGAAAGTGATTGTAGCAAAATAAGACTTCATAGAGACTCTACTCTCAGGAATATTCCCTCATTCATATATTTCTCATCAAGATATGACATTGACTAAACAAACACTTCAGCAAACTCAGTCACTAGTAAATGATAATTAAAAGCACCACATCTGAAAGTCACGCCCTGTTGATCACTAATCTATTAATACATGGAAAATCTAAACCTTCAGAGCTAATCCAGTCCTGTACCTTGCATGTCATCATGGGTCAAATCGAGTTAAGACTAAGACTTGAGCAGGACCAAAGTCAGAAAATGATGAAAATAATCCAAATTATTTCCAAAATCTTATGAGCTCCCTTCTGGACATGGACAAAACACTTACATTGGAAAGCAAACCTGACAGTTCCCATAATAAATTAGTATTGCACCAGAGTGCAAGAAGGGAGTAACAAGCTGGTGGTTCTCCAATGATAAGCTGCTAGGTACGAACAGATAGGCTTTTATTTTCTCCCAGGATGATAATCAAGGTACAGGATTTTTAAATGCAGTAAAAGTCTCAAGTTATGATGATTCAAATTTTCCATTTTTTCATGGAGTACTCAGTGATCAGCAAATCAATACTTTCAGAAATGTTGCATTTTATTCTATACTACTGAATACTTAATAAGTTATATAGAATTGGGGTAATAAAGGGTCTCAAAATAATTCAGTAATTCGCTTGACATTAATTTATGTCAAGTCAACTTATTTCACATTACTTGACAGAGTCACTATGAATGTGGCATGTTTTGTAATGTATGCTCTCAGCAACTTGTGTCTGTTGTAGTGTGTTCATTTGTGTTGTTTATTAGTAACGCCTCTCTGTTATTTTTAATGTCACTTTTCTATAAGCTGAGCCCTGGATATATTTACGCTTGTGCCTAGCTGAGTCACCTCATGAACTATTGCTTACTTGGTTAAGACAACAACCTAAATTTCTCTGGTTATTGATCAGTTTGGGAAAACTGGAGAGAAAATTCTCAGCACTTGAGAACACCTGAACAGCAGAGACCCACACAATGTATAAATTCTAGTATTGTATAATTTTCTATTGTTTTGAATTGCAGGCATTACAAATAGGATCAATAAATTGTGACAGGGGTTGACCTAGAAACTTTAATGGTATTTAATTAGTTTGTGAGTCTAAAGATTACGTTATTACAGCAAACTGGCAGTTTGATTATTATTCCAGCAAGTGAGGCTAACTACATTGTTAATTAAAATTATACCCATTCTTAACTATTATTGTATGTCATTGCATATTTTAACTAAATTCTGACTAAAGAATGTCAGTTAGCCTATTTGTAATATTAATAATAATAACAAATTATGGATTCAATATATTAAAATAAGACATCATTTTTATAGTTGTTGACTACTTCTTACTCTTTAATTTTCTAACTTCAAACCTTTGCTAATCTCTATGAAAATTTCTCAATTTTTTCACTTTCACTACCTCACAATTAATAGTGCTATTCTCTGGAGCCAAAACTGTAATTTGTACAATCTATCAAATATTTAAAAAAATTGTCAAAATACATTATTGTAGCATTAAAAGTAGAATGACTACCAAATTCTGCAATATACCATTATACATTTAAAAGTCAAATTACCCAAATTTTTTGTCCACAATTATTATCCTAAGGTTAAACCTATCAAAAACTGATCTACTGCGTGATGACAGCATAGATGAAGCAGAAATGTAGTCTCTAATGTTTATTTGACATGGGATACTTGGCATACACTATTTTATATAGATCTATCTCTATTCCAGATACTCATACTTTGGGGATAGCTTCCCATTTTGTTCGTTTGTCTCCTAACTGCTTCTTTACTAATTGTGTTGAATTTATGTATTTTTTTATTTTATAGTTCGATGCAGCATTCAGGAGAAGAGCCAACTAGCCAAATTAGGCTATTCTAAAGGCCTTCCCAGCATAAAACAGACAATAATGAATGATAACCAAACAGAGGGGGGAAAATAAATAAATTAATTAATTAATAAAATAAATAAATAAATAAAAAATTCAACAGTGCAATGAGAAGATTAGTTCTTGTATAGGTAACCCTTCAGATGTAGCTTGAAGGCAGTATGTGAATTGACTGACACTAATTTATCTGGGAGGTGGTTCCAAGGATGGATGACAGACATCCTATAGGATTGTCTGTGATGGTTTGTCCTCGTGGAAACAAATTTTTATGAGAGGAGCACTTTCTAGGAGCTGTCACGAAAAAGAAGGGTGGGATAATGGAATTGCCTTTGACAATCTTGGGGCATAGGCACAGCTTTTGATACAGGCGACGGATCTGCAGGCTCGGCCATCCCAAGGTAGAATCACTTGACCAGTCACCTGTCACAACTTTAGCTGCAAAAGACTGGACACGCTCGATCCTAGAGATGTGAGTTTTTTGTGGGGGATCCCAAACACAGTAGCAATACTCTAGGTGGGGTAGAACGATAGCTCTGTAGAGCTTCTCCAGGTTAGCACAACCACTCTCTCTAAACAACCTGTACAGAAATCCTAACAGTTTCTTTGCTTTAGTGATTATCCCCTGATGTGCTTTTTCCAGAAGAGGTTGTTGGTGATGGTGACGCCCAAAAAACGAAAGCAGTTTACTAATAATTCTCCACTATCAATAAATTAGGTTTTACAACTTTTTTTAACCTGGGCTGCAGCTTTTAAATCGCATTCTGAAGCTACACCAAGTTGTGACACTCCCCAGGGTTACATGAATGATATTGAACTGAGGGTCGCCCAGCGAATCTGGAATGAAATTATACTGGCATAATTGTCTCGTCAACGTCTTTCGGTGTGGTAGGTAAGTGATATCATATGTAAGGGATTTGGTGGGTAAGGGGTTTGGCTAGAAAGAACCCGCGGTTATGCTCGTGGTGGTTTACACGCGTACCTCTCGGGGCGTGGAAGAAGTTGCACTGCCGAGACAACGCTACCACCGGAATTTCGAAGACGCTACTTTTCACCAGCTTATCAACTGGCTGAGAAATTCGGGAAGATGTACATTACTGTCCTCCTGTTAGTAGCAATACTTAAGCAAGTAGTGCAGTCTCAACCCAGTGATTCTTCTTCAGAACAATCACAATATTATGGGATTGCAGAACCCAGTAATTCTTCAGAAGAATTACCATATGGAATTGCAGAACCCGAACCTAAAATTCCCAGTTATTTTTCTGAACAATCAACAATCAGTGATTCTTCAGAAGAATTACCATATGGAATTGCAAAACCGGAACCTAAAATTATTTATTGGTCTTCAGAAGATGCTAAAGTTGTAGGGGCTACACCGTCGTCTGATTATTTGATCATATCAAAGAATTTCTCCTCTATCTGGAAACAAAGTATTGTACATGTACTGTACAAGTCTTTAGGAAATAACTTATTTACAGAAATAGATCGATATGTTAGTCGATTTGATGGGAGATACCATAAAAAGGACTGGATTTTTGAACTTGCACAGTATTTTGGTCGTACCAGGGGTATTCCGAGGTATCCTGAAATGGTGGCTGAGGACATATCAGATTTTTATTTAATTCCTCCTAATGCAACAGTTGTCTCTGTACCCTATGTTCATCCGAGGGAATTTAATAAGCCAAGAACTTGGAGCCTGCACTCTTCATTAAGTAGGCAAGCTAAGGGACTCAACCAGATTGAAATGTTGACAATCCAAAAACTAGTGCAAAACTTACTTAGAGAAAGATATGAATACCAAGAAGAGAGTAAATTGTATGAACAAATGGATACATACTTAAAGGCTTTTCACAAAACTTTAGACGTATATAAAGGACTATTAGCTTCAATGAGATCTCTAATTAAGCCTTTGAAAGAGTTTGAAAAAAAGCTCAACGATGGTCAACTGAAGTACAAACCTAATGAAAAGGGGATAATAGCTATGAGAGCAATGAAGGACATGATAGCACTTGGGGAAAAGTATAGGGAATCTTTAAATGATCTATATGAAAAAATGGATGAATTGAAAGTTAAATACCCCTTGGAATTTGAACATATAGATATTCTTACTTATCAACAGGAATTTGCCCAATTATATTGGGCAGATGAGGCACTAGAGGGTGGTATAGAAGAGAAGGCTTTGGATGTTTATGAGAGGCTAAATTCACATCACAGACTCAGAGATTTAATGAAACCCAGGGTACGTGCAATGCCTAAGTATAAAAAAGAACAAGAGGTTGTAGCAGAACTTTTAAGTAGACGTGAAAAGTCTCGTCCTAAGCAACGGTTAAAATTTATATCAAAAGCTTTCAGATATGGAGGATTTTGCTATTTTATACTGATGTCTGCAATTGCTGCATTATCAATGTAATGTAATTGTAAATATTTGGAATAATGGCATAATCTAATAACAAAGTTCTAACTAATCCTAAAAAATATAAAATGAGATTTCTATTGCAGATAAATATAATAAGGCAAACTGTGAAAACCATCAGGTCCCTCAAGCAGGAGATTTCATAGGTTGGTTGCTAATGATTTGCAATATCTTGTCAATTTTGATGTAACTGAGTTTCTTGAGAAGAGAAACAGTCTAGCATGATACTTGCAGACCCTGAACCTTATACCTTATAGTAATGCTAGTACAATTCAAATGTTTCCCGTTTTTGAGTGCAATAACAGAATGGCCAGCATAAACCCAGCTACTTTAATTAAATAATAATAATAAAGATCTACTTTTATAACCACATTAATATGTTCTTCTGTTTTATAAGAAAGGAAAATAAACACTATTGATTTTCTTTTGAAGTTATGAATTATGGAGTGATTATTCTCATTTTCCCTTTAATTAGCTGATATTATTCTAAAATTATTACAGTATATATTCATTTTCATGTCTATTATTTCTGAAAAAATGCTAGCATAAACTGTCAGGGCATAAACACTATTAATGCTAATATTATTGATAGATGTATGTCCTTATGTTGAGATGTCAAATTTGTCATCCCTATTTCTAATAACCAGATTTTTTTCTCCAAATTCTCAACAATTAGAACCAACAACAGATCTTAATTAAGAAAATTCACTTAAATATAAATCCCATGTGAGGTTACCTCTGTGTCCAAATTCCTATGCATAAACTTGTGAGCAAAGTTACTTTGTAAATTGCAGGCATTTTCAGTCTCATTATACAGCATCAGTAGTTGTCATTTTTCACGCACGAAATGAAACTACAACTTCATATGGATACATATATTATTCATTTGATACAGGAGAATATCACGAGTCGGTTGGCTTAGTATTTACGCGAGTGCCCTAGGCACGAGCTTAAATACCGCCAATCAGACGAGTGATATTCTCGGGTATCCAATGGATAATAAATTTATTAGGTACTCATGGGCGAATACCTTGGTAACAAGAAATTTACCTAGGGGGACGTAATAACCCAACGTTATAACTATGAACACAGGTGATATGGAAAAATATTGCCCTAAGCCACATCCTGTTTACTTTAATGCATTTTCTATGTGGCAACAGTTATCAGGCTCTGTTCAGTACCTAATAAACCTTGTTATTGAAATCTGGATCACATTTTAAGGTAATATCATTACTCTGCATGAATTGTTTCACCTCAATCTGACTACACAATAAGCTCTCTACAAGATACACAGAGCAATACATCAATTCAACTTTATAATCAGATTATGTTCTCTGTAATTATCTGACCTAATTGTCCTACAAATAACTCTATTTAACTTCCAAGTGTTGGTAATGTTATCAGGCTAAAGACAAAGATGAATGATTGGAGAATACAACACTGGCTGTGATGACAAAACTGCCTAAGAATCTGTCCTGTGTATCTCCTGCACTAATACAGAGGTCACTGAAGCTAACAGCAAAATGTACAGTCAATTAGCTTTTATATTCCAATTCACACAACCAGTAGCATAATTGCTGCATTTGAACACTACTAAATCTCCTAATGTAGTTATAACACTCCACACTCTATCACTACAGATTATTAATAGAAATCTTTCTCTTACCCTATGTTTTGTTGTTACTGCATGTATTTTGCCATTTACCCCATTCAAAGTATTACAATTGTTTTGTTTACAGTCAGTTGAAGTTACTTATAGTATTCTGCAATTTATTATGCTTTCATTCAAACTCATCTAGAATAATATCATATAATGTGTAAATTCTGTTGTGATCTTCTAAAAGTCTCTAATTTTATCCTACTGGATTGCGTATTCTCTATCACTCTCAAACCATACTTTAGCGTATTTTAATATAATCACCAAGTTACCAAGACTTGTTATTACATCATGCACATTCTTGCTGCTTGCAATGCATTTTATCTAGCAATATTGCACAGTTTCATATTGTTCCTCATATCTTAGTAAAGCTCTTACAATTATTTGTTTCATCTAAATATTTTAATAATCTTATGATTCCTTGGAATACTTTAATCTCATTATTGTCTTATAGTCATTCCAGGAAATAATAATACAAGTTTTCCATTTTAACAGCCAAAAACTACCTGATGTCTTGACTTCTTATATACATTATAGCACTTGCTACAAACTAGAGAGACTATCAGTGAATAATAAGAGACTGCGAGACAATTTAAAGACTATTAGTAACTATTCAACAATTTGTCACATTAACAATTGTTTGACCTATAATAGCTAGCTTTTCTTCAAATAAATGACTGCAAGAGAATTGTAAGAATTCTAAAAGATTGCAAGATGTTGTAAAAGCCTGGAACTTGAAAGATTGCATGACAAAATTCATTGGATTGAAGAGGCATGACAGGGTTTCTAGAATGTTTAAAGAAATTGTAGGGTAGGAGACTGTGAGATACTTGAAATGAAGGAATATCAAGTTGGTAGTCCTTACTACCAACTACAGCTGGGGAGTTGCCAGTCATCTAGTACCAGTGAATAACAGTCTAGTGAGGAATAAACCACTCATTATACAAGTGGTATTATGGTTAGATATGTCACTCTCAGGTTGTATTTTCACGGGCTCATGAAATTAAATGAGCCCGATCTTGAAGTATTTCACCATATCACACTCTGACTCATGTAACAAGTACTATATAAATATATATTATATATAATATGTATATATAATTATACTTTATATATATAATAATTATATAATTATATATATTATATAATATATATCTACCCATGATTTATCATTAACAAAAGTGCAACCTAAAATTAAGTAAGTTCAATATTATGAGTTCACATGCTAGAGATGCATAGCTATTTTCAAAAATATATTTCAGGAATAGATCCACATGGCCATTGCTGCCAGGTGTTTTAACTTGGCTAACGTGCATCATCACTTTCCTCCAGGGTTAAAGTCAATTTGTGGCAAGAATTTTTCAAGCTTTAATCAGAAACTCGTTATGTTAATAGTTCAATTTAGACTACAGTCTCAATAATGGTCTATCTTTGTTTTGTTTCATTGTGGATGTTTTGACATGTTGCGTTATATTTTGAAGTGTTGTTTCTAGATTAGATTTAAGAATGTTAGCCACTGCTTGGTGCTGTAGCTTACTAGTGTGTTGTAACTCCTTAAAGCTTCTACAGAGTCTGTTCCTAGATAATTTTTGCAGGTACTCCAGCCTAGAAAAGCTAATACAGGAGGCATAAAAACTGTAATTAGTTTTGTGATCTATGTTCCAGAAACCTGATCACAGTTGTTAAGTGCCGGGCAGCATGGCCTGGAACTAACTGCTAATTTATATATCCATATCCAACCTGGACCTAATACTTTCCCCACATTAAGACTAATAATATAGTTCTAATTCCAGACCCCTGCTTGTCCTGGCATGTGAGTACCTGACTGACCATGACCAGGCTAGTGTGTTTCCCTTAGAGCTTGTAGCCCTATAGGTCACAATGCAAGTTATAAACTTGCTGCTTACCATCTAGAGGGAGTGTGTTCAGCAGACTCTCTTCTAGGTTAGATGAGTCTTATACAGAACCCCCTGGGGAAGTAGGCCTGGGCCAGCTGAGCTGGCACACCACACTGGAAGCTGCTACTAATGCTACCAGTGGCTGCTAGCTGTCTAGACACCTGTAAATACTAACATTGAGAGAGGGGGTATTTGCACAGGCAAAATTAACCATTTCTGGTTCCAAAAAGAATAAAACTAAATAGTTCAATATAAATTCCAATAATTCTTACAAAAAATATCTAAAATTATTTATAGAAAATTATTTTCTGAAATTTTGTACTTGTATAACCTTAGAAAGTGATTGTAGCAAAATAAGACTTCATAGAGACTCTACTCTCAGGAATATTCCCTCATTCATATATTTCTCATCAAGATATGACATTGACTAAACAAACACTTCAGCAAACTCAGTCACTAGTAAATGATAATTAAAAGCACCACATCTGAAAGTCACGCCCTGTTGATCACTAATCTATTAATACATGGAAAATCTAAACCTTCAGAGCTAATCCAGTCCTGTACCTTGCATGTCATTATGGGTCAAATCGAGTTAAGACTAAGACTTGAGCAGGACCAAAGTCAGAAAATGATGAAGATAATCCAAACTATTTCCAAAATCTAATGAGCTCCCTTCTGGACATGGAAAAAACACTTACACTGGAAAGCAAACCTGACAGTTCCCATAATAAATTAGTATTGCACCAGAGCGCAAAAAGGGAGTAACAAGCTGGTGGTTCTCCAATGATAAGCTGCTAGGTACGAACAGATAGGCTTTTATTTTGTCCCAGGATGACAAAGGTACAGGCAGGATTTTTAAATGGAGTAAAAAGTCTCAAGTTATGATGATTTAAGATTTCCATATTTTCATGGAGTACTCAGTGATCAGCAAATCAATACTTTCAGAAATGTTGCATCTCATTCTATACTACTGAATACTTAATAAGTTATATAGAATTGGGGTAATAAAATGTCTCAAAATAATTCAGTAATTCGCTTGACATATTGCTACATTAATTTGTGTTCAGATTTTCAAGTCAACTTATTTCACATTACTTGACGGAGTCACTATGAATGTTGCAATTATTGTAATGTATGCTCTCAGCAACTTGTGTCTGTTGTAGTGTGTTCATTTAGGTTGTTTATTAGTAACATCTTTCTGTTATTTTTAATGTCACTTTTTCTATAAGCTGAGTGCCTAGCTGAGTCACCTCATGAACTATTGCTTACTTGGTTAAGACAAAAACCTAAATTTCTCTGGTTATTGATCAGTTTGGGAAAACTGGAGAGAAAATTCTCAGCACTTGAGAACACCTGAACAGCAGAGACCCACACAATGTATAAATTCCAGTATTGTATAATTTTCTATTGTTTTGAATTGCAGGCATTACAAATAGGATCAATAAGTGTGACAGGGGTTGACCTAGAAACTTTAATGGTATTTAATTAGTTTGAGAGTCTAAAGATTACGTTAATACAGCAAACTGGCAGTTTGATTATTATTCCAGCAAGTGAGGTTAATTACATTGTTAATACCCATCTCAACTATGTTGTATGTCATTTCATATTTTAACCAAATTCTGACTAAAGAATGTCAGTTAGCCTATTTATTAATAATAATAACAAAACAATGAGAAATTATGGATTCAATATATTAAAATAAGACATCATTTGATAAAGTTATCATTAATATTGTTGACTGATTCTTACTCTTTAATTTTATAACTTCAAACCTTTGCTAATCTGTATGAAAATTTCTCAATTTTTTCACTTTCACTACTTCACAATTAATAGTGCTGCTCTCTGGAGCCAAAACTATAATTTGTACAATCTATCAAATATTAAAAAAATTGTCATAATACATTATTGTAGCATTAAAAGTAGAATGACTACCAAATTCTGCAATATACCATTATACATGTAAAAGTCTAATTACCCCAATTTTTTGTCCACTATTATTGTCCTAAAGGTTAAACCTATGACTAATGTAGTTATGCTGGCAAAAACTGACCTAATGCGTGATGACAGCATAGCTGAAGCAGAAATGTAGTCTTCTCTAATGTTTATTTGACATGGGATACTTGGCATACACTATTTTATATAGATCTATCTCTATTCCAGATATACTCATACTTTGGGGATAGCTGCCCATTTTGTTCGTTTGTCTCCTTAACTGCTTCTTTTTTACTAATTGTGTTAAATTTATGTATTTTTTTTGAATAGTTCGATGCACTAGGCATTCAGGAGAAGAGCCAACTAGCCAAATTAGGCTATTCTAAAGGCCTTCCCAGCATAAAACAGACAATAATGAATTATAACCAAACAGAGAGGGGGGGGGGGAATAAATAAATAAATAAATTAATTAATTAAATAAAATTAATAAATAAATAAAAAATTCAACAGTGCAATGAGAAGATTAGTTCTTGTATAGGTAACCCTTCAGATGTAGCTTGAAGGCAGTGTGTGAATTGACTGACACTAATTTAGCTGGGAGGTATCTACAGGATTGTCTGTGATGGTTTGTCCTCAGTGAAGGAACAGTAGAGTGGAAACAAATTTTTATGAGAGGAGCACTTTCTAGGAGCTGTCACGAAAAAGAAGGGTGGGATAATGGAATTGCTTTTGACAATCTTGTGGCATAGGCACAGCTTTTGATGCAGGCGACGGGTCTGCAGGCTCGGCCATCCCAAGGTGGTAGAATCACTTGACCAGTCACCTGTCACAACTTTAGCTGCAAAAGACTGGACACGCTCGATCCTCCTAGAGATGTGAGTATTTTGTGGGGGATCCCAAACACAGTAGCAATACTCTAGGTGGGGTAGAACGATAGCTCTGTAGAGCTTCTCCAGGTTAGCACAACCACTCTCTCTAAACAACCTGTACAGAAATCATAACAGTTTCTTTGCTTTAGTGATTATCCCCTGATGTGCTTTTTCCAGAAGAGGTTGTTAGTGATGGTGACGCCCAAAACAGGAAAGCAGTTTACTAATAATTCTCCACTATCAATAAATTAGGTTTTACAACTTTTTTTAACCTGGGCTGCAGCTTTTAAATCGCATTCTGAAGCTACACCAAGTTGTGACACTCCCCAGGGTTACATAAATGAGATTGAACTGAGGGTCGCCCAGCGAATCTGGAATGAAAAATTATACTGGCATAATTGTCTCGTCAACGTCTTTCGGTGTGGTAGGTAAGGGATATCACATGTAAGGGATATCACATGTAAGGGATATCACATGTAAGGGATATCACATGTAAGGGATATCACAAGTAAGGGATATCAGTAAGGGATTTGGTGGGTAAGGGGATTGGCTAGAAAGAACTCGCGGTTGTGCTCTTGGTGGTTTATACGCGTACCTCTCGGGACGTGGAAATTTGAATTAATCTAAGTTGCACCGCCGAGACAACGCTACCGTCGCCGAGACAATGCTACCACCGGAATTTCGAAGACGCTACTTTTCACCAGCTTATCAACTGGCTGAGAAATTCGGGAAGATGTACTTTACTGTCCTCCTGTTGGCAGCAATACTTAATCAAGTAGTGCAGTCTCAACCCAGTGATTCTTCAGAACAATCAACAATCAGTGATTATTTAGAACAATCACAATATTATGGGATTGCAGAACCCAGTAATTCTTCAGAACAATCACAATATTATTATGGGATTGCAGAACCCAGTGATTCTTCAGAAGAATTACCATATGGAATTGCAGAACCTGAACATAAAATTATTTATTGGTCTTCAGAAGATGCTAAAACTGTTTGGGCTACACCGTCGTCTGATTATTTGATCATATCAAAGGATTTCTCCACTATCTGGGGCAAACGGAGAATTGTACATGTACTGTACAAGTCTTTAGGAAATAACTTATTTACAGAAATAGATCGATTTGTTAGTCGATTTGATAGTCGATTTAATAGGAGACATCATCAAAAGGACTGGATTTTTGAACTTGCACAGTATTTTGGTCGTACCAGGGGTATTCCGAGGTATCCTGAAAAGGTGTCCGACATGTTCGATTTTTATTTAATTCCTCCTAATGCAACAGTTGTCTCTGTACCTTATGTTCATCCGAGGGAATTTAATGAGCCAAGAACCTCGAGCCAAAAAGATAGCATTTTTCACTCTTCATTAAGTAGGCAAGCTAAGGGACTCAACCAGATTGAAATGTTGGTAATCCAAGAACTAGTGCAAAAATTTCTGAGAGACAGACATGAAGACCCATTCCAGAGTAAGGAAGTGCTGGATTCAGATTTAAGAAAGAATCGAGTGCATACGCAAATGGACGCGTACTTAAAGTCTTATCACAACACTGTAGGCATGTATAAAAAACTAGTAGCTTCAATGAGACGTCATATTGGGCCTTTGAAAAAGCTCCACAAGAAGCTCAATGATGATCCACTGAAGTACAAACCTAATGAAAAGGGGATAAAAGCTATGAGAGCTATCAGGGGCATATTCGTGCTGGAGGGAAAGGCTATGGAATCCTTAGACAGCCTATATATAAAAATGCAGGAATTGAAACTTAGATACCCCTCGGATTTTAAACATACAGATATTCCTCAGCTGGCATTCTCCCGATCCAAACGTGATAGTGATACAATAGAGACGCTCTTGATTCTTTATGTGACGCTATTTTCACACACCAGAATCAGAGATTTATTGAAACCGAGGGTAAGTACAATTCCAAAATATAAAGAAGAACAACAGCTCATAGAAAAACCTTTAAGAGACCGTAAAGATAAACAAGAGGAAGATGAACAAGAATTTACTTTTAAAATTCTAAATGAAGGTGATGCAAAATCAGAGTCTGGTATAGAGCAAAGAGAAAGGCTAACAATATCAAAAGCTTTCAAATATGGAGAATTTTTTTATTTTATACTGGTGTCCGCAATTGCTGCATTATCAGTGTAATGTAAATTGTAAATATTTGGAATAATGCCATACAAATAATAACAAAGTTAATCCTAAAAATATAAAATGGGTTTTATTATCCTATTGCAAATAAATAAAAATGTTATCTTTGAAAACCCTCAGCAGCTATAGTCCCAACATAAATCATTCTGTTTTGTTTCCTCCACACCATCCATTGTGCTCAGCACTTTATAATTTACCTGATATACTCAATTGTGGCTATTTTACTTAAGTCTTTTAAGTCTGAATTTAGTATGTTTTGTTATTTGCAGTTTGATTATAGCTACCTTAGCTAATTATAATGAATTTCTATCAAGATGCAGAAATATTTTGTTGTTTCCCAACAGTATTGAGTCTATTTCATCAATATGTTCCTTCAGAGTGACCGGATTGTCTAGCCATCTCTAAACCTGTAGGGGCTGCCCGAAGAACAGATAAGATCAAGTTGTACGTGCGTCCTGGGTTCATAACGGAAGAACCAGGACAGGAAGCGATGAAGAAGCATTTCAAGGTAATTCAGACGGTCAAAGTTAACTTCAATTTTATACTACGGAAGTTATCAATACTCAAGAATGATGTAAGTAGTAATTCCATATTTGTTGGCTAAAATTACAAATAATAACACTGGTTTATTTTTTATCGTAGCTGAGAGCTTGTTCAAGAGTTACTGGTGATTGATATTATCAGAATGGTTGATGTTTGATACTACAAAAGCTACCATTAATCAGGTAAGAGAGTGATTTTGTATTTGTTTGCTGAAATAATGTCATAACTGCTATTATAGTGCATGCATGAAGTAAGCTAAAAATAGTAACATTTTATGTTACCTAACTATCAGGCTCGCTCGCCATTTGTGCTCAAGCACGCCACTAGTTCAGCGAAGCGAGCGAAGCGAGCGGAGCTCACTTTCTAATGAGTTCGCGATATATATTTAGGTCTAGAAATTGTTTTTGTTCTTGCGTGGGCGTACGTGTGTACCCTTTCTCCTACGCGCTTGCGCGGGCCGAGTAACCATTTTGTTTTGTTTACCCGCCGTACAGTAGCGATGCCCAGTAGACAAAACGTTAGAAACGCTCGGTCAAGAGCTTTGAGGGCGTTAGAAACTCCAGAAGAAAAAATAGTAAGGAGAGAGATAAGAAATGAAAAAGACAGGGCAAGGAGGAGGAGAGCTAAAACGAAACAGAAACAGGTAGCAAAGTAAAGAATCTTTCTTTTTGAAAAGCTATTAAATGTTCCTAATTTATTTATTAGACTATTCCTGAGGATTACTGTACCAATCAACTTTATACAGCTGTAGACTCAACTACTCTTGAAGACACTGAAAATGCAGCCACACCATCTGAACAAGAAGCTAATATCCCCACTACTTTTTGTACTGCAAGAGGAAGGAAAAGGCATCTATCAGAGGACATCCATTCATTCCTTCATAACGTGTATGGAGAAGTTTCCAGGCACCAAAATGAAATTTAAGTCATTGGAATGTTGTCGTTGTAGCCAGGATAAACATCCCTAAGCTCTATTCAGCTCAAAATAACATTCCCGGAAAGATTCCTCCACAATTGCAGGTTAAATTAAATGTAAAACTATAAAAATTAACCTAAGTCTAAGATCTACATCCATTTAACATACTCTGCTCTCCCTCTGAATATGTTATAGTACCCAAACAAACTCTTTATTTTTAATAAACCACAAAGTTTACATCAGCTATAACTGTAATGATGTATGACATTTTTAATTAAATAGCTGTATATTCTGTCTAAAACACCAGCCAATAACTTTGCTGGTAAAATAATTCATTATTCTTATATTGTGGTATAGAATAGAAGCACCAATGAATCTATATGAAACAACAGACAGACATAACATTAACAACATCAAAATAAATAACTGTATCTATAGCTGCAATTACAGGGAACATGCATCACTCGCTTCGCTATTATGCGCTATTCGAGCGCACCTTTAGTTCAGCGAAGCGAGCGAAGCGAGCGGAGCTGACTCTCTAATGAGTTCGCGATATGTAATAGTTATGCCATGGCCAACGAGGGGTTATGGAATATAACCGTCCCGATCCTGAGGGCGAAGCCCGAGGGATAAGGGCGGTGATATTCCATAACCCAGATGTTGCCATGGCACAACTGTTTTATACCATAGTTGCTGCTACTACTACTCTCTCATATCCACCTGTATGGGACCAGCCCTACCACATATAACTCTCCTGCCGCTCTCATACCACAGGAATTTACCGCAGCTAGCTGCTTTACTGCTTTACTGCTTACTGCTGAGCAGCCCAGGTAGAGTTAGATCTGGAGATAACAGCTGGCAGCTACAATGCTAAAGCAAACTTGCTAAAGTAAACTTGCTAAAGTAAACTTTCTGGGGTGCTTCAATTGAATTTTAATTGAATTTTAATTTTGGGCCGGAAACACAGAAGAATTCGCTTGACACGGAAAATATTATAGCCCCAGGAAGAATTCGCTTGACACGGGAAAATATCATAGCCCCAGGAAAAATCACCGGGAAAATATCACTTTTAATCCATGGGTGTTACCTCAGCAACCATGGTATAAATATATATATTTGGCGAGCGAGCGAAGCGAGCGAGCAACTCTAAGATGTAGTCTATGGAAATCCTGAATACGTCGTCGTTTAAACGCTCGCGCGCATATACGTCGTCGTTTAAACGCGCGCGCGCATACGTGGTCGTTTAAACTGAATACGTGGTCGTTTAAACGCGCGCGCTCATTCCAGAACTTCGCTGGCTCGCCCAACCAATGCTACACGAGCATGCTTAGCATGTGGACACTTCAGAGTATCCCCCATCCCCATTTCCCCCTTTACACGTTTCCCCCCTTTACATGTTTCCCCTTTACACGGTTCCCCCTTTACATGTTTCCCCTTTACACGTTTCCCCCCTTTTCCCCTTTTCTGTACTTTACACATTATTTTGTTATCATTGTTACTTTATCATGAGGAGTACCATTCTTTACCCTTTACCAATCATCATTTCCCCCTTTACATGTCATTACATATTCTACTACTAATAATGAGATGTGAATTCAGATTTGGCAACCTGCAGGAAGAAAACCAATGCAAATTCAAATCAAACGACCCCAATGCAATTGAAAGTGTCAACATTTCCCCAGAACTTCGCTCGCTCGCCCAACCAATGCTACACGAGCATTTTCTAGTTAGGTCTAGAAATTGTTTTTGTTCATGCGTGGGCGTACGTGTGTACCCTTTCTCCTACGCGCTTGCGCGGGCCGGGTAACCTTCTTAGCAACATTTGGTTTTGTTTACCCGCTGTACGAAGTAGCGATGCCCAGTAGACAAAATGTTCCCTTTATCCTACGCGCTTGCGCGGGACGGGTAACCTTCTTAGCAACATTTTGTTTTGTTTACCCGCCGTACGAAGTAGCGATACCCAGTAGACAAAACGTTAGAAACGCTCGGTCAAGAGCTTTGAGGGCGTTAGGAACTCCAGAAGAAAAAATAGTAAGGAGAGAGATAAGAAATGAAAAGGACAGGGCAAGGAGGAGGAGAGCTAAAACGAAACAGAAACAGGTAGCAAAGTAAAGAATCTTTCTTTTTGAAAAGCCATTAAATGTTCCTAATTTATTTATTAGACTATTCCTGAGGATTACGGTACCAATCAACTTGATACAGCTGTAGACTCAACTACTCTTGAAGACACTGAAAATGCAGCCACACCATCTGAACAAGAAGCTAATATCCCCACTACTGTTTGTACTGCAAGAGGAAGGAAAAGGCATCTATCAGAGGACATCCATTCTCATATACACCCAAAGCAGCAAAAAAAGTTGCAGAAAATATAACTCAAACAATTTCGATACCGCAAAGCCTTTCAGCTTATCAGCAACGAATGCAAGAGGTAAATATAAAATAAAATATATACTTCAATAAGTTAATACGAGACATTTTCGTTTAGGAAACCATTATGCAGAGAGCAACGTCTACAACTAATGTCACAAAAACAGCAAGTCACACATTTGTTTGAAAGTGATAGTGAAAGAGATCACAGGCTCCACTGTTTGTCCACTAACCAACTGTTGAGAACAGCAAATGAATCTTCATTACAAAATTCCTCTACATTAGAGCAGTTGTCAACTAACCAACAGCAGAGATTGGCATGATGAAACACCACTTCAACTGGAGACTAGATTGTCTCAAGTTAGGGGGAACAGGTCAAGACAACATCCCCAGGTTCCATTGCACCATATTATTCCAGCATTTGATGATCCTCAAGTTCACACAGCAATGCGTAATTTTCATGCTAAAATCTCATCGATTACTATCACAGTCTGCATAACGTGTATGGAGAAGTTTCCAGGCACCAAAATGAAATTTAAGTCATTGGAATGTTGACAATGTAGCCGGGATAAACATATCCCTAAGCTCTATTCAGCTCAAAATAACATGCATCCTGGAAACATTCCTCCACTTGCAGGTTAAATTTAATGTAAAACTATTAAAATTAACCTAACTCTATTATCAAACTATGTAGTCTAAGATCTACATCCATTTAACATACTCTGAGTACCCAAACAAACTCTTTTATTTTTTATTTTTATTAAACCGCAAAGTTTACATCAGCTATAACTGTAATGATGTATGACATTTTTAATTAAATAGCGGTATATTCTGTCTAAAACACCAGCCAATAACTTTGATGGTGAAATAATTCATTATTCTTATATTATCACAAATAATATAACACTTAAACTTTATTATATAAAGCAATACTATGTAGCTGATTACGAATTACATTAATAAAATAAATAATAAAATAATTCATTACTTTTGTTTTACCACAAAAAGTATAACATTTAAACTTTATTATACATAGCCTAAATTTTATAACCTTCATCATACAGTGGTATAGAATAGAAGCACCAATGATTCTATATGAAACAACAGACAGACATAACATTAACAACATCAAAATAAATAACTGTATCTATAGCTGCAATTACAGGGAACATGCATCGCTCGCTTCGCTATTTTGCGCTATTCGAGCGCACCACTAGTTAGGTCTAGAAATTGTTTTTGTTCTTGCGTGGGCGTACGTGTGTACCCTGTCTCCTACGCGCTTGCGCGGGCCGGGTAACCTTCTTAGCAACATTTTGTTTTGTTTACCCGCCGTACGAAGTAGCGATGCCCAGTAGACAAAACTTTAGAAAGAGGGCGTTAGAAACTCCTGAAGAAAAATGAGTAAGGAGAGCGATAAGAAATGAAAAAGACAGGGCAAAGGAGGAGAGCTAAAACGAAACAGAATCAGGTAGCAAAGTAAAGAATCTGACAGTATTTAGTAGCCACACCAAGCATGCATGGAGGAATAGCTGCAATTACAGGGAACATGCATCGCTCGCTTCGCTATTTTGTGCTATTAGAGGACATCACTTGTTTATTGGCGAGCGAGCGTAGCGAGCGAGACACTTACAGGGGTAACACAATAGAAAATCGGGGATGTTTGTTTATTGGCGAGCGAGCGAAGCGAGCGAGACAGTATTAGGGGTGGATAATGCAAAATCGGGTATATGTTATATGTGATGGTACGTATACTCTTTAAACGCGCGCGCCGGGAACTTTTTTCTCCAAAAAAACACGGCTTTTTAAACCTTACTTTATACTTAAGCTCCAAAGTGTGAGAAAATTCCTGCGAAAACGCATGCTTTTCAAGAAACAAAAAGTTGATTCGACGGTTACTATGACATTGAAGACCCTTTACCAGATTATAATTCAAAACTTCGCCTTTTTTCCGGATAAGTGCCGCTTGTTAGTTGTCAAGAGCCACCTGTAGTCAGTACCCAGAGAGCTATCACTACTTCTGAGAAACGTATGTAAGCACATAAAGTATTAATGCTAAGGAAGCTACTACTACTCGAGGGATGCTGAGGTAAGTACTAATTCCATATTTGTTAGCTAAATATGCAAAAATAACTCTGGCCTTTTTTTTAATAGCTAAGAGCTTGTTGTCAACAGTAACTGGTAAAATCAAATAGTCTCGATCAATGACTCAAATTTGGTACTACAAAAGTTACCACTGCTCAAGGAAATTAGGTAAGAAAGTAATTTTGTATTTGTGTGCTAAAATTGATTGTCTTTTGTTTTTGTAGGTGAGAGCTTGTTGTCAAGAATTCAAAGTAATTCAGATGGTCAAAGTAACTTCAATTTGATACTACAGAAGTTATCAATACTCAAGAATGAGGTAAGTAGTAATTCCATATTTGTTGGCTAAAATTACAAATAACACTGGTTTATTTTTTATCATAGCTGAGAGCTTGTTCAAGAGTTACTAGTGATTGAGATTATCAGAATGGTTGATGTTTGAGACTACAAAAGTTACCATTAATCAGGTAAGAGAGTGATTT
>WLWD01004488.1_pt1 | contig 31576 bp, 32 predicted proteins | sample 6712731 | NCBI WGS metagenome assembly WLWD01 (sample SAMN12718690, study PRJNA576275) | sponge metagenome | isolation source: marine sponge | host: Mycale hentscheli | place: New Zealand: South Island, Marlborough, Capsize Point | collected 2014-11-01
GGAGCCCAACACTTGATTATTGTCACCATTACCAAACCACAGAACTATCTCAACACTTGCCTCCAAATTTGGGCTCCAGTCCCTTGTCTAGCACCTGCTGCTGCCGTGTTACCAGTTCCCCTGTTGTTGCTGCCACCACCACCAGGAGAACGTTTCATGGACAGGAGGCCTCCAGGATTACTATATACTCCACAAATAGCAATATGTATAGCTCACAAATAACAATGGATTAAACAACAAAGAGAAAGCGGGGGCCAGCTAAAGATGACTATTAGCCTACAGACTATGCTAGCTAAGCAAAACCCAACTCAACCAACAATACGCCAGAGCGACTACAAACAAAAGGATCTGACTATACTAAATAAGTTTAATTAAAATAGTGACTAGCAGACAGATGACTGTAGCAGAGAGATAGAACCAAACAGAATCTATTTATATTTATAGCCCGTTACCCGAGCGACCGCGCTTGTCGTTAAGAACTATAAATCGGATACAGTCTGGTATGCTTGTAAGAAAATGTATTAGCTGGGAAAAGTCTGATATAGTTCTTAGCAACCATAATTATGGTGGAAGTCAGATCAAAGCAAAATGGAATAAGGAAGAGTTTGGGTACTTTAATACAATTACTAAGATAGCTAACACTATACTTTGCTCGTTGTTTATGTTTGGGCTATAAAATAGTTATAAACCAAATCATTAGGTTTGTATTTCGATTTATAAATCGCATACAAACCTCAATTTTGGTTTATAACTATAACATATATAATTATATATATATATATATTATATACGTATATATCGCAAAAGTAATGAACCTAACCCTATAATAAGACATTTACAGTTATACTCTATGAAACCAGACCTATTACTATTAGCCTAAAATTTAGATGGAAAGTAAGTTACTGCAGTGTATGTACTTGTTAGGGTACATATAAGTGAATATAAGAAAGCTATAGGAAGTAATGAAGTTTCAGAGGCATGGTAACTTGCTAAGAGTCTGTTATTATGAGAGAAAAGTAAACATACTACTGAGGCAGGTGTATTGAAATAAGATGGTTGAGGATGAGGGGCAGGATAGATCAACCAATAAAGTATCAGACAATATTGTACCATGGAACCCACTTTTTAATGTCTTCTGTAGTGTGGATCAGAGATACAGGAAATACAGAGATATAGAGATACAAATGCTCCTTGTTGGAATTGATGAATGTATTGTACTGGCAGGCCAGGTGTTTGTATTTTACAATTTTTGGGAGGGGAGGGAAGGGGGCGCAGGGGATTGCTAGTGTTAGAGGGTGGAGCTGTATAGTTTTAGATGTGTATGCATGCTGTAATTTACAAGTGAATTAACCGAAAAATCAAAATTGTCTTATGAGTCCAATTTAATTCATCATAACAAGTGTATGGTTAAGGGACCCGCTAAATTTATACTTTTTCATCTATCATTTTATTCCTCCGGAAAAAAAGAACGAAGTTACTCCTACTTCATCTATAATTTCATTTGAAGGGAAAACTCTTCTGTAACAAATTGAATGATGATCTTATAAAGATGAATTTACCCTTTCACCTTATGTTAATTTTAGCTATATTTACTAAGAAATATTGTTGCTGTACTTTAACTTTGCAGGAGATATTATCTACACTGACAGGAGGGAGAGCTGGACATTCTGGTGAAACAGAGTGATGCAGCTGACGCCTCTGAACAAATCACCACAGATATAGCTAGTACATAAAATGTGGTGTTTAAGACCATATATATATGCTCATCATATTACTGACCCGTGCAGTTTAAACTCTTAATGTAGTAAAGGAGAAGGCACTGTTACATTTTCTGACATTTTCCCTGAAGTTCCTAGCCTCAGTGGAGCCAGTGAATATGGCTTTGAATTGTGATAGCAAGTACACATATTATTTTTTCCATTATGACAGAAGTTTAGCGCTTTCGTAGGATATCACAATGTACAATCAACCTATGTGTGTTGGCACTCTTGCTCTCCTTCTTCTCTGGCTTTCCCTGTTCCTTTCTAATTTTTCCATTTCTTCCCTCCACCTCTGCTCTCTGATCCCTTTCTCTTTATCTCTCTATTTAGAGAGATATTCTCCTGTTCTACTGCTACTCTCAACTTCTTTCCATTATTTGTTGTACTTGGTTTGGTTGCAACAAATTCGCCTTGCCAATAGTCTCTGCCACTCCCATCTACTGTCCCATTTTGTTGTACTGGGTTTGGTTGCTAAACAGTTCACCAAGCGCTCTTTGTTTACCCAGTAATTCAGCGCATGTTTACAAGTATTGGGAGGGAGGGGGAAGGAGGATTCCAGTTTCCTCCCCCCCTCCCTCCTTCTGCAGCTAACACTGCTTAATCATGATATATCTGCAGTAATATAGATGTTTAAAACAATCAAGTGGACTCATAGGTATAAATACAGCATGAAAATCTCTGAAATATTTAAGTTGATGCCTTGTGTGGTTTTGCCACCATTCAGTGTATTTTACTTGAAACTAAATAATCCTATTGAAGAATGCTAGTATTCTCCTGTTCTTACTAGGCATACCGTGCTTGCTGGTACGATTGCCAAGCTATGCAAATCATGGATATAAAGTTAAAAATTCGTTACCAGCTACTGCAGCAACTCAACTATACCAAGCTGGAGTAGATGAACAGTTAACTATGGAAAGAACTGGTTATAGGAGTCTCAATGGGGTTAGAAGTTACAATAGAACAAATTTAAATCAGTAGGAAAACCGAATATTCTATCTGCGGTCAAAAGCAACGAAGCCTTCCTCCTACATTTCCTCAGTTTAGAAAGTTGATATCCCCACCATTTAGTGTCTCTGTAAATGTGTTCCAGGTGTAGTTGTAAGTTTGTTCACACAACAAAGTCACACCATGGTTTGTCAACACAATAAAGTATGGGTATTTGAGCAAGCAGAAATTTTACTTTAATCAGGCATAAAACAGGAAACCTGATCCTCTGTACTGTATAATCCTCATTGTTTCTGTCTACAGAGAACTCACAAATCCTACTAGAGGAAGCCTGGCTATGACATTCTTTTGCAAAGAAGCTGAAGCCATTTTTAATTCATGAATAATTCAGGTTTTGTTCTCATCTTGATAATTATACATTAATTGATTTCATATACTTGATATAAACTAAGACTCAAAAAGTATTTTTGTGTGTGATATTCCAGGTAAAAAAAAAGAAAGTTTATCTACATAATATGGTCAAGTCATAACTATGAGACTGTGAAACAGATTTCAGATGAAAACTTGATGAACTATATAATAGTTAGGCGTCGTTTCCGAGACCATTTTTAGGGTTTTGGAGGCATTTGGCTTTTACATCCCGAGCGCAGCGAGGGCACTACTTAGAGCCTGAGGGACCCTAAAACAAGTAGGAGACACAAATTGACCCTGCCTTCAAAGCGGGGAGACTAAGTTTATAGTGTTCCTCTCTGGAGGACCTAAGCAATATAAAGTCTCTCTGTCAAGATACAAACACTACAGCTTCTATGCTTTAATACGAATTGGTATCGAAGGACCAGAACTAGAGAAATGTTGATTTTGAAGAAGTGTAGCTAATCTGTAAGGCTGTTTATAGCAATCATTAATTTTTCTGAAGAATTCAGTTGGGGAAAACATTTTTTTGGGGGGGGGGGGGGGAGGATCCCAGGGCTCCCATGAGAAAGATTAGCTGCCCTGCCATGGGCCACTGCCCTTGCCACTGCTGTGTCCACTGAGGCATATTTCGGTGCATATCTCAGCCTCAATCCCGTCATTGATGCCCCCCCCCCCATTAGTCTGTATGAAACCCTGCATGATGGTTACCCATCATGGACCATTCATATTATGGTACCCATCATGGACAATTCATGTAATGGTACCTATCATAGACCATTTGTGTCATGGTACCCAGAAAAAAAAAAAAAAAAAAAAGTAAAGGAACTTCTACTAGAGGAGGAAAACTTATGCTAAGGGGGGATTCCCCCCTCCCCGTATGAAATCCTGTATTCTGGCTGCATGTGTGACACCCTAAATTAAACTTATGGGGGGAGCGAACAAACAAAGATTAAACTTGTAATGTTTACAAAAAAAAGTTGTCAAAAGTAAATTTGGTCAGCAAATGATTGGAAACTAAACCATAAAAGGCAAGGAAAATATTGTTTTTCTATTTGCAGATGATGAAAGCAAGATAAGTTTCTGGCAGAGAAGATAGTTTTACAACAATGACTGCACTGTTGTTGTTTTTGTTTTGTTTTTGTTGTTGTTGTTTTTTTGTTTTGTTTTTCCCCCCCACAAATTTAACATCTTCCTTGTCACCTCCCAGCTCCTCATCATTAATGTCACATATTTCAAAGCAACTGTTCTGTAAGAATCTTCCCATCATGGGCACTTTCTGCGATAGATTTTTCAACCTGAATAAATGAGCAGATGAAGAATTCTTATTTTATGCAGCAGTTTAATATAAAGATCTGTAGTAGAAAAAAAGAAAGAACGAAAGAGTACCAAAATTTGTACAGAATTACGTATCTCATAAAATGCTGCTTGACACTTTACAATTCAATGTTTGTAGCTGTGTCCCTTAATAATCTGCATCCCCCCCCCCACTTCCTTTCTTGTCACCATAATTGTATATACAGTTGAACCTCTGATAGTGAATAATTCTCTAACGAGCAAATTACCCCTAATCAGTGGACTTTCTGCTGGTTTCCTCCAATAGAAAATGTATTAGAATACCTCTTAAAGCAAGCAACCTCTTATTTGTGACCTGAAGCCATGGTCCCAAACTTTTCTCAGTTCACAGGTTGACTGTATTTGACATTAGTATAAAAAGCAATTAATAAACCTGTAGGCCCTCCAACCTTCAAATGAAATTACACCCCTGGACACAGGCCAAACTCTGCAAGTCAGACTAACTATGAACATCACATGTGGTGTAAGGATTTTGAAACACCTTCCTGGAAGAACAACAAGGATTTGATTGGCAGGGCAGCTATGTGCTGGAGAAAGAGAGCAGCTGACAATAGATGAATCAAGGTAGCAATACACACCAGATGAATTTTAATCAAGATCAGGGACTCAATTAGCATAGGTAGTCTAACTGAGCTATGGCATTAATCTAAAAATCTATCTATAACAACATCTCTGACTAGTCTCGTGTAGCCGGACCCATTCCCAGTGTAGCTGTTTAGGTAAATGGTCTGGCTACGCAAGACTAATCTCTTTGATGAGATTAATAGAGATGCACCGAAAGATAGAAACATTTGTTAGGTAGAATAAAGACCTGCAGTGACAGAAAGAGGTTTAGGTAGCAACTGGCATTGTTGCTGAAATAGACTTTATGCTGCTTATATTCATGAATATTCAGTGACGACTATATAATCACACCAGTAGCAGTTCAAAGTACAATTAAAAGGTATAGCTATTCATGAAAATTGGTGTGATGATGCATAGTCAGGCATAACATAGTTAACTAAATAACACTGTCTTACATACACTAACTAATAACAAAAAATATCAGAGGTATATTGATGGGACATATTTGGAATGATATTAAATAGTAAGAATGGGGAATACGTTAGAGTAAGGTGTGATGAGGGAGCATGAATAGAGAAAGGAAAAAAAGTTGCTTTAAAATTCACTCTTCTTGTTTAGATGTGATAAAATTGTTTGAACTAATTCTGAAAAAAATTGAGCGCTGATTTCAAAGAATTAGAAGAAATTTGTATATGTTCCAACAGTTTCAACATGCCCTCCCAAGTTGCTGGATAATCTGGTGAACCTTTCCTTAGCCAGTCTTGAAGAACATCTCGACAACACTGTCTGACATCTTCATGACGACCAATAGCAATACCTTCTATACGAGATGAACCCAGTTCCAGTAGATCTCCGACCTCACGCCAATGACAACTGATGTCATCTCTCAGTCTGAGAGTCTGAGACCGGCCATCTTTATCTGTCCACTCTAGTATGGTCAAGTTTTTCAACGTAAAAGCAGGAGCTGAAAGCAATATAGTGAATAATAAGTCATTCATTCTCAACTGAATAACATTATTAACAGTAGTAGTGACTGAGCTGCTCTAATATTAACTTCTTGCTAAGTTCTGAAGTGTGCGAAATTGTGCACTCTGTATAGCTACTGTGCACTTATTTATTAAACAACTGTAAATTTACAATAAATGATGGTACAAGAACTTACTTGATACAGCAGTAGAAGTGCTGGCAACAGATAGTGAAGAAGTTGAAGGTGTGCTTGTTTCTGTAATTGTACATGCAATAATTATAACATCTGCAAACATCTACTTGCTACTTTACCTTCAGCAAACCAAAGTTTTGCAGATCCTGAAAGTAGCACTTTGCTGGGGTTGTTCTTACTGCAGCGCATAGAGCAATATTTTTCATTAGTTTGCACTTCATGCAGTTGAGAGCAGTTGTCATAAGAACATCTCAAACTAAAACAAGTGCCTACTTTCTTGCAGTCGTAGTGAAGCTTCTTTAGTGAGAATTGAATACAGTCTTCCAATGTTTTTCGAATTTTACAGCATGTAAAGCTAGGTGTGTTACCTCTTGGAGCACACAACTCAGATGAGATTGCTGACGTCGAGTAATTCTCCAGCACGACACCCACTTCTAAATAAGAAAGATGACTCCTGAAGCAGATTATGTCGACATCTTCTGAGGAATTCACCAACAAAGATACCTGGTCTTGGTATATGTGGTCTTCTGACAAGTCAAACGTAAGCTCCTGACTAACTTCTGGATTCAGGAGATAAGTGATCATCATACCAAACAGACCTTTAGGACAATGACCAAGCTGAAATGTAATAGCTAGGGAATCAATATTGGAATTCACTGCATCTGATGGAGACTTCGGAACATGATTCAAAACTGATGGAATAAAATATTTGTGTACTCCCATCTTGTCTGTGATTGGAACAGCTATACGGAGATGAAGTAGGAACAATAGAAACTGTTCAGACGTGATCTGGTCTTTTTCATTCAGTACATCTTCAAAAGCTGATAATTCTAAAATACCCCTCTCACAAAAACTTTTTTGTTGATCCTTGGGTAAGTTTGGATTAAGTAGAAAAGTATTAAGTATAAGTTTAGTGATTTTGTCAAAGAGAATTTGAGGGTCTATAATTATGATATTTGAGATGCCTTCAACATCATAATGTTGGATAATGCCTACCCTAAACTGTAGGAAATATAATAAATACCCAATTTCATTTTCTTCAATGAAAAACTTGGCTGCTAACTTCTTGAAATCATCCATGGACAAAATAGCCTCCTTTATGTGTTGCAGTTCAAGACATAGTAAGAGGTAGCTATAAGGATATTTAACCGAAAATTCACTCTTGCCACGAATATAGTTATGTATACCAGTGCGAAGATTCAGAAATTTTTCATCTCCTTTACTAGTATTATCTATCTCGTACATTACTTTGTTCAGATGTCCATCAGCATAAGAAATTATAGGAGAAAAATTTAAATTGAGAATCATACCATGTAATTCTTTGTTAATGTTGTCAAGAACAGAGTCAGCTCCAGAACCAAGCTTATCAATGTGCGTGCCTACAATAAACACTACAGGCTTATGACACACTGAGGTACCATCTACTTCATGCACTCCTTCTTCGGTTGTCTGTATAGCAGACACACTGGTTAAAAATTGAACCAGAGCATCCATTGTAGAAATAGAAGATGTGTACTTGTTGCTAATTTCTCCAGTGGCCAATCTGTACTGGATGGTGTTCTTTGCGTGAATGTCAATGTCTGTTCTCAAGACAAAGATGAAAACAGAGGGACCAAAGATAAGGAGGGAAAGGCTCTCTTGAAATTCCACCTGTCCACCAGTGTCCCTGATGTAAAGAGAACATTTTGTTTGCAAATCAACAATATTTTTTATGTTGTGTGTGCCAAGCACTTCTTTCACATGACACTCAAAGTCAGACATAAGCTCAGATGAAACACCTTCATAATTCTGCAAGAAATCATCTATATCTTCTCTTGAAATGTGTGAAGCATCCTGCTTGCAACTATCCAACTGGGAGACCATGGACTCATCAAAATCAGTTACTGTCCACATGTTGTCATCACAGGTGTAACATGAAGTGTGAGTGGAGGAGGGGCCAATTTCCACTGTTATTATTCTCTCACACATGTCACTGGAGGAGTACTGTTCACGTAGTGTCCTCTTCAGTAGACGATCTAACAGTGTCGTTTTTCCAGATTCAGGAAGTCCTTCCAGTAGAATGTGGGCAATTTTTCGTTTGATGCCTTGCTTGTCCACTACTTCCCGTACGATGGCACTTGAAAAATTATCCTTTTCATGGGGTTTAGGATCTGCTTGTAATATAGCATACACACATACACACGCACAAAATAAATAAATTAAACCCAAATTAGACTAACTGCTAACTAACAACAGACAGCAAAGCTTTTTTGATTGCTGAGTGGAATTCTGCTTGTGTTGATATCAATGTTGACCTAGTAAGAATTAATGTACAGTATTGATTATTTGCACTTGAGCTAGCTAGCATTAAGAGACATAACCCTGTAATCAGAAGAATGAGAGGCTGACAATGGATGTAATTTTTCTTATGCCTTTATATTGCTAGCAAGATAATCATGCATTCTCTTTCTGTTCATTAGTCACATCTTCCTCAAAATTTTTCTGATTGTGCAACAGCATTCTTTATCAGTACTTGAAAATGTTCTTAGTAACAACACACATCAGTACAATAGGGAGTCTTGAACTTGATATGAGGTAAAACTTTACGGGAATACTTATAAGCATGATACTTGACTTGTGTGCCAGCTGAATTGCATGTTATTATGTATTTCTGATGAACAATTTTGTAACCTTTACTAGCAGAATGGTAAATTGATGCACCTCTTTCCCTAGATTGAAACTTCCTCACTTAAAGGGGTCTAAAGAGAAGCAAATGCAAAATGTGAAAAAAATCTCAGTTGTCACCAGGGAATCGAAACCAGGACCTCTGGCTTTAGTCACTGGTGCTCTAGTCACTGAGCTACGACAACCCTCGACTTCCAAGACCTTCACATTTTACCTTTATACTGTTGAGTGGTACCACTTGCTTCAGTCTCGTACTCAACAGACCACCAATTATGTGCCGTAAGAACACCTTTTAGATGTCGACTGGAAATACCTCCCTCTCCGGAGAGGAGCCGTAACTAATGGATTGAAAGTGCTTTATCATCACAATTACCAAGTTCTGACCCTTCATAATAACTAGCCAGAGTCCTATCACCACTAGACGATAAAACCAAGTCCTATGTAAAGAACTCAGCTGAGTTTGTGAAGATAATCAAGAAAGAACCAGCAGAGAAGAAGATATAACGGTCAGCTTTGATGTTACCGGTCTTTTTACTAAAGTCCCACTGGATAAAGCCCTCCAATGCATAATGTGCATTCTTAAAGATGATAATACACTTGACAATTGAACAGCTGTATCTATTCCAGACATATGCCTACTCATAGATCTTTGCCTAAGAACAACTTACTTTATATTTGATGACCAATTTTTTTGAGCAGATAGCCGGTGCAGCAATGGGAGAATTTATCACCAAAGTCTATTGTAAACCCACACACACTGACTTGCATACACATTACACCTCACATCACCATCCGAGTGTGAAGTCAGGAACAGTGAAATGCCTCGTTAAGAGAGCAGAGATAGTATGTGATGACATTACTATAAAGGAGGAACTAAGTTACCTAAGAGAGACTGTAACAGTGCTCTACTCTGTTGATAACTAGAGCTTCCGTCACACAATGAATCGGACCATTACTCACATGCGTTAGACCCCAATATCAGACATGAAGAGGAAGGAAGTGGTATACTGGATCCCTTGCATGGACTGTGAAGCAGTCTACATTTTGGTGAGACTGGGAGGTCACTTGAGAAGAGAGCTATAGTGAACACAAGTGTGCTGTGAAGATTGGTGACCGAAGGAATGGCGTAGCAGTTCATGCCTGGGATACAGGACACAGTGTGAATTGGGATGGAACAGAAGTGCTCGAACAAGAATCCAACTATTGGAAGAGAAGAACTATGAAGCCATCTGGATTCACAGATCCAAACACAACAGCAATTTGGACTGTGGGTTAACTTTGAACCAGATGTGGCTGGCTCATCTGGATTCCACTTAATATAGCTTACAAAATATCATCGTTTATTTTGTTTGGTTGTTTATTTTATTTTACTTTCTTTATTTCCTTTATTTTATTATTTATAATAATTCATTTTCATTTCATTTATTATTACTAGTGATGTGCTTGAGCACAAATGGCTCGTGAGCCTGTGCACATATGAAACACTTAAAAAAATGAATCCAGCTCCAGCACTCCATTTCTAAAAGTATAAGTACGTAGCCATTGTGACCATTATATATATTAGATTCTGGTTCAGAAGGAGAAACGAATGTAAACATTATTCCTGGAATAATGTTTACATTCATTTCTTCTTCTGAACCAGAATCTGATTCATCATTACCTTTACTTTCAAATGGGTCATCATTTGTGGGTTCTGGCTCATGAAAACCCATATTAACTTCCCCCAAAACTTCAGCAATGATTGCATTTATTTCTTTTCTGACTTCATCATTTCTTATTAAGTGATCTTCTTCTTTGCCACGAGCATTTGATAGCCCAGTGACTAGAAATGATTTTTTTACAATACAAAGATTTGAATTTAGCTTTGTATTAGCTTCTTCAATCCAGTTAACTACAAGTTGTTTAGGAGTGAGGATGCAATAACAAAACTCAAAGACTCAAAACTGAAAAACCTGAAAGAACTGACAGGATGTGAATAGTGTAATTAGGTGTATTAGAGTTAGTTTATGATGAGCTAACCAAGACAATTACTGAGGGGGGTTAGCCTGATATGAAGGGGCATGTTTCAGAGGGATACAGACTTGGCAATCTTGTCTGTTGCAGTTCCTCCAGTGAGTAATGATCTGCCTTGAACAACTACAGTGGGGATCTATAAAGAGAGAGAAAAGGAAAGAAATATTATTTCAATTTTTTCGTCACCCTCCTCAGTTGGGACTGGAAGGGACACAGAACTATTTAGCTAATCAGCAACTTACTTTTAACAATTAGCATGTTATTCACACATACACACACACACACATTACATTATAATTATATTCATTGAGTTATCAATACTTTATCAAACCCTACATTGCGAGTTGGCCTCACAACTTCACATTTATAAAACATCCCACTTACAGTCACAGTTTCTCACTTGCTGGCAAACAGCCATGTGGTTCAAGACATCCTTCATGGTCTTGCAATGAGGCAAGGCACAAGGTATGTATTCAATACCCCTGGCCTGAAAGTCTTGCTCCCTTCTCTGACACACGTCTGCATGCAAGAGCAGCACCAGCTGCTTCTGAATCTGATCGGTTGGTATGGTTTCTGAGGTTGATGATGAACTTTGGCTGCTCACTAAATATATATATATATATGGTTTTCTAATCACCTCATCATTGGAGTGTTTAAGAATGTACTGAACCCATGAATTTTGAATGGAAGTTTTACATGGTTTATTAATACTGACATCAAGTGGTTGTAGGATTGATGTACAACCACCAGGGATCACCAATACAGTAGTAGTATTAGATTTATGGAATGCATCTTTTACCTTGTCTGTCAAGTGTGCACTGAAGGTATCAAGAAATAGTAAAGATGGCCTATTCTTCGTGTATTTTACCCAAATATCTGAAATCCATATTAGCATTAACTTTTCATACATCCAGGATTTCTTCTGATAACCTACCACTGTGCCTTGTGATCCCAGCACATTTGTTATCCATCTAGGAGTAGTATCTTTAAAAATTACCATAGGAGGAAGCATAGCCCCTGTTGATGTGCACGACAAAACTGCTGTTAACCGACATTTTTCAGATTTTGTGGTCTTAATTTTCAGTCTTTTTGCCTTTAACATCAACAGTTTTTGAGGGAACCATATCCATGTAAACTGGAGTTTTGTCCATGTTACCAATTAAATCATATGGAAAATCACCCATTATCTCGTATACGTTTAACCTGCCTCCTGAACTCCATGATTCTACCTTCTAAATCTTTAGGCAATTCTTGTGCCATGGAGGTCTTGGCTCGCAAAACTAAATTGCAGCGGCACATTAATGATTTAAGCCACCCATCATAAGCTTTAAAAACAGATACTATAGTTTTTATGAGGGTTAAAGCCTTATTTTAAGAGCTTGAGAGGATACAGGAATGTTTTTTTTCTTCACGTTGTTCTGTAACAACTTAAAATCTATTTATAATTCATGGGGATAAGATACCTTTCTCCCTTGGCCCTTTTTATTGCATCACTTAGCACGGTGTGGGTGTTTGATAGTATCCAGCTCATCTTTGAGCCATCTTTGGACACTTCTGTGATGAATTTTAAAAATGTCTAGCTGCAGCTCTCCCTCCATGATGTCTAGCATAATGACGGTTAAGTTAACTGAGGTTAATGACGAACACGTGAAGGGGTTGGGTTGGCGCATGGGCAGAGAGTTAGTCCGCAGCATTACAGGTATTAGCTAACCAAGGAAAGGAGTAGTAGCAGCTAAGCTCAGCCGGACGAACCGGGAGGTATGTCGGATGAAGGAACCAGCAGAGGGGCAGAGATGGTCGACGAGGACCAGCTTGTCAAGAGGGCGGTAGCCAGGGCGTTGGAAAGGCAGCTCCCGGCACTCATAGCGAGACTGGCAGGACGGACACCGGGTGGGGGAACAGTCAGAGAGGAGGATAGTAAGTACACTCCACTACACTTTCTCCCTCCGGGGATGACGGGTGCTATCGTGCACCCAATATTTATAGATGCCATGTGGGTGGGATAGAGCTATTTGCGGCTGGTAAGGGGTGGCGAGGGAGAAGCCGGTAAAGGGTCGCGTAGTAGTGAACTATGGGTGAGGGAGCATCAATAGCCAGAGCGGCTTTTGGTGGAGGGTGAGGGCCAGGCAAACGAGCCTGAGTTTGAAAAGTGAGCACTAGGCAAACGAGCCTAAGCTGAAGGGTGAGTGCCAGGCATTCAAGCCTGAGCTGGAGGGCGAGTGCCAGGAAAGCGTGCCGGAGCTGGAGAGCAAGTGCCGGGCATATGAGCCTGAACTGGAGTGTGAGTGCCAGGAAAACAAGCTTGAGCTGGAGTGAGTGCCAGGTAAACGAGCCTGAGTTGTACTACTGCACCAGGCAATGAGCGTTGGGGGGAGATGTTAAAATAGGGCCAGGTAAGGGCAGGGTAGAGCTCTTGGAGCAGCAAATGGAGCACTATTGGGTGAAGGTATTATGGTCAACACAAGGCAAGGCAGCTTGGGGGGAGGTTATTGCAAGGCAGGGTAATAGGGCTGGTTAGGCATTTGGGAATCACAAGGTTAAGAGGGTATGGCGTATGGCTTAAGGAGAATTTGTACAGGGGGTTACTAGCATCAGCGGAAATGGTGGTTTATGACATTATAGGTCTGGAGACGAGGATGCCCTCAGTGGAGGAGCTGGCAGGGGTGGCAACGGTTCCCCCAGGTACAGGGACGAGCTCTCCCTTGGCAACAGGGTCGAGTGAGACGCCTCAGGCCTTACCACTGTTGGAGGCTGGAGGCGGCAGCAGGTCTCCAAGCAGAAACTGAGGGTGAACATGGCAGCGACACAGTGGCAGGAGGTAGGGGGCCAGCGTTTTCATGGGCGAAGGGATCCCGCCGGTGCCAGCAAGAGTGGTGGAAAGAATCCGACGATGGGAGTATACAGAGGTATACGAGCTCTTGCCAAAGTTACTGGCTGACCACAAAGGAGAAGGGGCCAGCCGAAAGCTGTCGAGTGTGAGAGGCCATAAACAAGTCCAGGAAATCGCGGTGTGGCTGCAGTGTTTTGCAGTATTTGTAGGAGTGGTCGCAAGGTTCGAGCCGGAAGTGGTCCCCGGTCTGATGATCTACATGGTCAACATTATAAGAGCCAGCCAGGAGTATGAGGGAGCAGCCTGGGTGGCGTACGATGCAGCATATAGAAGGCAAGCGGCAGCAACAGGTGTGAAGAAGTGGGGAGGAGTGAACTCCTCATTATACACCATCTGCTTCACAGGGAAGGCGAGAAAATCAGTGAGGTGTGATCACTGCCTAAGTGCCGGACACAAAACGGGTGAATGTGTTGTGTTAGGGGAGGAAGAGGGAGACGTAAGTGGCCGGGTGAAGGCTGTAGAGTCTGCGGTGCTGGCATTGCCACAGGCAAGAGCGAGCAGGGGTGGCGGCAGGTCAAATCTGTGTCGGCTTTACAACGAGCGGCGCTGCACCTTCCGAAATTGTAAATACCGGCATGCATGCAAGTGGTGTGGAGGTGCTCACCCTGGATCTGACTGCCATGCTGCAACCAGACGGGAAGCAGGACCAGGTCCTATTCGCCAGGACTACAGGGTGGGGGCCACACCTCACCTATATTAAGGGACTCGGGGGGGGGGGGGGGGGGGAATGAACTATGAACTTATCAATGTGTATGTGATTGTATACCAGTGTATCAGTGCATTCTCATTTCATTAATTGACATATAGGGGGGTGGGGCAGGGGTAAGTAATGATTAAAATGCTTTAGGATTAAAAGGAGGGTCTTATGTGGTGTGTGGTGCAGAATATCAGTACACAGAGGATCTGCTGGGACTAGACAGGTGTAGACCTGTGGGAGGGAGAACAGTGCCAGACTTCCTGAGGTTATCACCCTCCCCGCTGGAGTGGGAATCGTGGAGGCAAGCTCTCAGGCATCATCCAGACAAGCAATTCACCCGCTACATTCTGGAGGGATCAGAGATGGGTTCAGAATAGGATATAGCGGGAGGGGTGACTTGTATAGACCAGTCCAAGCAAACATGAGCTCAGCATTAGAACACCACGAGGTAGTGAGAGAGTACCTGGCGGAAGAGTGCAGAGGGTAGGCTGGTGGGCCCTCTCCCAGTGGAAGCAGTTCCAGAGGTGTGGGTGAGCAGATTTGGGGTGATTCCCAAAGGTTATACGGGAAGATGGCGTCTGATCATTGACTTGTCATCCCCAGAAGGGGTAAGCATCAATGATGGAATCGACCCGAAGTTGTGCTCGCTGTCCTATGTCAGCGTGGATGACGCGGCTCGTCTGGTGGAGAAGAGTGGAAGAGGAGCCTACTTTGCCAAGACAGACATCAAGCAGGCATACAGAATGGTACCTGTGCACCCAGAGGACCGTCCCCTTCTGGGAATGGTGTGGGAGGGCAGCTTGTTTGTCGACTCCGCCCTTCCGTTTAGGCTTCGCTCCGCCCCCAAAAATTTTAATGCCATTGTGGATGCCCTCCAGTGGCTGATTAAGCAGGAGGGTACGGAGGGAATATTGTGCACTATCTGGATGATTTTCTAATAGTAGCAGGTAGCCGCAGAGACTGCGACGAAGGGTTGAGGACTGTGCGCCAGGTCTTCGACGAGCTGAAGGTACCTCTAGCACCACATAATGTGAAAGGCCCAGCAACAACGCTCCCATTTCTGGGGGTTGAGTTTGATTCAGTGGCAGCAGAGTTGAGGTTACCCCAGGCAAAGCTGAGGGAGCTGAAGGTGTTGGTTGGGAGTTGGCTGAGGAAGCGATTTGGCAAAACAGCGCTTGCAATAGGTGCATCAGCATCTTGTCCTTACTGTATCCCGTATTCACCACTTTCACCACTGCCATATTGTCGCAATGGGCCACCACCACCTGGCCCTTCCATTCCTGGCCCTTCCATTCCTGCCCCCACACGATACATGCTACCACTATTGGCACTAATTCCTTAAGGGCTATTGACCTCCCTTCCATCTCCTGTGCCCACGGTATCTGAAATCACCTGGTTCCCCACCAAGCCCCACAGCCAAACAATCCCGACGCATCTGAATAAATATGCTGCTGTGGACCCTGCCCGTCTGGAACCCTCATCATCGACACTCCATTCCATTGCTCCATAAAATGGTGCCACCAGGCTAGGTAACTTAAAGTTGGCATTCAGTCTTATGAACTTCTGTCCTCTTTTTGCAGTACTTTTTAGCTCAAACATCTGACGCAGAAACATTCTGCCAGGTCTCACTACTTTGGTAGCATGCTGGAGCTTTCCAATAAGTGACTCCTGCTCCTTGACTGTGGGTTTGGGCACACTGGGAGGTGGTAGTGAGGGTGGTGCACATACCAGGTCACAAGAACGGACCAGCAGATGCTATTTCTAGGGATAACTTGGGCATGTTCTTTGCACAGGTACCAAGAGCAGCCCGCACATCCACCCAAGTGCCTCAGGAGGTGAGCAGATTGCTGTGCGAGGCTCACGTGGACTGGACATAACCTACCTGGGCTCAGGAGCTGACAGGCTTTTTGAGGCAGGATTGGCAGAATCAACTAGAAAGACCTACCGCACAGGGGCCCAGAGGTACCGGGACTTCTGCCAGAGAGTGGGAAAGATCGCATTCCCGGTGAGAGAAGATGTCATTGTGTTATTCGTAGCTAGATTGCACTTGGATGGGGTGGCGCCAGGAACAATGAAGTGTTACCTGGCGGCTGTTCGGTATGCACAGATCTGTCGGAGACTGGGAGACCCAGCCATAAAATCGATGCCAAGAGTGGAATACGTGCTGAAAGGTGCAAAAAGACTTAAGCCAGGGGCGAAGAGACAATGACTCCCGATTACACCAGCGATTCTGAGTTTGTTGAGAGAAAGATGGAACAGGAGTACAGAACGGAGGGATGCCAAAATGCTATGGGTGGCAGCCTGTTTATGTTTCTTTGGGTTCCTGCGATCAGGTGAGGTAGCCATGACAAAGACTACCACCTTTGTTATGAGGACATCCAAGTGGATAGCTGGATGTCCCCCGCGATGGTCAGGGTCCGGATAAAGGCATCGAAGAAAGACCCTTTTAGGCAGGGGTGACAATAGTGGTGGGTAAGACGAACAATGAGCTGTGTCCGGTGACGGCCTTGTTGGCATACATGGCAGCTAGAGGCACAGGACAAGGCCCATTGTTCATGTGGCAGGATGGGTGGTTCCTCACATGGGAGACATTTGTGGCAGCAGTGCGCCGGGGACTAGAGGAGGTGGGGCTAGCGGCACGCAACTATGCAGGACATAGTTTTCGAATTGGTGCTGCGACAACAGCAGCATGACAAGAGCAGCACGATAAGGAATACAAGACTCTTTCATCCAGACATTAGGGAGATGGGAAAGCTCAGCATACACCAGATATATTCACACAGTACCAGAAACTCTGCAAGGAATGGCAAGAATAATGGTATCACCAAAGCAGCCTGGATAACACACGGACGGACTACAAACAAGTCATTTTTACACCTCAGTCATTCACGCATACACCATGTGCGCCATTCATGCTCGCCAGGGCGACATCATTGTTCCCATTAGATACTTATGTGATAGGAGTAAGAGGGTTAGGGGGGAAGGGGGGGGGGGATCAGCTTGGTGGAGGGTCACTTGCCCCGGCCAGCTTCCCTGGGCTGAGCAGGGTAGAATCCCGCCATATGACCCCCAAGCTGAGCAGGTTAATAGGAGGAAGGGGTATGGCCATGGGCGGGGCCTCATCCCAGGACCCAACCTGCCAAGCTGGGAGGCTATGAAGGTTCAGTTATTAAATGATGGTTAAGGCGGAGTGTTAACCAAGGTTAATGACGAACACGTGGAGGAGTTGGGTTGGCGCATGGGCAGAGGATTAGTCAGCAGCACTACAGGTATTAGCTAATTAGGGAAAGGTGTAGTAGCAGCTAAGCTCCCACCCACCTCCCCAAGGGCATGGCAAGAGGATAGAGGGAGGGTGGCAGGCGATAGACTGGAGTGCCAGCAGAAGGACTGACGGATGGAGTACCAGCGGAAGAATATAGAAGGGAATTAGCAGGTTGAAGAGGAAAACTAGGACCAATAGAATTCTTCCTTGGCCTCCCAACCCTGTGCTTCTTGGATTTCAAACCTGGTGTTGCTGGCTGAAAAGTCCACTGTGATACTAAAGGTTCTGTCGTTGGAATAAAAAAATCTTCAGAAGTCTGCTTGGATGCCATTAGATATCGGAGGGTAAAGCAAAAGTTGCAAAAGTTCCACGTGGGTCGTAATTACTTAAGTGCCACCCAAAAATAATTCAGGAGGAAGTGTGGCACTCCTGTTAATGACTAATTTAATGTGGTGAGTCGCTGGCTGGTGCTTATATTATGGTGGCACTTAAATTACATCGGGTATGGGTATTTGGGCAAGCAGAAATTTAACTTTAAGGGTGGCCGCACATAGCAATGCGCACCGCCTGTAGATCCGGACATTAATCTATTCCCCGCCAATACCCCACCATTCGATAATACGCGAGCAGAAACAATCACGCAGTAGTAGCAGAAGTATACTTTGCGAAGTTGTGGTGTTTTAGTTTAGCTTCTTGTTGTCTCATATTCGTTTACAGCAACTCTCCATACATCGTCTGAGCTCACGCGGCAAGGTGCACCAGGCTGCCTCTCCTCCAGTAGCCGTTCTCTGGACTCTGCGCACCTGAACTCAAGCGGATGGATCACCAGGCTCGATTTCTGCGGAGCGAAGACTTCCCAAGCTGCGCAAATCTAATACCTTCACCTCTGGCTATCTCCAATAAACTGCTCTCTCTTCTGACTCTCTTGTTATTGTTGTATTGATGTTTGTTTACTCTTGATATAGGCGGGCTCTTTTAGAACCAATACAAACTAATTGAAAAAAAAATTGCTCGCGTACTCGTAGTACAAGATATGGGGGTGGGGCTATTTCTTAAGAATTGCGAGTGGAATTAAAGTTCCAAATTTTGTAGGAGTTTTACTTGGAATCTAATAATGAGAACGACACAAAAATTTTACACACGGGTAAACAAAAAAAAAATGAACTGCACCGCGAATAAATCAATAAGTAATATAGAAATGAGAAAAAACTCGTTATGGTGCAGTAGAGTAGCGGCGTGACTAGCAGTGTGCCGAAAAAAAAGTCCTACAAAGTTGGAAGTCGGGACCATGATAAATCCTCCGCATGCACTTGAGATTCGGTGAGTAGTACCTTCAGCAGGTACTTGTTCCTTGCACACAAACAGTTTAGACCTGCAAGCACACAGAAAGCAGTAACAGCCCTTAGCAACCATAAAATTAAAATTGCGTGGGCGGTGTGCGGGCACCCTTAATCAGGCATAAAACAAGAGACCACACTATTGCTGCACAGTACAGTAGCAGGAATTTATCCCTAAATGGCTATAACTTACTTTAGGCATTCTCATGTGTAAGTTCTCTAAAAAACAACAACACTTACTTGATTCACCTTCATCACGGTTTAAACACCTCCTTTTCTTGGTAGATTCTTTGGAACAGTTTGGACGAGGAGGAGTTTGGCGCTTCTTTAGATTGTAGTGCGTCATCTACAGATATTTTCCGTTCGAAAGAGGTACTCAGGCTTATTCAGGAAACAGCGTATTGAAGAATCTGAAGCCACAACACTCAGCAATTAACAGGCAAAATACTACAACAGCTTCGAGCTTGCCAAGAGAGCTGATTAGATTATAGCTGGACCAAATGGCAAATAGATAATGACTGTGCAACGTACTGCTAATAGCTGAGACCCTGATCTACAGCTGCATGAACCAGAAATAAAAATTCAGCAATTAATCTATTTTCTAAATCCTTTTTGTTTGAAAATAAATTGAGCAATTGTATGAAAAGGCAATAACAACACCACAGTAAAAACAAATAAACAACAATACTAACTACTACATACCTGTCACATCATGCATTCCGGGTGGAGGCTGCTGCTGGTATTGCTGTGGATGAGGAGACATCAGGATATGCTCCAGGGTGGAGTGGGGATGGGAGGCCATGTTGGTGGCTAGGGGTATAGCTGCTGCTGCTGCCCCATACACCGCTGCAACATAGGCTGCTGCTGCCACAACAGCAGCTGCTGCAATAGCTGCAGCAGCTGGTGGCGGTAGCGCACAGCAGCAGGCGTAGCCTCATCAGCTGGTGGTGCTGGTACACTTGTCTCTGCTGATGTATGCGCTGTGCCACCCACAACCAGTCCAGGTCTTATCTGCATGGGAGGTCTCTGTATGGGTCTCGGCATCTGTTCATTCCTGGCAGAGGCAGAATCACTGCCCAGCTCTGCTCTCGTTATAGGGAGTTCATTGGGAGCAATGGCCGGTGAGGCTTCCAAGAGAGTGAGAGCTCCAGTGTCGGGCTTGCCACTAACTGCAAATCATGTATATAAAGTTAAAAATTCGTTACCAGCTACTGCAGCAACTCAACTATACCAAGCTGGAGTAGATGAACAGTTAACTATGGAAAGAACTGGTTATAGGAGTCTCAATGGGGTTAGAAGTTACAATAGAACAAATTTAAATCAGTAGGAAAATCTAAGCAATATTCTATCTGCGGTCAAAAGAAGAGCAACGAAGCCTTCCTCCTACATTTCCTCAGTTTAGAAAGTTGATATCCCCACCATTTAGTGTCTCTGTAAATGTGTTCCAGGTGTAGTTGTAAGTTTGTTCACACAACAAAGTCACACCATGGTTTGTCAACATAATAAAGTATGGGTATTTGGGCAAGCAGAAATTTTACTTTAATCAGGCATAAAACAAGAAACCTAACTATTGCTGCACAGTACAGTAGCAGGAATTTATCACTAAATGGCTATAACTTACTTTAGGCATTCATATGTATAAGTTCTCTAAAAAAAACACTTACTTGATTCACCTTCATCACTGTTTAAACACCTCCTTTTCTTTGTAGATTCTTTGGAACCAGTTGGAGGAGGAGGAGTTTGGCGCTTCCTTAGATTATAGTGCGACATCTAAAGATACTTTCAAAAGAAGTCCTCAGACTTGTTCAGGAACAAGTGTATAGAAGAAGCAAACCACAACACTCAGCATCAGGCAAAATACAAAGCACGCGTAAGGGTAAGGTTTATGATTTTGTGTGTGGTATATTTTTTAAGAAAAAAATAAGTAGCACTTTGGTTTGTATATAATACAGAATGTATGAAAGCACTTCCAGTGTCCGCTCAAAGTACATAACCATGGTAAAGTTGCTATTCAGAGGAGTGGTCACTCCATAGGGGATTTTTTGTGTGCAGTGGAATAGAACTTACACAATAAAGGTCACTAAAGCTGTTGATAAGGTTAGAATTAGAAATATAGTTTTGAAGATATGAAGGATAAAATTTGGGTATTGCAAGGGTGAGCAAACCAGAAAGATATAAATTTATTCATGAGGTGGAAATCGGATAGCGGTACAATTAAGCGGTAAGTGCCAGGTAGAAAACAGGTCATATAAAGGGGGGTGGGGGGGCATTAGGTATTACACACCAATTTACAGTCATAACCATTTTTTCTTAGTCTTGCTAATAGCCAGAGACCCTCCAGGGGAAGGAAAATCAAGACCACTATTCCACAGTCAAACCAGCTACAACTACTTCCCAATTACAGGAATTTCGACAGAAAAATGAAGATTTCAAACAGAAGCAAGTTGATAGCTACAACAAGAGGCACGGAGTTCAAGATTGTATGCTTACTAATCATGGATCACAAACAGAAAATCACTGTGAAGAGGAGAGTGGCAGAGTTGATCATATGTAATAGAAACTCCAACAGGTCAGGTGCACCACTATTCCAGAATAGACAACATCACTGTGGGAAGGACCGGAGCATTCACCTCCAACTACACAGAGACGTATAAGTCCTATGATCACTAGATCATGCTCTGGGACTCACACATACAAACTAGATTACAAAGAGGCTCGACAATACTTCAAATGTGGTCCACTATAGATGGGGAGGCCATATTCCGGTAGTGCTGATAAAAACACTTCACAGTTTCAGATTAATTGTTTGTGGCAACTTTAAAGTAAGCCAGTAATCAACTATTAGTCTCGCAGGCCAGACCCTCAAGCCCCTCCCTCCGCTCGGGGAAAAAAGAGGGTCTGGGGACACTCGCCGTACTTCCAGGGTCTGGTGGAATGCAATCAATGAAGAATCCATGTGACCTGAGTCTATTAAGAACAGCTAATTGATGGAGTAGAGAGCTCAATACAGATTCCAGTTTTCGTTGACACAGCCTCAACTGCAGAAACACATTTGAAAAATGTAGGAAATATTCCTGTGTTTCCAAAATGTAGGAAACATTTCTGCATTTTTAAAATGTAGGAACAATTCAGCTTTTGACAACTGCAGAAACACATTTAAAAAATGCTGGAAATATTCCTGTGTTTCCAAAATGTAGGAAACATTTCTGCATTTTTAAAATGTAGGAACAATTCAGCTTTTGACAACTGCCGAAACACATTTGAAAATGCTGGAAATATTCCTGCATTTAGCATCTTTTTCTTATTTACTTCGGAGGATGTTTTAGGATGATGAGACTTATAGTGAAGGTATCTATCTCTCTCTCTCTGTGTGTGTAAGTTTTCTGTAAACAGTAGATGTAAGCATAAACCTTTCTCTCTTCAATAAACAATCCAGAAATAATAGTTTACCTTCTAACAAATTTTATGATGAGTTTTATAGGTGTTACAGTGACAAGCAAGTTAATGGTATGCATAAACAGCCAGCATTTAGGAAGCTCCAAACCTATGTCTTTATTGAACTTGCTTTTTCTGGTACCATTTGTGTGCATCGAGCTTCCTTGATCTTTAACTTAAGATTCTTGATGGCCTCTTCCCCGTTTAATAAGATAATGTTACTATCAAGAATGTTCAGCAATGGCAGAAACCTTCTCATCATCTCTCTTACTAGCTTCCCGATGATCTTTCGATCTTTGCTCAAGCCTTCACCTATACATATACTATACCTTCCCACTGCTGCATGTTATGATACACTACAGGTAGAAGATATAAATCTGGTCTTCATAAGAGAAGCTAAAAAGGCCTGAGACACTCACCAGTATATATTTTCATGCAAAACTTCACTTCCAGCAGTCTGTTACCCTTCCCAGCATAAAGCAAAACTACCATAGGCAGCAAGAAATTGTTTGCTCATGTGATTATGACGAGACAATAGGGGGCATTACCCACAAAAACTAGTACCTACGTGGAGCTGAAAGCTTCGCGTTTTCTCAAAAATCAACTCAGTCTTAAATCGTTGTTCTGAGTTCAGTTCATACCGAAGTCAACGGTTAATTGTCAGTAATCTCCAAAATCAGAGTATGACAGACAGACAAACAGGATAACTACTATAACCCTCTTGCGCATGCACACTGCAATTATTCGGAGTACTTTGTGTAGGTATTTCTCTTCTTCCTAAGATTTTACTCATGTTAGTTATCCTCCTCTGATACAAACATCTTACCATTTCTCTCTTAACTAGGATAATAAGACAAAGTGAAGGTACCTATGTCTGTGTGTAGGCTTTCTGTAAACAGGAGAAGTAAGCATAACATTTTTCTCTTCAACAAATAGTCCAGAAATGATAGCTTACCACAACCTTCCTCAATATCTGTGGCAATTTATATAGGTCTTACAATGTGTTTTAGTTCCTGTCTTACTTAACTATGCAAAACGTGTCATCAACATCTCTATCACAACACAGGTTTAAAACAAATTGGCCACTATACGGCAGAAACAGGAGAACCATGGCTGTCTCATCCACTTGTTTATAACAGTTCACTTAGAACCTGAAGTTAGTTGGCCTAAGACAGATCTCTAATAATTCCGTGGCACTAGGGAGATAAATATGGCTTTCGGGACTTATAGGACTTAGCTCAACCATTATAAGGAGTCCCAACACTTGATTATTGTCACCATTACAAAACCACAGAACTCTCTCAACACTTGCCTCCAAATTGAGCTCCAGTCCCTTGTCCAGCACCTGCTGCTGTCGTGTTACCAGTTCCCCTGTTGTTGCTGTCATCACCAGCAGAAGAAGGTCCCATGGATAGGAGACCTCCAGGATTACTGAAGGGGTTAGGCTGCATTCCTGGTCTGTGTACACCTAATATGAAAGGGACAAAGATTTATAAAAATAAAAATAAATTAGAGATCAATACAAAGATTTATGAAAAAAAAGTTAGAGATCGATAAATAAATACATGTAGAATTGTTCACACTTAGAGAAGAGAGCAGCAAGTAAGCTAATATGGCCTTCAACTCTTTGCACATCCTCACGCTTACAGAGAAGTCCTTATACACAAACACTCTTACCTGTTGCCATGGCAGCATTGCCCTGAGGTCGAGGCCCTACTGCATGCATGCCCATGTCACCTGGTCGTAGGTGGCTCGGTGGAGGTGCTTGGCCCATGGCAATGTTGGGATTGGAAGGTCCCATGTTCATCATTCCCTGAGCCTGAGCTGTTGCTACTCCAGGAGGACCCATGGGAGCTTGATGATGCATCCCCCCGCCCCCTGGACCGCCCATCATGGAGTGCGTCCCCGGATGACTACCCGGGTGAGCTCCCGGGTGCCCTACTGCATGGTGGTGGGGATGGTGGTGCCCGATATATTGATGACTTCCACCCATTGCCACCGAGTGATCCATCCCTGCGTGGTGGTGACTGACGCCCATCATTCCTGGGTGATGCTGCATGTGTGTAGGAGGCTGTGGCATCATCATCCCATGCTGCCCGCTATGCATGTTGGTGACTCGCATGGGCCCTACCATCCGTGGGTGCTGCTGCATGTGAGGGCTCATCCGTGGACCCGTGGTGGTCATGATGTGTGGGGGGCCACCAGACACATAAGACTGGGAGTTGCCCATATGCACGTTGGGATGGGCGTGCTTCATCTGCTGATTGTGGTGCACCGAGTTCATTGACGTCACCTGGCTGAGGCCGGTGGAAGATGCCACGTTGTGAGTGGGTGGGGTGGAGCTCACCGTGGGCATCGCCGGCATGGGGTCGCCCGACGTGCTGATGGATGCAGGAGGCTGCGGACTGGGCACTGATGAACCTCCAAGTGGGTTCATGGTGCTACTGCTGGCAGTAGAGACCGACGGTGGTCTCATCGGCTGTGGAGTGACACTGGTATTGCGCTGAGGCTGCTGCTGTGACTGCAGGACCTGCTGCATGCCAGAGTTGCTGGAATTTTTGCTGCCTCCACCTCCACCGTTACTGCTGCTATTGCTACTGTTCATCAGACTGTTACTCAAGCTATTGTCAGAGCTGTTCAGAGTAACTGTAGAGTTTGCTAAGGGACCAGGCTCAAGGCTCAAGTCTGATTCAGAAATAAGATCTTCTGGTAGTTCATCTATAAAATTCAGAAAACCTGCACACATACACACACACATATGCACAAAAAAAAAAAGATCCATGCATGCTATCCTCAAATTGCCCCCAAAAATATTTGAATTTTTTTTTGTAGAACCAAGAGATTTATCAGACACCACAATATTTTTGAAAGAATCTACACCAACTACAAGCAGCTACAACATTTAATAAGATAGGCATCAAGCCTACCCACAAGTAGTTTCGTGTAGCCAGACCCTTTACCAATTGCTACGTGGGAAAAGGGTCTGGTAGACTGACATTGAGCAGTTTGTTCAGTTCCCCTTGCTAATGGGAGACCGCAAACAATAGGTGATGTAATATCCTGTGACGTAAGACTGCTCAAACTTTTGCATGTGTAGTATTTCTGTGCACAACTCCCCAACAGCCGTGCCAAAACTCTTCCTTTAGATGATGCCATTAGTTATGCTAAGTAGTGACTTGTAACTAGCCTTTTTAAGATATCTGCAGTTGGAAGTTTCACTTAGCAGTAAGATACAGTTGTTGCTTTGTGCACGGGCCATTGTATCTGCCATGGTACCTTAGGTTTTTGTCATGCTTAAGGGTGAGCCAAGAATCAATATCAGTGCCATTAAATTTTAACTGGCATCATTTCCCAGCATAGCTTTGCATAAGCAACATTTCTTCATGGCAATACAAAACGAACTTTGCCTACTGATCTGAACAATTCACGAGCCTGAAAATGTTTAACAATTTACACCCACACTAATTGAACCACAGTTAACCACTTGCTGACTAAGCAAGAACAAACTGCTCAATGTCAGTCTACCAGACCCTTTTCCCGCATAGCGATTGGTAAAGGGTCTGGCTACGCGAGACTAGTCCACTAAAAGTACCCTTTATTCCGCAAAAACAAAATGTCGCTTCTCCTTCCGCGTACTAGCTGTACAAATCCCAGCCAAACCCCCTTCACATAAACTTAAAAAAATACTGACCCGTACACTCACGAAAATCGCTGTCAATTCTTGGTTTCTTCAAAGGTGGCTGCCCCTCAGGGCCCAACCTAGACACTTGGGGCAAATTAGCCATGGGCTCTACCAACCAAGTAGCTTTCTTTCAGACTCTTTTCTGTGGGTTTGATCGGAACAAAAACGAGCGAATCCAAATGAAGATAATTAACTACGGGGCGCCGTTATGACGTCATCTATTTATCAATGACATCATTATAAGGGCGGTCTATGACGATGCCCGTGGGCGGGGCGTGAAGTATACGTCAGACGGGCTCAAAGTATAAATTTAATCGAAAAGTGCCCGCAGTTCTTATCAAAGAACTCATTTCATTGGTTAATCAAATAATGTGACCAATTATAGCGCCGCGCGAGGGCTAGGCTAGAGGGTGACCAATCAGAAGAATTCTTTGATAAGAACTGCGGATGGCTCAAAATATAGCCTCACCTCTCTTTGACCTTTGTGACCTCTGTCCTTTACGTCCAGGTGGATGGTGAAATCCATTTGCCAAGTAGGATAGCAGTGATGATAGCTACGATGTGATCTTGCTTCAGTAATTGAGGACCCCCTAGAAGTTAGAAAGAAGAGTAACCCTTTAGTGTGGCTCAGACTGCCCATTTAAATGCTTTATTCAGGGCTGGAATGACCAGTGCTTCTGCAAAGCATAGGCCTGTGTTGCAAAGAGCTGCTGATGATACTGGGTTAACTGTACAGCAAGTGGTACATGAACTGTAAGGTTGAATCTTCAAACTCCAGCAACACTTTCAATGTGCCTGCCACTTTCAACAGATGACACTCACTAGAGAAACACAACTGAATAGTATATTCATGACAATTATTTTAAAAGCAGTCTGATAATGATATTCATGAGAATGTTTAGCTGATAATAATGTGGATGGTTAAAAATCACAGAAACCTTGCTTTTGTTCCTTTACTCATTCCATACTCCAACCCCAATTATTAGTATCTACAAATGTGTCTGTCATGTGATTGGAGGTAGTGTAGGCAAAAGAAAACTTGAAAAGGAAAGTTGTAACACAAATAAAGATTTAACCAAAAATAAATTATTTTTTCAAAATGTGCAGAATATACTTTAGTAATGTTACTAAGTCTATAGTGCATCAGTTAAGTTGCGGGAGACGACTGAATGAAATGTGCACGATACAGAGAGAAAAACATCGTTGAATAATAATGACCATGTAGATAAATTAAGAAAAATTCTAGTGGTGAGGTATCTTGTGAGACTGCTGCTTCAATGGCCGACTCTCCAGCAAAGAATACAGACTGATATTCTGAGCCATTAGTCTAGCATGAACTTCAGACAGTCGATGATCAGTACCAGCAACACAGAGAACACCTACACAAACACAGTAAATAACAAATCCAATTAGGCCTGTCACCAAATGATAGGTCATGAAGCATTTCCTCACCATCTCATGTCTCACCTTCTTGCCTATCTGAGAGATATCTTGCATAAATGAAGAACAAGCAGTCGACATCGTCTTCCTCTTCCAGCGCGCCAAGCTCCTTCTCTCCCTTCCACTGTTTGCGAGAGACACGCAAGATTTGAACAGCCTTCAAGTACTGGTGCTGGCTGAGGGAGTCTTCCAGGGAACTCACTGCCTCAGACAGAGTGGACAGCTGCTCCACCTCGTAATATGGAGGCTTGTCCAGTGGAGGGGAGGAGCTATGACTTAATGACTGAACAGTGTAGCTACAACCTTGTATCACCTTATTGTACGTATGAATTAGGGCTGCGATTATTTCAGATTAATTGAGTAAATGGACAAATTGAAGTGGGGGATGGGGATGCTGTCCAAAATCGATTAATTGGGAACAGCTGACCCACGGTGTAGGGCCGTAGGCAGCTGGCAGGGGGCAGCTGGTTAGCCAGCTGCCCCCTCCAGCTACTGCTAGGCTCTCTAGCTGTCCTTTTAGCTAGGCCCATCTACCTGGGTGTGGTTTGCTCTGGGCTCAGGGATTCTAGGGCTCACGTGCATGCAGTGTTTCCAGGTGTCTGTCTAGCTCCTGTCAAGTAGTGTGTCTTCTAGGGCATTCTGTTTGTCTTGCTTCACTAGTGTGTACTGTGTAGTGTGTACCTCCTATCATGGCAGAAAGCTTAGATATAAGTAGTTCTGCTGACCTTCTTAAGGAAGCAAACCTCCTTCCACCAAAGAATTGTTCCAGCCTGGTTTGGAAGTTTTTTGATTTCAAACAAGAAGGAGGTATAATTAAAGACCCTTCTCATGTAAGTCACTTAATTTTTGTTTTCAAGAGGTCTTGCTTCACTAGAAGTATTATCTTAATGTAGGTTATTTGTGCTGTTCAAGGCTGTAAGATGGTAATGAAGTATTGCGGTAACACAACAAATCTAGCTTCACATTTGAAGACTCAGCATCCATTCATTTATGTGAAGGCTGGTTTGGAGGAGAAAAACAGAAACTTGTAGCATCCCGAGAAAGTGGCCAACAATCTATTACCGAAGTACTGAATCTGACTACAAAATTTCCAGCTTCCAGCAAAAGGTCTAAGGAGCTTACTGATGCTGTTGCTTATTTTATAGCCAAAGACAGGCAACCCATTAGTGTAGTACAGGGGCCTGGCTTTAAACATATGATTAAAGCATTTGAACCGCGTTACCAAGTTCCACATAGGAAGACGTTCACTGAAAAGATTCTTCCTGAGCATTTTATCAAGGTGAAGAGCACGGTTACTTCAGCCGCTTACAAAGCTAATTTTTTTTGCAATTACTACTGATTGTTGGACGAGTCGTGCTACTGAGGCATACATGGGAGTAACCTTCCATACAATCTCTGATGATTGGGAGCTTGTTCATTTCACTCTTCAAAACAAGGCCTTACCTGATAAGCATACCACAGAAAACTTGGCAGATGCTTTGCTAACCTCATTGCAACAATGGAATCTTGATCCTAGTCGTCTGTCCTGTGTTACAGTTGATAATGCTGCAAACATTCAAAAAGCTATGACCAGTGTTCTCTTTTGGGAATGCCTAGGATGTTTTGGGCACACCATAAACTTGTGTGTAAAGGCAGGTTTAAAAGTTCCTCAAATTTCAGCAGCCATTAGTCGGTGCTCTCGACTTGTTACTTTCTTCCGGAAATCATCAAGAGCAGCACATTTGTATTTGGTTGTCATCACTCAACTGGAAAAACAAGAACCCTTGGGACCTGAGATGCTTCAGGAGTCAACCTTAGACAGACTTCTGACCAGGCTGACTGAGGCTGAAGACACTTATGACCAGGCCTATAAGGACATTCCAGAGCCTTCAGAGGAAATTGAAATTGCCCAGTCTGAGTTTCTATTAGTACTGGACACCACCAGGGATCGTGTACAACACCTGAAATCTGTAATTTCTGCCCATGCAGCTGAAGAAGACCTCCAGGAGTCTCTGAGCTATTGGGAATCCTTGAAGGGTGATCAGTTATGCCACACTGTGGACAGAGATGTTCACACTCTTGAAAACAACTTGACACTTACATTGAACTGACCAGACCCAGGAAGCTAGCATCATCTGCAAGAATCAAAGACCTCCTCAAGACTATGAGGATAAGAGTCAACAATATCAAATGTGCTGGCACACCTACCTCCTCATCATCACCTTCCACTGCCGCCACTGCTAGCACTACTGCAGATCCTGCTACGTCCATTAGACAAGGTGTGAAAGCAAGAACTCTACCTTTGCCCATCTACTCTGGAGACCTGTCTGACTGGCGATCCTTTTGGAGACGATTCAAGGACTACTTGGGAAAAATGCCGGGACTCTCCAATAATGAGCAGCTGACCTTCCAGCTGGAATGTATCAAGGAGCCAGCAGCAGTCAGCATGATTCAGGATGCTCTATGAAATGGTAATTCATTTGAGTTTGTGGAGGGAAGACTCAAGACCAGGTTTGACCAACCCCGAAGAGTCTTCACTGACATGGCTGTGAAGCTGACGAAGCTCCCCGAGTTTAGAGACACTGATAAGGGCACCGCCACCTGCTCAGAGTTGCTAACCAAATACCTTAACATCATTGACAAGTTCGGTGATGGCTCTGCATCTCAACTGGTCACAGCATTTTTTGAGGCCATGATGGACAATACGCTCTCCCAGGAATGGTATCGCTTTTTGGTGACTGCCGACAAGGTACCACATGCCGAGAAGATGGTGGAATTCATGGATACTAGGAACAGAATCCTGACCAGCAAGTCCGTTGATTCCAAACCTTCCCACTTCAAGCCACCACCAAACAACACTTGGAAAAACTCTTCCTCTAAGATGACTGCAAAAGGAGACAAACCCAAACCTCACTATGCACTTGTTGCCAACTCTACACCTACTTGTGGCCTATGCAATGAGAAGGAACACCCTCTATTATTGCAACAAGTTTAAAGAGATGGAGGCTGCAGATCGAAGAAAGCATATGTCCTCTACCAATCACTGTTTCAATTGCCTTGGACCAGGACATACAGCCAAGCAGTGCCACAGCAAGAAGACTTGCAAAACCTGCTCAGGGAAGCATCATTCAATGCTGCATGTGGAAGGCAACAAACATACCACTTCTAGTGGTTCCAACACTTCACCTACCTCATCAAACTCACAGCCGGAAATTACATTAGCACTTCCTGTGCCCAGACCTACAGCCATTCTCTGGGTCTGTAAAGTTCTTGTGGAGCAGGGAGGACGATCTTGTGTGGTACGAGGCATAATAGACACTGGCTCTACCATCTCTCTCATTACAGAGAAGATAGTCAAATCCCTCAAACTCCAAACTACCCCAACAAGTACTGATCTTTCTGGATCAACCCCTGCAGGAACTATTAAAGCTGAAGCTCTCATCACTCTCAAATCCCTACATGACCCAACTACACAACCCATCTCCATGAGAGCTGCTGTAATTCGATCCATTGTTGGGGACAAACCTACAACCAACCTGAAGGACGTTGACACTTCTTTCACTGAATCCATCACACTCTCCGACCCTAACTTCCAAACTCCTGGTGGAATTGATATACTCCTTGGCCAGGATGTTATCAAGAGCATCCTCAAGGATGGAGTTGTAAGGTCCAACATCAATGACTTGTATGCCATTAACACTACTCTTGGTTGGGTAGTCGGTGGTTGCTGTAACAATTCAACACAAGCAGTCACTACTCATGTGTGTTATCATGTTGCTCCTACCACTACTGACACACTCCTGAAGGCATTTTGGGAATCCGAGGAACCTCCCAAATCTACTCTCCTCACTCCAGAAGACCAAGGAGCAATGGAACACTTCAAGTCTACACACAGTAGACAACAAGATGGTCGATACATGGTGAAGCTCCCCAGGAGAGACACAAACATAAAGCTGGGAGACTCCTACCGACAAGCTGTTCA